>Ga0075428_100002177_pt1 | contig 21196 bp, 24 predicted proteins | sample RhiMetdeltSRZDD2_FD_75291 | JGI IMG/M metagenome (GOLD analysis project Ga0075428, IMG submission 75291) | Populus rhizosphere microbial communities from Tennessee, USA - Rhizosphere MetaG P. deltoides SRZDD2 | ecosystem: Host-associated > Plants > Roots > Rhizosphere > Soil | place: USA... | reverse complement strand
TTTTGGAAGGTTAGGATTGGTAGAATAGGCCATAGCAGGCCTCCTTTCTGTAATTGTTTAGTCGTAATTACAGTATACGGAGCCTGCTTTTTTGGTTGCAATGGTTTTGGGTTGGTACGGCCGCCTTGCCTCGGGAGTCGTTTTATTGTAGAATATACCAAGTATGATCGTGCAAATTATTGGCAGCGCTAAAGACCTAAAAACAGACCTGCCCTTCCTCCATAGCATCCTCGAAACCATCCACGACAATGCCGCCGTGATTGCTCGCGACTGGATAGGCGCCGCACAAAACCGCATCAACAAAGACATCGAACGCGACGACACCAAAGTCAACTGGGACGATGTGCATCAGGAAAACTCCGAAGCAATCATGCGCTCCGATGTTGTCATTATCGAAGGCACAAACTACGGCTTTCAGGAGGGTTTTTACACATCGCAGGCTTTACAGCACAAAAAGCCGGTGCTTTTACTGACTCGCGAGAACATTCGTGGCCGCTTAATTCACGGTTTCAGAAATAAGTTGCTGTCCGTTCAGCATTATGATACCAAGGATGATTTGAAAAAAGCTGTAGACAAGTTCGTCAAAGCCAACACCATTGCCACCAAAGACTTGCGGTTTAATTTCTTTATCGATCGCCAAATCTACAATTACCTACGCGAAGCTTCGTATGAAACCGGCAAAAACAAGTCAGAGATTATCCGCGACCTTCTCGAGGAAGAAATCGACCGAAAGGATACCTAAAGCATGCTTGTTCACCTCATTAGCAGCACGCAAGACTTGGAGGAAAGCGTACCTTTTCTGCGCGCAATCGTCAAAGCCTTACATGACCAGGGTGCAGTACAGGCATGCAGCTGGATTGAACCCGCCCTTCACATACAGGCAACGAACAAAAAGGTCTTCGAATCGTTAAACTGGGATTTGGTTGTCCAGGAAAACTTGGCAGCTATCAAACGGACGGATGTGGTTGTGGTGGAGGCAACAAATTATAGTTTTAGCCAGGGCTTTCAAATCGCCGCGGCATTAGAACATAAAAAGCCCATTTTGGTCGTCGCCAGAACGTCTTTCAAAAGCCGGATTATTAGTGGCCTAAAAAATAATCTCGTAACGCTAAAGTCGTACAAAACACAGGACGAACTGGAAAAAATCGTCCGCACTTTTCTACGAGCAAATACTATAGCCACTAAAGACCTGCGTTTTAATTTCTTTATCGATCGTCGCGTTCATCATTACCTACAGGAACAGTCAGAGGAATCGGGCAAGAACAAATCTGAGATAGTCCGAGATATTATCCAGCGAAAAATTCGACAGAAGGATAGGTATGGCGAGTAACCAACTACGTATCCATATCAGTGGCTCGGGCATGCACCTTAATGAAGACATGCCCTACATCCAGACCATCGTCCGGGCAGTCTATGAAAACAAGGGTTCAGTGACGCGCTATTGGTTTGAAGCCATTCGCACCCGCCACGAGCTCGGCATAAGCGACGAGGAGGCTGATTGGGGAGTCATCCACCAGGAGAATGATGACGTCATAACACAATCCGACCTCGTTATTGTAGAAACTACACGTGACTACTTTTACCAAGGCTACCAAGCGTACGTGGCTGCCCAGCGGAAAAAGCCGACTCTGGTCGTTACCCGTTCGCCCATCAAGGGGCGTTTCATATCCGGCATCACCAGCAAATACATCACGCTAAAAACCTACCAAACCGAAGACGAGCTAGCAGCTATCGTCACTAAGTTTATTAAAGCCAACACCATCCCCACTAAAGACCTGCGGTTTAATTTCATTATCGACCGACAGATTTACCGGTATTTGCGTGAGAAATCTTACGAAACGGGGAGGAATAAATCGGAGATTATTCGGGAGATTTTAAAGAGGAAGATCTCAAGCGGAAGCATTTAGGAAGACATACTTTCATTCGAGCACAAATAAGCGGAAGAGTCAGCCATACAAGTGCCCGGCAATCCTTCAAGTATTCCACGAGACACCCGCCTTAAAGCTTTCGATAAACTTTGCTAAGCCATCTTCGTCAATTGATCCGATAACGATATCTGCTGCTTTTTTTAGCTCGTTTTCCGCATTACCCATGGCTACTTTATGGCTCACAGCATTGAACAGATGCAAGTCATTCAGCCCATCACCGACACCAGCAGTATATTTCTTTTTTATTTTCATCAGTACAAGAGCCTGAGTAATCGCATGCTCCTTCGTAGCGTGCATATGAGTAATATGTAGGTCAACCACACCTTCTCGCATCCATGATCGCGTTAGGGCGGCGCTTAAGTTACCCTCTCTATGAATAACTTCAAGAATAGTTTGGAGTTCATTGGGCTCAATATTAAACATATAGATAGTGTTGACATCTAAATCAGATGCATCGTACGAATCATGGACAGCATCCGTAACCGTAAGTCCGGTAACATAGGCTAGTTTTTTATCATATTGCTTAGCTAGCCCCTGAATGGCCTTGACACTTGCAGGGGCTATCATAACATGCCAAAGAATCCTCATTTCGACTGGGTCAACTATTTGAGCACCCCCGCTAATCACACAGGGGGCAGTCAAGCTTAAGGCTTGGATTGGATCTCGTGCATGCGACCATGAGCGCCCGGTCGCCGCGCAGAATTGCGTTGATGGTTTACTTGCAATCGCTTGAGTCAGTCTTTCCGTGGGCATACCGTCCATCCGGCTTGGTATGGCCGTACCATCCAAATCAAGAAAAAGAGCTTTGATTACTTTATTCATTAAAACTGATACCTTTTTTCAACCCATGCCTCAAAGACAACCTGAGAGTCAAGGTAATCTTTGTATAAGAATGTCGAGACGCCAAATGATGTCGCAGCATCGTATGACGCCTGAGAATCATCGACAAAAGCAACCTCACTTTTCGTTGTCTTGGCGTCGTGCAACGCGCGGTTGAGCAGCGTATCGTTTTCGAGTTTGAGCTGCCCGTACTCCGACGACGAATAGATGAAATCGAAATGATTATCAAGCTCGTAGTGCCGGCGGGAAACAGAATCGAAGATGTCCATATTGTTAGTGAATAGACTTACGATGACACCTTTTTTGCGCAGCTTTCCGATAAAAGCAAGCATAGGTCGGTTGATACTCATCCGCTTCACGCTGTCTTCTAGCAATCTGTCAAGATCTTCAGCCTTGACGCCGGTTTTTTGTTCCACCAGGTTGTGTATATCTTGATAGCCCACTTTGCCGCGCATCCAATCGTTCAGCAGTTCGCTATTTTCGGCAGTGAAAATTGTCTGCACCGCGCTACGAGCCATTTCTTTTTCAGCCGCTATTTCTGAATTATAAAAACGACTGTTCGACATGACTCCGTCAAAATCTACTAGTAACATTTTTAGTTGTTTTTTCATCTCATCCTCACTATCATATTATTTTACAGGTATTTCAAAAAAATCACTTACTTCAGCGATGTTCTGTACAAAATTAGCTTCATCATTATTGGATAATACAACTTTTTTTGACATGCCAGAATCAACAAGTATATTGCTGGCTTCCTCTGTTGCTTGCGACAACTCTACAGAGAAGAACCAGTAGTTAAAGATGCTCATTGTAGTGCGGCCGCGTTTTCTGACTCGAGCTTCATGCACTTCCCGATTCTCAGGCTTAAGAATCACCAGTTTTTCAGGCATCTCAATATCACCTTTTTCAGTGGCGTTCTGAATCTTCTCAATAGCATAGTCTGGTACGGCAATTTGATCGCCTGGCAAACTATCCCTATGGCGATACAAAGCTAATTGATATGCCGCTAGCGATAACACCGTTCGATCACTTACAACAAGAAGTCCATCACAAAGACCTTTTCGTATATCATTCGTACGTTCTCTCTCTATATCCATAAAAAAGTCTACGCCCCGCTTCGCCTCCTCTACTGTCGCAGGCAAGGGTGGAAATCCAGATCTTCCATTAGTAATGGCGTAATCCATATACTCACCTATAAACATCCCACCGTGTGTCTCGGTGATATGCCGAGCCAGCGTACTTTTGCCCGCGAAACTCGGACCTTCAATGCTTCTCAATCTCATCACTACCTCTCCGTTTTCTTCTTTTCAACTTGGAAGCCTAACTTTTTCCTTATGCCGTCATAAACACCCAGCCACGGCCCGACTGAATGACTGAACACTCCAGGTATGCCAAAAAATATTATTTTGGTAAACTGCCAGGCACCTAAGGACTCCTGTCCTACTAGAGTCTTTAGGTTGGCATTCATGATAAATGCAGGCACCACCCAGTACAACACCGTAGCACACAACCATCCGACAAGCAGTGTTACGTTAAAAGTAACTATGGCAACGATAAATGGCAAGACGGTAACAATACTATGCAAGAACCACATGACGTACAGGGGGATTATTTGCAACGCAAGACTGCATATTTCAGGCTTTGTAGCCACAACCTTCAGCTTACCTCGCATTGCGTCACGACACAGCGCACTAAGGTCAAATACAAGCCTAAACCAAGTACGCTTCTGTCGTATTGCCTTCACTAGGCTATTAGGGCTTTCGGAGTTTTCAAGAACATACAGCGGCATTACCGGAACGCGATTAAGGCATTGGAGTAAGCCATAGGACGTATCTTCAACAGTCACCTCCTCGAGTAGTGGAGTCGAACGATAATAATCCGAATTAATAAACAATCCATGACACGTACATACAGTAAACCGTGCATGCCACATTCGTGCGAGCAGACTCGACGAACTACCTATCTTTCCCGAATGCCTACTTTGTAACCTAAGCATCGTTACCTCATGCTTCAAAGTCCAAAGGCTTTGCAGAAAAGCATTTGCTTTCCAGGAGTAGCCTTCGCTACGCACATCATTAACATTAAGCATAAATAGACTAGATTGCTGTATAATTGGAGGTAGCGTTTTCTTCGCAGAAACCAGCTTTTCTACTTCTAAAAGCGTCTGGACGGGCGGTCGCGAATCGGCATTGTATATTCCAATGTAATCCTTAGTCCTCAATTCATCAATTGAACGTATCGCGAAGTTGATCTGATGAGCAACAACCCCGATCTTTTTAGGATATTCGACTACTTTTACAAACCCAGGTCGCGTTACAGCATTAATCTCCTCTGCGACAGACAATGCGAGCTGATTCGTAAGTACGTAGCTGTCATGTACGTCCTTAACCTGCTCCACTATTGTTTGGAGTGAACCATCTAGACCGCTTAGTTGCTCTAGGGTGTTTCTGTCAAACACACCAGCATAATCATCACATATCTTAGCAGCACTTGATTGATGCCATATATCTTTTGCCAGGCTGCCAAGGCGATTCCTATTAGCGTAGTGGTCAAGTGACTCGCGTTTTGTCGTAACAACAATTATACTGAAGCTCTGATTACTTCCTGAAAGTTGAGCAAAATGCCGTAAGGTATCCCCTATAACCGCCTGCTCTCGGAGCACCGGAATTATCAGATAGTAGTGTCTACTAAGCGTCACCCCGTCCGCTTTACTCCATTTAATTTTCGTAAAAAGCTGGATGTTCTTACCGAGGTGGATAAGGTTTTGACACGCTCGTAAAGTGATGAAGCACACCCCAGCCCATGCGAGGAACTCCACGAAGCTCATGCAAAGCTCCTAACGACAGCGACTATCCTTTTGATATCTTGCGACGAAAGCCCTTCATGAGTCGGAAGTGTAATGATGCGCTGTAATATACTCTCAGTATTCGGACATACACTTCGATATCGTTTAAATATTGGAAGAGCATAGAGAGGCTTAATGCCAAAGCGATATGTGTCCGAAACAATACCTTCAGAGTAGAGCATCTTTGCAATGTCGTGTGTGCTTTTCGTAGGGTGGCTCACGAAAAAGACAATCGAGTAATAGTTAGGTCGAACCCCCTCGGATACATCAATCTCTTGCAGCCAATCAATGTTGGTTAGTTCACTTTTTATAGATTCAGCATTTTGAGTACGCATGGAGATTTTACTCGAAAGTTTCTCAAGCTGTGGTATGCCGATAGCTGCCGACATAGCGGATATACGAAAATTGAGACCAAACAAGTACCCATACTGTCCAAGATGATTCTCAAGTTCAGGTGTTTTTCGGAACGGCTTGCCAAAATCTCTGATTTCCCTAACACGATCAGCGATGTCATCGCTATCCGTAAGGATAAAGCCACCCTCTCCCGTTGCGACCAGTTTACGCTCTTGCGTACTAAAGAAGCCGACATCACCGACCGTACCCACGAGGAAGCTCCTATCCCTAGAGCCGTGACAATGGGATGCATCCTCTATCAAAGGAATGTTCTGTTTTATTGCAATCTCCTTAACTTGAACCGTGTTCGTTGGGTACCCCCACATTGGTACAGTGACGATAGCCTTGGTACGAGACGTTATCTTTCGTTGAAGATCATCAATATCATAGCTAAATGACTCAGGTTCAACATCTACGAAAACAGGAATTGCACCGACTGCAATAATCGGTAGAGCAGACATGATTGGTGCTGTTGGCGGCACAATCACTTCGTCGCCAGCTTTAACATCGTACAGATAAAGCAATAGATGTAAAGCGGCCGTGCCGCTTGAAACCGCAAGGGCATGCTTTACGCCAAAATAAGTCGCAAGCCTTTCTTCATAGACCGGTATTATCTTGGCAGTTCCAGCCAACTCTTTCTCACCTAACGCCTTTAGCACTGAGTCATAATCTGACTGATCAAGATTGATATACTTGTTTTCGAGCAAGGGTAATGTTTCTAACACTTATTTTTTATCCTCAATTTATTCATTAGCCATACGAGACTAACCGACTTTCAATGACAATGTAAGGTGCGACATCTAGGTAAGGTAAAGATTAGCAAAACCTTTCACAGAATCAAAAACTTCCTCAAACTCTAAAACCTCAACCTTGGATAGCCATCGAGCTGCAAACACCTCCCGCTCTTGCGCTATAGTATCCTGCTGGTCATCCGCCTCAAGTACATAGACCATATCCAGATGAACATGCTCGGTATCTTTTGGACTTTCCGGTATCAACTGATAGAGCATTGCATATGGTACGGGCACCTGCATGTCACGAATGCCCTGAAGAGCAAAGTCAGGCTCGCTCAATTGCACAAGAGAAGTAGTAACACCGGTTTCTTCCGTCACTTCCCGAATGGCGGCCTCGTGAGGCAACTCATCTTTTCCCAAATGGCCGCCAGGAGGTAGCCATTTATTCAGTTTCTTGTGGTGAATCAATAGAAGCCTCGATCGCTCCTTGTTAACCACGTAGCCCGTAACCGTAAAATGCTTTTTATGCCCCGACGTAGAATTCAATAAACTCATACAGTCCCCTCGTTCCGCAGTTTAGACTCAATATAGATAGCAGATGCAAGACTGAGAATATGAAATTTCACAGACAAACCTTCGTCAAACCTATACGTAATCATAGGGTTAGTCGCTCGGCCCATCGCCTTAGTATCAAACTCTTTGTCGGAATACTTGCGCATGAAGTCCTCCAAACTACTAAAAAGTACAAATTGTATATGATCCAAGCCTTCGGCCTGGTCATCTTCTTTCGGAGCCGGAAGCTCGATAGTGTCAATCCGCCAACCCTCACAGTAAATCGACTTATCCAAACGGAATGTTGCAATCGGACGACCACCCACTTCTGCCTCCACCAAAAGCACGCCAACGCTATTCAATTTTTCTTTTAACACCGCGTAGCTGCTTTTGCTTGCAGTTTTATAACACAACACATCCAATTGGACAAAATCTTTAAAGTCGAAGCCCTCGGCCTTCACCTTCACAATCATCTTGTTGATGAACGTCTCATAATCACCGACAACATCCTTTAAATCACTCATTCACAACCTCCTTGTTTAGTTTTTATCTCGAACCTCAATCTTGCGACAGTGCTCATACAAATAGGGAAGCCACGTTGATAAACTGTCAGTTAGAACCTGCATCGCTGGGCACGCTCTACTGAAAATGGCATCTAACTCCACCGTCTGCGTTTCCACATCAAAGTTATTGAACTTGCCAATTTGAGCTTGAAAAACCCTCCTCCTTCGAGCTTCTCCTGCAGCCTCCCGTATTTGTTCCTGACTAGGCCTATTCGATATTCCTTCACGAATCAGTATACCAGCGAGCGCAGGGATTAGATTGTTGCTTAATATTTTCATAAGCCTGGGGTTGGGCATTAATACCACTCCTTCATTAGACACCGTCTTATCTCGCACAAAGAACTCCGCAAACGATATGAGACTATGCTTTTTACGCTCAGGATGAGTATCCAGATAAGTCTTCGCATATCCCGTAACTGCCATTTGAAACAAAAGTAGTGACGTTTGCAGTGCCGGATCTTGAATCAGTTCTTCACCAAATTCTAACTCCTCATCTGTATACGGCCTCCTCTCCAAACGGTACAAAGACATCATCCCTTTCGCATCCTCATCGGTCAGACGTAAAGGGCGCACACCAACTGTAGAAAGTTTGCCAATCGGATGGTCGTAGGTGTAAAAAGACGCCTTATTATACGCCATTCGAGCACTCTCATCTTTTAGCCGCACGGCTTTTATGTGCGCCGGCACTAGTTCTTCTGCGAAGACTCGAAACACCTTTTTACTTGCCACTGTTTTTTCGTGCAACTCGTCACCGAAAAACGTCTGGGCCGCGGCTTTCATGCCAGGCAACCTGATTTTCAAATGAGAGGTAGTGGTTCGTGCCGCCGTGACAATATCCATGCCAAGGTCTTCGGCATACCTCTCAATTGCATCCAAAAAGTATATCGGGATACTTTCTGGTGGGTAGGTTTCTCGTATCGAATCTCGTATCACTGCCTCACTACGTTCAAGTGATACATGAAAGTAATCATCCAGATTGTCTAAATTTGCGCCGTCTTTCTCTGTAACCTTTGATGCACTCGACCAATAGTCTTCCTTGATGGCTTGAAAGGTTGGATTTGGCAATCTAACGCCATCCACATAGTAATCAAAGCCCTGAAAAGTTGTATCGAAAGTAGCCTTGATGAGTCGCTCGCCTTCGCGAGCTAGCGACAAGTCTGGACTTTCGTAGAACAGCTCAGACGCTCGTCGCGTAGTTCGCACTCTTTCATCCATAATCTCTAGAAACTCATCCAATTGCGCTAAGTTTTCCTGCCTCAACGATACCCTCCTTTCCTTTTGTATGATTAATTGTACGCACATATGACCATATATGCAACAGTAATATATTCTACCTCATGTTCATACTGATTAACATCTCGTCAGGGCATCACTCACGGAAGCTATATGAGCGCCTTCATATTGTCTCGATTTAGTGCATTGCTTTCATCAGATTGAGAAACCGATTCCTCGCGTAAAGAACAAATCCAGCTATGGTGATACTCTATAACAACAAGACAGGCCCTCACAACTAACCGAGGAGATATAAATGATAATCCTAGCATCAAACTCAGACCTGCGCAGGATGATAATGGAACTATCAGGCTTACCGTTCAAGATGGCCGTTCGGGAAATCGACGAGCGAGGGATTGAGGATCAAAACCCCGATAAATCCGCCGAAGAGATTGTTACGATGCTCGCAATTGCCAAGGCACAAGCGGTCGCAAGTGATTTTCCAGATGATGTCGTTGTCGCTGCTGATACTTTTGCGGTTTTACCTAACGGCCAGCGCCTTCATAAAACGAAAACGTTTGAAGAATCGGTTCAGCTATCCATGCAACAATCTGGCAAGACTATGGAAGTTCACACCGGAATGGCAATGGTGCGTCGTGGGGAGCTCCTAACCAATTCAATAATCGCACAAGTTACATACGCACATTTTGACGAAGCAACGGTCAGGCATTTATTCCAGATAAACCAAACTCCCAAACGACGAAATGCGGCCTTGGGATTTTTCGCTGATGCGCCTGGGTTTACATTGGTTGAAAAAATTGAGGGGTCATACTTGGGCGCCATGGGTTTGCCCATGGAAATTGTGCGGGCGAATTTAGAGAGGCTCGATTATAGGCAAAGTTGACGCCCCGCCACCAAATGCCTACACTATACCCATGACATCAGACTCACACGAAAAACTCGAAAAGTGGACGACTACAACTAGCGAAACCGCGCTTGAAACGCCGTGGTTCAAAATCCGCAAACAGCACATGCGCACACCTGGCGGCAAAGAAGTGGATTATTACATTCACGATACCCATGATTCGGTGATTTGCGTTTGCGTTAGCGACGACGGGCGCGTGCTGGTAGAACAACAATACAGGCCACCAGTCGAGAAAGTCTCCGTTGACTACCCGGCCGGCAGAATGGAAGCCGACGACGATAGTACCGAAGCAGCCATAGCGCGCGAGCTGCAAGAAGAAACAGGGTTTACTATCAGCTCCATCAAAAAACTGGCCATCATCGACAAGGAGCCAGCCTTCTCCACTACGCGCATGCACGTATTTCTCGCCAAAGGCGCTATCGACACCGAAGCTACGCCAGAAGAAACCGAAAGCATCGTTGCCGAGTTCGTACAGCCGTCCGAAGTGCTGGAGATGATTGCGTCTGGTAAAATGACCTGTACGTTTTGTGTATCCGCAACGCTCTTTGCCTTCACGGAATTAGGTTGGTTGAAATCTCAAACAAAGTAATCTACACCCCTTATTCCTCAACCCCAACCAGCAACACCCTATCTTTAAACACACCTCGTTCCTCGGCCTTCTTTCTCCGCAGCATCTCCAACATCTCCGGCGTCAGCTGCAATGCCTCGCCCAGCGCATACACCACCTCCAGTATGTCAGCTAGCTCATCGCCATTTTTATCTGCCAGATATTCGTCCACCTCTTCCTGCAGCTTCCGCTCTAGCTGGAAACGATACTCCGCATCGTCTAGACGCTTAGTAACCGCTTTCTGACCTTTTTTATTAATGATGGCCGGAATGTTGTCCCGCACTAGTTTGTTGTATTCTTTCATGACACCCTCCTGCGATAGCCTATGCTATTTACGTATATACTTATGCTAACATACATGTTAAATTAATCTCATAAGTAACATATGCGTAATGCCCCGCCCAAGGAGTTCCCATGCCCATAACCACCCAAATTAGCGGCCACATTCATCCACATAGCCAGTCGTTTTATGCGTTGGTGCATTTATTACATCACGTTGGTATTCAGGTAAACCAGCCGCCTGATGTGCCGCCATCAGCCCAAGCAGATTGGTCGCAATACGACCGCGAGGTGGATTTTTATCGCCATATCACGGCGTCGGATTTTCATATGGTGCTGTGCGAAAGTGCAATTGACGATGCGATTGGCCTGCAAATAATACAGGCTTTACTGAAAGGCAAGTCAGTTGTACTGGCTGGCGCACTGTGTTTTGCGCCGCGCATACGGCCATTTATTCGCGAGATAATCACGAGTCACCTTGGCCGATTTCATGCCGTCGATATCGCCGAGCTGGATTTAGTAGAACTGCACGTATTGTTGGCGCAAATAAAGCCCGTCGATTATAGCCTCACACGCAGCGAAAAAACTTTGATGCGTTCGCTGATAGCGGCGCACTTTCGCCGGCTCAGTCCATCCGCCTAATTCCAGTTTTCTAAAACCAGCGCCTTATAATTCGGCTCAATATCTATCACCTCAAACTCATCGCGCGTTAGCCACGTCGGAATTCCCTCTTGTTCACCCTGCTGCGATTGTAATTTTCCAGCGTGCGCCAGCTGCCCTACAAAAGCCAGTATCAGCTTGCCATTTGAATGCATGAAGAAACCCGCTTGCCGTAAGTTTATGTCGGCAATGCCGCACTCCTCGGCCAACTCCCGCCGCATTGCTTGTTCAATAGCCTCGTCTTCGTCGATATGCCCGCCAGGCAAGCCGTAATCGTTGACTTGGCTCATGTGCACCACCAGAACTTTTGTTTTGTCGTGGCTGAAGATTGCCGCTTTGGTTGATACTTTGAAGAGTTTTCTCATGAGAGTACCCTGATTCCTTTATAACAGCTGGACATACCCACCAAACCCATCACGAAAAACCTCTTCAAACGTCGCAAAGACGATTTTCTTGGCTCCAAAGTGTTCAACACCCTTGTATTTACGAGTTACAACAATACCAAACGGTGAGTCAAGATAATGATGGTCGTCCCAAAACTTGAGTATTGCACCAACTTCTCGCTCTTTCGTTTTGTCATCCAAGATGTCACAGCAAGCCTGGATGGGTATAGTAGATTCGCCAACGGTGACGACAAAGTCCACCTCGTAATCAGTCAAATAGTGGTTGACGTCCGCCCCATACGAAAGCAAGTTGTTGTAGGTCATTGTTTCGAACGAAGCACCCACTCCATTTTTTACAAAGCGGTGGTCGAGCGGATAAAATTTTTTATTGTTTACAAGCCGCTTTTTGACTGAGCGACTATAAAACTCCACTTCCGAAACAAACCCGGCATCTTTCAGGTAACGTACATACTGTATGATGGTTTCGAGTGAAGTATCCAGCCCGGCTGCAACCGTAGCTAGTGCTATGTTGCGGTAAGAGATCGGTGAACCGGCATTCTCACAGATGAAGTCGATAAGATAGTGCAGCAGATCGAGATTCTTTAGGTTGAATCGCTCCAGAACATCCTTATATACAACCTGCTTCTTGTAATCGGCAATGTATGCGCTGCTATTTTTAATAAGCAACAGTTGGACGAAGCCGCCATTACTGACGTACTTATCGTAGGGCATTATCTCTTGGCTGGCGATTTCAAAAAACGAGAATGGGTACATGTGGTAGTTGACCGACCTGCCGCGAAGAACGGTACTTATGTCGTTCGAGAGCATTTTTGACGACGACCCGGTGAGGGTGATGAAATATTGCTTGCGCTCGTATAGTTTCCGTACCAACTTTTCCCAGTTCTCGACGTCTTGGATTTCGTCTATGAACAGATATTTTTTACCGTCTATGTTTCTATCAATAAATTCCGATAACATCCTGATGTCAAAATCTATAAACTCATCACTCTCGAGGTTGATGTATAGACATTTTTTGTCGCCAATCTCAGCTATTTCTTTCAGGAGAAAGTATGATTTACCTGTACGCCGAGCACCGACAATGACATTTATAAGTTCGATGGAGTAATCGATTGATAATTGTCTGCTGTACAAATGGGGGTTTTGCGAGCTATTCATAAGCTGATTATATCATCCCACTAGACACTTTAAAAGTGTCTAGTGAAGGATTAACCTCATCATCGTCAACCCTTCAAAGCCATCGTCACCCGCTCGGCCGTCGACAAATCGGTCGAAACGCCTTCCAGTGCTTGGGTGGCGTCGGCCAGATTGTAACCCAGCGCCATCAGGGCTTCTAGGGCTTCGTCGGTGTGCGAAATGGGTTGGGATATGCCTAGCTGATTGGCATTGGTGCGAATCGGCAATCCTACTTTGTCGGCCAAATCCACCACCACGCGCTCGGCGATGCGCTTGCCCACGCCCGATGCTTTCGTAATGAACGCCGCGTCGCTGTTGGCGATGGCATTGCGCACCGTTTCGCTGTCGCTCAAACTCAGAATGGCCAGCGCCGCTTTTGGCCCCACGCCCTGCACGGTTATGAGCATTTCAAACAGTTTTTTGGCGGCTAAGCTACTAAACCCAAACAATTCCTGCGACTGTTCGCGGATGTGATGATGGGTGTAAAATTTCACCGGCTCGCCCAGTAGCGCGCGCTCGTAATCGCCCAGCGCCACGGCAACTTCGTACCCCACGCCCTGCACGTCCACTATCACAGACGAGTTAAATTTTTCGGCCACTATTCCAGAAACATGTGCAATCATGCCTCTATTATGACACAGTTTTACGGGTTCGGCAGCGGTGGTGCGGGCGGAATGGAATTACCCGTGCCGCCATCGTTGCCATTGCCCTGGCCATTTCCGTTGGGGTTCGTATTGCCATTGGCGCTGCCGCTGTTACCAGGGGTAGTTGCGCCGGAGTCTGTGGAAGGGGTCGTATTCGTAGGTGGCGCTGCAGGCTCCGCAGTCGGCGTCGTCTCGGGTGCCGGTTCTTTCTGCGGCGAGCAGGTGAGAGAGGGCAGGGCAGAGGCCAAGAAATATTCGTTGTATGTGCCCACCCCGCTGGCGCTGGCTAGGCCGCCGTTGCTATAGCAGATTGGTTTTTGAATCACCCCCGACGGCACGGCGAATGGCGTATTGGCCACCCCGGCCAGCGCCTGTTTCATGGTATTTACCCATATCGGCCCGGCCATGCCCGATCCGCCGTTTTTCATCGTTGCATTATTGTTATTGCCTACCCACACACCCACGGCCAACTGCGGCGTATAGCCAATAGTCCAGGCATCGCGACTATCGTCGGTGGTGCCCGTTTTCACCGCTGCGGTGCGCCCTGCAATGGTCAGCGACGAGCCAAATATCGGCGCGCGCGCATTGTTGTCGGAAAGAATACTGGAAATAAGGAAGGCGCCCTGCGGACTAATCGCCGTCTTAGCCGTCTGGCTGGCTTTGAAAATACTACTGTCGTATTTGTTGTTAATTTGCTGGATGATCGTCGTGCCGTACTGCTGGCCGCCATTTGCGTAGGCTGCATAGGCGTTGGTCATCTGCAACAAGGGCACTTCGGCCGAGCCCAGCGCTAGCGAAAGCCCGTATTGTTTATTGCTATCTAGCGCCGTAATCCCTAGCCGCTGTGCTGCCCGAATCGCATTTTCGACGCCATATTTTTGCAACACCTCCACGCTGGGAATATTGAGCGATTGACTCAAGGCACTGCGCACGGAAATGTCGCCACGGAAATTCTTATCTGCATTCAGCGGCTTGTACCCGCCAAAATCCGTCGCCACATCGTGTAGTATTGTCGCGGGCGTGATGACACCTTCGGCCAGCGCGGCCGAATAATAAATCGGCTTGAAACTAGAGCCAGGCTGACGCGCGGTTGTGACCATATTCACCTTGCCCCACTCGGGATTGTTCCAATCGGCGCTCCCCACCAGCGCCCGTACTTCACCGCTGGTCGGATCTATCGCCACACCGCCGGCATTCGAGCCGCCGTTGCGCTGGATAAAGCTGATGTGTTTGCCGATATTCGTCTCTAGCTGCGTTTGCAATGTACTGTCCAGCGTCGTCCGTACCTGGTAGCCCGAACGCGTCACCGTTTCTTCGCCGTATTTATCGTACAATTGCTGCAACACCATTTGCGCAAAGTGCGGCGCTTTGCTGTTCATCTCTTGCTGCGGCGCGTAGGCTAGTGCCGTCGCCAAGGCAGCCTGTTTCTCGGCCTCGGTAATAGCGCCCGTATTTACCATGCGTGTCAGTACGGTCGTCTGGCGCTGTTTGGCCAATTCCGGGTCGCCGCTAACGGGCGAATACGCGCTGGGCGCCGGCAATACACCTATCAACATGGCGCTCTCGGCCAAATTCAAATCCTTCGGGGTTTTGCCAAAATACGTCTTGGCCGCATCCTCAATCCCGAACGCGCCGTCGCCAAAATACACCGAGTTCAGGTACATATCCAAAATCTGGTCTTTGTTGTATTTTTGTTCAATCGCAATCGAAACGGTCAGCTCTTGGTATTTGCGAAAAATAGTTTGGTTGTCGCTTAGCAGCGTATTTTTAGCCAGCTGCTGCGTTAGCGTCGAGCCGCCATAGGCCGTGGCATCGCCCGCCGAAATATTGCTATACAGCGCGCGCAAAATACTGAGCGGCGAAAAACCACCGTGGTTGTAAAAATCTTTATCTTCCGATGAAATAAGCGCCTTTTTAGTGGTGTCGGCGATGTCCGCTAGCGGCACCAACTGGCGATGTTGGGCGCGGCCAGTGCTATAAAAAGTCTCGCCACCGCGGTCGGTTAGAACAATCCCCGTATTGTTACGGTTCATCAAATGCTCTTGGTCGGCAATGTCGTTCGCATAGTAAAAATACGTCACGATAGGGGTAAGAATCAGAAACGCAAGCACCGGCCCCGCAAACAGCCATATCTTCTTAGTTCGTGACAGCTTCCGAAACCATCGCCATCCACGCCGGCTGGTGCGCCGGGCTTGGCGAACTTTGCCGACTTTTCTGGTGTATCTGCCTTGGCGGATCATTACTACTAGTATACGCCTAGTGCGTTCTTGTCACAAATGCACACATAATTGCCGTAGCCAGGGCGTCGGCGCAGTCGTCGGGTTTCGCTTTTTGTTTACTAATTCAGAGTTGTATGATTGACAATACAATCAACATAGTCTATAGTTAGATTAATCGACAAAGCGTCGATTTCGCTGTGGCCGCACTACGCAGTCACCGTCTCGAAAGAGGTGGGCTTTATGGCTCAGAAGAAGAAGCCGAACTTCACACCATTCGGCAACAAAAAGTCGAAGGCACCAACCCTCGGAGAGCTTCTCTTCGGAAAGCCGTCGAAAAAGTTCAACAAGTCCAGCCAGCATCACGACAGCACCAAGGGCAACCGTGGCAATGGCGGCGGCAAGCAGCGCTGACCGGCGGCACCGCTATAATCCGAGCTGAAAGCTCGATCTAGCGAAGAGCCCTACCCGGATGAGTTCACACTCCCGGGTAGGGCTTCACTATTTTTTATACGTAAAATCGATTATACTTTAGCTATTCATGAAGCAACTTATTCTACTCAAACAATCTGGCGTAGTTCAATTAGCGCATCTTTATGAGCATATTTTCTGCTCTCAATTAGATACGTTTCTACGAAGTCATAATCTTTATCAACACCTTGACTATTCTATCGATGGGAAATCCTACAGTGGTATAGTGTATATAGAAATTGACTTATATACGAATCAAGCCAAAAAGCACATTTCTCACATAGCCACTCTAGATATCGGCTTAAATGAAGATGTCGTTTTGGTTGCCGTCAATCAAATACTTGCAGAAAAGCAGGTGTCACTCGGTGGGGCTGATTATAGTACGATCAATAAGGCTTTGAGTAAGCTCGACAAACAGCCTTGGCAGAGCCTTGACGACTTAAACTTTATCGATAAATTAGATATTCAACAAACGTCTCATCCTTTTTATATTGCCGAGGGCGAGGCTAAGCCTTCAAAAGAAATGCGTATTAATTTAGTCCTCGACAAAGAAATAACGACATCGCATCGTGAGCTACTGCCCCTATATCAGCAGCTTAGTCACTTAATTCGAAGTAACCTCGTCTCTGATCTATGTGATGAACATGGATATTATTCTGTTGAAGACTCTTTTAAACTAAGCAGTAAAGAGGCGGTGGCATCTAATTTTTTTCGTGTAGGCAGAGCTAGTGTCAATCTCGAAGATATATGTAATACAATTGTATTACTTGTAGATTCGATGAAGCGTGAAGCGGTCTTTAACCGCTTCGCCGCTCAACTCCAGGAGGTCAACTATCTAGATTGGCAAAATATTGCGCCTAATGCCCAAAAAATATATGTCGAAACGGGAATCTTCATCGGTACGGCTGGTTGGCAGCGAGTTGCAACTAAAGAGAACTGCGAATTATTACTGAACCACACTATGGTTGAAGTGAAGTTTGAAACGGATGCAATCTCCAAGCCGCTTACTGCTAAGTAGCTCGATACACTAATTTCATCTATATCTAGTTGCACAGTTAGCTATCGAGATGCTCGCTTCATATATTCTTTTAAGGTTACGTCCTCCTCACAAATGCACACATAATTGCCGTAGCCAGGGCGTCGGCGCAGTCGTCGGGTTTGGGCACTTCGGTGAGGCCTAATTGGATTCGCACCATCTCTTGCACCTGTTTTTTCGTGGCCTTGCCATACCCCGTTATCGTCTGCTTTATCTGCAGCGGCGTGTACTCTTCTATCTGCAAGCCAGCCTGCTTGCCGGTCAGCATCGCCACGCCGCGCGCATGGGCGACGCTCATGGCAGTGGTGACATTCTGGGCGAAAAACAGTTTTTCAATCGCCATCATACTGGGTTTCGTGTCGGCGATAATATCCGTCAAACCGTTGTAAATTTCTTCCAGCCGGTCGGGCAGGGGAGTGTGCGCAGGAGTTGTAATAACCCCAGCATCAACCAGCGTGGTCTTGCCCCGCTGGATGTCGATAACGCCAAAACCGAGGATGCCTGTGCCGGGGTCGATGCCTATGATTCTCATTGTCCCCCTATTATACCCTGTTTCCTAGAGCCACACCCCCATACCCGCCGCAATAAAAATAGCCTCCTTCGAGGCTACGGTGATTACACGCCGACAGGGGCTCCATCATTCAGTTTTATCATAGCTTCCCTCCTTACGTCCCAAATATCTTTAGGACTACTAAAATTATAGCACCGATAATGAGCGGAAAAAAGGATAAGTTAAGAACGCGATGGTTTTTCTGATACGTTTTGAGATTGCATCTATAGGCAGTCATGTAGTTGCCCTTCACGTACTGAAGATAGTGGTTTTTATCTACAAAGTTCATGTCGTCCAGGTCTTTGCTGTCTATAGAAAACTCCCATACTCGCGGTAGCAGCGAGAAAAACAGCATAACCAACGCACCAATCACAAGCGCAAGTCCGATGGCATAAAATATTTGCCCATATATCTCATTGGGGAAGAAGATGTCTCCACCCGTATAAAGAAACACCAATAGCGCCAGGCCGCCGCCCATAAAAGTAAGCGTTTTGTTTTTTACCGTGTCGTAAGCGGTGTTGAGCCAGTCCAACGTTCTGCGAAGTTCATCGATTGTTACTTCTAGAATATCGTCGGATAGTGGCGGTTCCGTTTGTTTGTGTTTTACCATATGTTCATCTTTATTTAAATGATTTGTTTATGCAAGCACAACCCCTATCGCTTCACGACAGAAATAAACCAGCTGCCAATTTTACGGATGGCCGTCAGGATTTCAGCGCGCCATTCCCATGCGCCGTAGCCCAGCGCCAAGATTCCCAGGCCGCCAAGCGCCCACCAGCCCACGAATGCTTTGCCGGTATCGGCGATGGGCACAGCCGCAAAGGCGGCGGGCGGTAGGGAAGTAGCCGCCGCGTTTCGACACCTATTGGTAGCAGGGTTTCTCTCCTGCCCTTCTTTACACGGGGCAAGCTCGCCGTCAACGCTGTTTATTTTGCGACATCTATTCGTGGCTGCATTGCGTTCCTGCCCCGGCGCGCACGGCGTCAGACTTGCCACCACGGCGCTGGCTATCGAGCGGCAGCGGTTGGTTTCTTCGCTACGATACTGCCCTTCTTTACATGGTGTCAAACCGGCTGTTGTCGAGATATTGCGGCAGCGGTTGGTCGTTTCGCTGCGATATTGGTCGTCGCGACAGGGGACAAGGCTACTCGCTGCGACTAGCCTTTCATTATCCACGAAGCCTGTGAATATACTTGGCCCATCGTACGGATTTGGCTCGGTCGTCCACTGCCAGCTGGCAGTTTCCGTGCGGTAGGCAAGGGCGGCGCCGTTTTTATCAACGGTGGTAGCACTGCCATAGGCCACTTCACTATTCGCGTATTGCCGCGCACCGTAAGCGTCCTCTAGCCACACCCAGCCACCGCTATCTGTGAGGCTCAGGAATTTACCGTCATCGCGCAGCCGCAACGTATAGTACGCATCTGGCGGTAATATCAGGCGCGGTGCTAATTCGGGAGGCTGGGTCTGCTGCCAGTGAAACGTGTTAGTCACGCTAGGGCTGGTCGTTTTGTTTCCTGCCCGCACGCGGTAGTCGGACAGCGCGATAGGTTGCGATGACGTGTTTTGCAATTTCACATAGTCGCCACACGCCCAGTCGGTATCGCTGGGTGCGCAATCTTTGGCAGCTGGCAGTAGCTCGACTATTCTCAGTCCCTGCGTGTCGGTTGGCGGGCCTGCGTACCAGCCGCCAGAATACAGCGCCGGGCGTTTGACGTAGCCCAGAACGATTGGTTCAAAATCGCTGAAGAAATCACCTTTACGGTAGGTGGCAGTCAAACCTTTTCGGACCCAAGATGTACCAGCGCTAGCATTTTCCATTGCAACCATGTCGCGCACGGTCTCGCCCACCGTCAACTCTGCTTTTACGACGTTAGCCATGTCACAACCCGAAAATGTCAGCGCATTACCCGATGCGTCATTTACAGCACCAGTGCTTGCCAGCACTCCATAGCCCTTCGGTCGCAACCACAGCGACGCCTCGCCAAATGACACCGAGCAGACACTCTCTACGCCATGCACATCTTTGCCAGACACCACCATCTTCGCGCCCGTCAGCATCTGCGGCAAACTAGCCTCATTATATATTTCTACATAGTCCAGCCCGGTACTGCTCGTTTTAATCGCCGTCATAAACAGCGGAGACGTCGCCGGCACCTCCACATACGATACGGCGCTATCGGTAGCATGAACGGGCGGCACGGCCAAAAAAAGACACAAAAACAAACTGACCCATCCAACAAATCGCTTTGTAACACGCATATGCTTAGAATATAATCTAACGCAGCTTAAATAACAAGTACTACTGCGCTGTATCGGCGGTAATATTCGCGTTGGTATGCACGTTCACCACGTCGTCGAGGTCGTCGAGCGCATCCATCACCTTCAAAACTTTACGTGCTACCTCGGGGTCAGAAACCTCAACTTCAGCATTTGGCACGTATTGCAATTCGGCTTCTTTCACGTCCAGCCCGCCGTCCACCAAGGCCGTGCGGACTTTGGCCAGTTCTTTCGCATCAGTGTACACGGTCATCTCGCCGTCTTCCTCTATCGCATCTTCCGCGCCGGCATCAAGTATGGCCAGTAACGCATCTTCGCCCTGCGCCGCCACGCGAATCACGCCCTTGCGTGTAAACTGAAACGCCACGCTGCCCGGTTCGGCCATAGTACCACCGTTTTTGGTCAGCGCGCTGCGCACTTCGGGGTAGGTGCGGTTTTTGTTATCGGTCGCCGTTTCGATAATGATTCCGACGCCGCCCGGGCCATAGGCTTCGTAGGTTGCTTCTTCCAGCGCCGCGGCGTTTTTATCGGCCACGCGGTCAATTGCTCGCTGAATATTCGCCAGCGGCATGTTGGCTTGTTTGGCTTTTTCGATTGCCAGCGCTAGCGTCGAGTTACTGCCAGGGTCGGTGCCGCTACGCGCCGCAATGGCTATTTGGTTGCCAATTTTCGTAAATACCGCGCCGCGCTTGGCGTCTTTGGCACCTTTTTCGCGCTTGATGGTCGACCATTTGCTGTGTCCAGACATATAAAAAACTCCGTTGGTTTGCTATCTTTTCCCTCAGTATAACAGATACGGAAGGGTTATTCCACGATGTTGCTACTGCGCAGATTGAACTTGGTTTTGCGCCACACATACAGGCAGGCGACGATGAGCACCACATAAT
>Ga0075428_100002176_pt1 | contig 21197 bp, 22 predicted proteins | sample RhiMetdeltSRZDD2_FD_75291 | JGI IMG/M metagenome (GOLD analysis project Ga0075428, IMG submission 75291) | Populus rhizosphere microbial communities from Tennessee, USA - Rhizosphere MetaG P. deltoides SRZDD2 | ecosystem: Host-associated > Plants > Roots > Rhizosphere > Soil | place: USA... | reverse complement strand
ACAGGCCGAGGGCCAGGAGGTCGCGGCCCTTCAGGATCGGCTCCGGCGGGCGGTGGGCTACGTCCAGCTCCTGCGCCCGGCGCAGGAACCAGTCCATGGGCTCGGTCGAGAATTGGCCGGGCGAGCGGCCCAGGCAGTCGGCGCGCGAGACGCGGTGCAGCAGGATCGGCTCGCACTTCGCCGAGAGCCGCCGGATCGCGCCGTCCGTGACCTGCTCGCGGTCTTTGTAAAGCTGATACGGCTTGAGGTGGTTCCCGACCAGCGCGAGGACCTGCCCGCGGACGTCGTAGCCGAGCAGGGTATGGACGTTCCAGCGGTCGAGGAGAGTGCGCGTCGGCTCCAGGCCGCCTTCCTCGTGGCCCTTGGATCGGATGCGGCCGTCCTCGAAGGACGTGGTGGCGGGCTTGCCCAGGTCGTGGCAGAGCGTGCCCACCATCACGGCGAGCGCGCGGGGCCGATCCAGGTCCGCGATCTGCGCCGCCGCCTCGTCGATGGCGAGCAGGGTGTGCGTCCAGACGTCGCCTTCCGGGTGCCACTCGGGCTCTTGCGGCGTGTCGGGCAGCGGCAGCAGCTCCGGCGCCAGGGTCTTCAGCATCCCCCACTCACGCATGAGCCGCAGGCCGATCGAGGGACGGCGCGACTTCAGCAGCAGCTTCTCGATCTCGCCGAAGATCCTCTCCGGCGGCAGCTCGGCCAGGGGCATGGACGCGCAGAGGCGGGCCGTCTCCGGGTCCACGGTCAGCTCGAAGCGCGCGGCGAGCTGCACCGCGCGCAGGGCGCGCAGGGGGTCCTCGCCGAACGTCCGCGCGTCCACGGCGCGCAGGCGTCGGGCCGCCAGGTCCGCTTGGCCCCCGTGCGGGTCGGCGATCTCGCCCGTGAACGGATCGAGCAGCAGGGCGTTCATCGTGAAGTCGCGCCGGCGCGAGGCCGCCTCGATCGACAGGCCAGGGTCGCCGGCCACCGCGATGCCGCGGTGGCCCGGGCCCACCTTCGAGTCGCGCCGCGGGATGGAGACGTCGATCGGGCCGTCCACGCCTTCGAGCCCGCTGACTTTGTAAACCGTGAATGCCTCGCCCACCGCGTTCACCTCGCCCAGCGGCGCCAGGCTCTCCTTCAGGCGGTCCGGGCCGAGGCCGAAGACCTCGACGTCGAAGTCCTTGACCGGCAGCCCGAGCAGGGCGTCGCGCACCGCGCCGCCCACGATGTAGGGCCGTCCTCCCGCCGCCGCGACGGCGTCGAGCAGCCGGCGAAGGCCCGCAGGCATCTCGAGGGTCACGGCGCGATCGTAGCACCGGTCTTTTGGGGCCTGGCGGTGGCACGCTTCCTGCTCTTCCGGTCTACCGCGAGGTCCGAGAATGAAGAAAAAGACGCAAGGTGCCGCCACCCGGAGGCGCAGTCGAACCAAACGCGCGAAGCGTCCGGGATCGGCGGGAAAGGTCTTCCAGGAGAGGCGGGTGGCGACCAAGCCCCGGCCGGAGTTCGTGTCGGGGCCGTCGGCGACGGCCGTGGCAGCGGAGGCCATCCGGACAGGCGTGATACCGCTCGAAGCGGCGGGGCAGCGAGACGACATCCCCGGAGAGGGCTCGCGGATCCGCATGGGCGATCCCGACGACAGCGCGATGGACAACGAGTACGTCGGCGACGAGACCACGGGCGGCAGCTCGCCCACGCCGGACCAGAACAGCGTGGACGACATCGGAGACGCATACGGCCTCCAGGAAGAGGGCGGGACGGGGCCGCTGCGGAGCGCGTCCGAGATCCTGCAGCGTCGCGACCGCCACCGCGCCACCATGGACGAGCCGCCGAAGCGCGGCCGGTCCTACCGCCGATGAAGGGGTGGGGCTGGGGGCCGTGGGAGGGCGGCGCGCCGCTTGCATAGGCACAAAACGCGTGCCGCGGCGAAAGGCGCCGCGGAAGGAGTCGAACGAAGATGCGACGCCTGGCCGCTGGCCTAATCCTCGTTCTCGCCGTTGCCGGATCGACCGGTGCCGAAAGCAAGCTTCGCAAGCCGCGCCTCGACCTCCGGGCTTCGCCCCGGGTCGCGTTCTCCCCCGCCTACGTGCTCACCACCGCCGAGCTGGTCGGCGGCGACGAGCTGGAAGAGTTCTACTGCCCCGGCCTGGAGTGGGACTGGGGCGACGGGGCCAGGAGCGTTCGTGAGTCTGACTGCCCACCCTTCGAGCCTGGCGGCGAGATCATGCGCCGCTTCTCCGCGGAGCACGGGTACCGGAGCGCCGGAGACTACGAGATCACGGTGACGCTGCGCCGGGCCAACAAGTCACTGGCCGTGGCCACCGCGCGCGTGAACGTCCGTCCGGGCCTCGGAGACATGAGCTCGGACTGAGTCGTAAGTCTCAACCCTCCAGCGTGCGGATCATCACATCAAGGGCCCGCTCCGCGGCCTCGTCCAGGAGCGACGCCAGCGGCCACGTCTGGAGCTGGAAGGCGGACTGAAGGGACTGGACGAGACGGGGCCGGTCCTCGCCGAGGAGGACCGGCGGCCGCGCGCCCGCCCGCACCATGAGGTGGGACGCGGCCAGCCGCGCCACTCGCCCGTTGCCGTCGTCGAAGGGCAGGATCTCCACGATGCGCGCGAGCGCGAGGGCGCCCTGCTGGGCTGGCTTCAGGTCCGCGCCACTGCCTGTGTTGAGCCATTCCTCGAGGTTCTGCAGCCGCGTCATGACGAACTGGGCGGGCGCGGGAGGCGGAGCGTGCTCGCGCGTGCGCTCGGCCGTCCGCAGGCCGGCTGCGCTCCCGGTCACCGCGCGGTGCCAGGCGAGGACGGCGCTCACATTGAATGGCGCCTGCGCGTCGACCGCCGACTGGCCGACGGCGAATCGATCGAGCTCGGCGGGCGTCGGCTCGATCCCCGAGAGGGCCAGGCTTCCCGCCGCCTGCGCCCTCCGCACGGCGGCCACGAGGCGCGCCGACTCGCCTTCCCGGCCCTCCAGGAGGGCGGCCAGGCGCTTCTCCTTCACCGCGGCGCTGGGCGCGAGCCGGAGCAGCCGCGGCTCGTCTGGAGCCACGTCCCCAGTATAGAGATCCGCGCTTCAATTTCATGAACGTTAAACGTTGCATCGTGTCGCGAAACACTAGAGCGCCGCTTGCGCGTGTCCTAGAATCGTGGGGCATGGAGGGACCCATGGGGCGAGTCGGGGCGCTGGCGGCGATGGTCGCACTGGCGGTCGCGGGGACGTCTGGAGCGGGAGACGAGAAGCCGAAGAAGCCGCGGCTCGAGCTGCGGGCCACGCCCCGCATGGCGTTCTCGCCGGTCAGCGTGTTCCTGACCGCTGAGCTCGTCGGCGGCAACGACGTCGAGGAGTACCACTGTCCCGAGCTGGAGTGGGACTGGGACGACGGCGGCAAGAGCGTCCACGAGGGTGACTGCGAGCCCTTCGAGGAAGGCAAGACCACGATCGAGCGGCGCTTCACCGCGGACCACGAGTACCACAAGGCCGGCATCTATCAGATCAAGGCCACCATGCGCCGAAACAACCGCACGCTGTCCATCGCCACGGTGAAAGTGACCGTGCGGCCCGGGATCGGCGATCCGACCATCGAGCGATTCCAGACCAACTCCGCGCCCTAGCTCTTCGGAGCGGCCCCCGCCTTGCGCAGCGCCTTGCGGGCCACCCTCGTGAGGTAGACGGTCACGGCCACGGTCGCGGCCAGGCCCGCCGCCAGGTAGGCGTTCTCCAGGGACGTTCGTCCCTCGCCCCGCGCCGCCGCCCGGCCCGCCGCTCCCAGATAGACGTAGAGCACGGTGCCCGGCAGCATGGCCACCCAGCTGGTCACGAGGTACGGCCAGAAGCGGATGGCGGTGAGCCCGTAGAAATAGTTGCTCAGGCTGAACGGCACCGCGGGGCTGAGGCGCAGCAGGGCCACGATCTTCCACCCGCGCTCGCCGATCGCCTGGTCGATGGCGGTGAAGCGCGGGTCCTTGCGGGCACGGGCCTCCACCGCGCCGCGCGCGGCGTGGCGGGCGATGAGGAAGGCGAGCCCGGCCGCGGTGGTCGCGGCCAGTGACACCATCGCGGTCCCGCGCAGGAGGCCGAACAGGAATCCGGCGGCGATCGTGAGCGCCGCGCCGGGCACGAACAGCAGCGCGGCCACCACGTAGATCGCGTAGAACGCGGCATAGCCGCCGGCGCCCAGGCCGGAGATCCAGCCCTCGAGCTGCTTCGTCCACGACGCGACCGGCAGCAGGCGCCCCGCGGCCACCAGGCCGGCGGCGGCGAGGGCGATAAGGATCCACTTGATCGTCCCGCGCCGCGCGCGCGCCCGGTGGCCGGTCACGACCCGAAGACGAGCAGGACCGCGCTCATGAGCGCCGCATAGACGACGAAGACCAGGATCTCGTAGCCCAGGATGTCCCGGAACTCCAGGCGCGCGACGCCGAGCAGCGGTATGGCCCAGAAGGGCTGGACGATGTTGGTGGCCATGTCGCCGTAGGCGTAGGCCATCACCGTCCGGGTCACGGGGACGCCCAGGGCCTGCCCTGCCTTCAGCACGTAGGCCGACTCGATGACCCACTTTCCTCCGCCGGACGAGACGAAGTAGTCGAGCGCGGCCGAGTACCAGAACACGATCAAGGGGAACGTCTGGGCGGTGGCCACCGAGAGGAAGGCCGAGGCCAGCCAGCTCGCCAGGCCGGTGCCCTTGATGATCCCCGCGATCCCGGCGTAGAGCGGGAACTGGAGAACGACCCCGTGCAAGGGCCGCGCGGCGTCCTCCGCGGCGGCCATGATCGCCGCCGGGCTCGGGTGCAGCGCGATGGCCAGCGACAGGAACATGAGGTTCACGGTGTCGAGGGTGAGACTGAAGCGGCCGCCCGCGGCCTCCAGGCCGAGGTAACCCAGACCGAGCAGCGCGGTGGCGCGGTTCACGATCCCGCTGTGCATGAGACGCTCCGCCGGAGTGGGCCGTTCGGGACGGACCGTGACGCGGCGCGGAGCCACGGCCTGCAGGGCCGCCGGGTCCGCCTTCACCACGCGATCCTCGGCGGGATGGAGCAGCGCCACGAAGAGCGGAAGGCCCAGGATGACCACGGCCATCAGCGCGAGGTTCTGGGCCGTGAAGACCGTCTCGCGCAGCGGGATCGGCGCGTCGATGAGCCCGGCCTTCAGCGTGTCCGAGTCCGGCGTGGCCACGAGGAGCGGCACCGAGGCCGACAGCCCGCCATGGAAGGTGGCGCCCATGCCGAGGTAGGCCACGGCCACCAGCAGGCGGTAGTCCACGTCCGGGTGGCGGCGGGCCACCGTCCCCACCAGGACCGCCGACGCGATGAGCCCCATGCCCCAGTTCAGCCAGCACAGGACGAGCGAGAGGAACGCCGTCCACGCCACCGCCTGGCGCGGGCTGCGCGGCACGGCGGCCAGCGCATCGAGCAGCCGGTGCACGGGCGGGGAAACCGCCAGCAGGTAGCCCGCGAAGATCACCACGCACATCTGCATCCCGAAGCCCAGGAGGCTCCAGAACCCCGCTCCCCACGCGCGCACGCACTCGCGCGGAGTCGCCCCGCCGACAGTCAGGGCGAAGGCGATGGTCACGAAGGTCAACACGCACGCGATGGAGAAGGCATCGGGCACCCAGCGCGCGGACGCGCGCGCCAGCGCGTCGGCCAGGCGGGACAGCAGGCCGCTGCGGGCCGGCTCGACCGGGCTCGTCGCCTCAGGAGGCACGGATCCGCCGGTAGCGCGCCTCGAAGAGCTCATAGAGACCGTACGAGACCAGGCCGACGGCCACCGCCCCCAGCAGCCAGGGCGGGCTGGAACGCGACGCCAGCGTGCGCAGCGCCTCCGCGATGCCCTTGGCCTGGCGAGGGTCGTAGCGCAGCGCGGCCTGGATCAGGAAGAAGCCCATGATCGAGAAGATGAGCCCGCGGGCGGCGATGCCGAACCGGCCGAAGCGGACGGCCCAGCGGGCCGCGCGGGCGCCGAGGGCGGCCAGGTCGAGGTGCTTGGCCAGGTCGGTGCCCAAGACCCGGTAGAACTGGTAGGCGCCGTATCCGAGCACGAAGGCCCCTGCCAGCCCAACCATCCACGCGCCGAGCGGCGCCGAGAGGAACCACGCCGTCCATTCGCGCACGACGTGGCCGCGGCGCGTACGCGTCCCCAGGACCATGAGGCTCGCCTGCACGCCCAGGGCCGCGTGGGCCAGGCCGCGCAGGGCGGCGCCGGCGCGCTTCATCAGGCCCCAGAGATGAGAGCCGCGCCCCTCCGGGTCGAGCGCCGCGGCGAGCACCAGCCAGGCCGCGTACCCGAAGAGGCCCGCCGCCACCACGGCCAACAGCAGTTGCCCGAAGGGCTGGCCGAGGATGGTCACGAGGGCCCCCCTCGTGTCCGTGAACCGGTCGTCGAGGCCGAAGGCCACGCGTGCGGCCACGCCCCCGACGATGACATAGACCGCGGCCTTGGCCACGAACCCGAGCCGCGCGAGCCGCTCGATCCAGGGCGAAGCCTCGCGCACCGCGCGTCGGAGGGGGGCGTTCATGGAGCCGAGGCGAAAGCCTCAGCCGCCACTCGACATGCTTTCGAGGAATTCCTTGTTCGTCTTCGTCTTGGCCAGCCGCTCCAGCAGCAGCTCCATGGCCTCCACCGGTGAGAGCGCGGAGAGGACCTTGCGCAGGATCCAGACGCGGTTCAGCTCCTCCTTGGGGACCAGCAGCTCCTCCTTGCGCGTGCCGCTGCGGTTCATGTCGATGGAGGGGAAGATCCGCTTGTCCGTGAGCTTGCGGTCCAGGACGATCTCGGAGTTCCCGGTGCCCTTGAACTCCTCGAAGATCACGTCGTCCATGCGCGAGCCCGTCTCCACCAGGGCGGAGGCGATGATCGTCAGGCTGCCGCCCTCCTCGATGTTGCGGGCGGCGCCGAAGAACCGCTTGGGCCGCTGGAGGGCGTTGCTGTCCACGCCGCCCGAGAGCACCTTGCCCGACGGCGGGACGATCGTGTTGTACGCGCGGGCCAGGCGCGTGATGGAGTCCAGCAGGATCACCACGTCTTTCTTGTGCTCGACGAGGCGCTTGGCCTTCTCCATGACCATCTCCGCCACCTGGACGTGCCTGTCCGCCGGCTCGTCGAACGTGGACGAGATCACCTCGCCGTGCACCGATCGCTGCATGTCGGTCACCTCCTCGGGCCGCTCGTCGATCAGCAGCACGATGAGGACCACCTCGGGGTGGTTGGTGGTGATGGCGTTGGCGATGGCCTGCAGCAGCATCGTCTTCCCCGTACGGGGGGCGGCCACGATCAGCGCGCGCTGGCCCTTCCCCAGCGGCGTCATGAGGTCCATGATCCGCGTGGAGAGCTGCTCGGCCACGGTCTCCAGCTTGATGCGGTCCTGCGGGTAGAGCGGCGTCAGGTTGTCGAAGAAGATCTTGTCCTTCGAGCGGTCCGGCGGCTCGAAGTTGACCGCGTCCACCTTGATGAGCGCGAAGTATCGCTCGTCCTCCTTGGGCGGGCGGATCTGGCCGCTGATGGTATCGCCGGTGCGCAGGTCGAACTTCCGGATCTGGGAAGGCGAGACGTAGATGTCGTCGGGCCCGGGTAGATAGCAGTACTCGGGGGCGCGCAGGAAGCCGAAGCCATCGGGGAGGATCTCCAGCACGCCCTCGGAGAAGATCAGGCCTTCCTTCTCGGCCTGCGCACGCAGGATCTGGAAGACCAGCTCCTGCTTCTTCATGGTGGCGGCGCCAGGGATCTCCAGCGCCTTGGCCACCTGGGCCAGCTTGGTGATGCCCATCTCCTTGAGCGCGGCGAGGTCCAAGCGGTTACGGTCGGGCGCGGCGGCGGGCGCGGCGGCGGGCACGGCGGGCTCCGGCCGGACCTCCGGGGCGGGACGCGGGGCCTCGGGCTCGGCGGTCATCACGGCGGCCGGCGCCGCAGGCTCGGGCTCGGCGGCGGAGTCCTGGGGATCGCGGCCAGCGCCTTCGGGCTTGGGCCGTCGTCCCCGCCGCGGCTGGCCGGCGCTGGTCTCCGGGTCCTTCGGGTTGGACGGGTCGTCGTCGGCCATGTCGTCTCTCGGTGGAAGCGAGATGGGGGAGAGCGGGAAAACCTGCGGCCCGCTCCTCAGGATCGGATGGACAAAGATAGAGGACGGTAACGGCCGGTGTCAACTGGATAGTTGGGGTTGCGGGTGGCGGTGGTGGGATGGTGGGTTGCGGGATGGCTGGAGAGTGAGAGGACAAGGACTGGCTGGAGAGTGAGGACAAAGACAAAGGCCTGACATACTTGAGGGAAGGTCATGAGTTATCTGAGCAAACTCCTCATCCCGGGCGAGACGGTGGCGTACTCTGCCCGGCGCAGCGTGGCCGCCACGTTCGGCGGCCTCCTCGTGTTCCTGGGCCTGGTGCTGGTGGGCGTGGTCGTCGCCTACGCCCTGTCGGCGCCTGCCGCCGGGCTCCTGGGCACGACCATGCTGATCGTGGTGGCGCTGGTGCTCGCCGTCCTGCTCCTGGGCCGGTACATCTGGTGGCGCAACAAGGTCTACGTCGTGAGCAACCTCCGCGTGATGAAGCTGGAGGGCTTCTTCTCCAAGAGCCACCGCGACGCGTCGCTGGACAAGATCAACGACCTGGTGATGACGCAGTCGCTCCTGGGCCGGATGCTCGGCTACGGCGACCTGCAGGTCCTCACCGCCAACGAGGCCTCGGGCATGACCTTCCACCAGCTCCACGACCCCGTGGAATTCAAGCGCCAGGTCCTCCAACTCCGCACCGTCGAGATGGCGGACGGCCCGGGCCTCGGCGCCGCATCCGTCGCGGACCCCATCGCGCAGATCCAGCGCCTGGGCGACCTGCGCGCCAAGGGCGTCATCACGGAAGAGGAGTTCGCGGAGAAGAAGAAGGCCCTGATGAACCGGATCCGCTAGAAGTATCCCTCCATCAGCCGGGCGACCCACTCCGGCAGGCGGGGATGGGCGGGGGCGTCGAACGCCGGGACATGCGGCTTGACGTCCAGGACGGGCGTGCCGTCGATGGCGTCCAGCCCGCGCACGAAGAGCGACGAGCCCTCGACGCGCTTCAGCTCCACCGTCGTCACGCCGATCGGATTGGGCCGGTGCCGGGCCCGCTGGGCGAAGGCACCCACGAGCGGCATGTCCGGACGGTCGCGGGGCCGCCGGGTCAGCTGGGTCACGGCGTCGAAGCTCGCCTGGTGCATGGCGAACAGGACCACCACGTGGGAGAACTGCTCGAGGCCGATGAGCCCGTCGGCCAGCTCGGGCCCGAGCTGGATCTCGGACACGACCCGTCCCCACTCCTCGTCGCGGACGTCCGCCACTCCGTTGCGGACCACGCCGATGGGCTCGATCTTCAGGGGACCTCCTTGGTACCGGCCGCGAGCCGGCCGTCTTCCGCCTACAGCCGCTCGACCACCATGGCCACGCCCTGGCCGCCGCCGATGCAGAGCGAGGCCAGCCCGAGGCGCTTGTCACGGGCCTTGAGCGCGTAGAGCAGCGTGACCAGGACGCGCGCGCCGGAGGCGCCGATGGGATGGCCCAGGGCGATGGCCCCGCCGTTCACGTTGACCCGGGCGGGGTCGAGCTTCAGCTCGCGCAGGACGGCCAGGCTCTGGGCCGCGAACGCCTCGTTCAGCTCGAAGAGATCGATGCGGTCGGCGGACGTCCCCGCCTTCTCGAGCGCCTTGCGCACCGCGGGCACGGGGCCGATGCCCATCACCTTCGGGTCCACCGCCGCCGAGGCGTAGGAGACGATGCGGGCCAGGGGCGAGGCGCCGAGCGCGCGGGCGCGGGCCGCGGTGGCCACGACCACGGCCGCGGCGCCGTCGTTGATGCCGCTCGAGTTTCCCGCGGTGACCGTCCCGTTCTTCTTGAAGGCCGGCTTCAGCTTGGCCAGCGCCTCGGCGGTGGTGCCCGCCCGCGGGTACTCGTCGGTGTCCACGAGCTTCGCCTCGCCCTTCTTCTGCGGCACCGGCACCGGCACGACCTCCGCCTTGAAGCGTCCCTCGCGGAGGGCGGCCTCGGCCCGTGCCTGGCTCTCGGCCGCGAAGGCGTCCTGGTCCTCGCGGGCGATGCGGTAGCGCTCCACGATGTTCTCGGCCGTGATGCCCATGTGGATGTCGTGGAAGGCGTCGGTCAGGCCCTCATGGATCATGTGGTCGAGCAGCTTGCCGTTGCCCAGGCGCTCGCCCCAGCGTCCGCCGGGCAGCAGGTACGGCGCGCCGCTCATGCTCTCGGTCCCGCCGGCCACCACCAGCTCCGCGTCCGCGCACTTCACGGCCTGCGCCGCCAGCATGACGGCCTTGAGGCCGGACCCGCAGACCTTGTTCACGGTATGCGCGGGGACCGACTCGGGGATGCCCGCCCGGATCGAGGCCTGCCGCGCGGGGTTCATCCCGACGCCGGCCTGGAGGATGCAGCCCAGGATCACCTCGTCCACCTGGTCCGGGCGCGCGCCGGACCGGCGCACGGCCTCTTTGACCGCCACCGCGCCCAGATCCACCGCGGAGACGTCCTTGAACGCGCCGCCGAAGCTGCCGATGGGAGTCCGGCAACCGCTCAGGATGACGACGTCTTCGGTTCCCATGATCTGCTCCCTCTAGGACTCCATGGTCTTGACCGGATCGCGCTCGATCAGCTCCGTGCCCGTGGCCTTGCGCACCGCGTCCACCGTCGTGTCCGGCGCCACTTCGCGGAGGACCAGCCCCTCCTTCGTGACCTCGATGACCGCCATCTCGGTGACGATCAGGTTCACGCAGCGCTGTCCGGTGAGGGGCAGGGTGCAGCGGTCGAGGATCTTGGGGCTGCCGTCCTTGGCCGTGTGGTCCATCGTGACGACCACTCGCTTCGCGCCCGAGACGATGTCCATCGCCCCGCCCATCCCCTTGATCATCTTGCCCGGGATCGTCCAGTTGGCCAGGTTGCCCTCGCGGTCCACCTGGAGCCCGCCCAGGATCGTCAGGTCCACGTGGCCGCCGCGCACCATGGCGAAGGAGTCCGCGCTCGAGAAGTACGACGTCCCGGGCAGCTCGGTCACCGTCTCCTTCCCCGCGTTGATGAGGTCGGGATCCTCCTGGCCCGGTTCGGGGTAGGGACCAACGCCCAGCATGCCGTTCTCCGAGTGCAGGACGATGGAGATGCCTTCAGGGATGTAGTTCGAGGCCAGCGTGGGCATGCCGATGCCGAGGTTCACGTAGTCCCCGTCCTTCATCTCCTTGGCCGCGCGCCGGACAATCCGCTCGCGCCGCGCGTCGGTCTCGCCGCCCATCTGGCCGCGCAGCGTCCGCTTCTCGATGCGCTTCTCGTACTTGCTGCCCTGGAAGATGCGCTTCACGAAGATCCCGGGCGTGGCCACGGCCTCGGGGTCCAGCGATCCGGCGGGCACGAGCTGCTCCACCTCCGCGATCGTCGTGCGCGCGGCCATGGCCATCATGGGGGCGAAGTTGCGCGTGGTCCGCCGGTAGACCAGGTTGCCGAGCGGATCGCCCTTCCAGGCCTTCACGAACGCGTAGTCGGCCTTGAGCGCGGTCTCGAACACGTGGGGGCGCCCGTCGAACCACCGCACCTCCTTGCCCTCGGCGATCAGGGTGCCGTAGCCCGTGGGCGTGAAGAAGCCGGGGATGCCCGAGCCGCCGGCGCGCATGCGCTCCGCGAAGGTGCCCTGCGGGTTCAGCTCCACCTCGATCTCCCCCGCCAGCGCCATCCTCTCGAAGACCTTGTTCTCGCCCACGTAGGTCGAGACCATCTTGCGGACCTGCTTGTTCTGGAGGAGCGCGGTGATCCCGAAGTCGTTGGTCCCCGCGTTGTTGCTCATCAGGGTGAGGTTGCGGGAGCCCTTCTCGCGCAGGGCGGCGATGAGGGTCTCGGGTATCCCGCACAGCCCGAAGCCCGAGACCATGATGGAGGCGCCGTCGGGGATGTCCCGCACGGCCTCCGCCGCGTCCTTCACGACCTTGTTCATCGCGCCTCCCCGTCCCGAATGATAAACCGCCGCGATATCATCCGCGCCATGGCCCAACCCGCGACGGCCCACGAGCGCGACGACCTGCCCGAGTTCACCGCGCGCGCGGCCCTGGCGGGCATCGTGTTCGGCCTGCTCTTCGGCGCCGCCAACGCCTACCTCGGCCTGCGCGTGGGCCTCACCGTCTCCACCTCGATCCCCATCGCCGTCCTGACGGTGGCGTTCTTCAAGTCGCTGGGAGGCGGCCGCGGGATGATCCTCGAGGCCAACCTCTCCCAGACCATCGGATCCGCCAGCTCGTCGCTGGCCGCGGGCACGATCTTCACGATACCGGCCCTCTTCCTCTGGGGGATCACGCCGCCGCTGTGGCAGGTCGCGACCCTGGCCCTCCTCGGCGGGATCCTCGGCATCTCGGCCATGGTCCCGCTGCGCCGCCTGCTCATCGTGCGCAGCGCGGACGAGCTGCCGTATCCCGAGGGCACGGCGTGCGCGCAGGTCCTGAAGGCAACCGCCGCCGAGGCCACGGGCGGCCGGTGGATCTTCATCGGCCTGGCGGTGGGCGCGGCGGTGAAGCTGGCCCTGGGCGGGGCGGCCCTGCTGCCCGCAGAGCTGCACACGCGCATCCCCGTCCTGCCCAAGGCCGAGCTGGGGCTCGAGATCGCGCCCGCGCTGCTGGGCGTGGGCTACATCCTGGGCTACCGGCAGTCGGCGATCATGGTGGCGGGCAGCCTGATCTCGTCGCTGGTCCTCATCCCGTTGCTCGCCCTTGTGGGCGAGGGCCTGGCCACGCCGCTCTTCCCCGAGACGAAGCTCGCCATCCGCGACATGTCGGCCGGACAGATCTGGTCGCGTTACGTCCGCTACATCGGCGCCGGGGCCGTCGCGGCCGCCGGCATCGTGGCTGTGGCCCGGGCGCTCCCCACGATGTATCAGTCCCTCGTCGCAGTGATCCGGGGACTGCGGGGCGGCGATACGCCGGCTGGCGGGAGCACGGAGCGCACCGACCGGGACATCCCCGGCTGGATCGTGCTCGCGGCCCCGGCGGCGGTGGTGGTGACGCTCTTCGTAGTGCCTGGCCTTCTCGCGGGGAACATGCCGGCCCTGCCCCGGGCGGTGGCGGCGCTGGGCGTGGCGATCTTCGGGGTGGCCTTCGTGGTGGTGTCGTCGCGGATCGTGGGGCTCATCGGCGTCAGCTCCAACCCGACCTCGGGGATGACGCTGGTCACGCTGCTCGGGGTCTCCGTCGTGTTCGTGGCCATGGGCTGGACCGACCCGTCGGCGCGCGCGGCGATCCTGACCGTGGGCACGGTGGTCTGCATCGCTGCCTCCAAGGCGGGCGACATCTCGCAGGACCTCAAGACGGGGTATCTCGTCGGCGCCACGCCGGCCCGCCAGCAGGCGGGGCAGTTTCTGGGCGCCGCTTTCGCCTGCTGGGCGGTCGCCGCCACGGTGCTGCTGCTCGGGAAGGCCTACACCTTCGGCTCCGCCGACCTGCCCGCGCCCCAGGCCACCCTCATGAAGACGGTCATCGAGGGCGTGCTCGCGGGCGCCCTGCCCTGGGGCCTGGTCGGCAGCGGCGCCGCGTTGTCCATCTCCGCGATCCTGATGGGCCTGCCCGGTCTCGCCTTCGCAGTCGGGATCTACCTGCCCGTGGCCACGCTCACGCCGATCTTCGTGGGCGGCATCGTGAGGCACATCGTAGAGACGCGCCGCCGCGGACCGGCCCCGGAGAGCGACGCGGGTGTGCTCGCGTCCTCGGGGATGATCGCCGGCGAGGGCCTGGCCGGCGTGGCCATCGCGTTCGTGCTGGCCGCGGCGAAAAAGTGGGAGACCGCGGGGTGGAGCGTTGCCCTGAAGGACGCGCACTTCGCGGACCGGTCCTTCTCGCACATCACGGGCGTGGCCGCGGCGCTGATCGGGACGGCGTTGGTGGTGGGTCTGTGCGTGCTGCTGTATCGGGCCGGACGCGCCTCGGAGGACGAGCGAAGGACGGGTTGATCTTCACGTATCACTTCAAGCAACTTGTTCCGGAACAAGTACGAATGGTAACGAGTCGCTTGCAATAATTTCTGCGCCACGGGTTGCCGGCCACCGCGCGATCGGAATTGCCCCGGTGTGGGCTCATCCCCATGGACGTGACGCAGAATGGAGAAGAGACGTTTCTGTGGAGGACCCGACCATGGCCGACCCCACGCGCCCCGAGCCGCCCGCGTCGAATCGTTCCGCGCAGGACCCGCAGAAGCCCGGCCAGCCGCTCCGGCCCGGCCCGCCCATCGAGCCCGAAGATCCCGTCGAGAAGGCGAAGGGGCCGAAGCCGCCCGAGCACTACACCGCGACCCACGAGCCGGGAGACACGGACGAGCGGCCCGACGACACCGGCCGGCGGCAGGGGGAGAAGGGCGCCCTCTAGGTCAGCGGCGCCGCCGCAGCTCGCGCATCAGGCCGCCCAGCGCGTGTCTCACCTCGGGCCGGTTCTGATCGAGGATCTCGCGCCACAGCCGCCACGGACTGCGCGCGAGACGGGTCATGTCGCGGAAGCCGGGCCCCGCGATGCCGAGCCGCCGCCCCGCGACGCGGTCGCGTCGGGCGGCGTCGCGCAGCGCCCAGGCCACGAGCTGCGGGACGTGGCTCACGAACGCGACCGTCCGGTCGTGCTCCTCCGTCGTCATGGTCACGGGCCGCGCGCCCACGGCTCTCACGAGGCGCCGCAGCAAGGCCAGGTCCCGTCGGGAGGCCCGCACCGGCGTGAGGACCCACGGCCGGCCGCGGAACAACCGCGCGTCGGAGGCGGCCAGCCCCGACCCCTCGCTCCCGGCCAGGGGATGGCCGCCGATGAACCGCCGCAGCTTCAGCGCGGCCGCCACGCGGACGATCGGGCCCTTCACGCTACCGACGTCGGTGACGAGGGCGTCCGGCATGGCGCGGGCCACCCGCCGGAGCAGCCGCAGGTTGGCGCTCGGCGTGGCGGCCAGGACCATGACGCCCGCCTGGGATGCGGCGCGCTCGACGGCGTCCGCGGCGCGGGCCACCGCGCCGATCCGGCGCGCGCGCCGCGCGACCGCCGGCCGGTCCACGCCGATGACGGTGTAGCCCGCGCGCGTCAGCGCGCGCGCCAGCGAGCCTCCGACGAGGCCGAGGCCGATCACCGCGACGACGGGCGTCATTCCTCGCCCAGGATCCGCTCCAGCACCTCGGGCTCTCGCCGCTGCAGCAGGCCGCCGGCCGCCGAGACGAGCATCGCGTAGACGGCCCCCGCGCCGGCCAGGGCCAGCGGCAGGCTCACCGCCCACAGCCACGGCCGCTCCATGAGCAACGGGAGCCACGCGAGGAAGACAAACGGCGAGGAGACGACGAGCGCGGCGGCCATGAGCAGGAGGCCGAGGAAGGCGCCGCCCAGGCCGCGGGTCCCCGCCGCGGCGCCCGCGTACGGGTTGCGGCCGGGCGGGGGCATGGTCGTGGGAAACAGGATGGACGGGAAGTTGTCCACGCCCGCGGAGAGAAGCAGGGTGACCACGGTGATGGTGGCGGCCGCGGGCAGGAGCGGCAGCGGGGCCATGAAGATCCCCGCCCCTAGCAGCACCAGGAGGCCCGGCGCGCGCAGGACGAGCGCTCCCAGGTTCTTGCCCACGAGGATCCGCCACCTCTCGATGGGGAAGCCGAGGAGCAGGGAGATCCCGCGGCGCTCCAGGCCGAAGGCATTGGCCCCGAAGGCGGAGATGCCAACGAGCGTGGCGAGCATCAGGAAGCCCGTGCCCGCCCCGCCGCGCGTGCGCGCCTGGGAGAGGAACGTCAGGAAGAGCAGCGGGCCGACCAGGCCCATGAGCAACGTGGCCTTGAGCGTGGGGTCACGCCACGTCATCCGCAGGTCCTTCTCCAGCACCGCGCCCAGGGCGCCCGGCAGCCACATCCGCGTCGCCGATCCCGCTCCCCCGCCAGCCACCCCGAGGTCCACCTCCCCGCGGTGGATGCGGTGGATGAGGACGGTGGCGGCCGCCACCGCGCAGCCGACGGCCACGGCCGCCCCACCGGCGTTCACCGCGAACGCGAGCCACTCGCCGCGGCCGGCGTGGACCGCGGCGCGGACTCCCCAGGCGAACGGGGACAGCGCGAGGAGTGGCGTCGCCACCGCCGCGCGGGCCAGCGCGCGCAGCGCCGACGGCCCCGCCGAGAGCAGCAGGATGGGCCCCAGGCTCACCGCGAACCCGAAGCCGAGGCCGAGGAAGAGGGCCAGGTCCCGGAAGCGCCGCCGGCGGGAGAGCCCGTGCAGGACGAGCCCGGCCACCTGCGCCGCGGCGATGACGAACAGCAGGCCCAGCAGCGCGCCCAGGACGGCCGCCGGCAGGCGCGGCCCCGCGCCCGCGACGGCCAGCGCCAGCGATACGAGGATCGGCAGCGCCACCAGCGTGGTGGGCTGCGCCAGGTTCGAGAAGAGGGACGACGCGGCCAGGGTGGCCATCGGGATCGGGAAGTGGAGCAGCCGCGACATGTCGTGGGCCTCGCTGAACGCCACGCCCGTCAGCAGCGGCGAGAGCACCCAGAACAGGCCGACCATCGTGGCCGCGGCGGACAGCGCGGGCAGCAGCGTCTCGGGCGCCGTCCCCATCAGCCCGCGCACGCCGAAGAAGACCAGGAAGGATCCCGCGGCCGCGAACATGAGGAGGCCGGGGGCCATGAGCAGGAAGCCCAGGGCCCGCCCCCGCGAGCGCGAGAGCGTCCGCAGGTCCAGCTTCAAGCGGAGCAGGACCAGCGCGATCAGCCGATCCACGACAGGTCCTCGCGCGTGACGTCGGCCGCCACGAGCTTCAGGAACACGTCCTCCAGCGTGGCGTCCCTCCCCACCTCGCGCTGCGCGCGGATCTCGTCGAGGGTGCCCTGGGCCACGATCCGGCCGCGGTCGATCACCGCCACCTCGTCGCACAGGCGCTCGACCACGTCGAGGACGTGGGAGGTGAAGAAGAGGGTCACGCCCTTCTGGGCCAGGCGGCGGAGCAGGTCGGTCACCACGCGGCCGGAGACGGGGTCGATCCCATTCAGGGGCTCGTCGAGGAAGAGCACGCGCGGGTTGTGGATGAGCGCCGCGGCCAGGGCGATCTTCTTCCTCATGCCGTGGGAGTAGTCAACGATCAGCTTGGAGCGGTCGTCGGCCAGGGACAGGAACTCCACCAGCTCGCTGGTGCGCCGGCGCGTCTCCTCGCGGGAGAGGCCGTACATGCGCCCCGCGAAGTGGAGGTACTCCTCGCCGCTGAGCCGCTCGTAGAGCGGAAGCTCCTCGGGCAGCACGCCGATGATCCTCTTGATGTCCAAGAGCCGCGTCCCGAGGTCCAGGCCCTCGATGGCCGCCTGGCCCTCGCTGGGCCGGAGCAGGCCCGTGAGCATCTTGATGGTGGTGCTCTTCCCCGCGCCGTTCGGGCCCAGGAACCCGAAGAACCGGCCCCGCGACACGCGGAACGAGATGTGGTCCACCGCCGGCTTGTCGCGGAAGAGCTTGGTCAGGCCGCGGACGACGATGGCGTCCACGGCGGCGGCCGGCGCGCTGTCCATCGGCCCCAGCATATCCCCGGCCCGCGCGGCGAGAGCGTAAGATGGGGCACCAACGAAGGGAGACACGCATGAGCCGCGTCCTTGCCCCGGCCCTGGTCGTCGCGGCGCTCGCCGCCACGGCCTGCCGGCCCGGCACGCCCATCGTCAACACCGACCCCATGAAGGCCACGACGCCCGGCACCATCGCCGGCGCCGCGCGCAGCACGGCCGGGGACCCGCTCTCCGACCGGCGGATAGAAGCGGTGGACACCAAGAGCGGCCAGCGGTACGCCGCCCAGACCGGGGTAACGGGCGGCTACTCGATCAAGGTCCCGCCCGGGCACTATCGCCTGGAGCTGGAGCTGCGGGAGGGCGAGACGATCGTCCAGGAGCCCGGGACCATCGACATCAACTCGGGCGACCTCGACCCCAACATGGACATCGTCGTCCGCGTCGCCGGCTAGCTCGCGGCGGCCAGCAACCGCAGCAGCGCGGCCTCCGAGGGCCGGAGACGCGGCGGATGGGCAGCGGCGCGCGGACGTGCGCGTCGGCGCGTCCGGGTCTCGAGCCGGCCGTCCAGGTACGACTCCACCACCGCTGGGTGGACGTAGGCCTTCCGGCAGGTGGTGGGAGTGTTCCCCAGGCGCCGCGCGACCTCCTCGATGGCCTCGTTCACCGTCCGTCGTCCCTGGCGCGCGGACTTCGCGCGCGGCCGCGTGGCCAGCGCCCACCACGCCCGCACGCTGCCCGCCCAGGTGCGGAAGTCCTTGGCGGTGAAGTCACGGCCCGAGGCCTCGGCCAGATAGGCGTTCACGTCGCCCGACCCGACCGCGCGGCGGCGCCCGCCCGGATCCTCGTACTGGAACAGGTCCTGGCCCGGGAGATCCTGGCACCGCTTGACGATCCGGCTCAGCTCGGCGTCCTCGATCCCGAACTCGTGCACCTTGCCCGACTTCCCGCGGAAGCGGAAGTGGATGCGCGGGCCGCGGACCTTCACGTGGCGGTTGTCGAGGGTCGTGAGGCCGAACGAGCGGTTCGCGCGGGCGTACTCCTCGTTCCCGACGCGTATGAGGGTCTTCTCGAGCAGGCGCACCACCGTGGCCAGCACCTTCTCCCGCGGCAGCCCGCGCCGGCCCAGATCCTGGCGCACGCGCCGGCGTATCCGCGGCAGCGCGCGACCGAACTCCAGCAGCCGCTCGTACTTTGTGCCGTCACGCGTCTCGTGCCAACGCGGGTGATAGCGGTATTGCTTCCGGCCCTTCGCGTCGCGGCCGGTGGCCTGGACGTGGCCGGCGGGATCTGGACAGATCCACACGTCCTTCCAGGCCGGTGGGACGGCCAGCGACCGGATGCGGGCCAGCGTCCGCTCGTCGGAAAGAGGGCGGCCGGAGGGGCCCACGTACCGGAATCCCCGCCCGGCGCGGAGGCGCCTGATGCCCGGCGCGTCGTCGTTGACAAAGTGGAGGCCGGCGGAGCGCGCCGCGGCCAGGGACCCGGTCACACGAACGGACCCTGCAACCGCGGTGCCAGACGGGCTCGGCGCCTCTCTGCGACGATCCTACGGCCCTTCCTGGAGCTTCGATAGACTAATTGACCAGCAAGGAGTGAGCCGCTGATCCCCGAGTTCCGTGCCGCGTTCAACGACGCCGTGTCACCGCAGCGCCAGCGCCTGGTGATGGATCGCATGCGCGAGCGGATCCAGGGCGAAGTGCCTTTCCGGATCGCGGAGTCGCCGCTCTTCCTGCCTCGCCCCCTACTCGACGAAATGGACAGCGCTTCCCGGGACATCCTCGCGGCGTTGCAGGCCGACCACGACTATCGCCGCGCGGCGGACGCGATGATCCCGCGCGAGCGTCTCTATCCCCGCGAAGACGAGCACCCGTTGTTCGTCTGTTTCGACTACGCATTGGCCAGTGGCGCGGACCGCGTGGCGCCCCGCCTCACCGAGTTCCAGGGCTTCCCATCCCTCACCGCGTTCCAGTACTACCTCTCGCGCGATTTCCGGGACGTGTATGCCTTGCCCGACACGCTCACGTTCATGGGCGACGGCCTCACCGACGAAGCATTCCGGGAGCTCTTCCGCGCGGCTGTCCTCGGAGGCCACGCGCCCGAGAACGTCGTGCTTCTCGACGTGAGCCCCTGGCAGCAGGGCACGTGGCCGGACTTCCGGCTGACCGAGCATCTGTGTCCCGGCATCGCCGTCCGCTGCCCCAGCGATCTCCGGCGCAGCGGACGCGGCCTGGTCTACGAGAAGGACGGGCGCGCGATACCCGTGGAACGCGTCTTCAATCGCGTGATCTGGTCCGATCTGGAGCGACTCCAGGGGGATCTCGATTGGAGCTTCCACGAGGAGCTCGGCTTCGAGTGGGCCGGACATCCCAACTGGTTCTTCCGCTACAGCAAGCTGGCCCTGCCGTGGATCGTTCACCCGGCGGTACCCAGAGCGCACATCCTGGACCGCGAAGGGCGCTGGCCCGGCGACTTGCAGCGGTACGTGCTCAAGCCGCTTTTCGGCTTCAGCGGTCGCGGCGTGGTCCTCGACGTCACGCGCGCCGCGCTCGACGACATCCCCGTCGAGGAGCGGAAGGACTACATCCTGCAGGAGAAGTTCGAGTACGCCGACGTGATCGTCGGGCCGCAGTTTTCGGTCCGCTCGGAAGTCCGGCTGATGTACGTGTGGCTCGACAGGCCACGGCTCGTCGGACTGCTCCCGCGCATGAGCCGCGGTCGCCTCATGGGCTGCGACGCGAATCGGACCGAACCGTGGACCGGCCACGGGGTGGCCTTCTGGCCCGCGAAATGACGGGCTTGACCTCCGTCATTCCTGAACGGTTGGTCCGCTTCATTTCGTTGCTGGGCGGCCCGCTTCACCTGGTCTGTACGGCACACCCTGCAGGCTCACGAGATACCAGCGCCCGCTGCGACGAACGAACACCTTGCGGAAGCGGCTCATCCGCTCCGGGCTAGAAGGCTCCGCCGCCTTGACCTTGAGGAGGCCTGTGAGAATGGCGGTGTCACCATAGCTCTGAACCACGAGCTCCGTCGGCTCCATTGTGAAGCCAGCGGGCGAGGTTCGGAACTGATGCAGCACCTGCTCGCGGGTCTGTACCTCCCCGCGGTCATTGATACGCGTGTAGTCCTCAGACAGAAAGGTGCTGTAGGTGTCGAATTGTCCCTGGACTAGCAGAGTTGCAAGATGGAGCTCGAGTGCCTTGATCTCTCGCTCCACCCCTTGATCCTTGTCGGCTTGGACGCCAGGCACCTCGGCGCCAGCCAGGCCGAGAAGCAGGCAGAGAGCGCTCGTTCCGAGCATTGGCACTCCTCCTGATGTCATGCCAGGTCAGCGGTTCTTGACGCTCGTCGTGGTCGAGGAGGCCTGCTCGTAGTACTCGCGGGTCTTCTCGCGGCGCTGCACCTTCCCGACCGCCTGCTCGAGCGATTTCGTCTCCGCGATGCAGGCCTCGCCGCGCAGGCCGTGGGTCTTGATCGTCACGCTGCCGTCCGCGCCGATCAGGACCTCGATCTCTGCCTTCTCCGCCATCTCGTTATCTCCAGCGCTGGGCCACCAGCCGGATGCTCCCGTCCTTCTGCTTCTCTTCCTTGCCGATCTGGTAGCCCTTGCGCTTCAGCTCGCTCGTCACCTTCGAGTACGCGTAGCGCTGCATCACGCGGTGGGCCAGGGCCCCGCCCTTCTCGCCGTGGGCGATGAAGGTGGCCTCGCCCGTTCGGGCGTCCACCTTCACCCCCGTCTGGGTGCCCT
>Ga0075428_100002174_pt1 | contig 21208 bp, 14 predicted proteins | sample RhiMetdeltSRZDD2_FD_75291 | JGI IMG/M metagenome (GOLD analysis project Ga0075428, IMG submission 75291) | Populus rhizosphere microbial communities from Tennessee, USA - Rhizosphere MetaG P. deltoides SRZDD2 | ecosystem: Host-associated > Plants > Roots > Rhizosphere > Soil | place: USA... | reverse complement strand
GCCGGTGAACGACGCCGCGGACATCGCGGAGGCCTTCCCCCCCTTCGACGCCGACCTCGCCGCGCCTCTTCCGAAAGGCGTCGCGTGATCCCGGCACGCATCGCCGGTGAGGCCCGGCTCGACAACCGGGCCGAGCTGGGGCGCGCGCTCGCTGCCCCCGAGACGAGCGACCTCGCCTTGATCCTCGGGGCGTACCGGCGTTGGGGATCGTCCTGTCCGGCGAGGCTGATCGGGGATTTCGCGTTCGTCATCGAGGACGCGCGCGGGCGAATCGCGTTCGGCGCCCGGGACCACCTCGGCGTGGTCCCGTTCTGCTACCGGATCGAGGACGGGAGGCTGATCTTCGCGACGTCGGCCCGGGAGGCGGCCTGCCGGGGGGGACCCCCTTCGATCGACGAGGCGCGGGTCGCGGACGCGCTGATCCCGGCGCTCGAGGCGCTCGACACGACTTCGACCTTCTACGCCGACGTCCGCCGGCTCCCGGCGGGGCACTCGCTGACGCTCTCGGGGGGACGCGCGGCGATCAGCCGGTATTGGAGCCCGGCCGACGCGTTGCCGCGCACCTGCTCCGACGCGGAGGGCATCGACGCGTTCCAGGAGACCTTTCGCGAGGCGGTGCGCTGCCGCCTCGACGGCCCGGTCGCATCGATGCTCAGCGGCGGCCTCGACTCCTCCGCGATCGTGGGCTTCGGCGCCTCGATCCGGCTGGCGTCCGGTGAGATGCCGTTGCCGACCGTCTCGGCCGTGACGCGGGACCCCGACTGCGAGGAGTCGCGGTGCGCGCGCGCGGTCGCCGCGTCGGCCGGGGTGAGCCCGACCTGGATCGAGCCCGCGGCGATCGGCTCCTACCGTCCGGAGCTCGATCGGTTCCTCGCGGCGGTCGAGCCGTTCGACGCGGCGATGATCGTCCCGGCGCTCGCCTTCGCCGCGGCCCGGCGGGACGGGGCCGCGGTCGTGCTCGACGGCGTCGACGGGGATGCCGTCGCCTCCATCGAGCCCGCTCTCCTGACCGACCTGCTGCGCCGGGGGGCGCTCCGCGCGGCGGGGCGCGAAGCGAGGGCGATCGCGGACTTCTATCGCGGAGGCGATCCGGCCTGGTCGTCCCCGGCGCGGCTGCTGGCCGGCGCCGGGCTGCGCGCGCTCGCGCCAGGATTCGCGATCGCCGCGGCCGCATCGCTCCGACGGGCGGGGCGCGTGCGCGACGCGCTCGCGGGCTCGATCGTGCACCCGGATCTCGCCCGGCGCGCGGGAGTCGCCGAGCGGCTGGCGGCCGCGTGGAGCCACCGGCGCACCCGCGCTCCCGGCGATCCCCGCGCCCGTCACCTTCGCGAGATCGCGCACCCTCAGATCCCGGCGGCATTGGAGCGTTACGACCGGGTCGCGCGAAGCCTGGGGGTGCGATCGCGCCACCCCTTCCTGGACAAGCGCGTCGTCGAGCTGTGCCTGTCTCTCCCCTGGCCGCTGCTCGTCCGGGACGGCTGGTCGAAGTGGATCGTACGGATGGGAACCGCGGGGCTTCTGCCGGAGGCGGTCCGATGGAGACGCGGGCGTTTCGTGCGCCTCGGGCCCCGCTTCCTCCGCGCCGCGATCGCGGCCTACGACGAGCCGCTCGCCGACGGAATGTCTGCGGCGATCCGCGAGCTCGACGGCCTCGTCGATGCCGAGAAGCTCCGCACCGCCTTCGCGCGTCATCGCCGCGACGCGGATCTTGACGCGGCCGAGACCGTCTGGCAGGCGTTCCACCTCGCTAATTGGCTTCGCAGACAGCGCGAGGAGCGGTATGATCCCGCGCGTGGACCAACGGAGGGGAGCACCGACGATGGTTTGCCACGAGCAAGCGAAGGCGCCGCCGAAGAAGCCGTACCGTGCACCGAGCCTGCGCCGTTACGGCCGCCTGAAGGACCTCACCACCGGCGGGACCGGGAACGCGAACGAGAACTCGTCCGGTAAGCGCCCGCGTCCCTGAGCGATTCCACGACCGTCCTCTCGGGCGCTTCCCCGTTCCGGGGCGCGCACCGCAGAAACCCGCCCGCGCATATTCAGAGGAGAGCGACCACGATGGCTGCAGACGAGCAAGCGAAGACGCCGTCCAAGAAACCCTATCGAGCGCCGAGCCTCCGCCGCTACGGCCCCCTGAAGGACCTCACCACCGGCGGGACCGGGAACGCGAACGAGAGCTCGTCGGGCTCAAAGCCCCGGCCTTGAGCCTTCACGCCTTCGGGGATCTGGTCCTCGCCAGTCAGGTCCCCCTCCCCGCGCTCCCGATCTCGAGGGAGACGCGATCCGATCTTTCGTTTCGCGTGAAGGCGGTCGCGCCGTACCGGGGGCGGCGCTGGGATCATCATTGGTATCTTCCCGGTGGCGCCGTCTCGCTCTCCTGCGCCCGGTTCGGGGAGGATTACCGGCTCGGATTCCCGGGATCCGCGACCTTCGAGATCCGGGATGAGGCGACCGCGGTGGAGTGCATCCCCGAGCGGTCCCTGCCGGCGAACACGGTCGAGCATCTGCTGATCGACCAGGTCCTCCCCCGCGTCCTCACGCACCACGGCAGGCTGGTCCTCCACGCCGGGTGCGTGGGGATCGACGGGCGCGCGGTCCTCCTGCTCGGCGAGTCGGGGGCGGGGAAATCGACCCTCTGCGCGAGCCTCGCCACGTTCGGGCACGTCCTTCTCGGAGACGACGGCGTGTGGCTGCGGCGCGTCGGCGCCGGGAGCTTCGAGGTCGCCGCGACCTACCCCGGGCTGCGCTTGCGCCCGGAGCCGCTGGCGTTCCACTACCGCGAGGCCGGCGCGTTCGATCCGGTCGCCGACACGTCGGACAAGCGCCGCGTCCCCACGCCCGAGCTCGCGGGGGCCCGCCTACCCCTGCATCGCGTGTACGTCCTCGCGGCGCCGGGGACAGGATCGGTGCGGGTCGGGCCGCTCCGCGGGGCGGACGCCTTCGTCGCGCTCCTCTCGGCGACGTTCCAGCTCCACCTCGACGATCCCGGCCGCGCGAGCGCGATGTTCGATGGGCTCGGCGACCTGATCGATACGGTCCCCGTCCGGACGCTCGCCTACCCTCGGACGTACGATCGCCTCCCGGAGGTCCGGGAGGCGATCCTCGACGATCTCGCGGTCTAGTTGGCCGACGCGGGCGCGCAGCTCGACACCGCGCTCTCGCACGCGGCGTTCGCCCCCTGGGCCTGGACGCGGTAGAAGACTCCGAACCCTCCGGGAAGCTCGTCGTCCACGAAGCTCGTCCCCGGCGCGTCGACCGTGGCGACGACGTTCGAGGTGTAGCCGCAGCCGACGTCGTTCCGGAGGACCAGGTACCGGGAGGCTCCCGCGACCGCGCCCCACGAGACGGTCACCGAGCCTGCGCCCGTCGCGACCGTGACCGCGGGCGTTGCGATCGCGGCGCAGGTCCCGCTGTTGAGGTTCGACGCGTCGGCCGCGGTCCCGCAGGCGATCGCATGGCGCGCGAAGGCGGCGTAGATCGCCGCGGCGTGGGGTGTGCCGTTGGCGAGGTTGCCGTCGTCATCGTCGGCGTTCCGGAGCTTGTTGAACCAGGAGGTCGCCCCGCATCCGTCCGACGACGGGAGCGCGCAGTTGAACGCGTTCCCGCCGGAACCTTGCCGGGACTTGTAGAAGAGCCTCTCCGCGAGCTGCCAGGACGATTCGGCGTCGAGCCCCATCGCGGGGAGGTCGCGGGCGGCGAGATCGTAGATGGTCTCCGCCGGGACGTACGCCTCGCAATGCGCCTCGCGGCCGCAGGGTCCGCCGCCGCCGGGGCAGTTCACGGCGGTGAAGCTCGTCGGGGTCGCCGGGGTGTGCCGGACGCGGTTGTCCCAGTTCATGTCGCGGATCCCCGAGCAGGACAGGCAGGTGTCTCCATACCCGTCGCAGTTGCCGGTCTGGTAGAACCCTCGGCCCACGCACGAGCGGCGCTCCTCGAGGATCGCGATGACGTCCGCGTACGCCTCGCCGGGGTTCTCCGAGCCGCCCCCGTCGTTCCCGTCGAGGCCGTGCCCGTATTCGTGGGCGACGACGCCGCCGATCTCCCCGGTGTTCCGGCAGCCCCCTCCCGACTTGTAGAAGTTCACGTTGCCGTTGTAGAAGGCGTTGCAGACGTTGTTCTGGTTGACCCTGCTGCTGAGCGAGGCCGCGGCCCACGTGTTCGACGGCAGCCAGTAGCGCGCCTTCTCCTTCAGCCGGTTGAGATGGTAGTAGCTCGTCCGACCGGCGTGCGTGTCCCCCGAGCCCGACGCGCTGGTGCAGTCGGTCCCCCCGGACGTCCCGAAGTCGAGATCCCCCGAGCAGTTCCCGCTGATGGTCGCGATGCCGCAGGTGTCGGTGACCTTGACGTAGGGTCCCGAGAGGTTGACGGAGCTGTTCTTGGGTCCCTTGCCGCACTCGAACAGCCCGTAGTCGCCGGTCGCGAGGACCTTCTTCGCGATCATGACCGAGGCGTAGGGCATCGGGAAGCCCGCGATCTCGCAGCCGAAGTCCGCGCAGTTCTGGTCGTTCGAGATCGGGTACGACCCGCCCATGACGCGGGCGTACCGGTCGTCGTCGTAGAACGCCAGCACGCGGCCCGTCTCCGCGTCCACTTTGCCTACCCAGGTGCCGCGCTCGGCCTCCATCCGGACGGCGAAGCGCCACACCGCGCGGTGGTCGATTCCCGCTCCCGGAGCGCCCGTGTAGACCGACGCGTCGCCGGACGCCGGCGGCACGGCGATCCAGGCCAGTCGGCCCGGCTCGACGGTCTCGACGCTCTCCTCGGGACGGAGGCCCATGTAGGCGCGAAGAGCGATCATCGCCGACGACGCGTCGAGCGCGAGCTTCGGCGTCGCGGGGACCGAGCCCCAGCGGCTCGCGCCGAAGGAGACCAGGTTCCCGCGAGTCACGTAGAGAACGAGCTGCTCCCCCTCAACCGGGATCCCGCCGACCACTCGGTTGAAGACGACCACCCAGTGGTCCCGGTCGGTCGAGGCGGTGCCGGAGGCATCGAGCGACAGCTCCGACGCCCGCACGAGGAAGGTCCCCTCGTTCGCGCCCACCAGCTGGCGGGCCTTCGCTTCGAGCGCGGACGCCGTCGCGTCCCGGCCCGGATCGACCCACCGGATCCCGGTCCCTTGGGCCAGGAGCGGAGAGCCGGACCGACGATCGACCCAGATCCGCCACGATGCGCCGTGGCGGGCGCGGAACGCGTCCCAGCCGACGCGGGGAGCGTCGAAGCCCGGCACACGATCGAACGACTCGGCCACGACCCCCAAGCGGCTCCCCGGGTCCTCGATGACCAGCGCGTCGAAGCGGCTGGCGCTCTGCGGGACGACCGCGGCGCGGCCCAGGCCTGCTGCGGCAAGGCACAAGACGGCGACTCGGATCCAACGATTCATCGGGCGACCTCCCTTCACGGGGCGCACACGTCCCCGCGGCGCGTCGGCGCGCGCCTTATGTATGGGGATTTCGCTCGTCAGGCAATCACTTTTGCGCGCCGCGCTTGCGCATCCGGATCTCGCGGCCGCCGTCCTCGAAGCGGACCTCGTCCATGAACTGGTTGATGAAGAAGATCCCGCGCCCACTCTCCCTCAACACGCCGGCGCCGGTGAGGGGAGACGGCACCGCCGCGACGTCGAACCCCGGCCCCGGGTCCCGGACGACGACCAGCAGCTCGCCGGTCTCGTCGCAGGCGACGCAGCACTGGATCTTCTTGCGCGGGTCGTTGTCGCAGCCGTGCTTGATCGCGTTCGCCAACGCCTCGTGGAGGGCGATCTCGATCTCGACCTCCCGGCCGGGCGCGCAATTCTTCTCGCGCACGATCGCCATCACCCCTTCGCTCACCGTCCGGATCGCCGACGGCTCCGCCGGGATCACGAGGTTCAGCTCGCAGGACGACGAGACCGGGATGAGCGCCGTCAGGCGCTTGACGTTGTCGAGGGCGGCGCGTAGCTCTCCGATCAGCTCCTCGCGCTCGCGCTCGACGCGATCGCGCTCGGCGAGCGCCGACTCCAGCTCGAGCAGGTTCCGACGCAGCTCGAGCTGCGCGACGACCTGGCGCTGGAGCGCCGCGAGCGCGTCGCGCTGCTCGTCGGTCAGGGTCCGCGGCGTGCGGTCGAGGACGCAGAGGGTGCCGAGGGCGTGCCCCTCCGGGGTGATCAGCGGCGCGCCGGTGTAGAAGCGGATGTGGGGCTCCGCGACGACGAACGGGTTGTTCCGGAATCGCTCGTCCTCGAGCGCGTCGGGGACGACGAACAGGTCGCGCCCCTCGATCGCGTGCGCGCAGAAGGCCACGCTGCGCGAGGTCTCGCGGGCCGTCACGCCGACGCGCGACTTGAACCACTGGCGATCGTGATCGATCAGGGTGATGAGGGCGATCGGCGTGGCGCAGATCTGCGAGGCGAGCAGCGTGATGTCGTCGAAGGCGCCCTCGGGCTCGGTATCGAGGATCCGGTACGATCGAAGCGCCGCCAGCCGCTCCCGTTCGTCGTCGCGCATCGACCGATCCTCCGTTGATGCTCCCGCCCCGGAAGAGAATAATCCCACCCGATGAGGCCCGTGCCCGCCCTGATCACCCTCGTCCTCGCGCCCACCCTCGCGCACGCCTGGGGGCCCGTCGGGCATCGGATCGTCGCGGAGACCGCCGCTCTGCTCGTGCAGGACGATCTCCCCCGAAGCTGGGGGCCCCTGCTGGGCCGGCACCGCTTCCAGCTCGGCGTGTACGCGTTCCTCCCCGACGCCGTCTTCCGGAACATCGACGGGGCCGGCGGGAAGATCGAGGCCCCGACGCACATCCTGGAGCTCGACGCGAGCGGCAAGGTCGCCGGGCGCGGCGGGTCGGTTCCCTGGAGGACCGCCCAGTTTCTCGGCCGGGCGCGGGACCGCCTCGGCGGGGTCGTGCGGGTCCCGGGGGGCTTCCTCGGAGGCGCCCGGAGCGAGGGCGACGCGCACCGGATCTTCCTCGGTCTCCTCGAGCTCGGGCTGATGGCCCACTACTCCGGCGATGCGGCGGTCCCTTTCCATGCGTCCCCCGACTGGAACGGATACGAGGTCGGACAGGGCGGGATTCACTTCTATTTCGAGAACGACTGCGTGGACGCTCTCGAGCCCGGGCTCGCGGCGGACGTCCTCGCTGCGGCGCGGAAGAACCGCGCCCGTTGGATGTCGGCCTGGGGGGCCGGCGCCGAACGGCCGGTCGATCTGGTCCTGGCCCTCCTTCGCGACAGCCGGGACGCGGCGGCCCGCGTCGCCGCCGCCGACCTCCGCTACGCGGTGACGAAGCGCTCGGATCCGGGGACCGAGACGCCCGCCGCCCGGAAGCCCGCAGCGGCTGCCTGCCCGTCGATGCGGCGGCTGCTGGTCGAGCGCCTGGCCAAGGGCGCCGTCGCGACAGCGTCGTTGTGGGAGACGGCGCTTCCGGCCGGGGCCGACTTCAGCGGCGGAGCCGACTTCCAGCTTTCGGACATGGCGCTCGATCCGGCGTACGTCCCTCCGGACTACGGGACTCCGTCGCTTCCCTGAGCCGCCCGCTCGAGGAGCACCATGCCCGACATGCGCGCCATCGCCGCGCGCCGCGAGGCGGGCATCAGGCGCGACAGCAGGTTGAACAGCCACGCGCCCTTCATCGTGCGCTTCAGCCGCAGCGCCTCGGTCCAGATCGATCGGTACTCGGCCTCCCTCCATCCGGAGGCGTTGAAGAACCCCGTCCCTTCCGCCGGCGCGAAGAGCATCGGCGCGTTGCCCGCGGCGAGATGGGGCTCCCAGGTCTTCCGCAGCATGCGGAGCATGTCGGGGGAGGCGAGGTCGATGAGCCAGTACCGGAACGAGCGGCGTGCGGCGAGGTCCCGGCCGAGCGCGTCCACCTGCTCCGGCTTCAAGTAGATCAGCAATCCTTCCGCGACGGCGAGCGCGGTCCCTCCCGCCGCATCCGCGCGGTCGAAGACGGCCGCACGCTCGGCCGGCTCGCGCAGGTCGGCCGGGACGTACTCGAGGGCGCAGACCGGCGTCTCCTGGCGGAGCGCGTCCCGAACGTAGGCCACCATGTCCGGGAAATCGACGTGGAGCCAGCGGACCGCGGGCGGGAGGGGAAGCCGGTAGGGGCGCGTATCGAGACCGGCGGCCAAGTTCACCACCGTCCGGACGCCGCCGTCCCGCGTGAGGCGCAGGATGATCTCGTCCATCACCGCGGTCCTCACGATCATCGGCCAGGCGAGCTTCCGCCCTTTCGGAAGCCGCTCGACGATCGCCTCCCCGCGCTCCCCGGCCAGCCGCCGCGCATGGGGGTCCTTGAAGATCGCGTCCGGTCGATCCGATTCCATCGCTCGATAGATCGCGACCCACAAGGCGGTGTCCGACACGCTCCGGATCGGGTTCTCGCTCATGATCACCATCGGAGGGACAGGCAGCTCAGGCCGCCGTCCATCTTACGGAACTCCGACATCTCCAACGTCACGACTTCGTATCCGAGCCCCTCGAGCGCGGACGCCAGTCCCGGCGAGGTCGTGGGGACCAGGATGCGGTCGTTGACCCGAATCGAGTTCGCTCCGTAAGCCTCAGCAGGGCGGACGCGCACGATCTCGTAGCCGTCGAGCTCGGGCCGCTCCGCCAGCGTCCCGACCGCGACGAGGCGCCCGTCCCCGATCGCCGCGAGGCCCGTCTTCAGATGAAGGAGACCCGGCTCGCCGCGAAGGTCCACGAGGGTGGCCTGAAATCCGAGGCGCAGCAGGAGGCGCGCCATCTGCTCGGCCCCCGCGGGGTTGGTCCGGGCGGTGACGCCGATGAAGAACCGATCCCCGGTCTCGCAGACGTCCCCGCCGTCGAGGGTCCCCGGGCTGTCGATCTCGCCGGCCAGCGGCATGGCCGCCGAGAGGGCCTCTCGGACGGACGCCACCTCCCCGCGCCGGCCCGGTGCCCAGGGCCGGGCGAGGATGGCGCCCTTCGAGGTGACGACGGCCGCGTCCTCGACGAAGACGCCGTCCGGAAACCGGGCGTCGGAGGCGATCTCGGAGACGGCGAGCCAACAAGCGGCCAGGGCTTCGCAATACGCCTCGTGCTGGCGCCCGGCGCGCGCGACCTCGGGCGGACCCAGGCCGGACTCGGTGAGACCGTCCGCGAAGTTGGCGGTGAGCCGCCGGACGAGGGCCCGCGTCGCGCGCATGGCCGGGGAGTTTATCGCCGCGTCACGAGCTTTCGTCGCGGGGTGGGTCTAGACCCCATGGAGGTCGACCGGGGAGACGGGTACGTTGCCGGTACATGAGGTGCGACGAATTGGGGAAGGAGAGAGCTCGATGAGACCGGATTACTCGAAGATTTGGCTCGTCGTTGCCGGGACGGTCGCCGGCATGACGCTGGCCCTGCACGCCGCCGACCCGGACGGCCGGATCGAGACATCGGCGAAATCGACCTACCTGTATCGGACCTTCCTCGCGAACAACGGCGTCGAGGTGGAGTCGAGCAAGGGGATCGTCACGCTTCGAGGGAGCGTCGCCGATCGCTCGCTGAAGGAAGCGGCCGAGGACACCGTCGCGGCGCTCCCCGGCGTGATCCATGTGGACAACCGCCTCGAGGTCGCGAAGCGGGCCGAAGACCGGTCCTCGGACTGGATCGCCGCTCGCGTCCGCCTGTCGCTCTGGTCACACCGGAGCATCAAGGCGCTTCCGGCGGTCAGCGTGGTGGGCTCCGTCGTGACCCTGACCGGGCAGGCCGCATCGCTCGCCGAGCGCGACCTCGCGACCGAGTACGCCCGTGACGTCGACGGCGTCACCGACGTGCGGAACCGAATGATCGTCTACGACAGCGTCGCGCGCAGCGGCCTCGTGGACGATGGACAGGCCCGTTACGGATCGTTCTAGCCCGGGAGCTCGACCTCGATCGCGTGCTCGCGCCCGTCGCTCAGGAGGCGAAGGGCGCCGCCGCTCCGCTCCTCGCCGTCCACCACGATCCGCGGCGCGGCGCTTCCCCTCCGTCTTCGGAGAGAGATGTGATGCACGGTCTCGCCGTGCCGGTAGTGCACCTTGAATCCGTCCCATTCCGGCGGAAGGACCGGCGCGAACTCCAGGATGTCCCCTTCCCGGTTGAGGCCGAGCAGCGTCTCGACGATCAGCCGGTACATCCAGCCGGCCGCCCCGGTGTACCAGGTCCATCCGCCGCGCCCGAGGTGGAGAGGAGCCGTGTGGACGTCCCCCGCCATCACGTAGGGCTCGACGCGATAGATCTCCGCGGAGCGTGGGTCGGAGGCGTGATGGATCGGGTTCAGCATCGAGGCCAGCTGCCAGGCGCGCGTCGCGTCCCCCATGACGGCGCGGGCGATCGCGGCCCAGATGGCGCCGTGCGTGTACTGGGCCCCGTTCTCCCGGATCCCCGGTCCGTATCCTTTTATGTAGCCCGGCTCGACGGGTGACCGGTCGAAGGGGGGCGCGAGGATCCGGATCAGCCGCGCCTCGGGCATGACGAGCAGCTCGTCCACCGCCTCCATCGCCTGGCGCGTCCGCTCGGGATCGCCGCCGCCGGAGATCGCCGCCCAGCTCTGGCTGATCGAGTCGATCCGACATTCTTCGCTCGCGGCGGAGCCCAGAGGCGTGCCGTCGTCGAAGTAGGCCCGCCGGTACCAGGCGCCGTCCCACGCGTTCGCCTCGACGTTCCGGCGGAGGCGCTCGGCCTGCTCGTCGCAGGCCAGCGCGAAGCGCGTGTCGTCGCGCCGGCGCGCGAGCTCCGCGAACGAGCGGAGGTTGCCGTAAAGAAACCAGGCGAGCCAGACGCTCTCCCCCTTGCCGCCGCGGCCGACCAGGTTCATCCCGTCGTTCCAGTCGCCGCACCCCATGAGCGGAAGCCCGTGCTCGCCGAACCTGAGGCCGTGCCCGATCGCGCGGACGCAGTGCTCGTAGAGGGTCGCGTCCTTGGGGGAGGGCTGAGGCTGGTCGTAGTACGCCTCCTCGTCCGGCGCGACCGCCCTTCCCTCGAGGAACGGCACCCGCTCGTCGAGGACGCTCTCGTCTCCCGTGGCGGCGACGTAGCGGCAGGCCGCGTACGGGAGCCAGAGGAAATCGTCGGAGATGTGGGTCCGCACGCCGTGTCCCCCGGGAGGATGCCACCAGTGCTGCACGTCCCCCGGGGTGAACTGACGTCCGGCGCAGCGGACGAGGTGCTCGCGTGTGACCTCCGGCGCTGAGTGGAGGAGCGCCATCGTGTCCTGGAGCTGGTCGCGGAAGCCATAGGCGCCTCCCGACTGGTAGTAGCCGCTGCGTCCCCACACGCGGCAGGAGAGCGTCTGGTACAGGAGCCAGCCGTTCGCGAGGATGTCGATCGCGCGGTCGGGCGTCTCCACGTGGACCGCGCCGAGCGTGTGATTCCAGTACTCCCAGACCGCCTCGAGGGCCTGGCGTGCCCCCGCGGGGGAGCAGAACCGCTCGCCGAGAGCGCGGGCGTCCTCGAGGCCGCCGGCCGTCGCCAGCGTGAACACCACCTCACGCTCCTCGTCCGGCTCGATCTGGAGGTACGCCTGCATCGCCGCGCACGGGTCGAGCCCCGCCCCGGTACGACCGGACAGCTTCACGCGGCGCAGCGCCTCGGGATCCCGGAGCGTCCCGTTCCTTCCGATGAACTCCGTGCGGCTCCCCGTGAGCGTCCGGGCCGTCTCGCTGACATCCACCGCCACCAGGCGCTCGTTCGCCGCCCTGCCGTACGCGTTGCGCGCGACCAGCATCCCGCTCAGGGGATCGGTCTCGGTCACGATGTGCATGAGGTTGGCGTGGCGCCACTCACCGAGCACCAGCTCCCAGTACCCGGTCACCGACAGCCGCCGGATCCTGTTGGACCGGTTGCCCAGCTTGAGCACGGCGAGCTTCACGGGCGCATCGAGCGCGACGAAGACCGTCAGCTCGGAGGCGATGCCGTCCTCCGCATGCTCGAAGACCGTGTAGCCGAAGCCGTGCCGGCAGTCGTAACCGGTGCGCCCGCGCGCGGGAAGCGGCGTCGGCGACCAGAAGACCCCCGACTCCTCGTCGCGAACGTAGAGCGCCTCGCCGCTGGCGTCGCTGACGGGGTCGTTGTGCCAGGGAGTGAGGCGGAACTCGTGCGCGTTGCCGGCCCAGGTGTAGGCCCCGCCGCTCTCGCTGACGACGGTGCCGATCTGGGAGCTCGCGATGACGTTGCACCAGGGGGCCGGCGTCGCCTTCCCCGGCTCGAGGCTGATCGCGTACTCGCGCCCGTCCGCCGTGAAGCCCCCGAGCCCGTTGAAGAAGACCCGCTCGCGCGGAGGCAGGGGCGCGACCGGCTCCGGAGCCGGCGGCGTCGCCCTGTGGAACCGCGCGGGGGTCCATTCCACCGGGGCGCGCCGGTCCGCCTGCTCGGCGAAGGTCCCCGCGGTGTCCACGAGCACCACGCGCGCGACCGTCTGGAAGAGGACCCGGTCCTCCTCGGAGATCTGTTCGGCGCGGCGCACGAACACCCCCCCGGGCTTGTCGAGCAGCTCTCCCGACGCGCCGGAGGTGATCAGCGCCACGATCCTGTCGTGGAGCACCGCGCGGTAGCCGGAGAAGTCCTCGTTGAGGATCACGAGATCCGCCGTCAGCCCCTTCATCCGCCAATAGGCGTGGCAGCGCAGCGCCTGCTCGACCAGGTCGACGTGATCGATGTTCGAGATCCGCACGAGCACGATCGGCAGGTCCCCCGAGACGGCGAACCTCCAGAGGCGCGATTGGCCTAGGCGGTTTCGCGCGATGACGCCCGCCGGCGCGCGCCGAAGGGCCGTCGCGTACACGACGGACGCGGCGAGGCGTCCGTACAGCTGCGCGTCGATCTCCGTGGCCGAGAGCTGGCGGAGCACCGCCTGGCTCCTGGCCTGCGCCATGTCGAACGCCCGCTCGACGAAATGGCGGTCGCCGTACTTGCCGATGAGGGCGAGCGCCTCCTCCCGCGTCGCGCAGGCGCCCGACACCGCCTGGATCGCGACGGACTCGTCGGGAGCGAGCTGCACCGTCTGGCGGATCGCCACGATGGGATCGAGAACCGTTCCCGCCGTCCCCGACAGGCGCGTCGCGCCGGGATCCATCGCCGCGGGGTTGTCCGGTCCGCGCCCGCGGCCGAGGAACCGGGCGCGATCGGTCTCGAAGGAGACGTCCGGCGCGGCGACGCCCGGCTCCACCAGGAGATGGAACATCCACGGCGACTCCTCCTCCGGGTTCCTGCGGCGCCGGTTGCAGAGGATGGCGTGCCGGTCCTCGAGCAGCTCGGTCGTGACGAACAGGTTGCCGAACGTCCGATGCGCGAGGTCGGCGTTCTGGGGGGCGAGGACGACTTCCGCGTAGCTCGTGACCTCGATGCTCCGCCTGCGCCGGGACATGTTCGTCAGCGTGACCCGGCGGATCTCGACGTCGTCCTCCGGCGAGACGCACAGCTCGGTGTGCGTCTCGATCTCGTGATCGCGCCGGCGGTACTCGGCGCGGGCTTGCATGAAGATGGCCTCGTACCGGTCGGCCTTGCGGCGGGTCGGCTGGTGGGCGGCGGACCAGAACCGCCCCGCCTCCCGGTCCCGGAGGTAGATGAAGGTCCCCCACGCGTCGCAGGTCGCATCCTCGCGCCACCGCGTCACGGCGAGGTCGCGCCACCGGCTCGCGCCTCCCCCCGCGTGAGAGGCGATCACGTGGTAGCTGCCGTTGGAGAGGAGGTGGACCTCGGGCATCGCCGCGTCGGTGTCGTCGAAGACGCGCAGGCGCGGCTGGCCCTCGGGGCGGTCGCCGCGGGGGCCGTATCCGTCCTCGTGCTCGTGCGGGGTCATCGTCGAGCCCGTCCTCGGCACGCGCTCCTGGAGCAGCGGCTCGGTCGCCTTCATCCTCGGGTCGGACATGAACCTGCGCGACATCGGCTTTCCGTTCAGCGCGTTGTCGAGGGCCGCGAGCCCCATCCCCTGGTGGTGCGCCATGAACGCCCGGACGATCGCCGGCTCCTTCGCGCGCGTCATGCGTCCGGGGGTGTGATCGATCGCCTCGTAGAAGCCAAACCGTCCGAGGTACCCGCGCTCCGCGAGGACCTCGAGGTTCGCGCACGCCTCCGACGGCGCGACCTCGAGCGCCAGGAGCGTCGCGTACGGTGCGATCACCAGATCGTCCGCGAGCCCCCGCTTGAACCCGAGCCCCGGGACGCCGAACGCGCGGTACTGGTAGACCTGACGGGCGTCCACCGCGTTGTAGCAGGACTCCGAGATCCCCCACGGGGCGCCGCGCTGCGAGGCATACTCGATCTGCCGGGCGACCGCGGCGCGCGCCGTCCGGGCCAGGAGAGTCCCGTCGAAGGCGGGCATCAGCAGCTCCGGCATCAGGTACTCGAACATCGAGCCGCTCCAGGAGATCAGGGCGACGTCCCCGCCGCGGCTGGTCAGGAGCCGTCCGAGCGAGAACCAGTGCTCCTGCGGGAGCTCCCCGCGAGCGATGAGGAGGAAGCTGACGAGCCTGGCCTCCGACGCCAGCAGGTCGTAGCAGCCGGGATCCCGGCGCCGCGCCGCGACGTCGTAGCCGATCGCGAGCAGATCGCGAGACCCGTCGTACAGGAAGTCGAACTCCATCCGGCCGAGAGCCTCGCAGCGCGCCCCGAGCGCCTCCAGCCGCGCCCCCCACGCCCGGTCGGACCCCCGGCCCGAGAGCTCCTCGAGAAAGTCCTCGCATTGATCGACGAGGGCCGCAGCCCAGGCGTGGACCTCGTCGGCCTCCGGAGGGGCGGCGCGGGCGAGGTCCCCGGCGAGAGCGTGAGCCTCGCGCAGCAGATCCGGAACGTCGGCCTCGTCCGCGGCGCGCGCCGTCACGGCATCGAGTCGTTCCCGCAACCCGTCGGGTGCCAGCCCGGCGTCGCGGACGCTGTCCGCGAGCGCGCGCAGCGTGTCGGCGAGGCCCGGGGCGATCGCCGGCGGCGGCCGCGACGGGTCCGCGAGCTCGGCGAGGGTCGCCTGGAGCGTCGCGAGCGACGCCGCGAGGTTGCCGCTGTCCACCGACGAGACGTAGAGAGGAGGAAGCGGCTGCAGCGATCGGGTGTCGTACCAGTTGTAGAAGTGCCCGCGGAAGCGCTCCAGCGACTCCATGGCCCCGATCGCGCTCTCGGTGCGGCGGACGAGGCGGCCGGCCGAGATGTAGCCGAAGTCGTAGGCGGCCACGTTGGCGAGCAACGCCATCCCCATGTTCGTCGGCGAGGTTCGCTGCGCCACCGTCTGCGCCGGGACCTCCTGCATGTTGTCGGGAGGAAGCCACCCCTCGCTCGCCGACGCGAACTCGACGAAGTACCGCCACGTGCGCCGCGCGACCCCGCGCAGGAACAGGCGCCGCTCCTCTCCCAGGTCGATGCGCTTCGGGGGGAACGGTCGGCTGATCGCGTACGCGAGCCCCGGCGAGGCCAGCCACAGCAGGAGGATCGGCGCGGTGAGCGCGATCTCTTCCGGACGCCGGAGCGCGAGCGTCGCCGACAGCGCGGCCGCGGAGAGCGGGCCGATCCACATCTCCCCGAAGTAGCCGACGAGCGTGTCGCGAGCGCTCCGCCGCTCGTAATACCTCGGATGCCACAGGAAGAGCCCGCGCCGCGTGAAGGCCATCCGCACCCCGGAGCGCACGATCGCGTCGATGCAGATCAGGGCGTCGTACGGCAGGAGCGCGAGCGCGAGACCGGCGCGGGCCAGCGGGCGCGCCGCCGAGCGCACGACGGCGCCGGCGTGCTCGGGCCACGCCCGGTCGGCGGGCTTGGCGGTCAGCTCGGCGATCGTCGCCAGGAGCGTGGAGAGGAAGATCACGCCCGTGACCAGGAGCGTCCAGGCCGCGGTCGAGCCGGTTCCGATCAGCCAGCCGCCCACCAGCAGCACGAACAGCGCCGGCGGGAGCAGGCTGCGCCGCAGGTTGTCCAGGATCTTCCAGATGGAGAGGGCCGTGAGCGGGTTGCGGAGCCACGTCCCTTCCGGACCGGGAACGCGCGGGAAGAGCCAGCCCGCGATCTGCCAGTCCCCGCGGATCCAGCGGTGCCTGCGGTTGGCCTCGCCGATGACGGTCGACGGGTGGTCCTCGATCAGCTCGACGTCCGTGACGAGCGCGGCCCTGACGTAGCCGCTCTCGAGGAGGTCGTGGCTGAGGACCAGGTTCTCGGGGAAGCGTCCCTCCGTCGCCGCGCGGAACGCGTCCACGTCGTAGATCCCCTTTCCGATGAACGAGCCCTCGCCGAAGAGGTCCTGATAGACGTCCGAGACCTCGTGCGTGTACGGATCGATCCCGACGTCGCCGGCGGCGAGCCGCGCGAAGAGCGAGCGCGCGCCGCTCTCGAGGGCGATCGAGACGCGCGGCTGGAGGATCCCGTACCCCTCGACGACCCGCCCGCGCCGGGGATCGTACAGAGCCCGGTTGAGCGGATGCGCCATGCTCCCGACGAGCTTGCGCGCCGAGTCGCGAGGGAGCTGGGTGTCGCTGTCGAGCGTGATCACGTAGCGGACGCCGGGGAGGGCGGAGAGGTCCCCGACCACCTCCGCGAAGGCGTCGCCCGCTCCCCCTCTCAGGTACGCGTTGAGGTGCTCCAGCTTCCCGCGCTTGCGCTCGTACCCCATCCAGAGCCGCTCGTGCGGGTTCCACGTGCGCGCGCGATGGAAGAGGAAGAACGGCGAGCGGCCCTCGTCGGCGTGCTTCGCGTTCAGCGCCTCGATCCCCGCGCGCACCGCGGCCAGGAGCGGCGCGTCGCCGGGAAGGTCCCGCTCGGGCGCGTCCAGGAAATCGGTCAGGAGCGCGAAGTAGAGCTCCGGATCGCGGTTCCCGAGGTAGCGGACCTCCAGCGCCTCGAGCATCGACGCGACGCCGGACTCGCTCTCGAGGAGGGTGGGAATCACCACGAGCGTGCGGTGACCGACGGGGATCCCCTCCGAGAAGTCGAGGCGCGGGACGGACCGGGGGGGCACCACCCAGGTGACGAGGAGGTTCACGAGGGAGACCGCGAGCGCCCACGCGGCGAGCGCTCCGGCCGCGAGGAGCACCCAATACCTCGGGTCGGCGCGCAGGAACGGCGCGACCGCGCGGGCGACGAGCCACGCCGCCGGAGCCATGACGACCGCGATCGACGCGAGGTAGACCGCCAAGCGTGCGCGCTGGCCGAGCCTCCCCCATAGGAGACGGACCGTCGTGCGGCTCCCCACCGCGCGCTCGAGCGCGGGGCGGCCCCCCTCGACGAGCAGGTAGCCGACCTGCGCGCGTCGATCCTCCGCGCCCTCGCGCGCCGCGCTCTCCCGCGCGAGCCGCACCGCCTCGCGCGCGACCCCGGCCTGGTCGGTCGGCGCCACGGATGCGATCTCCTCCACCGCCTTCCGGTAGCGGTTGCGCGTCGCGAAGTCCTGGCGGGCATGGATGCCCGCCGGGTCCCCGCGCAGCGTCCTCTCGACCACGCTCGCGCCCTCCACGAAATCCTTCCAGTCGAGCGCGTTGACGAGCGCGAGGCTGCCGACGCTGTTCCCCATCGAGATCCGGTCCGCCCCCTGCGTGCGGCTGTCGGACTGCAGGAGCTGGCTCACGCTGGTCCCGGCGTCGACGAGCTGCTGCTCGATCCAGGTCAGGACGAAGGCGACCGCGGGCCCGCGCACCTGGAGGCGCTCGACGAATTCCTCCACGAAGGGCGCGCTGAGGCGGAGGTTCGCATCCGCCAGCTCGGCGAGGATGTGGGTCAGCTGATGCGGCGCCTCGCTCGACGCCGCGATCAGGCGGTCGGACCAGGAGATGGCGGCATCCCGCTCCTCGCGACGCCGCGCGATCCGGGATGCGACGCGGCGGAGGTTCTCGAGCAGCGCCAGCCGGAGCATGATCGGGAACGCCCAGAGCTCTCCGAGCGAGAGCGCGCGTTGTTCCTGGTAGGCGGAGACGAACCCCGATATCGCCTCGCCGTCGATCCGGCCGTCCAGGTGGGAGATCAGCTCGAGCGCCATGTCGTAGACGCGGGGAAGCCCGGCGCCCGGCCCCTCCGACAGCTGCGGGAGCTCCCGGCTGTACCCGGCGGGCAAATGCAGCCGGGCCAGGATGAACTGCTGCTCGATCAGGTAGAAGTTGTCGAGCAGCCACTCGGCGGCGAGCGCGATCCGGCGCCCCTCCGCCGCCGCCTGGCCGACGACCGCGTGGGCGGCGCGAAGCACGCGCTCGTTGTCGGCGAGCCGCCCCAGCAGGCGATCCGGTCCGCCGCGGCGAGGATCGATCTTGTGGCGTCGGGCCAGCACGCCCGCATGACGCCGGAGCTGATCGAGGCTGAAAAGCTCCGCCCGCAAGAGCTCGGCGTCGCTGTCGGGGTAGGTGACGATCACGATTGCCCGAACCCTACCATGCGGAGGCGCTCCCCCTATGGGGTCAAGACCCCATCGTGAGCGGCGCTGGGGTCAACACCCCATCGCGACCCCTGCGCCGCGCTGCCTACCATCGAGGCGATGGAACAACCGCTTCCGATGTCGCTGCAGGTGGCGCTCTACGCCGCTTCGATCGCGATCGTCGCGCTCGCGGCGGTCCTCGTCCACGTCCTGCTCCGGTTCAAGCGGCAGCTCGAGAAGGTCGTCACGAGCGTCGAGCGGTTCGAGGCGGAGATCGTCCCCCTGGCGCGCGAGACGCGCCTCGTCGTCGACCGGCTACGGGACGTGTCCGAGCGCGTCCACCGCCAGTGGATGGCCTTGGAGCGCCTGATCGGAACGGTCCGGCGCGTCGGGGATCGTGCCCAGCGCGCGGTCGACGTGGCCGGGGGCGTGCTGCTCGCGCCCGTGCTGGCCACGAACCGGACGGGAACGATGCTGCGCGTCGGGGCGACCACGTTCCTGAAGACCCTGTGGACGGGTCGCAGGCCGCCGGCCCGCGACGTGAACGTTTCATGAGATCGCAGTGAACCCCCAAGCCTCAAGGAGAGAAGGTCATGCATAAGAGATTGCTCACGATGGGATTGATGCTCGCGCTGGCGATCGCCGGCGCGGCATGGGCCCAGCAACCGACGAGCGGAACCCCGATGACGGGGAAGATCGTCTCGATCGACACGATGGGAAACACGTTCACCGTCCAGACGTCGACGGGGAACGTCGTCTTCAAGACCGACGGCCAGACGATGGTCATGCGCAGCGACGACCGCGTGAACCTCTCCGACCTCAAGGTCGGCGATCAGGTCCGCATCACCTATACCGGCACCGGCAGCGACCGCATCGCCGCCCACGTGGACACCGTGGACAGCGTGGACACCGGCAACACGTACCAGCCGACGGGCTCGACGGCGTCGGGGACGACGACCGGCACGACCACCGGCACCACCTCCGGCGCCACGATCAGCAAGTCGGCGACCGGCACGACCCCGAGCGGCTCGTACGGCACGCCCTCGGGGAGCGGCATGGGCACGACCGTCACCGGTCGGGTCACCTCGGTGGACGTCGCCGGCCGGCGCGTCACGATCGAGACCTCCAACGGGTCGCAGACGTACATGCTCGGGACCGACGCGCGGATCATGGCGCGGAACGGCTCCACGGACTTCAGCTCGATCTCGACAGGAGACCAGGTCCGTCTGCAGCTCTCGACGGACTCGCGGACGGCGACCCGAATCGATTACCTCTCGTCCGGGTCCACCACGACGACCGGGATGGCGGGCTCGACCGGCTCCCCCTACGACGAGGGGGCCACGAGCGCCGCGAACCGCCAGCTCCCGCGCACCGCCAGTCCCTATCCGCTCTACGGGGCGGCGGGCCTCGCGATGATCGGCCTCGCGCTCGCCCTGCGGGCCCGCAGGCTGCGGGCGGTCTGACGTTCGTGACGACGGAGACCCACCCGCGCGCGAGCGACTCGTCCCGCGCGGCGCTCGTCGCCTGGGAGCGCGGCCTGTTGGTGGCCGGTGGTCTCGCGACCGCGTTGTACGGGGCGTCGATCGCGCAGTCACGCCTGTATCAGGCCGAGGCGGCCCGCGCGTTCGACGCCTCCATCCGCGAGAGGGGACTCACGGCCCCGGTGCCGGGAGTCCCCTTTTCGCAACGAGACTTCGGTCCGCTGCTCCCCTCGAGCTCCGGGATCGACGCCGCCATCGTCGACATGAACGACTGGTCCCCCGGGAAGGTGCGAGCCTACGAGTCCCGGTACGTCCTCGGCTCGCCGGCGCCGCTCGCGCGCCTGCAGATCCCCTCGATCGGGCTCTCGGCGATGGTGCTCGAGGGAACCGACGAGACGGCTCTGATCCGCGGCGTGGGCCACATCGAGGGAACGGCGCTCCCAGGCGCGCCCGGGAACGTCGGGCTCGCCGGGCATCGGGACAGCTTCTTCCGGCGCCTGGCGAAGGTGACCGAAGGGGCGGACGTCCTGCTGACCACGCTCGAGGGGCGCGACCTCCACTACACCGTCCGCTCGATCGACATCGTTCCCCCGGAGCGCGTGGATGTCCTCGACGCGACGGACGGGGAGAGCGTCACGCTCGTGACCTGCTATCCCTTCTACTTCATCGGCTCCGCGCCCATGCGCTACGTCGTGCGTGCCTCGCGAGCGCCCGATTCCGGCGTTGGGGTCGTCACCCCATGGCAGCCGTCCGATCCCCAACCTAGCGTGAAGTAGGAACGAAGTAGGAACGGGAGGAAGGAGGCTGTCGTGACGTTCGGCGTGATCGAGAAGCAGGAGCCGCTCCTGGCGGAGCTGATCGCACTGGCATTCGAGTCGGCCGGCCATAACTGCCTCGTCTTCAAGGACATCGACCATGCCACGCGGATCCTCCACGCGATCCATGTGGACGCGATCGTGCTCGACATCCACATGGCCGAGCGGAGCGGGCTGGACTGGCTCGAAGCGATGTCGGCCACATGGCCGGATCTCGGAGCGCGCACGCTGCTGCTGACCGACTCCGCGCTCACCTACGACGAGGCCGCGCGCATCAAGAAGCTCGGCGCGGAGGTGGTCTTCAGGCCGTTCTCGCTCGTCGGCGTCGAGCTCGTGGTGATGGGGCGGCTGCAGCGGGCGCATGCCGAGCTGGCGGAGCGTGTCCGGCAGGCCGAGCGCCAGTCTCCGGCCGGCCTTCTGAACTAGGTCACGGTGGCCGCAAGCTTGTTGATGAGTTGATCGTCCGGACCGAACACCCCGGACGTTCGCCCGGACAATGAAACGTCGAGTTGTCGCGGTCCTCGGGCCATGCGCTGGCCGAAGCATCCCATCTCCCACGTGCGTCCTTCGCGCTTCATGGCTCCGTTCTGTCCCTGGCCCGACTGCACCGCGCATCGAGCCCGTGGGAAGGGTTTCCAG
>Ga0075428_100002169_pt1 | contig 21227 bp, 15 predicted proteins | sample RhiMetdeltSRZDD2_FD_75291 | JGI IMG/M metagenome (GOLD analysis project Ga0075428, IMG submission 75291) | Populus rhizosphere microbial communities from Tennessee, USA - Rhizosphere MetaG P. deltoides SRZDD2 | ecosystem: Host-associated > Plants > Roots > Rhizosphere > Soil | place: USA... | reverse complement strand
CTGGAAGAACAGCTTCCCACTCGCAGCCAGCGAATCCGTCTCCACCCAGGCGAGACCTAGGGGCGAGGCCGTCGTCGGCCAGCGCACGCCCACCGGGCCGCCGCCCAGACGAGCGCCCGGAACTTGGCTCGCGACACGCTGCGGACAAGCCGGCGGCGGGAGCGAGGTCCACAGGTGCACGCCGCCGGCGTCTTCCGTGGCGACGACAATCTCCGCCGCCGCCGTCCCGCCGAGATCGAGCAAGGCGAGGGATCGCGGCGCGCCAGCGAGCGTGGTGACGAGGGGCGGGAAGAGCGCATCGTTGCCCGCGCCGCTGCCGTCGCGGTGCCAGGCGAAAACGTGCGTGCCCGGCAGCGTGTCCGTCGTGGCCACGAGAACGACTTCGCTCGCGCCGTCGCCATCCAGGTCCCCCACCGCCGGGGCGCTGGCCCAGGTGCCCTGCAGCTGCGGCGGCAGCGCGGCCCAGGGCAACAGTGTCGAGGCATCGCCATCGGCGGCGGGTAGATCGTCGAGGCGCCGGTCGAGCAGGTACAGCTTCCCCGCTTCTCCGGGAACGACGAGGGCCTTGCTGCCATCGGCCTGCGGCAAGGCCACGAGGTCGGCGCCGCATTCACCGTCCAAGAGTCGACGCGCCTCGGGGTGCGGCGCCACCTCCGGTCGCGTCGCGACATCGAGGCGTACTTGCAAGCGGGCTCGCGCCCCGGGCAGAGGGAAGTTCGGGTCGAGGGCACTCGTCGTCGAGTCCGGCAACGCCAGCAGCTCGAGGGACACACCGCTCGGCGCGCCCATCGTGGTCGCTGTGCTGGGAAGGGTCTCGGGTGCAAAGAGGTGGGTGCGACCGAAATAGTCCTCGGCGCTGCCGAAGGAGCGCACGTTGTCCGGGAAACGGTCGAGATCCTCGATGCCGTCGGCTTCCTCCACGTCCACTCCCTTGCGGCGCGGATCGCTCTGCACGTTGGTGCCGCCCTGGCTCAGCACCTCCTGCATGGCCAGCTCGTCCACGTGCAGGACGAGGAGCCCGACCCCGTCGCCCGCTGTGTCGAGGCCCACGAGATCGGTGAGGAAGAAATCCCACTCGGCGCCGGCGAAGGTGTCGATGGCATCGCCCGGGGAGAGGATGCCGTCGCCGTTGGTGTCGACGTAGTCGAAGGCGCAGTTGCCGTTCTTGTCCTCGAAATGGAAGAAGCGCGGCAGCAGCGTGTCGCCGCACACGACAGGCCCATCCACGTCCTCGCGCACGTAGCTGACCAGGAAATACTCCCGCGCCGAGACGGGGATCCTCGCCACGACGGAGTCCGGCGGTCCGGTCTCTTGGTCGCGGAGCACGAACTCGCCGTCCCCCACGACGTCGATCGGATCCACCCAGCCGACGAGCATGCGGTTGAAGGTGCAGGGCAAGGCGGGGATGAAACCGTTCGCCACCCACAGCCCGTAGCCCATGAGGCAGAAGTTGCCCACACCCTGTGCATCGGGAATCGGGGTGGGATCGGGGTCGAAGAGGGGCAGCATGCCGAGCTTCTGGCCGATCTCGTGGGCATAGACTCCGAGGGCCCCGGTGCGTGTGCCCCCGGTCACCTCCAGATCCTGCACCTCCCACTCGGGCAGCACGATGGCCTCGCGCACCAGCACCCCATCGGCGGTGGGATGGCCGAGTTGCACGCTGTCCGGGGTGGAGAGCACTTCGCGGAAAGCGATCTCATCGATGAACCCCGACCAGATCTGGGTGGGCGAGTTGCCGGCGATGTCCGATTCTTGGCCGGGGCCGGCGTGAAGGACGATGCAAGCGTCATAGGCGGCGAAGTCGACGCTGGGGTCGAAGAAAGTCACCGCTTCCCCGCTGAGCCGCACCATGAGGCTGTCGTAGGCGGCGTAGTCGCCGTAGAAATCCTGGGGTTGCGCCGCCAGCGCCACGCCGTCGGGGACGTCGACGCGCACCGTGGTCCGTCCCGACGAAGCGGCGGTGAAATACTGCTGCACCTGGGAGAACTGCACTTCGTAGTAGAAGCGATCGTGCAGCTCGCCGGGCGGGGAATCGCCGAAGCGCAGGTCGGGAAACTCCACCCGCAGCGCCAGGAGGCGGAGCGTGTCCGGCGCCGTGGCGAGGCGCTGCGCTTTCCCCGCCTGCAGACGCGCCATGGCGGCGGCAAGATTCTGACGCGACACGCTGTGGGCTGGCGGCGTGGTGCGGCCGCGCTTCCCCGGCAGCGGCGGGGCGGCGTGCAGAGCACCGGCAAAGAGGAGACAGAAGCCGAGGGCGAGGACGAAGGCTGGGGCGGCTCTCGGCAAAGGGGCTCCCACGCTGCGGTCGGAGAGGGGTGCGGACAAGCGAGAAGATACGGAGGGGCGCGGGCCGGTGCAACGGCAGCGAACGGAGGAAACCCCTCGCCTTCTCGCGGCACCGCCCCTGATCGGCACCGGAGTCAGCTCGGGGTTCCCTGCCGCACGCTGGAGCGGGCACAGCACTCCCGCAGTCCCATGTCGCCCCAGCGCGTCGACGCCCTGGGGCGTCCCGGCGAGGCTCAGTTGCGCTGCTTCGCCTGCACCTTCGTCCGCTTCTGCGTCGCTTTCGGATCCGGCGGCAGCGGACGCCGTTCTGCTTTCTCTTGCCCGCGCCGCAGGTCCCGTCGCACCGAGGCGGGGACGCGTCGAGCGCCGCGCGGCGACTCCACGCGCTCGCGGCGCTCCCGCTGCCGCGACGGCTCGAGGGCAACGCGTTCCCGGGTGCGATCGGGCAGCCACGTCGCCCGCGGCATCGCCGCTGGCACCACCGCCGCCGGCCCGGCGAAGGGACGCTCTGCATACACCACATGGTGATAGTGGTGCAGCGGGTGATACACGACGTGCACGCCCGGGACGTAGTAGCGGCTGTACACCGGACGGCAGTAGCCGGTACCGAACTCCCAGCTCCAGCCGAAGCGCAGTCCGGCGGAGAACCGTGGAGCCGGCGGCGGCAGGTAGACGCGCTCGTAGGCATAACCGAGATAGCGCGGCGCCGTGCGGACCTCTTGCACATAGAAGTAGCTGTAGTCGGCGGTGAACGTCGCTTCGTCCCAGTGCGGGAACAGCAAGCGATGCACGTCGTTGAAGGCCAAGAAGGGATCGCCCTCGATGCGGAACGGATGTCCGTCCAACCGCCAGGAGCCGCAGTCACCGCGGAGGCTCAGATCGAGAGCGGCGAAATCGAAGGGCTCGGGGCTCGCCAGCGCTTCGACGTAGACGATGCCGCTCGTCCCCCAGCGTGACGCCGGCCAGGCCAGATCCCGAGGCCCGAGCTCTATCTCCATGCCTGCAGGAACCCAGCCGTCGTCTTCCCACCAGCGCGGGAAGAGCAGGCGCACGAAACCATCGCTGTCGATGGCATAGACGAGGTGATAAGCGTCGACGTCGCTGCTGAAGCCGAGGCGCACCGTCTCGCCCTGGGCGTAGACCGCGCCCTCGCCGCGTTCGAGGCGGAGATGCACCTGCACCTCGCCGTCGTACCATGGGTTCAGGTCCGCCTCGTGGTCGGCACGCGCCTGACTCCCGAGGAGGAGCAGGATCGCCGCCGCGCCGCTCGCGACCTGTCGCGTCGCGCCTCGATTCCATGCCGCCGTCGAGGGAGCGCTGCCGCGCCGGGAGCCGCGCATCACTGGACCTCCGGCTGCACCGGCGTGTCAACCGCAGGACCGAGCGGCTGCGGCTTGAGCTCGTAGTTGTTCGGATCGATCTGGTACGCCCAGTCGAGGAGCACCGATTCGCTGTCCATCCCGACGACCGCGAGCTTGCCGACATTGAAGGGCTCGAAGGTGTTGCCGGGCCGCGTCTCTTCCCAGATGCGCACCATGATCACGTGACCCGGGCGCAGCGGCACCTCCGCCACCGGATTCCAACCGGCCTCGGAGAACCAGCTGACGCTGGGGTCGTCGAAGTCGACAAAGCCCATGTCCTGCAGCTCCACCACCTGGGGATGAGGCGTCCGTAACACCGGGATGCCGCTCACGACGGTGAAGTAGACGTCGGTGAACAAACTGGTGGCGCTCATCGCGTAGCCGTAGGGCGAACGCGAGAAGTCGTAACCGCTCTGCTCGAGCATGGGACCGTCGGCGCGATAGAGGCGCACGCTCCCCGCCGGGCGGGGCGTGTCGAAGGTGGTGGAAGTCTCGGTGAGGGCGCTCTCGTTCTCCGAGGTATCGAAGGCGGAGACACCGAGAAAATAGGTGTTGCCGTTGACGAAGGCGAAAGGCACGCCGGCCGGCAAGGTTTCGCCGCCGATGATGAGATGGTGCTGCGTCACGGGGACGTCGCCGAGACGATAGTAGTCGTGGTCATCCTGGCTGATGAACACGGAGAAGCCGGCGAGATCGTAGTCTCCCGGCGCCGTCCAATAGACGGTGACCTCGCCATCGCCGGTGATGGACCAGAGGTCGTGGGGTTCTCCCGGCGCGGTGAGATCGTCGGTGCCGACCACGCGCCGGCTGGAATCGTAGCAGCCGGTGGCGATCAGGCCGAGCACGCCGAGTGCGAGCAGTGTGCGCATCCTGTGCCTCCCTGACTTCCGGCCTCCGCGTTGTTGCCGGAATGCGAGACGCTTCTTCGAACGTGACCTGGGCGCGACCGGGACTCCGAGGTCGCGCGACGACGACGAGCGCATAGGCCATGCCAGGGAGGGAAAGCGACGGCGGAGCCATGCGGCGGCCGAGAATGCCCCGGGCCCACAGCGTGGCGCCGAATGTTGTGGTCTGGCTGAAACGGGTTGTCTACTTTCCGACACGGGTCGGAAGCGAGGTGTGGAGGATGCCGTCTCAGGGAACCATCGACCATCGCGTGGAGCTGCCGCCCGAACTCGCCTGCCCGCGCTGTCGCGGGCCGCTGCGTGCCACCGCTCGAGACCTCGTCTGCGCGCAGCACGGCCAGGCGGCGCGTCGCGGCGCGGACGGCGCTCTCCTCTTCGCCGACGACTCCCTCTACTGGGGCGAAATCGAGCGCGCCTCGATGCGGCAGATCCTCGAGGCGGCGCGCCACACCGGCTGGCAGGAGGCGCTGCGTCGGCACTTGCAGCCGCCGTCTCTCCTCCCCTACGTGCAGCATCCCTCCCGCGCCGACTGGCGAGTCCTCGTACCGCTGGAGCGGGAGCGCACCGTGAGCCTCGACGTCGGCGCCGGCTGGGGCGCGGTGAGCTTCGGCCTGGCTCCGCACGTGCTGCGCCACTACGCGGTGGAGCGCGTGGCGGAGCGCCTGGAGTTCATCGCCCTGCGCCAGCAGCAAGACGGTGTCGCCAACCTGGTGCCCGTGCGCGCCGATCTGCACGCTCTGCCCCTCTGCCCCGGCAGCCTCGATCTGGTGGCGGTGAACGGCGTCTTGGAATGGGCCGGACTCGTGGACCCGGAGCCGACGCCGGGAAGGAGGCCGCGGGCACCGGACGTGTTGCAGGAGGCCTTCCTGCGCCAGCTGCACGCCTTGCTCCGCCCGGGCGGTTGGCTCTATGTCGGCATCGAGAATCGCTACGGGCGTGTGTTCTGGCGCGGCACGCCGGACCACCAAGGCCTGCGGTTCACCAGCTTGATGCCGCGCCCGCTGGCCCGGGCGTACACGCGCCTGCGTGCGGCGCACTCGCCGCGCACCTTCGTGGCGGAGCGCGACTATCGCACCTGGACCTACTCACTCCGCGGTTACCGCCGCCTCTTCGCCCGTTGCGGCTTCCGGGACCTGCAGGCCTATGCCGTCGTTCCGGGCTACAACGCCCCGATGCAGCTCGTTCCCCTGGCGCAGAGCGGCCCATTTCTCTACCTGACGTCACGCCTGCGCTCGCCCCGCCGGGGACTGGGCCCGTTGCGGCGCGCCGCCCATCTCCTTGGGGCTGCCACCGGTTGGGAAGCGCAGATCACTTCTTGCTACGCCTTCATCCTCCGCACTCCGGAGCACGGTGCATGATCCAGCTCCTGGAGCAACACCTGCGCGGCCATTGGTCGCTGCTCGATCCTGCGACACCGCCGCCATCGTCTGTCCACTGGCTGAAGCTCGGCATGGAGGAATACCCAGAGAAGGAGTCGGCGCTCCTCCTCCTCGCTTTCCCCGCCCACGGGCGGTGGCCGCTCGCGGTCGCCAAGGTGGCCCGTGACCCCGAGGGCAATGCTTGGTTGGAAGGCGAAGGCGAGCAGCTGCGGCGCCTCGGGCAAGTCCTGCCGGAGGCACTGGCCCGGCGGGTGCCGCGGCTCTTGCATCAGGGGCGGATCAACGACTGCGCTTTCCTGCTCATGACCGCGCTTCCCGGAGAAGTCGAGCTCCACAACACCTGGGGGGCCCGGGGCGCCGGCGGTCGTGGCGCCCGGCTGCAGGCAGCGCTGGATTGGGCCTTGGACTTGGCGGCGGCGCTGCCGTCGGCACCCCTGCAGCCGGCGGCATGGCTCGGCACCGAGGCGCTCGCCGCGTTTTGGGAGGATGCGATTCAGGTGGGTTGGGACGCGGCCTTGCGCCAACAACTCGAAGCCCGGCTCGAGCCGCACTGGCAGACGCACTGGCCGGCGGGGTGTGCCCACGGCGACTACTTCCCAGGCAACGTCCTCTTCCGCGGCCGTGCTCTCTCTGGGGTGGTGGACTGGACGCTGGCGACGGAACGCGCGCCCATTTTCCTCGATGTGCTCACCTATGAGTGCAGCTTCGCCGTGCAGGCGGCGCGTCGGGGGAGACTGCCGGAGTGGCGGGAGATCCGCGCCGTGCACGACCTCGCGCCCCTCCGCACTGCTCGCTTGCGGTTGCAGTCGCAGGGAATCGACCTTGGCCTCGGTCGGCCAGAACGATTCTTCACCCTCCTCGCCTTGCACCGGACCGCGCGTCGCGCCGGTCGTCGGCCCATGGGGCTGGCGTTCGCGCGCATCCTGCAGGCGGAGCTGGCGGGTCGGTGAGGATGCCGCTCCGTCTCCTGCAAGTGGTGGGTGGAGCTGCGGACCCCGCCTCCGGCGTCACCGGCGTCGAGCGCGTGGCGCAGACCTTGGTGGCCGGCCTCGACTTCGCCCACTACGTCGCGTATCCGGAGAGCGGCGCCCTCGCCTCGTGGTTCCGCTCCCGGACGGGCGCAGTGCTCTCCGCCATGCCGCAGCGGCGCTTCGACCGCGCCTGGGTGCGCCAGCTCGGCGCTTTCATCGAGGCCCATGGCATCGACGTCGTGCTCAGCCACGGCCTGCGCTACGACTTCCTCGCTAGCCGCGCCTGTCGACCCCGTGGCGTGCCGCACGTCGTCTCCCGCCCGGCGCCGCTGGCGGGAGAAGCCACGATGCCGGCGCTGCGCAAGTTCCTCTACGGCATCGTGGACACCTGGACCCTGCACGTCTGCACCGGGATCGTCACGGTCTCCGAGGCCTCGCGGCGGCGCATGCGGGCGACGCAGGGCGTGGCCTCGCAGCGGATCACGGTGATCCCCAACGGCATTCGCATCCCCCAGGTCTCCGCCGCCGAACGCGCCGCGGCCCGCCGCTCCCTGGGCGTCGCCGACGACGACACGCTCCTCGGTGCGGCGGGACGACTCGTCACTGGCAAAGGCTTCGATCAGCTCTTGCTCGCGGTCGCACGCTTGCGCCCCGCCCCGGCACCGGTGCTCACGATTCTCGGCGAAGGCCCCGAACGGGGGCGGCTGCAGGACCTCGCCCAAGCGCACGGCCTCCGCCTCCACCTGCCTGGCTACGTCGCCGAACCGGCGCCGCTGCTGGCGGCTTTCGACCTGGCCGCGCTGCCTTCAAAGGCCGAGGGCTTGCCGCTTTCGCTCTTGGAGACCATGGCGCTCGGCGTCCCGCCGGTGGCGACTAGGGTGGGAGGGATTCCCGAGCTCATCGTGCACGACGAGTGCGGTCTCCTGGTCCCGGTGGGTGACGTGGGGGCCTTGGCGGGAGCCCTCGGGCGTTTGCTCTCGGACGCCGACTTACGGCGTCGCTTGGGTGCGGCGGCGTCTCGCCGGATCCGCGATCACTTCAGCCTGGAGACCATGCTGCAGACCTTCAGCCTTTACCTCCGGAGCCTCAACCCCGCTTCCAGCGCGAGACCGGTCGGCTGAAGAGCCCCGTGGCAGCGGCTTGCGCCCATGCTGGAGGGACCCGGCCGGGGCGGGGAAAAGAAAAGGCCGCCACGCTCGTGGCGGCCTCTTCCCGAAGGACCGAAGAACGACGACGGAGAGTATTGAAACCCAACGTGATCCAGCCGGATCCTCGCCTCAATCCGGCCCTCGGCCTCCGGGGCTCCGCTGATACGGAGGAGCACCGAAAAACTCGCATCGACCGACGGGCCCTCGCGCCCTACCGCCTCACTCCCGCCTCGTCGGTCTAACCAGCTGAGGCAGGGATAGAGCACCAATCCCCACTTTGGTGTCCACCCCGGCCCCGGCTGCTGGTTTCTCTGAGCGACCCGTCGGTCGCTGAGATTGTTCCTGACCGGCTGCTAGCTCTTTCACCGGCCAAGAGCTTTGCAACCTGAGCAAGGCACCCTTCATGCCATTCCAGCGCCGAAAATTAACGGTAAAGACAGCAAACACTTGCACCCCCTCGGGGGGCTCGCCGAAGATTTCGCGCCGGTCGTCCCATCGCAGGTGCAGCAAGCGCTTTTACACCCTTTCGGTCCTCGGACTGTAAGTCGTTGAAAAAACGACCTGTCACACTGGCAAGGATTTTTATTGTTGGGTGCCCGTGAGGAACCAAGTCTCGTCACGGGTCGAAAACGGAGCGAGCCGCAGGACCACGAAGACGAGGAGGACGAAAGAGCGGGCAACGGCGGCGGAGGTAGGTGCGCGAGGCGGTTCAGTCGGAGGCGCGGGGCACGCTGCAACCGTACAGTTTGATCTTCTGCAGCAGGTTGGGATAGCTGATGCCGAGAACGCGGGCGGCTTCGGACTTGTTCCCCGCCACCCGGCGCATGGTGTCGCCGATGACCTCGGCCTCCACGCGCGCCAAGTGAGCGCGGAGCGAAATCCCCTCGCGGAGCACCGTCGCTTCGGGCGGCAGCCCCGCCGCCTTCAGCTCCTCGGGCAGGTGCTGCGCGGTGATGGGCCGCCCCTCGTCGGCGAGGATGACGGCGCGTTTCACGCACTTCTCCAACTCCCGGACGTTGCCCGGCCACGAGTACTGCTGCAGCAGGTGGATCGCCTGCCGCGAGAAGGCGGGGATGTTCTTGTGCAACTCCGCGGCGGAGCGGCGCAGGTAGTGTTCGATGAGGTGCTTCACGTCCCCCTTGCGTTCCCGGAGCGGCGGGATGGTGATGGGGAAATCGTTGAGCCGGTAGTACAGGTCCTCGAGCAAGTGGCCTTCCTCCATCTCGCGGCGGAGGTCGCTCTTGGAGGCGCAGATGACCCGCACGTCCACCTTGCGGAACTCGTTCGCCCCCACCGGCCGGACCTCGGAGGAATCGAGGAACTGCAGCAGTTTCCCCTGCATGAAGAGCGAGGTCTTGCCCACCTCGTCCAGGAACACGGTGCCGCCGTTCGCCGCCTCCAGGAGCCCCATCTTGGTGGTCTCGGCGCCGGTGAAGGCGCCGCGCACGTGGCCAAAGAGTTCGCTCTCCAGGAGTTGCTCGGGTAAGGCGGCGCAATTGAGGGCGATGAACTTGCGCCCGGCGCGGTCGCTCATGAGGTGCAGGCAGTGGGCGAGCAGCCCCTTCCCCGTGCCGGTCTCGCCCGAGATGAGGACGCTGCAGTTGCTGCGCGCCACCTTCTGCGCCAGCGCCAGCACCTGATACATGGCCGGGTCGGAGGTGATGATGCGCCGCAGCGCCGGGTGCAGCGTCGAGCCGGCCGGTTCGGCTTCGGGTTCCTTGAAGTCCTCGCGGAACAGTTCCAGGAGAACGACGCCGGCGAGGTTGGCGTAGGTGGCAATGAAATCCACCTCGTCCTGACTGAACGCGGCGGGTCCCTGGGAGCGCGGACGTTCCAAATACAGCATCCCCAGGCGGCGCTCCTCGAAGCGCAGCGGCTGGCAGCAGATGGCGCCGGCCCGGCGCACCACCTCGGGGTGGCGCTCGCCGAGCGCCTCCTGCACCCGGGTTGAAACGTAGGGCTCCAGCCCGGCGTCGACGAAGGTGCGCGCCAGCGCCTGCGCTTCGCCGCGCTCGAGACCATAGGCGCCCTTCAGCAAGGGTTCCTTGCGATCCGGAAGGAGCACGGCCAGGAAAGCAGCGGAGCACTCGGTGCGATTGCTGAGGGAGCGCAGCATGACTTGCAGCTGCTCATCGAAGCTGTGGGCGGGATTCGCCAGGGCGTACAGCTCGCTGAACAGATTGAGCTGGTTGGCCGCGCCGCTCGTGCCCGCCACCAAGGCGCCCTCGAAGTCCTTGCGCAACGCCTGCACCTGGAGCAGGAGCTCCGGGTCGGCGCACTCTTCGCAGACCCGTTCCAGATCGTAGAGCACGAGCAGGCCGTCGTCGTGATTGCCGAGCCCCTTGTGCGCCTGCGCCAGGACGATGCCGGCGTGACAGTAGCCCGCATCCTCCTCGAGGCGGCGGAAGGCTTCCACCGCTGCCTGGGCCTCGCGACCGGCGCGGAGCATGGGCTCGCGCCCTTGCTGGGTCAGGTACGCTGCGGCGAGCGCGGTGCGGCTCCAGGCCAGCTCGTAAGGATTGCGCGTCTTCTCGAAAGCTTCGACGCTCTGCAGGAACGCTTCCACCGCCAGACGGGGGCGGCCGAGCTCGACCTGCGCCCTTCCCATGATCCGGTAGATGAATCCGATCTCGTGCTCTTCACCGCAGCCTTCACAGATCTTCAGGGCGCGGCGCGCCGTGGCGACGGCCTGCGAGCGCAGGCCGCTCCGGAGCTCCAGCTCCGCGAGACGGCGCAGCAACTCGCCCACCACGTCGCCCTTCGGCGCCAGGGCCCGGGCCTTGCGCAGGCCGCTCTCGTAGTTCTCCCGCGCCTCGTCGAGCCGGCCCTGGGCGAGCATCATGTCGCCGAGGAACTCGTCGGTCAGCGCCTGGGAACGGGCGAAGTGATGCCTCTCGGCGAGCACCCGCGCTTGCAGCAGGTATTTCTCCGCTTGGTTGTAGCGGCCGGCGAGAACGAGGGCGCGACCCATGGAATTGAGCACACCCACCAGGGTGGCGCTGTCGCCGAGCTGCTGTGCCAACCGACGCGCCCGGCGCAGATGCGAGACCGCCTCGTCGAACTCGCGGGTCTTGGTGTAGACGATCCCCAGGTTGCCGTGGGTGCGGGCGAGCTTGCGGGTCAAGCCGAGCTTCTCGCACAGATCCTTCGCCTGCATCAGAGCCCGGATCGCTTTGTCCCACTGGCAAGCGTTCTTGTAGACGATGCCGAGGTTGGCGTGCACGTTGGCGACCCCGGCTTGATCCTCGATGCGCCGGTAGGTCGCCAGGGCGTCCAGGTTCAGCTGCTCGTACTCCGCCGCGTGGCCGAGGCGGCCGTGACATTCGGCGGCGATGGTGAGGGAGCGAGCGTATTCGGCGTGCGCGGCGCTCGCCTTGAGCAGCTCCATGGCTTGCTCAGCGTCGCGCAACGCCGCCTCCGCCTGGCCCTGGGCGACGAGGACCTCGGCGCGGCAGCGGAGCACGATGCCCTGCTCCAGCTCGGATTCGTAACCTTGGAGGAATTGTCCGGCGCGCTCGAGCTCGACGCAGGCTTGTTCGAGTAGCCCTTTGGAGCGATAGCAATCGGCGATCTTGCGGCTCAAGCGCGCGGCGGCGACGGCGTCGAACTCGTCGCCCGAACCCAGCTCGCGGCACGCCGTGCTGTAGTACTCCAGCGCCGCCCCGTAGCTGTCCGAGGCCAGATGGAAGTCCCCGACTTCCTCCAGCGCACCCAGGGAGGCCCCTGGTGGCTTGCCCTCGAAATCAGGAGGATCGTGCCGATCCCGATTCAACATGGACGCCCCCGGCGAGATCGGGAGTCACACTTGTCTCGGTCGAGCCGGCTGTTCAGCGCCAGGCTCGCATGATGGTCACCACATGCTGCTTGAGCCACGCCGCCAAGCCCCTCGGGCTCCAGAACGTCCTGCTATCCGTGTAGCCGATCGTGGGAACTACCGGCCCTGGACCGATCCCGCCCCGATTCGGCAAGTCGTCGTCGCCGGGGCCGGAACCTGCAATGGGAACTGGGTCGGCAGGCGGTTGCGGCCCAATGCTGGGGGTCTTCACAGTCCCCGGCTGCAGGGCCGTCACCGCGTCGTCACGTCGTGAGCTTGTCGGAGAAGCAGAGGCAGAAACCACGAGGAGGGTAGCGATGAGCACGCACGCCCAAGCGGTGCGATGGATCATGCCCCGACTCCTTCCACTTCGATGCCCCAGGCTCTCGAAGTCCCCGCTGACGCCTGGAACGATGCGGCACCGAAGCCTTGCGAACCTGCACCCGCGGAAAAGTCGATCCGTCCGTGGGTGTTCGGAAGCGGGCTTGTTCGCAATATTAACAGGGGGAAAGGCGAAGTCAAGGATGCCCCTGTTTTTCCTGCGCTTCCAGCCGTTCCGCTGGGGCATGCGACTTGCCCTCGGCGAGGGTGAACCCACGCCTGGAGGGGAGCATGCTCGACGCCGTGATCCTCGGCGTGCAGGGGGTTCTGGTTCCGAGCCGGTCGTTCCAGCAGGCAGCCATCGCCGCGGCCGCGCAACGGTTGGCCGCCGAGGGTGTGCCGCCGACCCTCTTTCTCGCTGCCGCCGAGCGCAGGCTCGCCGCCACCGGCCCTCGTGCCCTGGTCTCGCGCACCCTCCGCGACCTGGATTGCACCCTCCCGCCCCAGCGGGTACGGGCTGCGGTTCTCGCCGCCCGCCACGCCATTCCCGCGTTCGTCCTGGATCCAGAAGCCCGGCAAGCCTTGCTCGCCCTGGCGGCCCGCTGCCAGCTCGGCTTCCTCGACAGCGGTTCGCCTGCGGTCATGGATGCGCTCCTCGACCGCTGCAACCTGGGTCGTCTCGTCACCACCAGGCTTTGGGCCGAGTCTCTCGGCTGGTGCGCCCGTCCCGGTCGCTGCCTGGCCTTCCGCTGGTTGGCTCGCCGTCTGGCACTCCCGCCCTCTGCCTGCGTGCACGTCGCTCAACCGGGTCCGCAGCGGGAGGCGGCCCGCCGGGCAGGCTGGCAGGTCTGGCCGCACGACCCCACCCCCACCGGCACTCTCGACTTCTCCCGACTCCTCGACTGGGTGGATGCGCGCGAGACGGAGCACTGAGGCAGCATGGATCCGAGCCGCACCGTGAAGTACGCCCTCGACCGGGTCTTCGCCTTCGTCCTCCTCCTGCTTTCGAGCCCCCTCTTCGGGCTCATCGCTCTCGCCGTCCGGCTCGACAGCCCCGGCAGTCCGTTCTTCCTCCAGGAGCGCATCGGCGCCCGCGGCCAGCCCTTCACCATCTTCAAGTTCCGGACCATGCGGAATGGTGCAGAGCGCGACGGTCTCGGCGTCACCACCGCGCCTGACGACGAGCGCATCACGCGCCTCGGCTCCTTCCTGCGCCGCACCGGTCTCGACGAGCTCCCGCAGCTGCTCAACATCCTCCTCGGGGAGATGAGCTTCGTCGGCCCGCGTCCCACCCTCCGTTATCAAGTGGATGCCTACACACCGCGGCAGCGCCGCCGTCTCCTCTTCCGCCCCGGCATCACGGGCTGGGCGCAGGTGCACGGCCGGAACGACATCTCTTGGGCCGAGCGCATCGAGCTCGATCTCGAGTACGTCCGCACCCACACCTTGGGCCTCGATCTCGGCATCCTCATGCGCACCCTGGGAGTGGTCCTGCGCGGTCGCGGCATCTACGCCGCTGGCGGCAGCAACGACGGTTTCTTGCCCGCGGGCACCGACGGCCCTTTGCCCGCCCACGACTCACTGCTGCAGGCCGGCGACACGCCTCCCGTCGCGTCGGCTCCCGGTGACGACGACTTCTTGGCCACCGACAGCGAAGGTCGCGTGCTCCGCCTCGGTGCCGATGGAACCCTGCAGCCCGCCAGCACTTCCCCTCGCTCGAGCCGCACGCCGGCTCCCACGCGTCGCGACCCAGTGACCTCAGCTGCCGTCCCACCGGCTGCGAGCAGCTCCACGCCGATGCGTGCAGACAGAGACGAGATGCAGTCTGCGCCGATGCATGCAGAGAGGGACGAGATGCAGTCCACCTCAGTACGTGCCGAGAGGGGCACGATGCAGTCCGCGGCGGTAGGTGGAGAAGAGAGCGAGGCGCCGCGCTCGCCCGCTCCGCTGCCGCGGTGGGTCGAACCGGTGCGGACACCAAGGCGCCCCCTCGCGCACGACGCCGTGGAGGCCGGATCGCCCAGCCGCACCGAGCCGGCGGCGCCGCTCCTCGTGGTCGGCGCCGGCGGCCACGCCCGCGTCGTCATCGACGCCGTCGAGAAGGAAGGGCGCTTCACCATCGCCGGAGTTCTCGACGATGCCGCCAGCCCCGGAACAGAATTCCTCGGCTACCGGATCCTCGGTGGCCGCGAGGTCGTCGAACAACGCGAGACGCCCCGGCGTGCTGTCGTCGCCATCGGTGCCGCCGCGGCGCGAGGAGCTTGGATCGCCCATCTCGCGTCGCTCGGCTACGAACTGCCCGCCATCGTGCATCCCAGCGCCGCCGTGGGACGCGGGGTCGAGCTCGGCGCCGGCACGGTCCTCCTGGCCGGGGCCGTGGTCAACACGGGAGCGCGACTCGGTCGCGGCGTCATCGTCAACACCAGCGCCAGCGTCGACCACGATTGCGTCCTCGCCGACCTGGTGCACGTCGCGCCCGGCGCCCGCCTCGCCGGCAACGTCCGAGTCGGTGAACGCGCCCACCTCGGCATCGGCGCTTGCGTCATCCAGGGCCTCGAGATCGGCGCCGACGTCATCGTCGGCGCCGGCGCTGCGGTGGTGAACGCCATCCCCGCCGGCACCACCGTGGTCGGCGTGCCGGCGCGCCCGGTGCGCACTCCTCCCCCCGCTCCGCCTGCCGCACCGGCGAGCCCAACGCCTGCGATCTCGCAGCTGCCGCGCGCTTGAGGATCGGTCGAGCAGCGCGTCTCGACCCATCGGTTGCACTCGCTTCAGCATGTTGGCGTCCCGCGCCGTGCCCGCACCAAGAGTCCGGCGGGGGCGTCACGTGCCCGTGGCGAGCGCATGGAGGCGCGAGCAGGGCATCGTGTCGAGCGAGGAGCGCGCAGGAGTGCGCGCGACGAGCGTCCCCCGCCGGCCTCTTGGTGCGGGCACGGCGCCTGTCGTACTCAGTCTGAAAGTGAACGCGTATCGAGACCGTACTTCTCGATCTTCTTGTAGAGGTTGCTGCGCTGCATCTCCAGGGCGCGCGCGGTCTTGCTGATGTTGCCGTCGTTCTCCGCCAGCTTGCGCACCAGGAAGCGGCGCTCCGCGTCGTCCTTGAAGTTCTGGAAGGTCTGGTGCCCGAAGAGATCGTCCATCTCCGTGCGCGGTCCGGCGTCGCGCTCGAGAAAGACCTCTGTCGCCTCGACGCGCTCCCCCCGCGACAAGATCACCATGCGCTCCACCAGGTTGCGCAGCTCCCGGACGTTCCCGGGCCAGGCATGCCGCATCAGGATGTCCAGGGCGTGGGGGGCGACGGTCTTCGGCCGTTGCCCCAGGCTATCGGCGACACGGCCCAGGAAGTATTCCACCAGCTGCGGGATGTCCTCGCGGCGCTCGCGCAGCGGCGGCACGTAGATGGGCACGACGTTGAGCCGGTAGTAGAGGTCCTCGCGGAAACTGCCCCGCCGCGCCTCGCCGAGCAGGTCCTTGTTGGTGGCGGCGATGACGCGCACGTCCACGACGCAGGTCTCGTTGCCGCCGACTTTCTCGAACTTGCCCTCCTGCAGCACCCGCAGCACCTTCGCCTGCGCCGCCAGGCTCATGTCGCCGATCTCGTCGAGGAAGAGCGTGCCCCGGTCGGCCTGTTCGAACTTGCCGTCCCGGTTGGCGATGGCCCCGGTGAAGCTGCCCTTCACGTGACCGAAGAGCTCCGACTCGATGAGCTCTTCCGGAATGGCGGCGCAGTTGACCTCGATGAAGGCTTCACTCGCCCGGCGACCGTGCTCGTGCACCGCCCTCGCCACCAACTCCTTGCCGGTGCCGTTTTCACCCACGATCAGCAAGCGCACATCGGTCTGCGCCACCCGGTCGATGGTGGCGCGGATCTCCTCCAGGCGGACACTGGACCCCACCATCTCGTCGCGCCCGGGGTGGGTGCGCTGCAGCTCCCGGTTGCGACGCACCAACTGACGCTGGATGACGGCGTTGCGGACCGTGACGAGCAAGCGCTCCTGGTCCAGGGGCTTCTCGAGGAAGTCGAAGGCGCCCTTCTTGGTGCACTCCACCGCCGTTTCGATGGTGCCGTGGGCCGAGATCATCACCACCGAGACGTCGGCGCGGCCGTCCCGGATCTTCTGCAGCACCTCGATGCCATCCATACGGGGCATCTTGATGTCCAGCAGCACCACGTCCACGCTCTGGTCGGTGAGCAGCTCCAGCGCCCGCGGCCCATCCTCGGCCGCCAGCGTCTCGTAACCTTTGTATTCCAGGAGCCGGCGCAGAGAGCTGCGGATGCTCTCCTCGTCGTCCACGATCAGAATGCGCGTCGCCACGTCGGCCCCGTTCCCCGCGCGCGGACGCGCACGGCGCACGCATTCTAGCATCCCCGTGCGACGCGACCGCGATGTGCGCCGCTTGCCGGCGGCGACCGCCGCGCCTACCCTAAGGGAGCGCGGTGCGACCGCGGGGCCGCCGTCGCCAGCGAAGCGCTTCGTCCGGCGCCCACAAGGTGGTCACGCCCCCCTCCCTGGAGAGTCCCTTGCTCGCCCTGAAAGCGCTCACCTACGAGGAACTGCAGGCGCAGGTGCAGACCCTGGGGCTGCCGCGTTACCGCGCCGCGCAACTGGCCGACTGGGTGTACCGCAAGGGTGCTGCCGATCTGGCCGGCATGCGTAATCTGCCCCTCGTCCTACGCCAGCGCCTGCAGGGGGAGTTCCACCTGACGCCGGTGGCGGAAGCGCTGCACCGCCTCTCGGAGCAGGATGGGACGCGGAAGTTCCTCCTCCGCTTCGCCGACGGCGCCGCGGTGGAAACGGTGCTCATGCCCATGCCGGGACATCACACCGTCTGCATCTCCTCGCAGGTGGGCTGCCGCTTCGCCTGCAAGTTCTGCCTCACTGCGCGGCGCGGCTTGGTGCGCCAGCTGAGCCCGGACGAGATCGTCCAGCAAGTGCTGCACGTGCGCCCCTTCGTCGGCGCCGCGGGTCTCAACGTCGTCTTCATGGGCATGGGGGAACCGCTGGACAACTTCGACGCCGTGGTGCAGGCGATCCGTGTGCTCGGGGCGCGACGCCTCGGCAACATCGGGGCGCGGCGCATCACCGTCTCCACCACCGGGATCCCGGACGCCATCCGCCGCTTGGCGGACCTGGATCTGCGCGTCAAGCTGGCGGTCTCGCTCAACGCCAGCGACGACGTCGAGCGCAAGCGCTTGATGCCGGTCTCGGGCCGCCACACGTTGCGCGAAACCCTGGAGGCCGCGGCGTATTTCGCCCGTCGCACCAAGCACCACGTCACCTTGGAATACGTGCTGCTGCGCGCGGTCACCGATCGACCTGAGGATGCGGAACGTCTGCGGGCCCTCGGCACCCCGCCGGGGCCTTTCAAGCTCAACCTGATCCCCTTCAATCCCGATCCGCGGCTGCGTTTCGACCGGCCCGAAGCCGAACGGGTGCGCGCCTTCGCCGCCCGCCTCGAGGGCGCCTTCCGCTCTGTGTCGGTGCGCTGGAGCATGGGCCTGGACATCGAAGCGGCATGCGGCCAGCTGCTCGGGAAGGAAGCGGCGGGAGTCGGGTCTTGAACCTGGAACGGGTTCTGGTCATCGTCGCTCTCGGGGCCTCGCTGGCGCTGCTCGGCCTGGCGGTCCTCGTGCTGCGCGAACAGCGGACGCTGCGCACGCGGCTCGCCGTCGCCTTCGTCTCCGTCGCCCTCGTTCCCACCTTGCTCAGCCTGGTGACGTTGCTCTGGGGCCAGCTGCAACCGCAGACCTGGGCTGCCCACGGCATCCTCTCCTCTCTCGAGAGCACTCTGTATCTCGCCCGGCACGTCCTCGCCGAGCGGCACGCTCTCGCCAAAGGCGCCGCCGACGTGGCGCTGGAACGCCTGCGCTTGGCGCAAGCCGCCGGCGCCACCGACCTGGCCGATCTCCTGCAGGCGCGCTACGAGGCGCTGTACTGCGCCGGCCCTCCGGGGGAAGAGACCGTGCGCGCCCGTCACGGACCGTGGACCGAAGCGCAGGCTGCGTCGCTGGTGCACGACGTCCTTCCCGGCAAACGCTCCGGCGCCGGGACGCCGCAGCTCGTCCCCGCCCCCGACGGAACCTCCGTGGTCGTCGGCGTCGCCGGTCCGGTGGAGCTGGGCGGCGAACCTTACTACGCCATGGTGGCCGTGCAGGTGGACGAGAACGAAGCGCAGGCCATGAACGACGTGCGGGAGAGCTACCAGCGTATGCAACAGCTCCGCTTCCGGCAGCAGGAGATCCTGAAGTTCGTCTATTCCTTCGTGGTTCTCGCCATCGTCTTCTTGAGCTTCGCCCTCGGCCTCGGCTTCCTGCTGGCGCGCAGTCTGACCCGTCCCATCGAGACACTGCAGCAAGCTTTCGCCGCGGTCGCCGCGGGCGAGCTGGGCAAGCAAGTACCGACCGGATCGGGAGGCGAGATGGGCCGCCTCACCCGCGGCTTCAACCACATGAGCCGGGATCTGCAGAGCAGCCACGAGCAGCTCGTCGGAGCCACCCGCCTCGCCGCCTGGCAGGACGTGGCGCGCCGTCTCGCCCACGAGATCAAGAACCCGCTGACGCCGATCACCCTCTCCATCCACCGGCTGCGCAAGCGTCTCGACCCTGAGGACACCGTAGTGCGCGAGTGCCTCGACACGGTCCTGGAAGAAACCTCGCACTTGAAGCGGCTCGCCGACGAGTTCTCCAGCTTCGCCCGCCTGCCCAAGCCGCGGCTGCAACGCACCGATCCGGCGGAGATCCTGCAACAGGTCCTGGAGCTGTACTCGGCGACGCCACGGGTGCAGCTGCACGCCCAGCTCGACGGCGTCCCCCACGTTCTCGCCGACCGCGATCAGATCCGGCAGGTGTTCACCAACCTGGTGAAGAACGCCGTGGAGGCCATGCCCCAGGGCGGCGAGCTCGACGTGGTGTGGAGCGGCGAGGAGGGTATGGTCACCTTCACCTTCGCCGACCAGGGCTGCGGCTTCCCTCTGGACGTGGGCGAGCACGTCTTCGATCCCACCTTCACGACGAAGTCCACCGGCAGCGGCCTCGGCCTCGCCATCGTGCGCCGCATCCTGGAGGATCACGGCGGCGACATCAGCACCGGCAACCGCGATGGCGGTGGTGCCTGGGTGCGCGTCCGCCTACGCGCCGCCCAGGCGGCGACCTGAGGAGGGCAACCGATGTCTCTGGTAGCGTTCCTGCGCGGGGCGAACGTGGGTGGGCACAAGGTCTTCCGCCCCGCCGTCGTGGCCGCGGAGCTGTCGGCCTTCGACGTCGTCAACGTCGGCGCCGCCGGGACCTTCGTGGTGCGGAAGGCGGTCAGCCAAGCGACGTTTCGCGCCGCCTTGCGCCGCTGCTTGCCCTTCGACACCGAGTTCATGCTCTGCCGTGGGAGCGAGGTCATCGACCTCGCCACGGCGGCGCCCTTTCCGCCCCTCTCTTCCCGCGAGGACTTGCGCCCGTTCGTGAGCGTCCTGTCCCGGCGTCCGTCGAAGCTGCCGCCACTGCCCTACACCCAGCCCACCGGCAAGGACTGGGAGGTCCAGCTTCTCGGGGTGCAGGGGAGATTCGTGCTCAGCTGGTGGCGGCGCACCGCGCGGGCCAGGCTCTATCCCAACGAGGTCGTGGAGAAGAAGCTCCTGGTCGCGGCCACGACGCGCAACTGGGACACCATCGGCAAGATCCACCGCCTCCTGCTGGACGAATGAAGTCGAGGCCCGGTTCCTGGCTCCGTCTCGCCCGCATCGACGCAAGGTGAGGAAGCTGCCGAAGCGGTCGAACTCACCGCACGAGCGCGTTGCCTCAACTCCCGGGCCGCAGCGGCCCGAGGCAGAGCAGCAAGACAACGACGACGTCGATCACGGTGCCGATGGGAGCGAACCAGAGGCCGCCCACCGCCGCCAGCAGCATCGCCATCCAGGCGCGGCCGCCACCGGCGAGGAAGACCGCGCTGACCCCGAGCGCCGCGACACCGTAGACGACGAAGATCATCTTCATGAGCGTCGAGCGCGGCTCGATACCTGCGGCGCGGGCGAGGCGTGACCACGGACCCAGCTGCCCGGCGTGCGGCCCGGAGCGCGGCGTGACGAAGTCACCCACGAGGAGGGCGCGGGTGCCGTCGAAGGCCATCCAGCCCGCCTGCAGGACCATGAGCGCGCCGACGAGCCAACCGCTCCAGTGCATGCGCTTCCGCTCGATTCTTCCCACGCCGCGAACCACCAGTGCTTCCGCCAGCTCACCCTCCACGCGTGCCTGCGTCGATTCAAAGCCGCACACCTCCGGAGAATACAAGATCACCGTCACTAAATATGACAAGGTGGGTTTTCATCGGCGCGCCGTGAGAACTGAACCCGTTCAGTGTCCCTAGAATCTCGACCATCCATCCATTGACCTTGGGCTGTGGTATCGGCTTATGAGTCCTAGTGTCGACGTGCCCCTTTTGCATGAACTGCCTGGGGCGGACTGTGATTTGTCCGGCCTGCGTCGGATTCACGCCCTCGTGCTTCCAGACGACTTGGAGCACTTCTACCACCGACGAGCGCAGTGTCGCGTATTCCGGTGGAAAGAGCTCCCATTGCATTGCCGCACGCTCGGTAATCTGCTCGGAGTTCCATCCCTGCTTCGCCCAAATGGGAGCTGCCTCCGTAAACGCCGCGAGCAGTCCACCTGATTGGCGGAACACCAAGAACAAGAGGACCTCAGCAGGCGAATCCCCTTCGGGCGCCGGGACCTTCACCGCGTCATAGCGGACAAGCCAGGCCCGCTCCTTTGCAGCGTCTCCGTAGGGTCGCTCATCGCGAAAATCGATCAGCGCTATGGAGGAAGGGTGGGCCGTTGCCCCCAGGATTTTCTCGTCGGGGGTAAATGCCCCGCTCTTGTCGGAAACCTGCACTGTTTCCCATGAGAATGGGCTCTCCGCCGGCGCGGTGCTCACGGAAACTGGGCCGTCCAAAGTGGAATCACGAACTGTCGAGGGGCCGAGCAAGAGAGCAACTGCCCCTAGTATCCAACTGACCATCGTGACTTCACTCCGCTTGCTTCGTTACGCCAAATCG
>Ga0075428_100002166_pt1 | contig 21243 bp, 16 predicted proteins | sample RhiMetdeltSRZDD2_FD_75291 | JGI IMG/M metagenome (GOLD analysis project Ga0075428, IMG submission 75291) | Populus rhizosphere microbial communities from Tennessee, USA - Rhizosphere MetaG P. deltoides SRZDD2 | ecosystem: Host-associated > Plants > Roots > Rhizosphere > Soil | place: USA... | reverse complement strand
CGTCAACTGCATCGTCAACAGCAACGGCATCTACCCGCTCGAGTTCACCGCGCGCTTCGGGTACCCGACCATCTCCATCCAGCAGGAGGGCCTGCTCACGCCGATCTCGGAGATGCTCTACAAGCTGGCCGAGGGCAGCCTCACGCGCCTGCGCGCGCGCGCCGGCTTCCAGGTGGGCGTCCGCGTCGTGGTGCCGCCCTTCCCGTATCGCGACATGGAGACCTTCCTGAGCACCTCCAAGGACGCGGTCATCCTATTCAAGACGCCGAACCGGGAGGGGATCCACATCGAGGACGTGAAGCTCCTGAACGACGAGTGGGTGGTGACTGGGACGTCGGGCGTGGTGCTGATCGTCTGCGGCGTCGGCCCCACCATGAAGCAGGCCCAGCGCCAGGCCTACAACCGCGTGCGCAACGTCATGATCCCGCACATGTACTACCGCGAGGACATCGGCGACCGCTGGTCCGAGGAGGACAGCGACCGGCTCCACGCCTGGGGGTACTTGAGGGACTGATATCCTGGACTCGAGCGGCCCCGAACGCGGGCCGCACGACTTGGGAGGAACAGCGATGAGCAAGAGCGTGGGCGCCCTGGCGCTGATTGCGGCGCTCTGGGGCGGCGAGCGTGCCCTGGCGCAGGACCACCTCGTGACGCCCCAGGGCGCGCGGGAGCGGCTGGTCGAGGCCGAGGCTTTGCGCCAGAGCGACCTGGCGACCGTCGGGCGGGCGCTTTCGTCGCCGGAGGCCGCGGCCGCGGCTAAGGCGGTGGGAGCCGACCTCGACGCCGTCCGGCGTTCGGCGCCCCTGCTCTCCGACGCCGAGCTGCGCGACCTCGCGGCCCGTGCCGCCGCCCTGCAAGCCGACCCGGCCGCCGGGGTCTCGGACAACGACCTGCGCTGGGCGCTCTACATCTTCCTCATCGTGGCCATCGTCATCCTGGTGATCAAGGCGGTCGACTGAGAAGCTGCTAACATCTCCGTGGAGGTGACGGCCTTTTGCCGCTCTACGAGTACCAGTGCGCCCGCTGCGGCCGGTTCGAGGTCATCCGGAAGTTCTCGGACTCCCCGCTGCTGACGTGCCCCACCTGCGGTGGCGAGGTCCAGAAGCTCCTCTCCGCCCCCGCCATCCAGTTCAAGGGCACGGGTTGGTACATCACCGACTACGCGCGCAAGTCCGGCGGCGCGGACGCGGGCAAGGCTGGTGAGGGCAAGGGCGGCGAGGGCGCCGCGAAATCGTCCGGCGCCAAGGACGGCGGCTCCTCCACGGACACGGGATCGAAGGCCGATACCGCCACCAAGACGGCCGCGGGCGGCTCGGGCCCTGATTCGGGGTCGAAGGGCTCGAGCGGCGGCTCGACCAGCTAGAGCTTCAGGGACTTCAGGTACTCGCGGAAGGGCCGGCCCAGGTCCTCGCGCTTGAGCGCGAACTCCACCGTGGCCTTCAGGAAGCCCAGCTTGTTCCCGGCGTCGTGGCGCACCCCCTCGAACCGGTAGCCGTAGAGCGGCCGCCGGTCCTTCAGGGCGCGGATCCCGTTGGTGAGCTGGATCTCGCCGCCGCGGTCGCGGTCCGTTCGCTCCAGCGCCTCGAAGATGTCGGGCGTCAGGATGTAGCGGCCGATGATGGCGAGGTCGCTCGGGGCCTCCTCCGCCCTCGGCTTTTCCACCAGGTCCCGGATGCGGTAGACGCGCGGGTCCTCGGCGTCCGGGACGCCGTCGATGACGCCGTAGGCGTCGATCTCGCTGCGGGGCACCTGGTAGACCGCGATGACGGGCTCGCCGAACCGCTCGAACACGTCCACCATCTGCTTCATGCAGGGCACGCGGCTGTCGATGATGTCGTCCCCCAGCAGGACCGCGAACGGCTCGTCGCCCACCAGGTCCTTGGCCACCAGCACCGCGTGCCCCAGCCCCAGGGTCTCGCCCTGCCGCACGTAGGAGACCGTGATGTTGGAGATGGCGCGCACCTGCTCCAGCAGGTCGCTCTTGCCCCGCGCCTCCAGCAGCTTCTCCAGCTCGTAGGAGGTGTCGAAGTGGTCCTCGATGGCGTTCTTCCCCCGGCCCGTCACGATGATGATGTTGGTGAGCCCCGCGGCCACCGCCTCCTCGATCACGTACTGGATGATGGGCTTGTCGACGAGGGGCAGCATCTCCTTGGGCTGGGCCTTGGTGGCGGGCAGGAAGCGCGTGCCGAGCCCCGCGGCGGGGAACACCGCCTTGCGGATCCTCCGCCGCGCGTCCTTCTCCATGGTGCGATGCTAGCACGGGGTCCGCGGGGGCCTGTGCTATCCTCGGCGGCTCCGGAGGCGGCGGGTTGCTCGATCTGAAGTACGTCGTGGAAAACCGGGAGCGCATCGTCGAGATGCTCGCGCGGCGGGGCGCATCCCTGGACGCGGCGCAAGAGGGCCTGTGGAGCCTCGATGCCGAGCGCCGGCAGGCCCTCCAGAAGGTGGAGTCGCTGCGCCACCGCCAGCGCGTGGCGGGCGAGGACATCGCGAAGCGCTCGCGCGCGGGCGAGGACACGTCCGCGGTGAAGGCCGAGATGAAGGGCGTGGCCGAGGAGATCAAGTCCCTCGAGACCCGCCTCCAGGAGATCGAGGAGGCGCTGCGGGCGTCGCTCCTCACGCTGCCCAACGTGCCCGACGATTCGGTCCCCGTCGGCCCCGATGCCTCAGCGAACCAGGAGGTCCGCCGGGTCGGCGAGCCGCCTCGGTTCGACTTCAAGGCGCGGCCGCACTGGGAGCTGGGACCCGAGCTGGGCATCCTGGACTTCGAGCGCGCGGCCAAGCTCGCGGGCGCCCGCTTCACCGTGGAGTGGGGGGCGGGCGCGCGCCTGGACCGCGCTCTCGTGCAGTTCATGCTCGACCTGCATACGAGCGAGCGCGGCTACCGCGAGGTCGTCCCGCCGTACATGGGGACGGCCGAGACCCTGACGGGCACGGGGCACCTCCCGAAGTTCGAGGCCGACCTCTTCAAGACCCGCGCGGGCGACAAGGACCTGTACCTCATCCCCACCGGCGAGGTCCCGCTCACCGGCCTGCACCGCGACGAGATCCTCTCCGCCGACCAGCTCCCGCTGAAGTACGCGGCCTTCACCCCCTGCTTCCGCTCCGAGGCCGGCTCCTACGGCAAGGACGTGCGCGGCCTGATCCGCCAGCACCAGTTCCACAAGGTGGAGCTGGTGAAGCTCACGACACCCGAGGCGTCGATGGCGGAGCTGGAGTCGCTGGTGTCGGACGCGGAGGAGGTCCTGAAGAGGCTCGGCCTCGCCTACCGCGTGGTGATCCTGTCCACCGGCGACATGGGCTTCTCCTCCGCGAAGTCCTACGACGTCGAGGTCTGGCTGCCGGGCCAGGACGCCTACCGCGAGATCTCGTCGTGCTCGAACTGCACGGACTTCCAGGCCCGGCGGGCCAACATCCGCTACCGCCCGGAGGAGAAGGCCAAGCCGCGCTTCGTCCACACCCTGAACGGCAGCGGCCTGGCCATCGGCCGCACCCTCATCGCCATCATCGAGAACTATCAGCAGGCCGACGGCTCGGTCGTCATTCCGGAAGCGCTGCGCCCCTACATGGGCGGGCTGCAGCGTATCGAACGGCCGAAGTAGCTTGAGCAAGCGGGGCCTCGCCGCACAGCTCAAGGGGCTGCGGAAGATGCTCGCCGCGCCCGCGGACAAGATCGAGCTACGAACCGTCGTTCCCGTCTTCGTCCCCGACGGTATGGCCTCGCCGGCCTGGCCAGGGCCGGTCATCCCCATGCGGGTGCCGGGCCTCGCGGTCACGTAGGCTGCGCTGATGCCCGACCAGACGATGCGGTACGTGACGCACGACATGACCCGGCGCTGGGACAAAGGTGACCGTGACTGGCGCGAGATCGCCATGGAGAACCTCGCCGACCTGCCGGGCGGCCTGTCCTCGCATTCCTTCGTCCGCCAGGATGGAAGCTACTTCGGTGCGATCATGCTGCATACCGATGGCGTGGGTCCGTCGAGACTGCTCCTCAACGGCCTGTTGGAGGAAACATTCCCGGACGGGTACTCCTGTGCCATCCCGGAGCGCAGCGTCGGAGTCGTCCTCTCGGCGAGCGCCACGGAGGAGGAGCGCGCGAAGGTCACCGAATACATCGACGGCTGTTACGAGCGCGGCACCCGGCCATTCATCAAGGGCTCCTTCAGCCCGGAGGACCTGGTCATGAGGGCGCCGGAATGACGATCCACAACCTGACTGTCGAGCTGAAGGAGACGGCTCCTAGCGCCGGTCCTTGAACTCCTCGTACAGCCGCGTGTGGCGGGTCTCCAGGGACTGCGCCACGCCGTCGATGAAGACGTGGGTGACGGACACGCGGTGGTCCATGATGTCGCCGGTGGCCACGAAGAGGTTGGCGTCCTTGCCCACGGCCAGGGATCCCATGCGGTCCGCCACGCCGAAGATCTCGGCGGGGGAGAGGGTGATGGCGCGCAGGGCGGCATCCGCGGACAGGCCGTAGGCACGGGCCATGGCCGCCTCGTAGGGCAGGTTGCGGGACTGCGAGGCGTCGTCGGAGACGATGGCGAAGCGGACGCCCGCGGCGTGCAGCTTCGCGGCGTTCGCGTAGGCCGCGTCGTAGCGGTCCGACTCGCGGCGCGGCAGCCGGTCCACGTTCAGCAGCGCGGGGACGTCGTGCTGCTTCAGGACATCCGCGCAGCGCCAGGCCTCCAGGCCGCCGGCCACGACCAGCTTCAAGGCGCGCTCGGCCGCGAAAGCCACCGCTCCACGGATCTCGTCTTCGGCGTCGGCGCGGACGATGAGCGGGACGCCGCCCCGCGCGGCGGGGGCCAGCGACTCCAGGGGCAGGTCCGGCTTGGCCCGGCCCGCGCGCAACGCCTCGCCGTACGCCTTCGCCTCCTCCAGCAGATTGGCCAGGCGGCGCAGCTCCTTCTCGACGTTCTTCTTTTTGTCCTTCTGGCGCTCCTCGAAGGTCTTGAGCTCCGGCTCCTCGAAGAGGCGCGCGATGTCGAAGGGCGGCCGGCCCGTGGGATAGACGACGTGCATGCCGACGGGCGTCTTCACGGTCAGGGCGTCGGGCGTGCTTCCGGCCATGCGGATGAGCGCGCTCTGGCCGGAGATCAGGCCACCGGTGGGCGCGGCGAGGGCGGCCGTGATCCCGTTGGCCCGGGCCACCGGCAGGAGGTCGCTGTGCGGGTTCACCGCGACCCAGGCCTGGGCGTGGGGGTTGACGTCGCCCGTCTCGGCCACGTCCACCGAGCCCGCCACGCTGCCGATCTCGGTGAGGCCGAGTGTCGTCAGGCCGTCGATGAGGCCGGGATACACGGTCCGGCCCGTGCCGTCGATCACCGTGGCGCCGGCCGGCGCGGCCACGTCCGCCCCCAGGGCGGCGATCTTCCCGCCCGCGATCACGACCGTCCCCTTCTCGATGACTGGCCCCGAGACCGTGACGATGCGGGCGCCGGTGATGGCGGTGACGACATCCTGTGCCGGGCCCGGGCCGGCGGCGAGCGCGAAGCACAACGCCAGGGCGGGGCGGCTCACCGGGCGCTCCCCGCGTCCTTCGCGCGATCGAAATAGACGACGCCGTCCACGAGCGTCGCCTCCACCCGCGCGTCCGGCGAGAAGGGGTGCGCGCTGAAGATCGCGATGTCCGCGTCCTTGCCCGTCTCGATCGACCCTACCCATTTGTCGATGCCCAGCTGCCACGCCGGGTTCAGGGTCACCATCTTCAGCGCCTCGGCCTCGCTCACCCCGCCGTATTTCACCGCCTTGGCCGCCTCCCAGTAGAGGCGCCGGGCCAGCTCGTCCGAGTCGGAGTTGAGCGAGACGCTCACGCCGTGGGCCGCCATGATCGCCGCGTTGTACGGGATGGCGTCGAAGGCCTCGAGCTTGTACGCCCACCAGTCGGAGAAGGTCGAGGCGCCCGCGCCGTGCCGGGCGATCTCCGAGGCCACCTTGTAGCCCTCCAGGACGTGTTGGAAGGTGCGGATCTTGAACCCGAACTCCTCGGCCAGGCGGATGAGCATGAGGATCTCGTCCGCCCGGTAGCAGTGGGCGTGGACGAGGACCTTGCCGTCGAGGACGTCCCGGAGCTCCTCGAGGCGGAGGTTGCGGCGCGGGGCGAGGGGCTTGTCCGCTGCCGCCGCCTTCGACTCGTAGTCCGCCCACTCCTTCTTGTAGGCGCGCGCCTCCTCGAAGGCCCCGCGGATGACGGCCTCCACGCCCATCCGCGTGGACGGGTAGCGCTGGACGCCCGGCACCCTGAAGTTGGCCCGCTTGGGGTTCTCGCCCAGGGCGAACTTGATCCCGCGCGGCGCGGCCTTGAAGGCCAGCTCCTCGGGCGGCTTGCCCCAGCGCAGCTTGAGGACGGCGTTCTGTCCGCCAATGGCGTTGCAGGATCCGTGAAGGACGTTGACCGTCGTCACGCCCCCGGCCAGCTCCCGGTAGATGTTGACGTCGTGGTGGTCGATCACGTCGGAGACCCTGACCTCGGCGGTGATCACGTCCGAGCATTCGTTGACGCCCTCCTCGATCGCGGTGTGCGAGTGGGCGTCGATGATCCCGGGCATGACGAAACGGCCCGCGGCGTCGATGACGGTCGCCCCCGAGGGCACCGCCACGTCCAGGCCCACGGCGGCGATCTTCCCTTCGCGGATGAGCACCGTGCCCTTGTCGATCGTCCCCTGGGGCCCGACGGTGAGGATCGTGCCGCCGACGATGGCCACCGGCTTGTCCGCCGCCTGGGCAGCGGCGGCGGCGAGCGCCGCGAGCGCCAGGCCGGAGAGGATTCGCGCGCTCACCGCATCCCTCCCGGCGAGGGTGAAGGTGAGGGCATGGGGATCGCGGGAGCCGAGGGCGAGGGCGAAGGGGAAGGCGAAGGCGACGGCGTGCCGGGGGACGGCGAGGGCTCCGGCTTGTCCTCCGGCTCGTAGAGGCGGCCGTCCACGAAGACCATCTTGACCTTCGCGGCGGCCGTCAACGGATCACCGGACCAGACCGCCACGTTCGCGATCTTGCCGGCCTCGAGGCTCCCCAATCGGTCGGCCACGCCCAGGGCGGAGGCCGCGTCGAGCGTGACCGCCCGCAGGGCCGCCTCGCGCGGCAGGCCCCTCTCGATGGCCTTCCGCAGACCGGCCAGGAAGTCCGGCGCGTGACCCGAGACCAGCGCGAAGGGCACGCCCGCCTTGTGCAGCTCCGCCGGGTTTCTCTCCGCCTCCTCGATCTCCCGTCTCTCCTTCTCCACGTCCTCGGCCCCGAACTCCGCGGCGCGCGGAGGGTCGAAGTTCACGCCGACCAGCAGCGGCACCGTCCGGGCCTTGAGGAGCGGGGCCACGCGCCAGGCCCGGGGCGCGCCCGCCACCGCGACCTTGATCTTGAACTCGTCGGCCAGGGCCAGGGCGCGCCGGACGTCGTTCTCCCGGTGCGCCGTGACGATGAGCGGGACGCGCCCCGAGAGGACCGACTGCCATGCGGCGAGGGCCGCGTCGTAGGACGGCCGCTTCCGGCCGCGGGGCGATTTTTCGTACGCCGCCCAGGCGTCGCGGTAGCGCTGGGCGTCGTACAAGGCCTGCCGGGCGTACGCCTCGGTGCCCATGAGCGACGAGGGATACTGCCGCCGCAGGGTCGTCAGGTTGAGGTGCAGCGCGGCGGGCTGCCTCAGCACCATGCCGTCGGCCTTGTCCCCGCCGAGGTTGACGAGGACGCTCTGGCCGGGCAGGACGCCTTCCCTGCCGATGACGAGGGCGGTCGTGACGCCGGTGTCGCGGGCCTTCACGACCTCGGAGGGGCGCAGGCGGTCCAGGGCCATGGCCTGCGGCGCGAGCGGATCCTGGGGCGACGGCGCCGGCGCGGCGCCACCCGTCCCGCGCGCGGCCGCCGCGGGCAGGCCCACGCCGCCGAACCCGTCGATCAGGCCCGGCGTGACCGTCAGCCCCTTGCCGGAGACGACCCGCGCCCCCACGGGCGGGGTCACGTCGGCGCCCACGGCCTCGATGAGGCCGTCGCGCATCACCACGGTCCCGCTCTCGAGCGTGGCTCCGGAGACCGTGACCACCCGGGCCCCCGTGATCGCGTACAGGTCTTCCTTGGCGCCGAACACGGAGGCCGCCACGGCGACGATCGCGAGCACGGCGAGCGCGTGGCTCTGTCTCATCGGTTGCCCTCGAGAGCCGCGGCGGTTCAGGCCGAAGAACGGGCGGCGTGCAGGTACGCGGTGACCGCCCGCGAGGCATAGGCCTCGACCAGGCGGTCGTCGTGTATGCCCAGCGGCGGATCGAGCAGGGCCAGCGTCCCCACCGGGCCGTGCGGGCCCGGCAGCGGCACGAGCAGCATCCCCTGGTTGGGCAGCGTGAGGCCGAGGGCCTCGCCGACGCCCGCCACCCAGGACGTCCCCAGCCGCGTGATGGCGACCGCCGTCAGCTCCGGCGGGGCCGGCCGTCCCTCCGCGCCCTCGAACGCCGCGCCTCGCGCGGCGGCGACCGTGGCCCCACTCCGCCCCGGCAGGACCAGGAGCCCGCCCGGAGAGTCGGACAGGCTCAAGGCTCCCTCCAGCAGCACCCGCCCGACGGCCGGCGCCGGATCCCCCGCGAACACGGCCTGGTCCACGGCCACCACGCGCTCCATGAGCGAGGCGTAGCGGCGGATCTGCTCGAGGAGCTGGGCCTTGCGGATGGCGGCCGCGGCCGAGAACACGACGGCCTTGGCGCGGTGGAGGTCCTCCTCGCCGAAGGGGTCCACGCGGTAGCGGTCGAGCGACAGCAGGCCGATGACCTCGCCCTCGACGAGGAGCGGGATGCCCGCCCACGAGCGGATGAGCTCCCTGCCCTCGACCTTCACGAAGCGGTCGTCGGCGCGGACGTCGGCGATGGGCATGGGCCACCGGTTCTCGCGGATGGCGTCGCTCACCGGGTCGCGGAAGGTCACCCCGATGATCCGCGTGGGGTCCGGGAAGCCGCGGGCGGCGATGATCCGGAAGCGCCCCTCTTCGTCGGACAGGGCCAGCGAGCAGGAGTCGAAGGTCACGATCCGCGCGAGCTGCTTCAGGACCTCCTCGATCGTGTCCTCGAGCCGGGCCTGGCGGTTGATGGCCTCCAGGACGTCCTTGAGCGTCTCCGCCTCGACCCGCCTCTCCCGTTCCGCTTCGACCGTGAACGAGAGCGTCATGCGGCGGCGCTCGCGGGCGATCTCCTCCCGCATCGCGTCCAGGGCCTCGGCGCGATGGGGGGCGTCGAGCCCGCCGAGACGCTTCTCCACCTCCCGAAGGAGGCGTTCCATGTCCATGGTTTCGGAGATTGTAGCAGACGGCCCCCGCGGTCCCGGGTCCGAGGCTAGAATCCGGGGGCGGAGGGAGGTCGTGGGCCGGCAGCGCATCCTTTTCGTTTGCACCGCCAACGTGGACCGGAGCCGGACCGCCGAGGACCTCTACCGCGCCGACCCGCGCTACGAGGTGCTGTCCGCCGGGACCAGCGCCCACGCCCAGACGCCCGTGACCCGCGAGATGCTGCTCTGGGCCGACCGCGTCTTCGTGATGAGCGAGCGCGAGGACCGGCACCGCACGCTGCTACGGCTGCGCTTCCCCGAGGTGGAGTGCCCGGTGGTGGACCTCGACGTCGAGGACCGGTGGCGGCGCGGCGACCCCGAGCTGGTCCGCCGGCTGCTGAAGAGCCTGGTCCCCCATCTGGGCACGCCGCAGCCGCGAAGGGATCAATAGCCGCGCTACGGCGTTAACTCTGGCGGAGAGGACAGGATTCGAACCTGTGGTACCTTGCGGTACTCCGGTTTTCAAGACCGGTGCCATCAACCACTCGGCCACCTCTCCCGGACCCATCTTAGGCTACTCGCGGCGCGCGTCGCTCGCGGCCGCTGCCCTCGGTATGATCTCGGCCGATGGCGGCACGCCTCGCCTGGGCCCTCGAACGCAATGCTGTCGCCGCCGCGCTGTACGTCGTCCTCTTCCTGGCCAGCCTGTATCCCCAATCGCTGCGGCCCTGGGACACCGTGGCCTACATCGGGGATTCGCTCGACACCGTGTACTTCATGGCCTGGAACGCGCACCAGTTCTTCAGGGACCCGCTGCATCTTTTCGACGCCAACATCCTGCATCCCCATCGCGAGGCCATGACCCTGGCGGGGCACCGCATCCTCCCCGGGATCCTGGGCGCCCCGATCCTCGCGCTCAGCGGCAACCCGATCCTCGCCTACAACGTGATCCTGGCGGGGGCCTACCTGCTGGCGGCGATGGCCGGACGTCGCCTGGCCGGCCTCCTCCGAATCGACGCCATCGGGGCCTGGACGGCGGGGGCCCTCTACGCCTTCAACACCTACCAGGTGAACGAAGCCCCGCGCGCGGACCTGCTCTTCCACGGCCTCACCGCCCTGGCGCTGGGTGAACTCATGATCTTCCTCAAGACCGGTCAAATCAGGCGCGTCTGGCGTGTCGCCGGTCTCATGGTGCTTCAAGGCCTCGCCTCCACGTATCTTCTTCTTTATGGCGCCCTCGTCCTGAGCCTGGTTGCGGCGGGGGCCCTCCTCGCGCGGCCCCGCCTCGTCGCGCCGCGCCTGGCGCGGATGGTCCCGGGCGCGGCGGCCGCCGCGCTTCTCTTCCTTCCCGTGATCCTGCCGCATGTCCGCTCCGCGCGGACCTACGGCTTCGCCCGTGACGCGCCCCTTGGCGTCGACCTCAAGCACTACGTCTCCACTCTGCCCACGAATCTCGTCTACGGCGAGATCGGCGGGCCCGTGCGCCCGCAGCAGAAGGGGCCGCACTTCGTCGGCTTCGTCTCGCTCGGCCTCGCCCTGGTGGCGGTCTTCGCGCATCGCAGGCTGCCCCGGGCCGATGGGGCGATGGTTCCCGCCCGGACCTGGGTGCCGGCGGCCGCGGCCCTGGCCGTTCTGCTCGTGTGGCTCTCGCTGGGCCGCGAGACGGTCGTCTTCGGCCACGACCTGGGGCCCGGCCCCTACCGCCTGCTGCACCTGGCGGTCCCGGGCTTCCAGTTCATCCGGATCCCCGAGCGCCTGGGGCTGCTGGCCATGCTCTTCGTGGCGCTGCTCGTGGGACAGGCGCTGACGGTCCTGCGCGCCGCGGGCCCGCGCCTCGCGCCGGCGGCGCTGGCCCTCGCCGTGGCCGTCCCTCTCGAGCACCTCTCACCGCTGCCGCTGACCGAGCGGATCCCCGTCTGGGGCGAGGTCCCCGCCGTCTATCGATGGCTCGCGCGGGACGGCGCGCGCGCGGTGGCCGAGGTGCCGATCCACGGCGAAGGGCTCATCCGCAAGGAGACGCTCGAGGAGTACTTCTCCACGTACCACTTCAAGCCGATCGTCCACGGCTACGTCTCCTATCCGCCGCTGCTCAGCGTGCTGCTCCGCCGCGCGGCCGCGGAGTTCCCGTCGGAGGCGAGCGTGCAGGCCCTGCAGCGCGTGGGAGTGGACACCGTCCTCGTGCATCACGGCCGCGAGAATGCGCGCGGCCTCGAGGCCGCCGTGGCCGAGGCCGTGGCCGGTGGCCGGCTCGCGAGCGTGGCCCGATTCGCGGGGCCCGAGGCGCACGTCTACCAGGGGACGATGGACGAGGTCGTGCGCCTCCTGCCCGTTCCGCCCGAGCCCGCCGCTCCCATGCCCGGCGGGGTACGCGCGCGCGACGCGGCGTGGCGCTATTCGGCCGGGGCGGGCGACGCGCGGGCGGCCGGCGACGCTGACATGTCCACCGCCTGGACCGTTCCCGGCGAGCTCCGCGGCGGCGAGGTCCTGGAGATCGTCTTCGACCGCAGCCTGAAGCTCGCCGGCGTCGTGCTCCCGCTCCGGCGCGAGAGCGCGTTCCCGACCGTGCTGCGCATCGAGGGCCTGAACGCCGACGGCGAATGGGGCCGGCTGGCCCGCCTCGACGGCCCGCACGTCCTGCAGCTCGTGGACCAGCTCCTCGTCCATCCGGGCGAGGCCTCCCTGGGCTTCGACCTGACCGGCCGCGAGGCCGCCGGGGTGAGGCTGCTGCCGGCCGAGGGGGCCCGGGGCTTCGACGGCTGGGTCATCCCCGAGCTGGAGGTGCGGGTCCCTTGAGCCGCTCCATCTCCGCGGGCAGCGCGGCGAGCAGGACGGTGAAGAGCGCGATGTTCGCGAGCGCCAGCACGAGCGTGAAGTCGAACCCAAGAGCCATGCGCCACGTGGATAGCGCGCGGGCCGCCGGCTCCAACGCCGCGTAGCGCGGGCCGTAGAACCGGCCGATCCCCGAGAGCATCAGCATGTTCACGACATACACTCCGGCCGCCACGGTCGTGAGGACGCGCAGCCGCCGCGAGGCGAGCCCGGTGCACAGGAGCAGCAGGAACATCGGGTGCGGATGGTTCTCGTGGACCCCGACGGCCAGCATCGCGTAGGAAAAAACGAGCGCCGCTCCCGCCAGGCATGCGGGCCCCGGACCCGGGGCCCGCCGCTGGCGGAACGTGATGAACGCCGCGGCCGCCACAAACAGCGCGACGCCGGCGGCCCCCGCGGAGAAGGGCACCGCCCCGAGCCGCGCGAAGCGCACCTGGTCCAAGGCATCCGCGCCCTGCCGCGTCACGTCCAGGACATGGCCGAGGACCCACCACGGGTTCGGGAATCCGCCCGAGAGCGTGCCCTGGAACAGGATCCGGTAGACGTGCACGATGGCCGCGCCGAGCGTGCCGGCCACCGCGAACGGGGCAAGCGTCACGAAGACGACCGCGAGCCCGGTGAGGAACGCGCGGCCCACGCCGCGCGGCAGCAACGCGACCGCGACCGCGGGCGCCACGACCACCGCCGTCGGCTTGACCAGGCACGCGGCGGCCAGCCACGCGCCGGCCCACCCGCTCCTCCCGCGGCCCGCGGCGACGAGCGCCGCCGCAGCCAGCGGGGCGTAGGCCCCGTCGAGGTAACCGAGCGCCGCGCTGGGCAGCCACGACACGGGCGCGGCCCAATACACCGCGGCCAGTCCCAGGCCGCGCGAGCCCAGGGCCCAGAGCAGCAGCGCCACGGCGGCGATGTCGCCGAGGACCGCCGGGAGCTTGACCGCGACATTGCGCGCCTCGGGCGGCTCGAGCCCCGATCCGCCGCGCGTCACGACCCAATGCGACCACCGCCACAGGAACATGGCCAGCGGCGGGTAGTCCACCACGAAGGACCGCCCCGCGAACTCCACCTTCCACAGGTCTTCCTCGCCCCGTATCTGCGCGAGGAGACGGACGGCGGGCACCGCGCCGGGGTCGCCGTAGACGCGGGTGACGCCGTGGTCCGCGGCGCGGATGGTCCAGGCCTTCCAGTACTCGGTGTCCCACGATCCGGCCGAGGCGAGAAACGCGCCGCGCACCCAGGCCCCGAACGCGAAGGCGGCGACGAGGAGGACCGCGCGCGCGTAGCCGCGGCGCGAGGCACGCTCCAGCCGGAAGGCCAGTACCGCGCTCGCGGCCAGGAGCGCGACGGGGAACAGCACGGGCAGCGCCGATCCTGGCGCGGGCAGCGTCACGAGCAGGAGGGGCGGGGTCTCCGCGAGAACGAAGAGGCCGGCGGCGAAAAGGCCCACGCCCAGGGCGAACGCCGACCCATGGCCGCGCAGGAGGACCCCGGTGAGCGCCGTCATCAGCACGAACGCCAGCAGGACCGGAGCCACGCGTGGTGGTCGGGGCGGCACGACCAGGACCGAGACGATCCGCGGTGTGGAGGACCCGGGACCCACGCGCAGCTCGAGTCGCGCCCCGGCCGCCCGCCCGGGCGGGATGGGTATGGCGACGTGGGCCTCGCCGGCCGCTCGGAACCACTCCAGCGGCGCGCCGTCCACCGACGCGCCGATCTGCATCGGCCCGGGGGCACGCATCTCGACCCTCACGACCGAGGGGCGGTGCCGCGCGAGGCCGGGGAGCAGCACCACGGCGCCGCGCGGGATGCCACCGTCGGCCTCCGCGCCCCGCACGGCACGGCGCCATCCCGCGGTTCCGGGATCCACGCGCACGGGGGCGAGCGCCGCCGAGATCACGCCCAGCGCCGCCAGCGCGCCCGCCAGCAGGGCCCGGCGGTCGATCACGGTCGTACGCATCGAATGGGCGGGATTCTAATGTAGCGAGTCGATGCTGACGCTGCCGGACGGAGGCCGTCGAGGCGTTCGCCATGCCGTCGCTCGACGTCATCCCCCTGGCCGTTGCAATGCAATGCACTACAACGCATGACAGACGCCATGACCCGATGCGCGATCAGCCGACGAATGACGCCCTGGGCGGACACAACCGCCGAGTTGACAGTCCGGGAGCCCGCTCGCTAACGTCGGCCGCTTGCAGGGTCCACCCGCCACGCGCGCCGGCGCCGTCGCGCGAGACCGCATCATCGTTCTGCTCCTCGCCGTCCTCGCCCTCGGCCTGCGCGCGTGGGGGAACCGCTACGGCTTCCCGCAGCCTTGGGCCCGTCCCGACGAGCTGCGCTGGGTGCGCATTGGCCTGGGCCTCCTGGAAGATCCCGACCCGCGGTGGTTCGAATGGCCGACGCTGCACGCTTACCTCCTGGCCGCGCTCTACTGGATCTGGGGCCGCATCGGCCTGCTGCTCGGGCATTACCCGTCGTGGCACGCCTACCTCAACCCCGACCCGAACGGCTATCCGGCGGACCTGGTGTTGATCGGGCGCTGGCTCTCGGCCGTGATCGGCGCGCTGACCGTTCCCGCGACCTGGCGCCTGGGCGAGCGGCTCGGCCCGCCGGGCGCGGGGCTGCTGGCCGCCCTCTTCATGGCCGTGAGCTTCGGCCCCGTGCGCGACGCGCATTGGGCCCTCATCGAGGCCCTCCTCCTTCTGTTGATCGTCGGCACCCTGCTGCTGGTGCTGAGGGCGCTGGAGCGGCCGACCCTCGGCCGATTCGCGCTGGCGGCGATCGGCGCGGGCCTGGCCGCCAGCGCCAAGTACTCCGGAGTGACCCTGGCCGCTCCCATCGCGCTCGCGGTGCTCCTGGCGCGGCGGGCGGAGGGGCGGTCGATGCTGGGCACGCTCTGGGACCGCCGCCTGGTCGTCGCGGGCGCCCTGGTGGTGGCGGCCTTCGTCGCGGGCAGCCCCTTCATGGTCGTCTCGCGCAAGGAGTTCATCGACTCCATGGTGATCCGGCAGTGGAGCTACCGCGACGCGTCCTTCGGCACCGCGGTGGGCTTCGTCCACCACCTCGTCTTCTCCCTGCGCCATAGCCACGGCCTTCTCATGGAGATCGCGGGGATCGCGGGACTGCTCTGGCTGGGATGGCGCGGCGCCGGGCGGATGACGATCGTGGCCTACACGCTCGGCACCTACCTGGCCTTCGGGCCGGCGCGCATCGTCCCCATGCGGTACGCGAGCAGCCTGGCCCCCGGGATCGTCCTGGGCGCGGCCTGGCTGGTGATGGAGTTGGCGGCGCGGGCCCGGCGGCCGCGGCTGATCATCGGCCTCCTCGCCGCGGCCCTCGTGGCGGATCCGGTCTACCGCGTCGTCCGCCTGGACCGCCTGCTCTCGCGCGAAGACACGCGCGTCACGGCGCGCCGCTGGCTGGAGGCGAACGTCCCGCCACCGGGCCCCATCATGTCCCGGGAGTCGAAGGCCCTGCGCTGGGGGCGGCCGGCCATCGAGGACCGCTACGAGGTCGTGGCCTACGGCAACCGGCTGGCGAAGCGGCGGGCCGCGCCCTGGGCGCTGCTGGCCGAGTCTCCTACCGGCTACATCCCGTGGGCGCCGGACATCGACGCCATCCTGCGCGAGGTGGGGACGGTGGCGGCGGTGTTCGAACCCTACGCGCCCGGGGCCCGCCCGGTGTACGACCCGCACGACGCGTTCTTCGTGCCGGTGGCCGGCTTCGAGGGCGTCCTCGTTCCCGGGCCGCGCATCACGATCTACCGGCTCTCCCCGCTGTCGCCTTGAAACATGGTAGAGGTAGGGAGATTGAAGAGCCCGAGGAGACACGCTTCATGCGCCAACGCGTCCTCGCCGCCCTGACGGCCGCCGCTTCTCTCTCCATCGCCGCCATGACCGCCAGAGCCCAGACCCAGCCGCCGGAGCGCCGCGACGTGCTGCCTTTCAAGGCCACGGAGCGGACGCTCGCCAACGGCCTGAAGGTGATCGTGGTGCCGACCGGGTTCCCGAACATCGTGTCCCTGCAGATCCCGGTGCAGACGGGCTCCCGCAACGAGGTGGAGCCCGGCAAGTCGGGGTTCGCCCACTTCTTCGAGCACATGATGTTCCGCGGCACTGCCAACTATCCGCCCGAGAAGTACCAGGCGATCATGACCCGGGCGGGGGCGCGGACGAACGCCTACACCACCGACGACTTCACGAACTACCACGCCACCTTCGCCAAGGAGGACCTGGAGACGATCCTCACCATCGAGGCCGACAGGTTCAAGAACCTCTCCTACGCCGAGGAGGCGTTCAAGACCGAGTCGCGGGCCGTGCTCGGCGAGTACAACAAGAACAGCGCCAACCCGGTCAACAAGCTCATCGAGGTCCAGCGCGACCACGCCTTCACCGCCCACCCCTACAAGCACACCACCATGGGCTTCCTGCGCGACATCGAGGACATGCCCAACCAGTTCCAGTACGCCCAGGAGTTCTTCAAGCGCTGGTACCGGCCGGAATACACGACCGTCATCGTGGCCGGCGACGTGACCCCCGAGCAGGTCCTGCCCCTCGTGGAGAAGCACTGGGGGGACTGGAAACCGGGGACCTACAAGGTGGACATCCCCCAGGAGCCGCTGCCGCGCGGCCCCGTCTACGCGCACGTCCCCTGGCCGACGTCGACCCTGCCCTGGGTCGCGGTGGCCTTCCACAGCCCGGGCTTCTCGGAGACCGGGAAGGAGTACGCGGCCCTGGACCTGCTCATGGACCTCACGTTCGGGCCCACCTCCGACCTCTACAAGCGCCTGGTGGAGGACGAGCAGAAGGTGGACCAGCTCTTCCCGTACTACCCGGGGACCGCCGACCCGCAGCTGGCCACGGTGGCCGCGCGCGTGAAGGACATGAAGGACGCGCTGGACGTCCGCAACCAGATCCTCCAGGCGTTCGCGCAGTCCAGGGACCAGGCGGTCGCGGGCTCCCGGCTGGCCGACGCGAAGTCGAACGCGCGCTACGGCTTCGTGCGGACGCTCGACAACACCGAGTCGATCGCGTCCGCCCTGGCCCGCTTCGTCCGCTATCGGCGCGAGTACGGCACGCTGAACCAGCTGTTCACCGTCTACGAGTCCGTCACGCCCGAGGATCTCCAGGCCGTGGCCCGGAAGTACTTCACGGACGCCGGGCTGGTGGTGACCACGCTGTCCAAGGACGCGATGCCGGAGGCCATGACCACGCAGCCGGCGCTCGCGACCCTGGGCCCGGTTGCGGGTGGCACGGCCACAACGGCTGCCAAGGAGCCGATGCCGCAGGCCGTTTCCACGCCGCCGCCGCCCTCGAGCCCGGTCGCGGCGCCCACCGGATCCGCCGCCGCGGAGAAGCTCAAGACGCTGGCCCAGGCCTCCGCGCTGCCCCAGCTCAACCTGAAGCTCCTCTTCGCGGTCGGCTCCGCCCACGATCCCGCGGGCAAGGAGGGCCTGGCTGCGCTCTCCGCCTCGATGATCGCGGAGGCCGGCTCGCGCGCCCTGCGCATCGACGAGATCAAGAAGGCGCTGTTCCCCATGGCCGGCAGCTTCGACGCCCAGGTGGACAAGGAGATGACCACCTTCACCGGCGGCATCCACCGCGACAACTGGGTGCGGTTCCTGGACATCGCGCTGCCCATGCTGCTGGACCCCGGGCTGCGCGAGGACGACTTCCGCCGCGTCAAGGACGCGCAGATGAACGCCCTGAAGCAGGATCTGCGCAACAACAACGAGGAGGAGCTGGGGAAGGAGCGGCTGCAGACCGACATCTTCGCCGGCACCCCCTACGGCCATACCGTGCTGGGGACGGTGGCCGGCATCGAGGCCATCACCCTCGACGACGTGCGGGCCTTCATCAAGGCTCACTACACCCGGGCCAACCTCACCCTGGGCCTGGCGGGGGACGCGCCCGCCGAAATGCGAGCGCGGCTGGACGCCAGCCTGGCCGCCCTGCCGCAGGGGCCGCCCTCGCCGGCGCCGCAGGGCGTCACGGGCCGCTCACCGAAGGGGATCGAGGTCGACATCGTCGAGAAGGACACGCGCGCCACCGCCATCTCGTTCGGCCATCCCATCGCGGTCACGCGCAGCCATCCCGACTTCGCTGCGCTGTGGCTGGCCCGGGCCTGGCTGGGCGAGCACCGCGCCTCCGTGGGACGCCTCTACGAGCGCATCCGCGAGGTGCGCGGGATGAACTACGGCGACTACGCCTACATCGAGGCTTTTCCGCGTGGCATGTTCCAGTTCTTCCCGGACCCGAACCTGGGCCGCCGGGCCCAGATCTTCGAGGTCTGGGTCCGCCCCGTGGTGCCGGAGAACGCGCACATGGCCCTGCGCATCGCCCTCTACGAGCTGCGGAAGATGATCGACAACGGGCTCACCGCGGAAGAGTTCGAGTCCACGCGGAACTACCTCATGAAGAACGTCTTCCTGATGACGGCCCGGCAGGACCACCAGCTCGGCTACGCGCTCGACTCGCAGTGGTACGGCATCGGCGAGTTCACCGCGACCATGCGGGACAACCTCTCCAAGCTGACGCTCCAGGACGTGAACGCGGCGATCAAGAAGCACCTGTCGGGCACGAACCTGTCCGTGGTGATCATCGCCAAGGACGCCAAGGACCTGAAGGAGCGCCTCACCGCGGACGCCCCCTCCACGATCAAGTACGACGCGCCCAAGCCAGAGGAGCTGCTCGAGGAGGACAAGGTCATCGGGGTGCTCAAGCTGCAGCCGACGTCGGTGACGATCACGCCAGTCGACCAGGTGTTCGCCAGGTAACACACGCGCGGGAGCGTTTCTCCTGCTCGCTCCCGCGCGCTCTTGTCGAAGGGTTCCAACCGGCCTTCAGGACCGGTCCCCGGCGTGATACGCTTGCCCTTCTGCTCCCGCCCGTCGGTCCTTCCTGTGACCAGGGTGCTGGAGCCGTGAGCCGTGGCCACCGCGGAGAGGTGCTGGAGTGGCTGAACAGGACAGATTGCTAATCTGTTGTACGGGACTAAAGCCTGTACCGGGGGTTCGAATCCCCCCCTCTCCGCCAAGTCGTTCGAGCGACGCGACCTAGGTCTCAGGTCATACGCGCCAGAAGAGCCGTCCTGCCGCGTCGGTTGGTCCCGTGCGCTCCAGGTCCTTCGTAGCCATGACTACACTCACTACACTCCCTTGAAGCAGAGCAGGGGCCGGAGCGTGCGAACGATGCGGACGAGCTGGTGCTGTGCCCGGAGCACGTCGTTGATGTCTTTGTAGGCAGACGGCGCTTCCTCCCGGAGCCGCGGCGTGAGCCGATGATCGAACCAGACCCCACGCAACTCCCGCGTGACGTCCTTGGCGCTCAGCCTGTGCCGAGCGTCCGTCCGGCTCAGCCGTCGCCCCGCCCCGTGGGCGCTGGATGCCAGCGCCTCCTCACAGCCGCGGCCCTCGACGTGAAAGCTGCGTGTCCCCATTGATCCGGGGATGAGGCCGGGCTCGCCTTCTGCCGCTGACATCGCCCCCTTTCGATGGACCCAAAGCGCCTCCCCGAAATGGGTCTCGCGGCGGACGTGGTTGTGGTTGCACGAGACGTAGGACGCTTCGTCGGCCCGGATCCCCAGCACCGCCTCGACCACACCGCGGACCGAACGGACCATTGCCAACCGGCTGGTCTCCGCGTACTCCAATGCCCAGGCCATGTCATGCAGGTAGGCGCGCCCAGCCGGGCTATCGGCGCTCAGGAACCGGAGTCCGTTGCGACCGGCTGAAGACAGACCGAGGTGGTGATCCCGGATCGCCTGGCCCATGCCGCGCGAGCCACTGTGAACCATCAGCCACAGGCGCCCCGTCTCGTCGGCTTGCAGCTCGACGAAGTGGTTCCCCCGGCCCAGCGTCCCGATCTGGAGAGATCCCTCGCTCTGCTTGAGGCCCTCGAGACGGGGAGAGCTCAAGGTAGCGGCATCGAGGGCCGCGGGAAGCCGAGGACCGCCCTTCCTGCTGTGGCGGATGATGGGGACCCCGCGATACAGCCCGGCGAGGATCGCCGCCGCGGCTCGCTCGTTGTCCAGCAGCGCTGCCTCGCCGTCGAAGGCGATGGCCGCGACGCCGCACCCGATGTCCCCGCCGACAGCGTTCGGGTAGAGAACGTTCGCGGTCGCCACGACCATGCCAACGCACACGTCCGCCGCCAGGTGGACGTCAGGCATCACCGCGACATGGCGCACGTCCTCGCTGTGGGCCAGCCGCCGGATGGCGGCCTCCACGTCATGCGGCAGCAGTTCCTCGACCCAGTACCGAATCCTTGCACCGGGCACGTCAGCCACGACCCACCTCCTCGCTCAGTCGCACGTCAAACACGATCTCGGGAACCCGCTTCCGATGGATGGTCCGCGCCACCTCTTCGCGGAACGACGCGGCCGATCGGGCCAACGCCGCCTTCGCTTCCGTGAGGTCATCCATGCTCTTCCCCGGGGCCAGGACCACCATCGCCAGCAGTCGGCTGGCGTCTGGCGCCGGCTCGACGAAAGCCACGGCCGCGCCCAGCAGGGCATCGCCCTCACACTCGCCGGCCAGCGTGACCGCCGCCGCCCTTTCCACCTGCTTGCAGAGCTGTTGCACCTTCCAGTTCCTCTTCCCCGATCGATCCGTCTCGTCGAAAAACCGCCTCGGGTCCGCTTCCTCGTCCGGACGCACTTCGTCCCTTCGCGGGAACCGGTGTTCCCGCGTCCTGTGAGAAGACACACGCACTCCCTTCAGGCGGAGCGAGTGAAGAAACACACTCCGCCTGCTGAAACGGCGTTGCTTTCTTGAGGAGCCTGGCCCCCTAGCGGAGGCAGCCGACCAGGCTAGCGACCGGCGAGGGGGAGGCTCGACGCTGTCAGTTCGACGTATGACGCAAGCATCGGGGCCTCCTAACGATCAGCTGGCAAACACCACGTTCGCCAGGGCACGCGAGCTTACGCGCGTGTCACAGCGACAGTCAAGCGAAAAGCGCGGCGTTATTGTCGCGGCCCGGGGCGCCCTACTCGACCGTGAAGCCCTGCAGCGTGACGGGGACGGGGCCCTCGATCCGGAAGACGCGCCCGAAGATGTCCACGACGTACAGGTGGGGTGGTTGCTCGGGCCCGAGCTCCAGGTCGGTGATGGCCCCGAACGCCTGGCCGATCCGGACCAGGTTGGCCTCGGCGTCGTTGAGCGCGACGAGATCCTGCAAGGGC
>Ga0075428_100002165_pt1 | contig 21245 bp, 14 predicted proteins | sample RhiMetdeltSRZDD2_FD_75291 | JGI IMG/M metagenome (GOLD analysis project Ga0075428, IMG submission 75291) | Populus rhizosphere microbial communities from Tennessee, USA - Rhizosphere MetaG P. deltoides SRZDD2 | ecosystem: Host-associated > Plants > Roots > Rhizosphere > Soil | place: USA... | reverse complement strand
GCACTTCATGCGCCCGAACCTGTTCGTGAACACGCCGGACATCCTGCACGCGTACCTGCAGTACGGCGGCCCGGCCGCGTTCAAGATCCGCGCCGCGCTCGCGTCCACGGCGGCGCCGTCGTGGGGTGTGTACTCCGGCTACGAGCTGTTCGAGCACGTCGCGCTGCGGCCGGGCTCGGAGGAGTACCTGGACACCGAGAAGTTCCAGTACCGTCCCCGCGACTGGGCCGCCGCCGAGCGAGAGGGCCGCACGCTGGCGCCGTACCTGACGATGCTCAACGACGTACGCCGCAAGCACCCGTCGCTGCAGCAGCTGCGCAACCTCACGCTGCAGAACACCGAGGACGACGCGATCCTGTGCTACTCCAAGCGGATCGTCACGCCGGACGGTCACGCCGACACCGTGATCGTGGTGGTGAACACCGACCCGCACGCGGCGCGCGAGTCGATGGTGCATCTGGACATGCCGTCGCTCGGGATGGGCTGGGACGACAGCTTCACCGTGTACGACGAGGTGACCGGCGAGACCTGGCGGTGGGGGCAGCACAACTACGTCCGCCTCGATCCGAACTACGAACCGGCCCACATCCTCGCCGTCCGCCGTGGCCAGGCCTGACCCGGTTTCGGCCCTCCGCCGCCACTAGGATGACGTGACCTTGAGCAAGGAGGTCACGGGATGAAGCGCGAGGTCACGGTTCCCTACACCGTGGAGCAGGACGAGGACGGTGTCTGGTGCGCCCACGCCCAGCTGCGCCCGAACGTAGGAGCGAACGGCGAGGGAGCTACTCCCGAGGCTGCCGTCGATGACCTGCGCGAGGCCCTCACCGGACTGATCGAGTCCTTCGGCGTGCCGGAGATGCTGACCGTGACGGTCGACGTCGCCTGATGGCACAAGTCCCGTCGATCCGGGGCGACAGAGTCGTCGCGCAACTCAAGAAGCGGGGCTACCGGGTCGACCGCGTCAACGGCAGCCACCACATCATGAAGCGCGACGCAGACGGCCGAGGAACCACGGTGCCGGTTCACGGTGGGCGCGACGTCGCCAAGGGGACCTTGCGCAGCATCCTCAGCGACGTCGGCCTGACGCCGCAACAGCTGATGGATGAGAAGATCCCGGAGCAGACGCAGGACGAACAGGCGCAGACTATGCGTGACCCACGGGACGGCGTCGCCGACCCCAACCGTGCGGCCACGCCGCCCTCCTCGACACCGGAGGCCGGGAATGGCGCGGACCAACGCCGGCACGATCGCAGCCGCGGCCGGTCGCGGTAATTCGGTTGCAGGGCGTCGTACGCCTGGTGTTTCGTTGCTGACGAGAGGTTTGCCGACCGGCTAGGAGCCACCCGAATGCGCCGAGCGTTCACGTTCATCCAGACAGGTATTCCCACCTATCTCGAGGACCTGACGCTTAGTGCGAACTCTGAACTTGGGCATCCTGGCGCACGTCGACGCCGGTAAGACCACCCTCACCGAGCGGCTGCTCTACGCCGCCGGTGTCATCGACGAGATCGGCAGTGTCGATCACGGCAGCACCCAGACCGACTCGCTGGCGCTGGAGCGCCAGCGTGGCATCACGATCAAGTCGGCCGTGGTGTCGTTCGTGGTCGGCTCCGGCGACGACCCAGTCACGATCAACCTGATCGACACCCCCGGCCACCCGGACTTCATCGCCGAGGTGGAGCGGGTGCTGAGCGTGCTCGACGGCGCGGTGCTGGTGGTGTCGGCAGTCGAGGGCGTGCAGGCGCAGACCCGGGTGCTGATGCGCACGCTGCAGCGGCTGCGCATCCCGACCCTCGTCTTCGTGAACAAGGTCGACCGGCGCGGCGCGGACGACGAGCGGGTGCTGCGGGAGATCGCCGCGAAGCTCACACCGGCGGTGGTCCGGATGGGCTCGGTCGCCGCACTCGGCAGCCGGGACGCGGTCGCGACGCCGTACGGCCCGGACGACGCCGGCTTCCGCGGCCGGCTGGGCGAGCTGCTCGCCGAGTACGACGACGAGCTGCTGGCCGCGTTCGTGGACGAGCGGCCGGTGCCCTACCGGCGCCTCCGGCGCGAGCTCGCGGTGCAGACCCGGGCGGCGTCGGTACACCCGGTGTACTCCGGGTCGGCGTTCACCGGTGCCGGCGTGGACACGCTGGTCGACGGCATCACCGAGCTGCTGCCCGCGCGCGAGGGCGACACCGACGGCCCGGTCTCGGGCACCGTCTTCAAGGTCGAGCGCGGCCCGGCCGGCGAGAAGATCGCGTACGTCCGGATGTTCTCCGGGACCGTGCACACCCGCGAGAGGCTCACGCTGCCACGCGGCGGCGAGGGCAAGGTCACCGCGATCGGTGCCTTCGACAACGGTTCGACGGTGCCGGGCGACTCGCTCGTGGCCGGGCGGATCGGCAAGGTCTGGGGGCTGGGCGACATCCGGATCGGCGACGCGATCGGTACGCCGCGCGCCGGCGCGGCCGAGCACCATTTCGGCCAGCCGACGCTGGAGACCGTGGTCGAGCCCGCCCGGCCGGCAGACCGTGGGCGGCTGCGAGTCGCGCTCGACCAACTGGCCGAGCAGGACCCGCTGATCAACCTGCGCCAGGACGACGTCCGGCAGGAGCTGTACGTCTCCCTGTACGGCGAGGTGCAGAAGGAGGTCATCCAGGCCACGCTGGCCGACGAGTACGACGTCGAGGTGTCGTTCCGCGAGACCACCACGATCTGCATCGAGCGTCCGACCGGCACCGGCGCGGCGTACGAGCTGATCGGCGCCGACAGCAACCCGTTCCGCGCGACCGTGGGGCTGCGGATCGAACCGGCCGAGGTCGGCTCCGGGGTGCGGTTCCAGCTCGAGGTCGAGCTCGGCTCGATGCCGTACGCGTTCATCCGGGCGGTCGAGGAGACGGTCCGCTCGACCCTGCAGCAGGGCCGGCACGGCTGGCAGGTCACCGACTGCGTGGTCACCCTGACGCACTCGGGGTACACCCCGCCGCCGCCGTACGGCTGGAGCAAGTGGTCGAGCTCGGCGGGCGACTTCCGCAAGCTCACACCGCTGGTGCTGATGACCGCGCTACGGCGGGCGGGCACCTCGGTGCACGAGCCGGTGGACCGGTTCCGATTGGAGATCCCCGAGGACACGCTCGCCGTGGTGTGGCCGGCGCTGATCGGGCTCGGCAGCCTGCCGCAGGCGCCCGCGATACGGGACACATCCGCGATCCTGGACGGCGAGATCCCCGCCGCGCGGGTGCACGAGCTGCAGCAGCAGCTGCCCGGCCTGACCCGCGGCGAGGCCGTCCTGGAACGCGCCTTCGCCGGCTACCAGCCCGTGCGCGGGCCGATCCCGTCCCGCCCCCGCACCGACCACAACCCCTTCGACCGGCAGGAGTACCTCCTGCACCTCTCACACCGCATCTGAGACCGCGTGGAACTGGACTATGCCGAGCCGGCCTGACCCACGGCCGGTCGCTGCTGGTCGGTGAGCCGCAGTCCGGTGCCGCGGACGGCGGCGATCGTCACCGTGGTGCCGAGACCGGCGAGCTTGCGGCGCAGCCGCTTCACCAGCGACTGCACGTCCGAGACCCCGGCGGCACCGGCGCCGCGCCAGACCGCCCGGTGCAGCTCGTCGAAGGTCCAGACACGCAGCGGCGGCGTGTTCAGGCAGGTCAGCAGGTCGTGCTCGAGCCGGGTCAGCGGCACCTCCTGGTCACCCCAGCGCGCTCTCGACCGGGCCGAGTCGATGGTGAGCAGGTCGTTGCCGGGCCCGGCCGGCTCCGGCAGCACCGGCATCGGGCTGCCGGGGGCAATCAGCCGGCGGAGCTCGTCGACGGTCGAGACGAGCAGCAGCGGAGCGACGCCTTCGACCCGTTCGGCCAGCCTGAGCCGGTCTTCCGGGGTGAGCGCGACGGCGATCAGCAGCGGGAACGCCTCTTCATGCACGCGCCAACGATGGCGATTGCTGCCAGTAATCGTCAAGAGCCTGACAGTTATGGGCACAGAGCGCCTGATCAGTTAGACAGTTAGTGACATGTTGCTCACATCGCGTACTTGTTGCGCTTCATCGTTCACTCATAGTGTCCAGGCAGGCTACGGGCGTAACCCGCCCGAGGCCGGGGCGCCAGGAGGGTTCCACCGACACCGGTTCTGACAGACCCGGACGGCGGGGCTCCTTGCACCCTTCGCAGTTGGGCTCGGGGGTTCGCTCGGGGTCGCTGAAGGAGGAGGGCTGCAACAGTGATACGACGAGGAAAGCGCTTCACCAGGTCTCTGGTGAGCGCACTGGCGGCGACTGCGGTCGTCGCGACGGGGCTCGCCGCCTCGGGGACGGCAGCGCAGGCCGCGCCACCGTCACCCAGCGCTGACGCCAAGATCCGTCCGGAGCTGATGAGCAAGCTCCAGACCGACAGAGAGGCGGACTTCTGGATCCGCTTCCGTGACAAGGCGGACCTGAAGGCGGCCAGTCAGATCAAGGACTGGAACGCACGCGGGGAGGCTGTGGTCGCCGCGCTGCAGAAGACCGCTGCGCAGAGCCAGGCCGGCACCAAGGCGAGCCTGACCAGCCAGGGCGTGCAGTTCAAGGCGTACTGGGGCAGCAACGCGATCAAGGTCACCAGTGGCTCGCTCAGCCTGGCACAGAGCATGGCCGCTCGAGCCGAGGTCGAGGGCCTGTACCTGCCGGTCGCGTACAAGACGCCCGAGATCACCAAGGGCGCCGCCGAGCACACCGTCAACGCTGTCGAGTGGGGCATCGCCAACATCAAGGCCGACCAGGTGTGGGCCCAGTACGGCGTCAAGGGCGCCGGCATCACCGTGGCGAACATCGACACCGGTGTGCAGTTCGACCACCCGGCGCTGGTGACGTCATACCGCGGGAACAACGGCGACGGCACCTTCAACCACAACTACAACTGGTTCGCCGCGGCCGGCAGCTGTACCGCTCCGTGTGACACCAACGGCCACGGCACCCACACGATGGGCACCATGGCCGGGCTGGACGGAGCGAACCAGATCGGCGTGGCGCCCGAGGTCAAGTGGATCGCGGCCAACGGCTGCTGCCCGACCGACCAGGCACTGATCGACTCCGGCGAGTGGATGCTGATGCCGCGCGACCTCAACGACCAGAACCCGGACGTGAGCAAGCGCCCGAACATCATCAACAACTCGTGGGGCAGCACCCTGCCGTCGAACGACCCGTTCATGGAGGACATCAGCAACGCCTGGACGGCGTCGGGCATCTTCGGCATGTGGGCCAACGGCAACAGCGGCACGCTGGGCTGCAACTCCAGCGGCTCCCCCGGTAGCCGGATCATCAACTACTCGGCCGGCAACTACGACATCAACAACAACATCAACGCCAGCTCGGGCCGCGGTGTCGGACAGGACGGCGAGATCAAGCCGAACATCTCCGCACCGGGTACCAACGTCCGGTCCAGCGTCCCCGGCAACGGGTACGCGAACTTCTCCGGTACGTCGATGGCCAGCCCGCACGTCGCGGGCACGATCGCGCTGCTGTGGTCCGCGTCCGAGGCGCTGCGCGGCAACGTCGCGGCGACCAGGGCGCTGCTGGACAACACCGCGGTCGACAAGGCGGACTCCCAGTGCGGCGGCACCGCGGACGACAACAACGTGTACGGCGAGGGCCGGCTGGACGCGCTGGCGCTGCTGAACGCCGCGCCGATCGGTGACACCGGCACGCTGTCCGGCAAGGTCACCGACGCCGGCGACGGAACCGCCGTCGCGGGTGCGAAGGTCACGATCAGCGGTGCTGCGGACCGTGAGCTCACCACCGGTGCCGACGGCACCTACTCGGTGCTGCTCCCGGTCGGCGACTACCAGGTCGCGGTCTCCGCGTTCGGGTACATCGGCCAGACGGCGGCCGCGACGATCACCACCGACCAGACCACGACCAAGGACTTCGCGCTGCAGCCCGCGCCCAGCGCGACCGTCAGCGGTGCCGTCACCGACGGCTCCGGGCACGGCTGGCCGCTGTACGCCAAGGTCACCGTCGAGGGTCCGGGCGGGGTGCTCGACTACACCAACCCGGTCGACGGCCAGTACAGCTTCAGCGTGCCGTCGGGCGCGACGTACACGATCACGGTGGACCCGGTGTACCCGGGCTACAAGACCGTGAGCCAGCAGGTCGTGGTCGGTTCGGCGGACACGACGCACAACGTCGCGGTGCCGGTGGACACCAACACCTGCACCACCGCGCCGGGCTACACCTACGGGTCCGATGGTGAGTACGAGACCTTCGACGGCACTACCGCACCGGCCGGCTGGACCGTGGTCGACAACATCGGCAACGGCCAGGTCTGGAAGTTCGACGACCCGGGCGGCCGCAACAACCTGACCGGCGGCACCGGCGGGTTCGCGGTCGTGGACAGCGACGAGTACGGAATCTCGGGACGGCAGGACACCTCGTTGGTCAGCCCCGTGGTCGACCTGTCCGATGTCGCCGCTCCGGTGATCCGGTTCAACCAGGACTACAACAACAACGGACCGGACCGGGCCGACGTCGACCTGAGCATCGACGGCGGCGCGACCTGGACGACGGTGCTCCAGCAGGCCGTCGACACCCGTGGGCCGCGACAGACCGAGATCGCGATCCCACAGGCCGCCGGCCAGGCGCAGGTGCAGGTCAGGTTCCACTACTACAACGCGATATTCGAGTGGTGGTGGGAGGTCGACAACGTCCTGATCGGCAGTGAGGTTCGGTGCGACCCGGTGAACGGCGGCCTGGTGCTGGGTCACGTACGTGACGCGAACACCGACGCCGGCGTGAACGGCGCCACCGTGACCAGCAACGACAAGCCGGCCGAGAAGGCGACCAGTGCGGCGACCCCGGAGGACGCGGGGCTGGCCGACGGCTTCTACTGGTTCTTCTCGTCGCTGACCGGTCAGCACCCGCTGACCGCGACGGCCGGGAACTACGTGCAGCAGTCCCAGCAGGTCGATATCGAGGCCGACGGGGCGACGGCGGCGAACTTCACACTCGCGGCCGGACAGCTCAGCGTGACGCCGGGCGAAGTCAGCAGCACGCTGCGGATGCCGACCGGCCAGACCACCAGGTCGTTCACGCTCGAGAACACCGGTGGCGCACCGGTGGACGTCGAGCTGAGCGAGCGGAACGGCACGTTCGAGCTGCTCCGCGCGGACGGCAGCCGGGTGACCGAGCAGCAGGTGCTCGGCTCGGACGGTGCGCCCGAGCAGCGGCTGGACGCCCCGGTGTCCTTCGCTGCGCAGCAGACCGGAAAGTCGGCGGTCCCGGCCGTGCAGCTCGCGCCGCAGGACGACCCGTGGACCAACATCGCCAACTACCCGGCGAGCGTGATGGACAACCGGGTGGTCAACCTCGACGGCAAGGTCTACTCGATTGCCGGTAGCAACGGTTCGGCGTCGACGACGAAGAACTTCGTCTACGACCCCGCGACCCAGGCGTGGACGGCGATCGCCGACCTGCCCGCCGCCCGTAACGCCATGACGGTCGGTGTGGTGGACGGCAAGATCGTCGCCAGTGGTGGCTGGGGTCCGTCCGGTCCGGATGCCGGGACGTGGGCCTACGACCCGGCGAGCAACAGCTGGACCGCGGCGGCCGCCAACCCGCTCCCGCGCTCGGCGGCCGGCCAGGCCGTCGTGGACGGCAAGCTGTACGCCGTCGGCGGGTGCACCACGGCCGCCTGTACGCCGATGTCGAACGACGTCGTGCGCTACGACCCGGCCTCGAACGCCTGGGAGCCGCTGCCCGACTACCCGCAGGCGGTGGCCTTCGCCTCCTGCGGCGGGATCGACGGCGTCGTCTACTGCACCGGTGGCAACAACGGCTCGGCGGCGGTGGCGAACAGCTACGCCTTCGACCCGGGCATCGGCACCTGGACCGCGGTGCCGAACGCGCCGCGCGACTCCTGGGCCAGCTCGTTCGCAGTCGCGAACGGCAAGCTGCTCGTGGTCGGCGGTGTGCAGGCCGGCTCCATCACCAATGCCGGCTTCGCCTACGACCCGACGACCGAGTCGTGGTCCAACCTGCCGAACGCCAACGTGCCGCGGTACCGCGGTGGTGCGGCGTGCGGCTTCTACAAGATCGGCGGCTCGTCCGGAGGCTTCGCCGCGACGCCGGCCAGCGAGGTGCTGCCGGGCCTCGAGGAGTGTGCCGAGGCCGGTGCCGACGTCAGCTGGCTGTCGCTCGACCGCACGACGGCGACGCTGGCGCCGGGTCAGCAGGTGACGGTCAGGGTCACGATGACGGCGCAGGTGGACCAGCCGGGCACCTACACCGCCGGAGTCGGCATCAAGGAGAACACGCCGTACTCGGTGCAGCCGGTCGGCGTCACGATGAACGTGACCCCGCCGCTGAACTGGGGCAAGCTGATGGGCACCGTCTCCGGCACCAGTTGTCAGGGTGTCTCGGCTCCGCTCCCGGGTGCCGTGGTCCAGGTCAACTCGGCGACGAGCTCGTTCACGTTCACGACCGACGCCGAGGGCAAGTACGCACACTGGTTGGGGGTGAAGAACAACCCGCTGACGGTGATCGCGGCCAAGGACGGGTGGATGCCGCAGACACGTGAGACGCGCGTCAGCCCCTCGACTCCGAAGGTCGAGAACTTCGCGCTGGCACCCACCCGGTGCTGAGGTCCTGACCTGCTAGCTAGGCACAGCGTCCGCCGAAGCGGCGTCATCCAGACGTCGCTTCGGCGGACGCCGGCGTTTCAGGCGGGAGGGAGGCGGAGGCCAACGCCGCGAATGACGTGGATCGTCACTGTGGCCTCGAGCCGGGCGAGCTTGCGGCGCAGGCGTCGCACCACCGAGTGGATGTCGGAGCCGCGGCCGAGGTGCTCGTTGCCCCAGACCTCGCGGTGCAGCCGCTGGTAGGTCCAGACCTGACCGCGTTCGGACGCCAGGCAGTGCAGGAAGTCGTGCTCGAGCCGGGTCAGGTCGACCTCACGGTCCTGCCAGCGCAGCACCCGCCGGTCAGGATCCAGACTGAGGTCGGCCCGCGACGCCGGGACGACAGGCGCGGGGGCGGCGACGGGTGGCGGGTCCGGAGCGGGCTCACCTGCGAGGTCGAGGATGGCCCGGGCCTGTTCGGCGCTCGACACCAGCAGGAACGCCTCGGTGCTGCCGAGCAGCCGGGCCAGCTGGGCCCGTTCCCCGGCCGAGCTCGCGATGCCGATCACCAGGGACGCAGGAGGGGAAACCGTCACGAGAGTTACCCCCCACGTCGCGCCTGTCCCCGAGGCAGCACAAGCATCGGGCACGTGACCCATAGCCGCGAAGCGATGACTCGGGCGGCGATACGTCATGACGTAAACCTGCCACGGACCGGATCCGGCCGGTTACCGCTTGTTCTGCGACGGCGGCTGCCGGGCGTTCCAGAAGCTCTGGGTGAAGGTGGTGATCGTGTCCTCGACCACGGCGGCCTGCTCGGCCCGGCCGAGGCCGGCCAGCGGCCCGTCGATGAGCAGCATCGACAGCCCGTGCACCATCGACCAGGCACCCATCTCGGCGCCGAGCCGCTGCTCCTCCGCCAGGAACCCGAGCCGGACCAGCTCGTCGATCAGCCCCATCAGCAGCTGGTGCGGCTCGCCGTGGTCCTGCTCCGGGTCGGCGAAGTTCTTGCCCTCTGCGCCGCGGCAGAACGCGGTCCGGAACAGGCCGGGCTCGGCGAGTGCGAAGTCGACGTACCCGCGGCCGATCGCCTCCAGCCGCGCGATCGCCGCCTCGACCGGATCCGGCTCGGGCGGCAGCGCGGCGAGCCGCTTGCGCATCGCCACGGACATCCGGGTGATGCACTCCTCCTTGGTCGCCTCGAGCAGCCCCTCGTGCCCGGAGAAGTGCCGGTACGCCGCGGTCGGAGTGACGCCCACCTCGCGGGCGGCGGCGCGGATCGTCACCGCGTCCGGCCCGCCACTGCCGGCGAGCCGCGCGGCGGCGCCGATCAGCGCGTTCCGCAGATCGCCGTGGTGGTAGGCGTCCCGAGCGTTCATGCGCCCGATGTTGACACCCGCCCACATGCATGGCAAGTTAACACGCGTAAAGTTTACCCCTGCACACATTGGGAGCCGGTCATGCTGCACCGCCTCGGTGAGTTCGTCGTACGACGCGCCAGGCTCGTCCTCGCCGTCACGGTCCTCGTCCTCGCCGGTGCGGCGGTGCTCGGCGTCGGCGCGTTCGGCAAGCTGCAGGGCGGCGGGTTCCAGGACCCGGGTGCCGAGTCCACCCGGGCGGCCGACGCCCTCGTCCAGAAGTACGGCGGCCAGAGCGACCTGGTGCTCGTGGTCGATGCGGCCCGGCCGGTCGAGCAGGTCGGTGCGGCCGGTACCCGGCTCACCCAGCGGCTGGCGGACGAGCCCGACCTGTCCGGCGTGGCGTCGTACTGGACCACCCGCTCCCCCGCGATGCGCTCCGAGGACGGCACCAAGGCGCTCGTCGTCGCCTCCATCGACGGCGACTTCGACCAGCGCCGCGAGATCACCGACCGGATCGCCGAGACGTACGGCGGCACGCAGGACGGGATGCAGGTGGACATCGGTGGCGAGTCCGGGGTGTTCCGCGACGTCAACACCCAGGTCACCGAGGACCTCGCGCTGGCCGAGTCGATCGCGATCCCGGTCATCCTGATCCTGCTGGTGCTCGCGTTCCGCAGCCTGGTCGCCGCGCTGCTTCCGCTCGCGGTCGGCGTGATCGCGATCTTCGGCACCTTCGCCGAGCTGTCCCTGCTCGGCTCGATGACCGACGTGTCGGTCTTCGCGATCAACCTGACCACCGGGCTCGGGCTCGGCCTGGCGGTCGACTACGCGTTGCTCATCGTGAGCCGGTTCCGCGAGGAGCTGGGCAAGGGCGTGGGCGTCGACGCCGCCGTGGTGCGGACGGTCGAGACCGCGGGCCGCACGGTCCTGTTCAGCGCCTCGACCGTGGCGGTCGCGCTCGCGGCGTTGCTGCTGTTCCCGCTGTTCTTCCTGCGCTCGTTCGCGTACGCCGGGATCGGCGTGATCCTGATCGCGATGGCCGCCGCGCTGGTCGTGCTGCCGGCGATCCTCGCGGTGCTCGGCACCCGCGTGAACGCCGGCCGGCTGCCCTGGGCGAAGACCATGCCGAGCGCGGTGTCACCGTTCTGGGGCCGGCTCGCCGGTACCGTGATGCGCCGCCCGGGCCTGACCGCCATACCGGTGCTGGCCGGTCTGTTGCTGCTCGCGTCCCCGCTGCTGCACGTCGAGTTCGGTACGCCGGACGACCGGGTGCTGCCGGTCAGCGCGACCAGCCGGGTGGTCGGCGACGCGCTGCGCACCGACTTCGGCGCCGACGACACGAACGCGATCACGCTGGTCAGCGAGTCGGCCGCGGCGCCCGGCTCGATCCCGGCGTACGCCGCCGAGCTGTCCCGGCTGGACGGTGTGGTCCGGGTCGAGTCCAGCGCCGGCGTGTTCGTGGCCGGCGACCGCGCGCAGACCTCGCCGGCCGACGCCAGGATGGCCCGGCCGGACGCCCAGCGGCTGGCCGTCGTGACGGCGTACGACGCCCGCACGGCGCAGGCCCAGGACCTGCTGGCGAAGGTGCGGGCGGTCCCCGACCCGGGCGGTACCCGCTTCCTCGTCGGCGGCGAGACCGCGGAGTTCGTGGACAGCCAGCACGCGATCGGGTCCCGGATCCCGATCGCCGCCGGGCTGATCGCGCTGACCACGTTCGTGCTGCTCTTCCTGTTCACCGGCAGCGTGCTGCAGCCGCTGCGGGCGCTGGTGCTGAACGTCATCGGGCTGTCCGCCACGCTCGGCGCGATGGTGGTCATCTTCCAGGACGGGCACCTGTCCGGCCTGCTCGGCTTCACGCCGCTGCCGCTGGACACCAGCATGCTGCTGCTGTTGTTCTGCATCGCGTTCGGGCTGTCGATGGACTACGAGGTGATCGTGCTCAGCCGGATCAAGGAGCTGCACGACGCCGGCGCGGGGCTGCGGACCGCGGTCACCGAGGGCCTTGCCCGCAGCGGCCGGATCGTCTCGACCGCCGCGGTGATCCTGGCGGTCAGCTTCTTCGCCTTCGGCACCAGCTCGGTCAGCTTCATCCAGCTGTTCGGGCTCGGCACCGGGCTGGCGGTGCTCGTCGACGCCACCCTGATCCGCGGCGTGCTGGTCCCGGCCTCGATGAGGCTGCTCGGCCGATCCGCCTGGTGGGCGCCGGCATCGCTACGCCGGGTGCACGAGCAGGTCGGTGTATCAGAGTCGGCGTCGAAGGGTACGGATGTGAATGCAGAGGCAGCCGTGCGGTAAACACATCCATCTGAGTGTCCGAAACGCACCTCGCTGACCGCGGCCCGGCAGGGGCACTAGGTTTGTGCCCGGAGGTGTCGACCCAGATGGAGGTGAGCGTGACGGAAATGTTGCCCGACCAGCACCACGGGCTGCCGAAGAGCGATCCGCTGTGGTTCAAGCGGGCCGTCTTCTATGAAGTGCTGGTCCGGTCCTTCAAGGACTCGAACGCCGACGGAATCGGCGACCTGCAAGGACTCACCGAGAAGCTCGACTATCTCGAGTGGCTCGGGGTCGACTGCCTCTGGCTGCCCCCGTTCTACCCGTCACCGCTGCGTGACGGCGGATATGACATCAGTGACTACACGAATGTGATGCCCGAGGTCGGCAGTATCGCCGACTTCGCCGCGTTCCTCGAGGCGTCGCACACCCGCGGCATCCGGGTGATCGTCGACTTCGTGATGAACCACACGTCGGACCAGCACCCGTGGTTCCAGGCGTCCCGCTCCGACCCGGAGGGACCGTACGGCGACTTCTACGTCTGGTCCGCTGCCGACGAGTCGTACGGCGACGCGCGGATCATCTTCGTCGACACCGAGACCTCGAACTGGACCTGGGACCCGGTCCGCGGGCAGTACTTCTGGCACCGGTTCTACTCGAACCAGCCCGACCTGAACTTCGAGAACCCCGCCGTGGGCGACGCGATGATCGAGGCGCTGAAGTTCTGGCTCGACCTCGGCGTCGACGGCTTCCGGCTGGACGCGGTGCCGTACCTGTTCGAGGAGGAGGGCACGAACTGCGAGAACCTCCCCCGCACGCACGAGTTCCTCAAGCGGGTCCGCAAGGAGGTCGACGCGAACTACCCGGACCGGGTACTGCTCTGCGAGGCGAACCAGTGGCCGGCCGACGTGGTCGAGTACTTCGGCGACCGCGAGTCCGGCGGCGACGAGTGCCAGATGGCGTTCCACTTCCCGGTGATGCCGCGCATCTTCATGGGAGTACGGCGCGAGTCCCGGTTCCCGATCTCGGAGATCCTCGCCCAGACCCCGGAGATCCCGGACACCTGCCAGTGGGGCATCTTCCTGCGCAACCACGACGAGCTGACGCTCGAGATGGTCACGGACGAGGACCGCGACTACATGTGGAACGAGTACGCGCAGGACCCGCGGATGAAGGCGAACATCGGTATCCGGCGGCGGCTCGCCCCGCTGCTGGACAACGACGTGAACCGGATGGAGCTGTTCACCGCGATGCTGCTCAGTCTGCCCGGCTCGCCGATCCTGTACTACGGCGATGAGATCGGGATGGGCGACAACATCTGGCTCGGCGACCGGGACGGCGTCCGGACCCCGATGCAGTGGTCGCCGGACCGGAACGCGTCCTTCTCCACCGCCACCCCCGGCAAGCTGGCACTGCCGGTGATCATGGACCCGGTCTACGGCTTCCAGGCTGTGAACGTCGAGGCCGAGATGGAGAACTCGTCCTCACTGCTGCACTGGACCCGGCGGATGATCCAGGCCCGCAAACAGCACCCGTGCTTCGGCATGGGCAGCTTCACTGACCTCGGCGGCTCGAACCCGAGCGTGCTGTCGTACGTACGCGAGTTCGGTGACGACGTCGTACTGTGCGTGAACAACCTGTCCCGCTTCCCGCAGCCGATCGAGCTCGATCTGCGGCACTGGGAAGGGGTCGAGCCGGTCGAGCTGCTCGGCGGCGTCCATTTCCCGCAGATCGGCGAACTGCCGTATTTGCTCACCCTGGGAGCGCATGGCTTCTACTGGTTCCGGCTACCTGTAAAGCGTCAGACCGGTTCGGCCGCCAACCGTGAGGAGAGCTCTTCGTGACAGCCCAGCTGGACCAGGTCCAGGCCTTCTGCACCGGCCAGAGGTGGTTCGGGGAGAAGGGACACGATGTCCACGTCGAGTCGATGCGCACGTCGTCGTGGCTGTCGGAACCCGACACCTGGCCAGCGGTCCGGATCGGCTTCGTGCACTGCTCCGGCCCGCCCGGATCGGACATCCCGACCCGGGTCTACCAGGTCCCGCTGAGCTATCGCCCGGAACCTGCCGAGCAGCTCTCGCACGCCCTGGTCGGCGATTGGTCGGAGCCGGATCTCGGCGACGCAAGGGTCTGGGTGTACGACGCGCTGTCCGACAAGGAGGCGACGCCGTACTGGCTGGACGCGATCACGCACGGTCGCCGGACCGACGACCTCGAGTTCCACCCGGTGCACGCGCCCGACGGCGCGACCGTGGTACCCGAGGACTCGCCGTCGCTGGTGCTCACGGTGGAGCAGAGCAATACCTCGCTGGTGTTTGGTGACACCGCGTTGCTGAAGGTGTTCCGCCGGCTCGAACCCGGCACCAACCCTGGCGTCGAGATCGAGTCGGTGCTCACCGAGTCGGGGTCCGAGCTGGTACCGGAGGTGCTCGGCTGGGTCCGCGGGTCCTGGCCGGGCATCAACGGCGGCACCGACTCCGGCGACCTCGCGATGATGACCGCCTTCCAGCGGTCCGCGACCGACGGCTGGACCTACGCGAGCACCTCGGTGCGCGACCTGTACGCCGAGGGCGACCTGCATGCCGACGAGGTCGGCGGCGACTTCGCGGGCGAGTCGCACCGGCTGGGCGCGGCCACCGCCACCGTGCACGCCGAGCTCGCGAAGGCGCTCGGAACCGACATCTGGCCGCCGGAGCGCGTCGCCGCCGCGGCCGCGGCGATGCACCGCCGGCTCCAGGCGGCGGCTGGGGCGATACCCGAGCTGGTGCCCTACGCGGAGGGGCTGGGCCACAGCTTCGACGCGCTCGCGGAGTACGACGACGTGGTCAAGGTGCAGCGGATCCACGGCGACTTCCACCTCGGCCAGACCCTGCGCACCATCGAGGGCTGGAAGATCATCGACTTCGAGGGTGAGCCGGCCAAGCCGCTGACGGACCGGCGCGAGCTGGACACGCCGATCAAGGACGTGGCCGGGATGCTGAGGTCGTTCGACTACGCGGCCCGCAGCCTGCTCGCCGACGACCACCAGGGCGACCCGCAGATCGCGTACCGGGCGGCCGAGTGGTCGAACCGGAACCGGGCCGCGTTCTGCGAGGGGTACGCCGAGGTGGCCGGCACCGACCCGCGGGACTCCGACGTGCTGCTGCGCGCGTTCTGCGCCGACAAGGTCGTGTACGAGGTGCTGTACGAGGCTCGCAACCGCCCGAGCTGGTTGCCGATCCCGCTCGCGGCCGCCGCCCAGCTCAGCCAGTGACCCCGGCCTTGCGGGTGATCCGGTAGCGCAGCACGAGGAACGGCAGGCCGAACACCCAGAACGCGTGCTCGGCGCGTAGCTCGCCCTGGTCGTCGACGTACACGTCGAGCTCTTCGGCGAAGCCGTGCACCGCCAGCGAGGTCAGCTCACGGGTGCCCGGGTCGATGTAGGTCAGGTAGTGACCCGGCTGGTCGAGATCGCTGCGACTGGTCAGCACCAGACCGCCACCGGGCCGGGCTCTCGGCTCCAGGGTGGCGGTGAAGCTCGCCTGCGGCAGCGGGAAGCCCACGCTCACATAGCCCCGGCCGTCCCGGCGGTACGTGGTGTAGATGCCGACGTAGATCGGTTCGTCGTCGTGGGCGAACGACCTGATCCAGCCGCGCACCTCGGGCACGGCGGCGCCGTCCGGCGTGATGGTGTCGATCCGGCTGCGGACGCCGTGCCGGGTCTCCCGCTCGTTCATCGGGACGCTGGCCTGACCGAGCGGGCGGGCCACCAGGGTGCGATAGAGCAGGTAGCCCGGCCGCACCCAGACCCGCCACCGCGGGTCGATGTCGAGGGTGAACCGCGTGGTGTGCTCGTAGAACTCACGGACGCGCGGATCGACCTCGGCCGGGTCGAACCGGGGCCCGGCCAGCTCGTCGAGCGAGCCGACGATGCCGACGTCGGGCTCGTCGGCGCGGTAGCTGCCGCCGAGCACACCGGCCAGCTCTCGCACGTAGCCGGTGCCGACGTAGCGGCCTCTCGCCTCCAGCGGTACGACGAAGGGCAGGTCCTCGGCCGGCACCCGCTCGGCCAGCAGGCTCACCTGCGCCTCGCGGAAGAGCAACGCCGACAGCACCCGGTATGCCAGCACGGTGCCGGCAGCCACCTGCGCAGGCGACGCCGTACGGCCCACTGTCCGCCCCACCGCGACGCCGACCACCGGGCCGAGCGCCACCTTCTGCGGCCGGATGCCGAGCGCACCTGCGACTGCCCCGGCCGCCAGCCCTACGGCGACCGGCGTCGCCCGGCTGAGTCGCCCTGCGGCCCATCCTGGCAGCGCCGCGAGCGCCGTGCTCATCGCGATCCGCTGCCACAGTGCCGGGATCTCGCCCGGACGCTGCCGGGCCCGAGCCACCGCCTCGCCGACGCCTAGTCCGGCGGCGCCCGCGACCGCCCCGGTCGCAGCGGCCTTCACGCCCCTGCGACCGGTCAGGGCCGCACCCGCCAGCGCCCCGGCCGCGGCCGCGAACACCACCGCGTCGGTACGACGCCTCGCCTCGTCGGCCATGCCTGGAACCTATCGGAGCGACCGGTGCGTGTACGTCAGCGGCAGGTCAGACTCGAGCGACTGAGCCACGATCGACCAGCCAGGTAGTGGCGAGTGCGTCGGGGTCGCAGTGGTATCGCACGGCGAGGACGAGCACACGGCCGAAGAGCTCGGCGAGACGGGTCACGAGGACTTCACTCTCCCGCGTCGGAAGGCCGCGACGGCTCTGTTCGGCGACGGTGTCGTACAGTCGCGCCAGATCGTCGAGCTCGGCCCTCAGCCGGTCCAGGAACCGCGTCGCGTACCAGTCCGGGCCGGGACCGGCCGCAGTCCGCTCGGCGAACGACGCGAGCGTCTCGCCCAGGACCGCCAGGTGACCAGACACGTCCTCGGATGCGCTGAGACGGGCAGAGAGGAGTTCCGCCGCCCTCGTGTCCACCCGCTGTGCGAGCTGCTCGACCCGCAGGACGACATGCGGCATCGACCTCGGTCCGTCGGTCGCCTCGATCGTGCCCCGTGCCAGCCAACGGCCCTCGTACAGGTCGAGACTCGCCCAGTCGCGCACAACCGGGTCCAGGGCCTCGAGGTTCACCCCGCTGGCGCTGTACTCGGTGCCCTGCACGGTGCGCACGGTGTAGCTGTAGCACGGCGCGGCGACGCAACGCATCCCGTTGTCGTACACATGAAAGACACCTGCAACAGGTCCCGGCGGCGCGGGATGAATGGTCACCATGCGCGTCAGACTATGAGCGGCCGAGCGTCCGCACCTCCGATTTTGGTTTGAGCGTGCGGTCGCGCTGTCACCGGTGCGGGCAGGAGAACACGCCCCGTGCTGGCGCTATCCGTCCCGTCCGGCAGGATGGGGCCATGGACGCGAGCGAGCGGGACACCAGGCAGCTGACGCCCGCACCGGTCGGGGCCGACGAGCTGGAACGCCTGCACGACGGCACCCATCACGACCCGCACCAGGTGCTCGGTCCGCACGTACACGACGGCGCTGTGACGATCCGCACTTTGCGGCCGTTCGCGAGCTCCGTGACCGTCGTACAGGGTGAGCGGCGCACACCGCTGACGCACGAGGCGCACGGGGTCTGGGTGGGTGTGCTGGCCGGCGAGGAGGTCTCCGACTACCGGCTCGAGGTCGGGTACGACGGGGCGCCGCCGCAGCTGTTCGACGACCCGTACCGGTACCTGCCGTCGCTCGGCGAGATGGACCTACACCTGATCGGCGAGGGCCGGCACGAGCAACTGTGGACGGTGCTCGGCGCGCACGTCCGGCAGTACGCCGGTGGCGTCACGGGGACGTCGTTCGCGGTCTGGGCGCCGAACGCGCAGGGCGTGCGGGTCACCGCGGACTTCAACTTCTGGGACGGCCGGGCGCATCCGATGCGCTCGATGGGCTCGTCGGGTGTCTGGGAGCTGTTCATGCCGGATGTCGGCGCGGGCACCCGGTACAAGTATGAGATCTGCGGCCATGACGGGATCTGGCGGCAGAAGGCGGACCCGATGGCGGCGCTCGCCGAGACACCCCCGGCGAACGCGTCGGTAGTGTTCGAGTCGGCGTACGAGTGGAAGGACTCCGACTGGCTCGACCGGCGGGCGAAGGCCGAGCCGCACGCCGAGCCGATGAGCGTGTACGAGGTGCATCTCGGCTCCTGGCGCAAGGGCCGGTCCTACCGCGACCTCGCGAGCGAGCTGGTCGACTACGTGACCGAGATGGGATTCACGCATGTCGAGCTGATGCCGCCGATGGAGCATCCGTACGGCGGGTCCTGGGGCTACCAGGTCACCTCGTACTTCGCGCCGACCTCGAGGTTCGGCGACCCGGACGACTTCCGGTTCCTGGTCGACTCGTTGCATCAGGCAAACATCGGCGTGCTCGTGGACTGGGTGCCGGCGCACTTCCCGAAGGACGCCTGGGCGCTGGCGCGGTTCGACGGCACGTCGCTGTACGAGCACCCGGACCCGCGCCGCGGCGAGCAGCTCGACTGGGGCACGCTGGTGTTCGACTTCGGCCGCCCGCAGGTGCGCAACTTCCTGGTCGCGAACGCGATCTTCTGGGCCGAGCAGTTCCACATCGACGGGCTGCGGGTGGACGCGGTCGCGTCGATGCTCTACCTCGACTACAGCCGGCCCGAGGGCGGCTGGGTGCCGAACCAGTACGGCGGCCGGGAGAACCTCGACGCGGTGTCGTTCCTGCAGGAGATGAACGCGACGCTCTACAAGCGGGTGCCGGGCGTGATCACAGTCGCGGAGGAGTCGACCTCCTGGCCGGGGGTCACCCGGGCCACGCACCTCGGCGGTCTCGGGTTCGGGTTCAAGTGGAACATGGGCTGGATGAACGACTCCCTGTCGTACCTCAAGCACGACCCGGTGCACCGGCAGTACCACCACCACGAGATGACGTTCTCGATGATGTACGCGTACTCGGAGAACTTCGTGCTGCCGCTGTCACACGACGAGGTCGTGCACGGCAAGGGCTCCTTGCTGCGCAAGATGCCCGGCGACCGCTGGCAGCAGCTGGCGAACCTGCGCGCCTATCTGGCGCTGATGTGGGCGCACCCGGGCAAGCAGCTGCTGTTCATGGGCTGCGAGTTCGGTCAGGAGTCGGAGTGGTCGGAGAAGCACGAGCTGGACTGGTGGCTGCTGGACAACTCCGACCACGGCGGCCTGCAGCGGCTGGTCCGCGACCTGAACCGGCGGTACCGCGACACGGAGGCGCTCTGGGGCACCGACCACGAGCCGCACAAGTTCTCCTGGATCGACGCGAACGACGCGGGCAACAACACGTTCTCGTTCGTCCGGTTCGGCGACGACGCGCAGGGCGGGACCGCGCTGGCGTGCGTGACGAACTTCTCCGCGATCCCGCATCTCGGCTACCGGCTCGGCCTGCCGTACGCCGGCCGCTGGGACGAGGTGCTGAACACCGACGCGCAGGAGTACTCCGGGTCCGGTGTCGGCAACTTCGGCGGCGTGACCGCGGACAGCCCGGGCTGGCACGGGATGGCGAGCAGCGCCGAGCTGTCGGTGCCGCCGCTCGGCACGGTCTGGCTGCGTTACCGCCCGGATGCCTGAGGTACCGTCCGGAGACGTGAGCCCCGCCGAACCGGCACCAGCCGTACCCCACCAGCCCACCCTCGCCGACGGCGAGATCACGCTGCGCCCGTGGCGGGACGACGACGTCGACCTGGCGTCGCCGCTGGAGGACGAGGAGATCACGCACTGGTTCGACTTTCCGCGGCCGTCCACCCGCGACGACCTGGCCCAGGCCGTGCAGCGCTGGCGGGACCAGTACGCCGACAACCGCTCGGTGGTGAACTTCGCGATCGAGCTGGCCGGCGAGCCGGGACCGGTCGGGACGGTCGAGGTACGCCGCGCCGATCACGGCGTCGGCCTCGTCTCGTGGACCGTGTACAAGCCGTTCCGCCGTCGCCGGATCGCCACCCGTGCGGTGCGGATGCTGGCGGCGTACGCGTTCACCGAGCTCGGGTTGGAGCGGTTGCAAGCTGAGGTGAACCCGCACAACACCGGCTCGAACCGGGTCGCGCTGCGCTCCGGCTTCCGCCGTGAGGGCGTGCTGCGCGGCAACACCATGCTCGGCGACGAGCGGCACGACACGGTCGTGTACGGACTGCGCCGCGACGACCCACGGCCGGACACGCTGCTCGGCTGGACCTCGCTGATGGATTCGGTACTGCCGAAGAAGCGGGTGATCGCGCACGTGGTGGTACGCGACACCGCGGGCCGGGTGCTGCTGTGCACCACCGGGTTCAAGCGCGACCTGGAGCTACCCGGCGGCATCGTCGAGCCGAACGAGGACCCACTGACCGCGGCGCGGCGCGAGGTGCTCGAGGAGCTCGGGGTCGACCTGCCGGTCGGCGAGGTGATCGCGATCGACTGGCTGCCGCCGTGGCAGGGCTGGGGCGACGCGATCGAGATCCTGTACGACGGCGGCGTGCACGACCCGTCGCTGCTGGACACCCTGACCGTCGACGGCCGCGAGATCCTCGAGACCCGCTGGTACGCCGCCGACGAGCTCGACGGTCTCGTTTCCCCCCTCAACGCCCGCCGCCTCCCGGTAGTCCTCGCCCAACCCGGCCGAGTCCACCAACTCCGCGCCGGCACCCCGGAGCAGAAGCCGGAGTGAACGGGTACCTGACGCCGAGGTGCACTTTTCGTCACCAGGTGACGAAAAGTTGCATCAGATCTCGCTGCGACACGACGGCTAACGAACGGTCAAGCTGAACGGCGCCGTGACAACACCATCGACACGCCACTCATCACTGATCCGCACCGGCGGCAGGATGAACCGGTAGGCGGTCGTACCGCGGCGTACCGCTGTGAAGGTGTACGAGCCCTTGCCAGCCGACAGATACACCCACTTCATGGACCGCCACACCCCGGCCGAGTCCCGGTACTGCAACGTCGCCCGTTGCCTGAGCGCCGGCGACACCGCGAGATAGGCCGTGACCTTCTGCCCGTACACAGCAGTGGGATCGAGGAACCGCGCCGACAGCACCCGCGTGTA
>Ga0075428_100002162_pt1 | contig 21258 bp, 18 predicted proteins | sample RhiMetdeltSRZDD2_FD_75291 | JGI IMG/M metagenome (GOLD analysis project Ga0075428, IMG submission 75291) | Populus rhizosphere microbial communities from Tennessee, USA - Rhizosphere MetaG P. deltoides SRZDD2 | ecosystem: Host-associated > Plants > Roots > Rhizosphere > Soil | place: USA... | reverse complement strand
GCAAATGGAGCGCGCGGCAGATCCTCGTCCACCTCGCGCAGACGGAGCTGGCGCTCTCGACACGCGCGAGATTTGCGCTCACGCAAACTGGTTACACCGCGCAGCCGTTTTCTCAGGACGACTGGATGGCAATCGACGGCAACACCGACGCGAGGACAGCGCTTGCCGCCTACACCTCGCTGCGCCAGTTGAATCTTGCGATGTGGCAACGCCTTTCGCCGGCACAACTCGACCGCCCGTTTTCACACCCCGAGTACGGCGATCTCACCGTCGGGTGGGTCATGGCGCAGATGGCTGGCCATGACATCCACCACCTGAAACAACTCGAGGAAATCGGACGGCGGGTCTAAAGACCCGCCGCTACCTTAATTGGGGTAGACCGGATCCCGACCCGCGCGTTACGGCTTGGTTCACGGTTATCGACGTGCCGGTGCTGTCACCTTCAGATTCGTGGTTCTGACCAGCGTTGTAGCTGAGCCCGCTCACCGTAACTCCGTTCACCGTAAAAGTAGCTGTGCTTCGCTTCCGGATCTCGCCGGAGACCAGGACACACGTGCCATTGGCGGCCGTCGTGCACGTCCCGCTTCCCGACGCACCGGCACTCCATAAGCCGGTCACACTGGCACCGGTCACTGGCTGATGGCTGGCGTCATGCACCGTGACCGTTACCCGCGCCGTCCATCCGCTCTTGTTGCCGACGGATGCGCCATCGAGGTCGCCGACATGCACGCCGGTCGGCGGCGGTGGCGGCGGGGGCGCGTTGACTGTGACCTCTACGCTGTCACTTGCAGTGGCCCCATCGTCGTCCGTTACTCGGAGTATCAGTGTGCGAGGGCCAACAGAAAACGAGACAGTGGGCGTTGCGCCGGTGGCAATGACAATATTCCCGAGGAACCACTCATAGGCGACGATCGTCCCGTCTGAATCGGACGAGGCGCTGCCGTTGAGGGTGATCAGCTCGGAGCCGTCTCCGTTGGTGTCGGTCACGACCCGATCGGCGCCGGCGTTGGCCACGGGTGGCGCGTTCGGTCGAGGATTCACCGTGACGACCACGCCATCAGTGGCGCTGGCACCCTTATTGTCGACAACGCGGAGCGTCAGGGCGTGAGTCCCGACGGCGAGCGAGACGGTTGGGGTTACGCCGGCGGCAAGGACCGCGGCGCCTTCGCGCCATTCATAACTCACTACCGTACCGTCTGAATCGGACGAGGCGCTGCCGTTGAGCGTGACCGTCTCGGAGCCGTCACCGTTGGTATCAGTAAGAGTCTGATCAGCCCCTGCGTTGGCAACTGGCGGTACATTCGGTGGCGGATTCACCGTGACGACCACGCTATCAGTCGCAGTGGCGCCCTCATTGTCGACCACCGTAAGTGTCAGCGTATGGGTGCCGACGGCCAACCACACCTCCGCCGTTGCGACGAGGCCGACAACCGTTTCGCCCTCGCGCCATTCATAGCTGGCGATCGTTCCATCTGAGTCGGACGAGGCCCCCCCGTCGAGCGTCACGAGCTCCTGACCGTCTCCATTGCTGTCCACGATCGTCCGGTCAGGTCCTGCATTTGCGACGGGTGACAGATTCGACACGCCGTAACTCATGGCATTGTGCAGATTCAGACCGCCATGAATGGTCCACGAGTCGAGGCGCACGGAGTCCACGCCCTGGGGATCCGCGCTGCCGAGAAGAATGTTGACGACCTGACTATTCCTCGTCACGTCGTTACGCGACCAGATGAGCGCAGCCGCACCAGACACGTGCGGTGTCGCCATTGACGTGCCGCTGAGCCAGGTATAGCAGCCCGTGTCGCCGGGTACGCCCGCGACGCCGCATGCCGACATCGGATACGAGGACATGATGACGTTCCCGGGCGCTGAGATGTCCACCCAGCTTCCGTAGTTCGAGAATGGAGCGCGCCGATGGTCCTCGTCGAACGCCCCGACGGAGATGACATTCGGGAACGCGGCCGGATAGAACTCGGCGGTCGTTCCGTCATTGCCTGATCCGGCGACAATCACCGCTCCCGCGTTCCACGCGTCCTGCACGGCGTCATACATGGCCTGGGAGTACTCAGGGCCACCCAGGCTCATGTTGATCACCTTCGCACCGTCCGCAACGGCGCGCGCGATCGCTTGCGCGATTGCGAAGTCGTTGCACGATCCATCCGGCCCGCAGACCTTGTAGGCCAGGATGCGCGCGTTCGGCGCGACGCCGGCGACGCCTTCTTCGGCAGCCGGGTCGCCGGTCAGGTTATTGATGGCAGCCGCGATGGTGCCGGACACGTGCGTGCCATGACCGTGGTCGTCCATCGGATCGTTATCACCCGAGACGTAGTCGTAGCCGCCGATGTAATTCGCCGCCAAATCAGGATGCGTGTAATCGATGCCCGAATCGATGACGGCCACTTTGACAGGAGTGCCCGTGGACATCGCCCAGGCTTCCGGCGCGTCGATGTCCGCGTCGTTAGTGCCCACATAGAAGCAGAGATCGCCGTCGATCCAGGCGAAGCAATAGAACAACTGTCCCGTGTTATGGAGCGCCCACTGTTCTTTGAAGTAGTGATCGCCAGGGAGAAGCTCGGCGCCCGGCGTATCAGCGGCGGGTGTGGGAATGCTGCGCACGTAGTTCGGCTCTGCGTAGAGCACGTTGGGGTTACCCCGGTAGCGGGCTGCGGCGGCCCTCTCGTTACCGGCAGGTACCCGGACGCGTTGCAGCCCGGTGCGCGCGATCTCGTTCAGTCGTGTTCCGCCCGAGGCTCGGTGTGAGTTCGCTTTTGCATTTTCATTCGTGCCCGGCCGGAACTTCACCAGGACCTCTCCAGGCACGATGTTGCCTGCTGCTGGAGTTTGTGCCGACGGGCGTACGGTGAACGCGAAGGCGACGAGAGCCGATGCCACGATCGCTCTTTTGAAGCGCATGAGAAAGTCCTCCGGGCTGTCGAGGGAGCCGCGAGATCGCGCTTTTGCACTCGTGAGCCGAGATCACCAAATCGTCAGCGCGGCTCGGACCTACGAGACGGCGCATAGGGTCGCAAGCTGTCTGCCACAGTCATAACCCCGGGGATCGTGATTTCTGTTCGACCGTTGCCGCCGGCCTGTGCTGGCGTCGCGCCACAGAATTCGACACACCGACTAAATCCGTAATGAACGGATTTGTCATACGATGGCGTAATCGATTGAGGAGGAGATCGTGGCCAAGGGATCAGGCGGACTTAGTGCGGAACGGTTGCGTGAGCTGGCTCGAACGGGCGCAGAGGCATTGTTGAAGCAGTTGCGCGCCGAGATCATCGCGATTGAACGGACGTTTCCCGAGCTCGCGTTGGCGAACAAACGCCGCGCCGTGCGCAGGGCGTTTCAAACGGCGCGCAAGCGAGTTCGGACGATGACCGAAGCCGAGAAGAAAGCGGTCTCGGAGCGGATGAGGAAGTACTGGGCGGAACGACGAAAGGCCAAGGCGAAAGTAAAGTAGCCGCAAGGCTCACGGCCTCAGGCCGCTGATGAGCATGTGCCGCTCGCTTACTCTCATGACACGAAGATCAAGAGAGGCCTGGAGCAGCTGTTCGCCAGCCTCGTCGAGCGTGAACGCTGCGCAGAGCGAGTTGTAGAAATCTTCGCGAAGAACAGGATCCTCGTTCGCCGCGACATTGTCGACGATGCGTTGAGCGTCGGCAGGTGTTGGCGGCCGGACGAGATCCATCACGTAGACGGCCGCACCCGGCCGGCCGAGCCGCACGATCTCCTTCCAGAGCGCCGACGGATCCGGCAGATGATGGAGCAGGTCCTTCGAGAGGACCGCATCGTACGACCGTTCCTCGAGCGCGACTCCCGGAATGTATCCGTTCGCGAGCGTGACGCGAGAATCGAGTCCGGCCTGGCGAACCGCAGCGCGTGCCAACGAGATCATTGGCGCCGAGCCATCGATCGCCGTGATGTGAATGTGAGGAGCCGCCCGGGCAAGCCTGATGACGACGTCTCCCGGCCCGCACCCGATGTCGACCGCGCGATGCAGATGGCCGGGGAAGTCTCGAATCAACCCATCGACGAAGTACTGATTCGAGGCGCTGAAATCAGCCTTCGCATACGCAATCGATTGACGCTCATTGTCCATGAGCTCGGGTTCGAGGACTCGGTCCACGTTCAATCCATTTGAAGATTTGCTGATCTTTGATTGTTGAATCGTTGTTGATGTGACATTTCCGATTGCGGATTGGCGGATGAATCAATAATCACCAATCAAAAACCAACAACGAATCACTAATCAAGAATCAGTAATCAAGCCGATCGTCACGTCGCGGAGCCTATCACACGCCTTAGCAGACCGGCGCAGCGTGACACCGTGTTGATAGAGCGCGTCTCTGCGACCGACAGCCGCCGCGAAGCAGAATTCCCAATAGCGAGTCTGCTAGACTGCCACACATCATCAGGGTGCTTCGATGCTGAATAGCCGCAATGTGCTCGGTCTCATTGTTTGTGTCATGTGCCTGGCTGGTGGCGCCTGTCAGAGCCAGCAGTCGTCGTCAGCCCCGGCGACGCCGCAACCAGGGTACTTGCCCACCGCCACGATCAAGGACCTGATGTTGTCGGTGGTCGACCCGTCGGCCGACGTCGTGTGGTTGTCGGTGACCACGGTCGTCGACGAGAAGGGGCTCGTCGAGACGATGCCGAAGAGCGACGAAGAGTGGCTCAAGGTACGCCACGGCGCAGTCACGCTCATGGAGGCCGCAAACCTGCTCATGATTCCTGGCCGCAGAGTGGCGCGACCCGGCGAGAAATCCGAGACGCCCGGCGTCGAGCTCGAACCGGAGGAGATGGACGCCTTGATCGCGAAGGATCGCGCGGCCTGGAACGCCCGCGCGACGCGGCTGCACGACACGGTCGCCGAGGTCATCCAGGCGATCGACGCGAAAGACGGCAACAAAGTGTTCGAGCTCGGAGAGAAGATCGAAGAGGCTTGCGAGAACTGTCACAAGCAGTACTGGTATCCCAACGAGGTCATACCGCCGCTGCCATCAAGCACGCCATAGACGCGGCCGGACCACGCGCGTCCACCACGTGAGGAAACCGGTGACGAACAAGATGGGTGGCGCGAGACCAAGGACGAGCCACGCCACTTTGAGACCGGTCGCTCCGAAGCCTCCGACGTGCAGTGGAGCAACCCAGGACATCACGGCGTCACCGGGCGTCCGCCCTGCCGCCGGCGGCTGCGCCAGCGCCTCACCGGTGTATTGATCGAGATACACAGAGGAGAGGTCGCCGCTCGCCGCTGGTGTGGGCTGTTCACGAGTGAACATCACCAGGAACGCCGCAGTTGGCGACGAGGGGATGACGACACGTGCTACGTGCTGGCCAGGCGCGAGCTGGCAAGCTTTGTCGACGAGGGCCCGCCAATCCAACGGTGTAGCGCCGTCGTCCGGCCGGCGCGACTCGGGTATGCGGTTCACCGTGAGTGGCGAGATAGCGTTGACGACCTCGCGAAACTGACGTGGAAACGTGAAGTCGAGCGCGGTCACGGCCCACATCACGATGAACAACATCGAGCAGATGCCGAGGACGCTGTGGATGTCCCAGACCACGCGTTTCCATTGGCGTCGAAAATCGACGCTGAAGCCACGACGCCAACTCGGGCGGCCGGGCCACCAGATGATTAAACCGGTCCCGCACATGACCAGCAGGCACAAGGCGCCCAACCCATTCACGACTCGGCCGATTCTTCCTGCGAGCAGATCGAAGTGGAGTTCCTGGATTGAACGAACGAGGGAATGACCGGGCAGTTCACCGAGCACGCTCGCATCGACCGGGTCGAGCAGCAGAGTCAGTAACCGGCCATCGCTGCCTGCGTAAGCAAGATAGGTCGGCCGTGACGTCGTCGGGGCGTCAACTCCGAATACGCTCTGGTTCGGAAATGCGCGATTGACGCTTTCGATCACGTCGGCAGGATGCGCGACCGGGCCGGATCCGGTCGGTGTGAACAAGCCCGGGTGGAGCGCACGCTGCATGTCGATGCGGAAGACGAGCGCCGCGCCCGTGGTGCACACCACGAAGATGTAGAGACCCGTCAACACTCCGACCCAGACGTGCACCTGGAACAGCACACGTCTGAGACGTGTGGATTGCGGCCGGTCGAGGAACGTACTCAAGTGATGGGAGTGTGCCGTACACTCGCTGTATCGTGCGAGTGCTCATGGTCGAAGACGACGCGACCATTGCCGATTTCGTGAGCAAGGGACTGGCGGAAGCCGGGCACGCGGTTGATGTCGCGAGCGATGGCGAACGAGGTGTCGAGCTTGCACTGAAGGGCGATTACGATGCCGCCATCGTCGACGTGATGCTGCCGCGTCTCGATGGATTGACTCTGATCGATCGCCTTCGTGCGCGCGGCGTGCAGACGCCAGTACTCATCTTGAGCGCGCGGCGTACGGTCGACGATCGCGTCAAGGGTCTGCAGGCCGGCGGCGACGACTACCTGACGAAACCATTCGCGTTTGCGGAACTGCTGGCGCGCCTTCAGGCGCTGATCAGGCGATCGACGGGGCAGACCGAGCCGACCAGGCTCTCACTGGGAAACCTGTCTCTCGATTTGCTCAGCCGGCGCGCCGAGCGGGACGGCAAACCGATTGACTTGCGCCCGCGCGAGTATGGGCTGCTCGAGTATCTGCTTCGCAACCAGGGGCGCGTGCTCACCAAGACGATGATCCTGTCGCACGTGTGGGGCTATAACTTCGATCCAGGGACCAACGTCGTCGACGTGCTCGTCTCGCGGCTGCGCGAGAAGATCGACCGCGACTTCGAACCCAAGCTGCTCCACACCGTCCGCGGCGTCGGCTACGTCCTCAAGGCAAGTTGATGAGCGAGACGGCGCGTCACCAGGACAATGAGGAGCCCATCGCCCGAATCGGGCTCCGGCTCGCCGCGTGGTACGCCGTCGTGTTCGTCGGGACGTCGCTGGCAATCGTCCTGCTCACGTATCGTCTGTTGGCCGCCTCTCTCGAAGAGCGCGATCAGCAGCTCGTGACCTCCACCCTGCGAGAGTATTCACAGCGCTATGCGGAAGGTGGTCTTCGTTCGCTTGCCGACGCAGTCGAGATCGAGCAGCGGTCGGGCAGGCGGGAACGCATGTTCGTGCGCGTCGTGCGGGGGCCGTCCGAGACGCTCTTCCTGAGTGCCCCCTACGCGTGGAACGACTTCGATGTCAGCCGCCTGCGCGGGCTGGGCGGTCTCGAGGAAATCCTGTCCGAGTCGGGAACGGCGCGGCTCGAGGTCGCCTCCGCGCGTCTGGCGGATGGCACGCTGCTCCAGGTGGGGAAGAGCAGTGAGAATCGCGAAGTGCTGCTCGCCCGTTATCGCACCGTGCTGGCAATCATCTCACTCGTGATTGTGGCGGTCGCCCTCGCCGGTGGCGCGATCGTGACCCGCTCGACGCTGCAGCCCATCCGCCAGCTAATCACCGCCGTCCGTGGCATTGTGCGGACAGGACGCATTGACGCCCGCGTCCCGGTCCGGGAGGAGCGCGATGCGATCGACGAGCTCAGCGCTCTGTTCAACGAGATGCTCGATCGCATCACGACGCTGATTCGAGGAATGGAGCACGCCCTCGACAACGTGGCCCACGACCTGAGAACGCCGATGACGAGGCTGCGAGGTGTCGCTGAGCGGGCGCTGCAGTCCAATGATGCGCAGGCGCACCGCGAGGCGCTGGTCACGAGCCTCGAAGAGTCGGAGCGAATCCTCGCGATGCTCGATACGTTGATGGACATCTCGGAAGCCGAAACCGGCACGATGCGCCTCGACGTGACTGCCGTGCCCCTTGCGCCGCTGGTCGGTGAAGTCGTCGAGTTGTACGAGAACATCGCGGAAGACAAGCGGATCAGCGTGTCGAGCGACGTGTCAGCAGAACTCACCATTCCGGCCGACTCCAAGCGGCTTCGTCAGGTACTGGCGAATCTGATCGACAACGCGATCAAGTACACGCCGCCGGGCGGGAGGGTCGAGGTCAGGGCACGTCGAGATGGAAGCGTCGTGCGCCTCGATGTCGCGGATAGCGGCGTTGGAATAGCGCCGCGCGATCTCCCGCACATCTGGGAACGGCTCTATCGCGGCGACCAGAGTCGTAACGAGCGTGGGCTCGGGCTTGGTTTGAGCCTCGTTCGGGCTATCGTGGTCGCGCACGGCGGGACGGTGGATGTCTCGGCTGAGCCGGGCCGCGGCGCGACGTTCACGGTGAAACTGCCGGCCGATTCGAAAGGTCCCTCCATTACACGCGTGTAATGTTCGTGTCACGACTTGGAAAGAGTCTGGTTCGTCCTACTTCATGTGACCGGTTTTCGGACGGCCGCATCGGGCCGTCGGACATCGGCAGAAATGCACAAAGGAGTAACGAGCCATGTTCCATGTTCCTCGGCGGCCCGCCCTGACACGCGTCGGACTCGGCGCGGTGCTTGTCGCGACGGTCGCCATCGCCGGGTACAACATTGGGTTAGCGCAGTCGCCGAACGCGGTGGTCTCCGCCGCGCAGCCGGCAGCCAGGCCTGTTGACACACCGCGGCTCAAGGGGTCTGACCCCGCGACGTCGTATGCGTCGATTGTGGATGCGGTCGCGCCAGCGGTTGTCACCGTTCGTGTCGAGAAGAAGGCGTCGATCGTCCCCACGCAGTTTCCCGACGACGACGACTTTTTCCGTTTCTTCGGCCGCCAGCTTCCGCGTCAGCAGCGCATCCCCCGCCAGTCAGGTCTGGGATCAGGTGTGCTGACGACGACGGATGGCTACATCCTGACCAACAACCACGTGATTGACGGTGCGGACCAGGTCCGCGTCGAGCTTCCCGACAAGCGGGTGTTCGACGCCAAGGTCGTCGGCGCCGACCCGGCGAGCGATCTTGCCGTGCTGAAGATCAGCGCGACCGGTCTTCCCACGGTGGCAATGGGTGATTCCAACCACGTGCGCGTGGGCGACGTCGTGCTCGCAATCGGCAACCCGCTCGGCGTCGGGCAGACGGTGACGATGGGCATCATCAGCGCCAAGGGTCGTGCCACGGGTGTCGGCGATGGCAGCTACGAGGATTTCCTCCAGACCGACGCACCTATCAACCAGGGCAACTCGGGTGGCGCCTTGATCAGCGTCAATGGCGAGCTGGTGGGCATCAACTCTCAGATTCTCACACCGACCGGTGGCAACATCGGCCTGGGCTTCGCCATCCCGTCGAACATGGCGCGTGAGGTCATGAGTCAACTGAAGGCCGATGGACGCGTCCAGCGCGGCAAGCTGGGTGTCACGGTTCAGAGCGTGAACCCCGATCTCGCATCCAGCCTGAAGCTGCCCAATACCAGCGGAGCGCTCGTGAGCGCTATCGAACCCGGTGGCGCGGCGTCTCGCGCCGGACTCAAGCAGGGCGACGTGATCACGGCCATCAACAGCGAGAAGGTGAGTGACAGCAATGCGCTGCGGAACCGGATTGCCGGAACGAAGCCGGGATCGACAATCGAGCTCGAGGTTGTCCGCAACGGGAAGACGGAGAACGTCCGTGCGACGCTCGGCGCGCTGGAGCCGTCTCGCGAACGCGCCTCGCGTGACAACGGGGAGTCCGATGCCCCGGAGTTTGGTCCCACTGGCATGAGCGTGGAATCGCTGAGTCCCCAGGTCGCACGTGAGCTTGGCCTGTCGAACCGGAAAGAAGGCGTCGTTGTTCGCGATGTCGACCCGGACGGCGCGGCGGCGTCTGCCGGAATCCAGCCCGGCGACGTGATCAGCCAGGTGAACGGCGCAGCGGTGAAGACGCCAAGCGAGTTGAAGTCGGCGCTCGCCGCGTCGAGTGAGCGGCCAGCCTTGCTCCTCGTCACGCGCGAGAACGCGGATATCTTCGTGGCGCTTCGACGCCCGAGGTCGTAACTCTCGGGGCTCGGGGCTCGGGACCCGGGGTTCCGTTGGTCCGGCTGAAACGGGCACTACATGCGTAATCGTAGTGTCCGGCTTAGCCGGACCCTTTTCGTTTCATGACACACAACTCCGAGCTCAAGGTCACTTCCATTCGATCGATTGCGTTGACGCGATCGGACAGCGTGAATCGCACGCCACGGTACGTGCCGCGAAGCACATTGAGGAGCGCGTCGCGTTCGATCGTCAACTGCTGTCGTATCGGCAGGCGTTCCACGAGTTGGAAGTCGGCGTTGTGTTCGTGCAGCATTCCGTCGACGCGGTCTCGTTCCACGCCTTGCCCCTGCACCAACTGACGCAGCTCAATCAGATCATCCGCGGCTGGCAGCGTCACGACCAAGATTCCAGTGGACGTCAGGACGCGGGCGCATTCGGCAGGATTTCGCCGTCCGTAGATGGACAGGACGACGTCTATACCGCTGTCTCGGAGGGGCAATCGTCGATCCGCGTTGGCCACGATCCACGTGAGTCCAGGGAAACGTCGCGCTGCAAAGTCGACGGCCGCCACCGACAGATCGATGCCGATGCCGCTCATCGGACCATCCCGGCACAAGCGCTCCAGCATCTCGCCAGAGCCGCAACCGAGGTCCACGGCCACGGGAGCGCCCCCGTCGGCGCGAAGTTGAAGAGTGCCGATCTTATCGATGACGGCATTGATGACGGCGTGCCCGACGCCCACCCGATCGAGCGCAGCGCGCGCTTCGACGGCAGCTTTGGAATCGCCGGCATTCAGCGATCGGCGATCCTGAGGCTGCAGCAGATTGACGTAGCCGCTGCGCGCGACATCGAAGGAATGACCGGCGGCGCACACATATGAACGCTCATGGCGGGCGAGCGGCAACCCGCACTCGCGTACGCTGCACGCGAGGGCAGCTTCAGCGGTCACGCGCAATTCAGGCGAGGTCTTCCGACAGGGTCGCTTCGCCCGCGGTCTTGGCGTTCAGGACTCTGGCCAGCTTACGTCCCATAACTCTCCATGCCAGCACCAGCGACGTGACACACAGTGCCGTGCCTCCGAGCATCAGCGTGATCACGACGATGTCCCACAGCGGACGATAGTTGTAGAGCCACGGAAAATTGAGTGAGTGGAGACCGTTGTACAACCAGCGGTTCACCCAATTACTCGAGTTATACGTCTGAACGATGCGTGCCGTCCTGGGATCGATGTAATAGCGCGTGGCGTCGTCGCTCGTCGTTTCGGCCAGCACCACCGGTAACGGGAGCCGATGGGTGCGATCGAGATAGTAGCGATCGTACTGATTCAACACTCTCGTCGTGATGCGGCCTTCCGCGGCGGCCGAAACGATGCGGACGATTTCCTTTTGATCGAAGCCAGTTTGTGGTCCACCCGCCATCGGGACCACACGCGTGTCGCCGTCGGTCAGCCTGGCCAGATAAAAGGCATTGCCGCCGAACGATGTCAGTTCCAGTTCCTTGACCGGAAGGGATCCCAGTTGCTCCAGCGCCTGTCGAGGGTGCTTCGCGTCGAACGATGCGGGTTCGAGATCGCCTCGGAGGGCGAGAAAGAGGTTGGTGTCACCGCCGCCGCGTCGCTGCTGCACACGATCGTTGAATGACGGGAACGGATCCATCGACAGCATGCCGCTGAAGGCGTAGGTCACCGTCGCGATGCCGAAGATCAGGCCGAAGACGGTATGCCATCGCTTCTGCCCACGATACGGAATGCTCGTTGGTGCGCCGGCATAGCGATACTTCCGCGATGGCGAGTACATCCAGATGCCGATGACGACGCCAAGAATCGCCGAGATGGTGCCGATGCCGGACGACCAGATCACGACGCGGCTCCACTCGGGCCCGTGTTTGCGGAGAGGCGTGAAGTAAAACCAGTGTGGGATAGGACCTAGATACGCGCCGATGCGTGACGCCGTAGTCGTGTACTGCACGACCTCGCCAGTGGCTTGCGACACATACACCTGCTCGCCGTTCGGCCACGAGTACTTGAACACGGGGCTCAGCGCTCCGAGCTGCGTCTGAAGGGTCCATTGATCGACCTCGGTGACCTTTTCAACCGATGCGCTGCTGACCGGCTGACCGGTCCATGCCGACGCAATGCGCTGCACCATCCCGGTTGAAACGTCGGCCTGTTCGTCGCCGGTGTCTGCGTAAAGAACCGGACCGCCGCCTCCTCGATCACCCCCCGCGCGATACGCAGGCCTGCCGTCGAATGAACTCAAACGGAGATCGTCGGCGTCGACTCCGAGCTTTTCTGCGGCTTCCACTGGTGACACCGTCACCCTGGACGATTCAAGCACCGGGAGCCGCTCGAGGCGTTGAGCTGGCGTCACGCTCGGCATCGGGAAATACATCATGCCGATGCCCGAGGGGAACCAGAGCAGGAACATGACGCACAGGGCAACTCCCAGCCAACGGTGGATGAAGATGAGCGAGCGTTTGAGCATGGTGGAGACCTGCGCGGATGCTACCCCGCGACGAGGCCGATAGGGAACTGAAGAGATCCTGAATTCCCTGTCAGGATCCGCGTTTCTGTCCAGCCAGCGTCATCCGATGCCCGAAATGGCGCCGCACGGTGAGCCATGGGAGACCCGCAGCGGCGGCGAGGCGCCGCATCTCTGCCGGTTTCAACGCCCGCCGAACCGAGAGCGGGCCGTCGTGGTGCAGGATGGGATGGAATGGCCACGTGAAGAGCCAGGTCCAGACGAACGCGCGTCGCGATCGGACGAGGTCGTTCACGACGATGCCGCGCGCGGCAAGGCGATCGAACGATCTGAGGGCCGCGACGATCTGGTCGTCGGTCAGGTGGTGGAAGAACAGGCCGCACGTCACGTAGTCGAACGCGCCGTCGCGAAATGGGGCGTTCGTGACGTCTGCGCACACCAGTCGTAGACGTTCCTCGGGACCGCTGCGGCGCGCGTAATCGAGTGCGCTCGGCAGTATGTCCGTTGCGGTAACCCGTAGATCGAAACCGTGCGCGCGTCCCCAGGCGATCAGCACGCGAGGCACATCGGCGGCGCCGCAGGCAATCTCGAGCACCTCGATGCGCTCACCCGGACGCCACGAGCGGCTGAACGTCTCGAACCGAGCGATTGTGCCTCTCACGCCGCCGAAGAGCCGATTAATCGCGGCAAGGTAGCGGTAGATCTCGTCGGCCGTCTCCTGGTCGACGGTCTCCTCGTCCATGATTTCCGGTTGGTAGATGCGTGATCGCATTGTGGTTGTCACTTGAACAGATCGCCGCTAGCGTTCATCCCCACGCCACTTACATCGCCATGGCCAGGCCCGTTGCGGCGTCCGGACCGCGCTGCGATGGCGCTCTCGACCGCGTGACGCTCGGGTCGCGCCCTGCGCGTGTGCTCCGCAAACGCAATGCGTGCGAGTCGCACAACCAGCTTCGAGCCAGCCGGCGCTCAACCTCGCGGATCCCCTCAGCCGTCTCGCGCGGTCAGGCGATTCTTATCGGACGCCTCCACAGGGCACTGGCCATCGGCAACGCAATTGGCGTCGGGGAAGTCACAGAGATTGCGACGCATCGGATTACCGAAAGGCCGGCACCGACCGGTGTCCCCTCCGCTAGCGAACTCCCAGGGCTCGCACGAGCGTCCCCGTAGTCATATCTCGTCGCGCGAGCGCGACGTCGAGCAGTGTGTCGACCAGCGATCGCCTGCGCAGCAACGCGTGAGCGACGCGCCCTTCAGCGCGCGCGACGGTGAGGAGCAGACGTCCGAGGCGATCGGCATTGCGCCCCATTGCCAGTCGCGCACGCTGATACGAGACGAGGTCGCCAGAGACGATGGCATCGGCGGCGGGTTTCACCGACGCCATCGCCATCGCGATGCCGTCACCCGTGATCGGATCCGGTGCGCCCGCGGCGTCGCCAATCATCAGCAGGTCGCCATCGACGATTCGGGACAGGCGCAGTCCGAGCGGCGACGCGGCGAGAACCGGCGTCGTGAACTCGACGCGACGCGCGCGATCTCGAACGCCGGGGATCGAATCAAGCAGGTAGGAGATGCCGTCGCGACGGAAGCGGTCCTGGTGAAAGAGGCCGGCGACGAGCGTTTCGCCGCCGCCGGTGGGCGCAATATACAGCTCACCCTCGCGATGAAAGAAGACCTCGACGCGGTCGCTGATGTCAGCGAGCCCGATGATGTGAGCCGATAGACCCACGCGAGCGTGTCGTGGCCGTTGTGCGGCGAGCCGGCGATGAAACCGGGAATGACGTCCATCAGCGCCGACGACGAATCGTTCGCCCTCGGCCCGGTAGGCCTTTCCCATGCGCGCGTCGACATTCGGCGTCGCCGCCGCTTTTTCGAAGAGCCAGGTATCGAACCAGTCGCGACGAACGACCAGGCCAAACCCTTCAGGGAAGTCGGCTTCCGTGGAGGCGCTGCCGACGACGAATCTCAGGCCGCGGACACGCGGCGCCTCCGGTAATCCCGCGATCGCGCACAGTGCCGCCACGCCGTGCGGGAGAAGTCCCTCACCGCACGCCTTGAGGCGCGGGTGACGGGCCTTCTCATAAAGATTGACGCGGACGCCGCGACGCCCCAACTCGATCGCGAGCGCAGCGCCCGCCGGTCCGCCGCCGGCGATCGCAACGTCGGCTACCACACGATGGCCAGCATTTCAGCGGCGAAGCCCGGACCCAGGGCGAGCATCAGCCCGGTGTCACCCGACCGCGGTATACCGCTCGCAACCAGGTTGCTCAACATCACGAGCACGGCGGCGCTCGACAAGTTGCCGAACTGTCGCATGCACTCACGGGCAATCGACAGCGCATCGTCAGAGAGGCCGAAAGCCGAGCGATACGTCGACATCACCTTTGCTCCACCCGGATGCAGGATGTGATGCGTGATGTTGGCGATCGAAAGCCCGGCGTCACGGAGGAAGTCCACTACGACGGGCGCCACATGCGAACCGACCAGTGACGGGATGTCGCGCGACAGCACCAGCCGCATCCCATCGTCGGTGAACCGCCATCCCATGAGATGCCGCGAGTCTTTGAAGAGATGCGTACGAGTGCGAGCGATGCGGATGCCATCACCGGGGGTGTCGTCTCCTCCCAGGAGCGCCGCCGCGGCGCCGTCGCCAAACAGCGCCACTCCAACGAGATCGGTTGGCGTCTGCGCCTGCTTCGAGAAGATCAGGCTTCCGAGCTCTACCGACACCACGAGCGCACGGTCGGACGGACGCGCGGAAAGAACATCGGCCGCCCTGATCAACGCGCCGGCTCCGCCCGCGCACCCGAGTCCGAACAGCGGTGAGCGCCGCACGTTGGCGCGCAGTCCCAGGCAGCTCGCGAGCAACGCGTCGAGACTGGGCGTCGTCAGCCCGGTCGTGGTGACGACGTAGATGTGATCGATCTCGTCGGGAGCGACGCCCGATTTTGCGAGACAGGCGCGTACCGCTTTCTGCGTGAGCTCGAGCGCGTTGGCAGCGTATTCTTCATTGCGCTCTTCAAACGAGCGTGACTCCAGATACCACTCTGGCTCATGAACGAGATGGCGAGTATCGACACCCGTTCGGTCGAACACCGGAATCAAGCGCTCGAGGTGTGGCTGACCCTCACAAAGGCGCGCCATTTCGCGGCGTGCGAACGCCTGGTCCAGACGGTGGGGTGGGATGGCTGTGGACAGCGCGAGAATTTTCGGCATGTGGTCGCGAGTCTAATGCGAGATGGTTGCCGCGTGACAGCTCAAGAATGCCCGGCGGAGCCGGTTGCCCGTGCATTTTTTTGGACGGCCGTGTCAGTTATGTTGAACGCGCGTGGCCGCCGCCTTGGAAGTTTCTCCGCAAGTGACGACCGCGGCCGCAGGCATGACTATTGCCGATCGCGTCGAGTCTTCTACAAGGAGCGACTGTGACAACACCGCAGAGAAAGATGCCCATGGTCATCGAGTTATCCTCGGAACAGGTTGCTGGCGCGTCGCGGCGGCAGTTCTGCGCGCATGCCTGTCAGGCAGCGTCGCTCGTCGCGGTCGGCGCGCTGCTGCCCGCGTGCGGCGGTGGCGACGACGATGGCGGAAACCCCACGTCGCCTACGACCCCCGTCGAGGGTTCGGCGCTCTCTGTGCTCAATGGCACGGCTTCGGGCAGGACCGTCTCGGTAACAGTTTCTGGAGCCCTCGCATCGGCTGGCGGCGCAGCGTTAGTCAACGCGCCGATTCAGGCCCCGAACCAATTCCTCGTCTTCCGGAATTCACAGGCCTCTTTCACGGTCCTGACTGCAACCTGCACTCACGAGGGGTGCACCGTCGACCACTTCAACGGCCAGCTTTACGTGTGCCCCTGTCACGGCTCCAAGTACACGACGGCCGGCCAAGTCGCCAACGGCCCGGCCAACCGCGCGTTGACTCAGTATGCGGCAACAGTCTCAGGCGACACGCTTACGTTCACGGCGTAACGTCTCGTTACTGCCTCCTGCCTGCTTCCAGCGTTAGTATGAGTGGAGCAACCTTCAAGAGGTTATCCACTCATGCTCACCCTTCGTAAAGCTGAGGACCGCGGCCACACCGATCTCGGGTGGTTGAACAGCTATCACACGTTTTCTTTTGGGAGCTATCACGACCCGAAACACATGGGGTTCAGATCGCTGCGTGTGCTGAATGACGACCGCGTGGCTGCGGGGAAGGGCTTCGGCGCGCACGGCCATCGCGACATGGAGATTCTGTCCTACGTCCTCGAAGGGGGGCTTGCGCACAAGGACAGCATGGGCGAGCAGCACGTGCTCGGGCCGAACGAAGTGCAGGCCATGAGCGCCGGGTCTGGCGTGATCCACAGCGAGTTCAACGCGTCGGCAACGGCAGCGACGCATTTTCTGCAGATCTGGATCGTTCCCTCGGTGGAGGACCTCAGGCCGTCCTATCAACAGTTCGCCTATGCGCCGTCGGAAAAGCGCGGCACGTTGCGATTGATCGCCGGGCCTGACAAGAGCGCCACTCCGCCCGCCGCGTTCATCAACCAGGATGCGCGAATGTACGCCGCCGTGCTCGGCACGCGTGACTCGATCGACTATGCGATACGGCCGGGGCGGCACGCGTGGGTGCAGTGCGCGACCGGCGCGATCGACGTCAACGGCCTCACGCTGAAAGAAGGCGACGGCCTGGCAGTGAGCGAGGAGCCAGCGCTCACGCTGCGCGGTTCGAACGGCAACTCAGAGCTGTTGCTCTTTGACCTCGCGTAACCAGCGTGTCAACTCCCAAACGCCAACTCCCGACTCCCAATTAACGGAGTTCGGATTGGAAGTTGGAGGTTGGGAGTTGGAAATTGACGGGAATGAGTGACCCATGTCGGACGTGAATGTCCTGATCGTCTTCTACTCCCGCTACGGAACTGCGGAACAGCTCGCGCTGGCCGCTGGTGTCGGCGCGATCCAGGCGAGGGCCAACATCCGCCTTCGGCGTGTTGCCGATCAGGCCGACGCGAAAACGATCGACGCAACGCCGGCGTGGCGCGAGAATCTCGATCGAATGAACCGGGACTACGTTGTGCCGCGTCCGGCCGATCCGCAATGGGCCGATGTCATCGTGCTTGCCACACCGTCCGATTCGTGCGCCGAGATCGAATCGTATTGCGCCTCGCTGCGATCGATTGCGCCGATGGCGGGAAAGATCGCGGCTCCTCTTGCACCCGGCGATGACGAATCGATGCTCAGGCCAGTCTATGGGGCGGCCGCGTGTGCAGGCCTGGTCGTCATCCCCGCGAGGACGGGTTCGGCCGATCCGATTACGGCCGCGCGCGAATATGGTCAACACGTCACGCGGATAGCCCGCTCGCTGAAAAGCCTGTCGTCGGTTTAAAACGGTCCTCGAGGTTTCGCTTACGGACGGGCTTGTCCCAGAAGCGGCCATCCTCAGGCCGGCCCAGATCCTCAGATCGCACTCAACACGCCGGAATTCAATTTGCCCAATGCCGCCAGCCTGGCACACGGTTTGACATTTGTGCCGGCGCAAGATCTCTCGCGAGGATGCGATGACTGAGACATTCCGGCAGGATGTTCGTAACGCGTTTAGGGTTCTCTTCCGTTCGCGAGGCTTTGCCTTCGCGGCCGTGGTCATGTTGGCGCTTGGAATCGGGGCGAACACGGCGATCTTCAGCGTGCTGCGCGCCTCATCCCTTCGCGGCTCGCCGCTGCCGGAGCCCGAGCGCCTCACGGTGATCTGGACCACACCGGCCAATGACCCCCAGTCGCTCGAGGGCGCTCGCATCATCGAGTACTTCGCGTGGCGCGACCAGAATCAAGCCTTCGATGCCATCGGAACGATGCTCGCCTGGTCGAGCACGGTGAACTCGGAGCGCAACGGTGAGCCGGCCGACAGGTTGAACGGAGCACGGTTCAGCGCGTCGTTGTTCCGCGCGCTCGCTGTTCAGCCGCAGATTGGCCGCTTCTTCACACCGGACGAAGACAAAGTGGGATTCGGCGACGGTGTGGTCGTCATCAGCGATCGGCTGTGGCGCACCCGATTCTCCGCCGACCCCATGGCTGTGGGGCAAACGATGATTCTCGATGGCAGCCCGAGCGTCATTGTCGGCGTGATGCCGGCCGGCTTCGGGGTCTTCGATACGAATGCTGATTTCTGGCTCCCAAGCTCGTTCAGTCCCTTTCAAGTGCAGGCGAGGGGCGTCAACCGCGTTCTGACGATCGTCGGACGCGTGAAAGCGGGCCTGTCGATGGGGAGCGCGCAGTCCGACATCGAACGCGTCGCCGCCAGGCTTGCCGAGGAAGATCCCGGTCCGCAGAAAGGGCGGGGCATTCGCGTTCAGCCCCTCGAAGATGCGTTGTATGGAAATCTGCGCCGCATTCTGACCGTGTTGCAGGGCGCCGTTGGGTTCGTGTTGCTCATCGCGTGCGCGAACGTGGCCGGCCTGCTTCTCGTCCGCGCCACGACGAGACAAAAGGAAGTCGCGATCAGGCTCGCACTCGGCGCGAGCTCCTCGCGGATCGTGCGCCTCTTCCTGACCGAGAGCCTGATCCTCTCGTCTGCGGGAGCGCTCCTCGGTGTTGGACTCGCGTGGATGGGGGTGCGTGCGATCCTCGCCGCGTCTCCGCAATGGCTCTCGAGGGCTCAGCACATCGAGCTCGACGCGAGCGTCCTCGCGTTCACCGTGGCCGTGTCCATCGTGACCGGCGTGTTGTTTGGATTGGTGCCGGTGCTGAGCGTCTCTGTACCGAGCCTCGTTACTCCACTCAGGGCGTCGGCGCGTGCGGCAACAGGAGCTCGCGGACACCGGCGCGTGCAGAGCGCGCTCGTCGTGGCGCAGGTGACGCTCACCCTCGTGCTGCTCGTCGGGGCGGGATTGCTGATAAGAAGCTTCTGGCAACTTCAGCGCGTGAATCTCGGACTCGACTCAAACCGCGTCGTGTGGTTCCAGACGCGCGTGCCGGCGAACAACGGCTTCCGTCAAGTCGGCAATCAGGGTGGATCCATCCAGCTCGAGGTCAGTCCTGTTCCAGGGCAGGTGTTCGATCGTGTTCGCGAGCGGTTGCAAGAGATACCGGGCATCGAGTCGGTGGCAGGAACGAACTCTCCTCTTGTGTCGGGCGGCATGATACAAGCGCCATTCAGGATCGAGGGGCGGCCCATGGAAGGCGGGGGACCCGGACCGGTTGCGGGGCTTGCCGCGCAGACGAGAGATCCGTTCGTGAACTATTCACTGGTGACCGCCGATTTCTTCAAGACGATTCGCGTGCCGGTGACTCGCGGGCGTGAGTTCACCTCGCGCGACAACCGCGACGCGCCGCCTGTGGCCATCATCAACGAAGCGATGGCCCGTCGCTTCTGGCCGGGCGAGGACCCGATCGGCCAGCGCGTCACCGTGACGATTGTGTCCGGGGATCAACCACGCGAGATCGTCGGCATCGTCGGCGACACACCGGCCAGTCGATGGGATCGTTCGATCGCGCCGGGGCTGTATGTGCCGCATCTGCAGGAATCGTTGCGATCGCGCGTGCCGTACGGGCAGAGTCGCGTGAACATCTGGTTCATCGCGCGGATCAACCAGCCGCTTTCAGCAATCGTGCCGGAATTGAGACGGGCGGTGGCGGAGGTGGATGCCAGCCTTCCGGTCACACAAGTCGAGATGATGGACACGTTCTTCGCCCGGCAAGTGGACGCTCCACGAGATTCAATGGTGCTCGTCGGGATTTTCGGAGCCGTGGCGCTGCTGCTGGCAGTCTGCGGCATCTACGCCATGGTGGCGTATGGCGTGGTCCAGCGGACCCACGAGATCGGCATCCGCATGGCACTCGGCGCGCGACGTTCGGAGGTGCTCGGCCTGGTCATGCGCCAGAGCTCGATCTTGACCGTCGTCGGCCTGGTGCTTGGCGTGGTTGTCGCTACGACGGTGACGAAGTACCTTAACAGCCTGTTATTCGAGCTCACGCCGCTGGACGCGACGACTTTCTTCGCGATGCCGGTGCTGTTCGCGACAATCGCGGCCGTCGCGTCGTACGTTCCCGCGCGCCGCGCTACGAAGCTGGATCCGCAGACAGTACTGCGAAGCGAGTAGTTAACTCCCAACTCCCAACCGCCAACTCCCAACACGGCGGTACGTTTGGTAATTGGGCATTGGGAATTGGGAGTTGACAGGTGCTTCAATGCCTAAAGACCCGCCGCTACTGGTGCACCCTTTATTCCGCGTGAGGCGGGAGCGAACTTGCGCCTGTAGTATCGAGTCCAGATCGCGATCGTCGGGACGCCGATGATCGTTGGCGTGAGCCACACCAATAGCGAGAACGTTTCCACTCCAAGCCGCCCTGCGTTGACGACGAGGAACGCCGTTGTCGCCGCAATGCACGACCCCAACATGCTTCCCATGTGCTCGAACCACCAGTGCATCGCGTGCGATGGTGGTGTCAGCCAATACGCCAATTGTCCGCCGCCCACGAACAGGCCGATGACCGAGAACGCCGTGAAGAGGTGGTGGCCGGCGCTGAGGCCGTAGAAGGCGGCGGCCAGACTCGAGGCGGTGAGCAGCGCCGGCCATCCGATATCCCACGCATTCCGATGTGCGGCGGTTCGCGTCTTCGCGCGAAGCGCTCGCACTCCGCCTGAAACACTGGTGGCGGTGAGAATCGCGACGAAGAAGAGAAAGGCCCCGGCCTCGCGTCCCTGACGCGTGGGGTCGGTCAGCCAGCGTGCCCCAGCCAGGAGCAGGGCGGTAATGGCGACGACGGTCATGCCGGTGACGAAGACCCAGCCGGCGCGCCGGTGTGTGAGGCCGCCCTTCTTCGAGACGAGCGGAATCAGCATGGATACAAGGGCGGCAGTGCCGCCAGCAATGTGCAGGTAGAGGACTGAAGTCAGCATGCCGACATGATGCGCTTCGCCTCGGCGCGATGCATGTGCCGGAGGTCA
>Ga0075428_100002155_pt1 | contig 21273 bp, 17 predicted proteins | sample RhiMetdeltSRZDD2_FD_75291 | JGI IMG/M metagenome (GOLD analysis project Ga0075428, IMG submission 75291) | Populus rhizosphere microbial communities from Tennessee, USA - Rhizosphere MetaG P. deltoides SRZDD2 | ecosystem: Host-associated > Plants > Roots > Rhizosphere > Soil | place: USA... | reverse complement strand
TGGGTTGAGGCGACCTTTATAGGAAGGCATCGGGGTTGGCGCGAAGCCATAGTCCTTCAGATCGGTCTTCACGAACGAACGCAACTGCTCTTTCGCGTCGAGGATTTGAACGGTGAACGTGTCGTGATTGAGCAACCGGCCAGTCACCGCGACGCCATCTTTCGTCGTCACATGGTAGAAACGGTTGGCCGGCAGAACTTCTGCGGCCGGGTCGAGCAGCGATTGTTCGAGCTCGATGGTTCGGCGTAATTGTCCAACTCGGCTCAGGTCGGGGCCCTGGCGTGACCCAACGCCGTTGACGCGGTGGCAGGTCGAGCAGTCGCCTTTGCCGTCGAAGATCATCTTGCCGCGCGGCGCGTCACCCGCGACCGCAACGCTCTTTCGCGACTCAGCAGCCGAACGAAGGTACGCAACGATCTTGACCGCTTGCGCTTCGGAGACATTAGTTGCCGGCATTGGCGTGTTCGGGATGCCTTTTCGAATGATCCCGACGAGCTCCTGGTCGGTCAACGGCCGGCGGAACTGTCCGCGGCCGAGATCGATGCCCGCTATTTGATCGCCATCCGGCCCGTGACAGTTGGCGCAGGTGTTCCGAAACGCGCGGCCACCATCCTCGATGTCGAAAGCTGTGGCGTGTTGAGCAGAAAGCGAAGTGCCGGCCGCGTGGAGGCCGATGGCGACGAGGATGATTGCCGCGGAGGAGCGCCGCATGTCAGATATGCCGGCACCGGGTGAAGAGTGCGGGTGTGTTAGACGCGACCCGCAAAAACCCGGAAGTCCTGACGTGGCGGCATCTTACCCGCCCAACGGCGGGAGATCAACTTCCCGAACATGGGTAGCTGGATTGCTGGGCCACCTGGCGACGGGGCTACTTCTTCGGCTTTTCGTAAGTAACCGTGTTCCTCTGACTCTCGAGCACGGCCTTCTTATCGCCGGGATACCAGTACTCCAGGTGACACCCCTCGCAGGCCTTGTCGATTTTGTCGCCGGCAGTGAACAGGCCTTCAGGATCCCTGGTCTTGATGATCTTCAGTGACTCGAGTGCCGCGGTGCGCAAGGCGTCAGCATGCTTATTCCACGCCGCTGGATCCTGTTTGACCTTGGCCTCGATCTCCGCCGGCGTGAGTTCAGGACCTCCCCGCTCGGCGTTCAGCGATTTGTCCCCGGCGGGCACCATCGTCCGTGGCATTTTCAACAGGTTGGCGGACTCAGCGAGGATCAGCGCCCCGCGCTCGACCTTCAACCAGTCCTCGTTGGTCAAAGGCTTCGTCTCGACGGTCCCTTTTTCGCTGATGTCGACGACGGCTGCATCGAAGATCCAGTCCGCGATCGGGTCGACGATGTGCTCCATCAACTCTTTGACGGAGAGGACCGGCGTATACGAAGAAGCCTCAGCAGCGGCAGGTTCAACGGCTGGTGGCTCTGAACAGCCCTGGAGCAGCACGGCAGAGAGCAAGAGAGGGACAGCCGCCGCGATCGATGCCCCGCGCGCCACGTGCAAACCGACTCGCTCTCGCCTCTGCACCCTTGACCTTTGACTGATCTTAACTTTTGACCTTTGACCTTTGAATTACTGGGTGCTCGAGGGAACTGGAGGAATCTGCTCGTTCGGATACCAGTACTGACGATGGCAGTTTTCGCAGGCCTGCTCGATCTGCTCGCCGACCTCGAAGACCTTCTGCGAGTCCTTGGCGTCGATCGCCTGCAGGACGGCCACACCGGCCTCGTGCAGCTTCGTGGCTCGCATCACCCACGACGCGCGATCCTTGTTGATCAACACTTCCATCTCCGACGGCTCGAGCTCGACGCCGGGTGTTTCCGACTTCTCGCCGGGACCGGCCACATGTCGGCCGGGCATCATGAGCAGGTTCGACGCTTCAGTGAGCGCGATGGCGCCTTGACGCACCTTCTTCCACTCCTCGTCGTTCTTCGGCGCAGTGTCGACCGTCCCTTTCGAGCTTTGAACCGTCGTCACCGACAGCCACACGACGTCCGCATTGGGATCGACGATCGACAGCATGATGTCCTTGATCGTGGCGGTCGGCTGATACTCCGGCGGCACCGGAGCAGGCGCTGATGCCTGTGCCGCACCCTGATTCTTCTGACCCTGACACGCGCTAACCGAGACCAGAACGCCGAGGAAGACTGCCGCAGTCAGCGGGATGAACCAGCGACTCTTTCGCATTGACAGACCTTTCGCATCGCACATGAGGTGCGAGAACTGATTTGCAATATACCCCGCACCTCCTGAGCGGTTTCTGAAGTCTTGATGAATTCTGCTTAAGACTCTGCCTCCAGTGCGCTATTCACGCGGTGGCAACTGACACGATCGTGAAAAATGGTACCGATTGTCAGCAAATCTCCGATAGCTCCAGTCGAAGAGGTGGCGCAATCCCGGCACGAGCGAGAGCCAATAGATCGGGTATGTCCACCAGATCCGTCGCATCACGTATCGATACGCGTCTGCGCCATATATCTGCCGGCCATCCCTCAAAAGCAGGCGGAAGTCCGCCAACAGGTCTTCTTCTGTTGGCGAACCAAGCCGCTCCCGTACCCACTCGTCCTGCAGCGCGGCGATCTCAAACCCCCGCTTGCGAAGCGTGTCTGCCCAATAGGTAACCCAGCTGCGACAGAAGCCGCATGCGCCATCAAACAACAGCCAGCCGAACGGGGCAGAAGTGTCACCAGCCACGCGTGCTTCCACTTTCAGCTATCCCTTTCGCGTTCGTCCAGCAGGTCGGAAATGTCCTCTCTGATCCGCTGAGCGGTGATACCCCAACCGGTGAGAAGCGAGCTCGCAAGAGTTCCGTGACGGTCAAGCATGCCCAGCAACAGGTGTGCGATCGCAATAACGTGATGTCCGAGTCGATCGGCTTCTCCCGTCGCAGCCAACAGCACTAGCCTGGTCGTGCTGCTGAACGGAATCTCGACGGAATACGGCACCGGTTCGGCGCCGCGGCCTGGGGCCGCAATCTGCGCGCGTGCGGCGTCGATGGACACATGCGCGTCTTCGAAGAATCGTGCCGTTGAACTGCGTCCGGCACGGATCGACCCAAGCAAGACGTGCTCGGGCTCGATCGAGAATCTTCCTTCCTGGCTGGCCTCATCACGCGAGAAGAAGAGCGCCAGTTTCGCCGTTGGCGTGTAGCGGTTGAACGCGAGGTCGACCGATGACACCTCGCCGTCCTCGTCAGCCAGTTTCCGGACGTGCGCCCTGAGATCGCGCCAACTGCCGAAGCCATACTCCAGTGCGAGTGCGTGTTGCGCGGCCGTAAGCCTGGCGCCTGGATCGCGGCGCTTCAATTCGCGAAGCAGGACCTTCGCTTGTTTCCTCAGATGATCGAGACTGGGACGTTCAGGCAACTGGCGAGACATGACTCCTCCTGTAGCGCCCGGTGTCCGCTGACGGGCAAAGAGGGTGTCGATGCTCGGTTGAACTGAAAAGCGCAGGTGGGATGATCCCTTTCCGCGGACGGGGTGCACCCTGCGTTACGGCAACGATCTTACCATTAGCCGACTTGACCGCCTGGATTCGATGTATCTGAATCAGGCTCTCCCCGGTCAAGGCGGCTTGCCCCGCGGAAGCGGGGCCAGAAGACGCTGTGTCTAGCGAGGCGCTATGAGCCAAGCCTCGCTAGAATTCTCCAGTGAGTTCTCTCCGATCGCTACCTTCCGTAGACCGCCTGTTGCGCCACGCGGGGCTCAAGGCCTCAATCGACCAGCATGGCCGGTCGCTCGTGACCGACGCCATTCGTCAGGTGCTCGCCGAGGCTCGCGACGAGATCACCAGTAGTGGCGGCGCTCTCGACGACGAGGATCTGATCGCGCGAGTGGCCCAGCGGGCAACGGCATACGCGACGCCATCGCTGCGGCGAGTTTTCAACTTGACCGGAACAATTCTGCACACGAATCTCGGGCGTGCTCCTCTCCCGCCTGAAGCGATTGAGGCCGTCCTCACGGCGGCGCGTGAACCCAGCAATCTCGAGTTCGACCTCGAGACCGGAAAGCGCGGTGACCGCGACGATCACATCGAGGCGGCGTTGCGCAGGCTGACGGGCGCACCCGCCGCCACCGTCGTGAACAACAACGCGGCCGCCGTGCTGCTCGTGTTGAACACGCTCGCTCTGCGCAAGGAAGTTCCTACGTCACGCGGAGAGCTCATCGAGATCGGCGGCTCGTTTCGCATGCCCGACATCATGAAGCGCGCCGGCTGCACACTGCGTGAGGTCGGCACGACCAACCGGATCCATCTGCGCGATTACGCCGAGGCGATCGGACCGAAGACGGGGCTGGTCATGAAGGTGCACACCAGCAACTACGAGGTCGTTGGCTTTACGGCGACGGTACCCGAGCAGGAGCTCTCGTCACTCTGTCGCGAGCAAGGCATACCATTCGTCGTCGATCTTGGCAGCGGGATGCTCGTCAACCTCGATGCGTACGGTCTCCCTCACGAACCGACTCCGTCAGAGGCGCTCGCACACGGCGCCGACATCGTGACCTTCAGCGGCGACAAGCTTCTCGGCGGACCACAAGCCGGTCTCATCGTAGGGCGGGCCGACCTCGTGGCCGCGATCAAACGCAACCCCCTTCGACGCACGCTCCGAATCGACAAGATGACGGTAGCCGCGCTCTCAGCGGTACTTGCGATCTACGGCGATCCCGATCGGCTCACTGAACGACTGCCGGTTCTCAGGTATTTGACAAGACCAATCGCGGAGATCCGGGCCGCCGCCGAACGACTGTTGCCGCCCCTCTCCGCCGCTTTCGATCGGGTCGCAACAGTACGCGTCACGGATTGTCAGAGTCAGATCGGGAGTGGCGCGCTTCCCACTCGTACGATCCCGAGCGCGGGTATGGCAATACAGCCGCGTGCGCGCCGCAGTGGAGGATCGGTCCAAGCGATCGCCGCGGCTTTCCGCCGCCTGCCCATTCCGGTGATCGGTCGCGTCCAGGAGGATACGTTCCTCCTCGACATCCGCTGTCTCGACGATGAATCCGCGTTCCTCATGCAGCTTGCGAAGCTGGACAGCGACGTTACAGCGTAGTCAAAAAAAAGGAACCAAACGGTGCTCTCGCCGAAACTCGTTAGAGACGCACGTCTCCCACAATCGGTAGAACCACGATGGGTTACTCAAAGCGCGGTATGGAATATCAGTTCGCGGATCGCGAGCCCGCGACGAGATCCGCGATTCGAGGCGAGCGTCGATCTTCGAGCGCACTGCGCGGCTGTTCGCTCACGGGATACGGCGTCCGGTTCCGAACGCGGAGTCGCGTAACCGGTACGTCCGATCGCGAGACAGCAAACCCTGACGACGAAATTCCCGTCAAACAGCACAAGTTCCCCTGGGTGCGACGCCACCGATGGCCCCACTCGTCGTGGTACGGAGGCTGCACAGTGCCGGGCGCATGCGCGACTGTGAACCTGAGTCGCGGATGCGACGTCATGAGGTGAAGACAGTTTCGCAAGGGCGGGACGCCGACGCGCGGCAACGCGCCGACGTCCCTGATCACAACCCGCAGGTTAGGGCTGCGGGCCGGACTCTACCCAGTATAGGTGAGGCCAGCCTGCGGCATCCCCCTCGACTTTGCTCGGGACTCCTGAGCCCAGTCGAAGGACAGGAGGCTGGTCATGCCAACGGCTGCCGCAGTCATCGCCTGTGCGCTGGCGCTGCTAGGTAAAAGCGAGGCCAGGATGCCGCGCATCGTGCTCGTGGATGTTCCCCCCGTCCACGCATCGGCCCAGGTCGAAGCATACGTTCGTCCGAACGATAACAACATTTATGTGGTCACCTCGTCTCCCCTGTTCCGCGCGGTTCAGAGTTACAGGTCCGAATGCGGTGAACCACTGGCGTTAAAGAAGCTGGCGAGCGTCCTGATCCATGAGGAATGGCACGTGCGTCATCCTGGCGACGACGAGCGTGAAGCGTATTACGCCCAGCTCACGGCGCTTGTTCAACTGGGCGTGCAGCCTGGCCATTTCGTGTACACAAGCGTGATGCGTTCGATGCAGGAAGTGGCCAAGAAGCGCAAGCAGAAGCCAGAGATGGTGTTGGCGGACGGCCCCGCTGATGACCGAAGGCGGGAACCGAACTCGTCGCTCAGCGCCGTACCGAGATCATCTCCGGACGATCCGTTTGCGAAGTGATCGTGCCGATGATGGCGCTCATGCGATGGCCGAGGGCGTGCAATTCCCCGACACACGCTTCGGCGGCCGACGCCGGGACACCGGCCAGCAGACCACCTGATGTCTGCGGATCGAAGAGCAGGGCGAATCGTGGATGTTCGGCCACGTCCGGTTCGACAACGATGGCGCGACGCAGCCGCACGTTCTGCGGCTGAAGCGAGCTGAGGATGCCGCGCGCGACGGTCTGCTCTGCCCCATCGAGTGTGGGTACAGCACCCAAATCGATCTCGGCATACACTGCCGACGCCCGCAGCATCTCCACCAGGTGTCCCGCGAGGCCAAACCCGGTGACGTCAGTGCACGCGGTCGCTCCGTGGCGCAGGACGCAGCAGGCGGCTTGCCGGTTCGAGCGCACCATCGACGTGACCGCCGCCTCGATCCAGCGCCCCCTGGCGAGATGACGCATGTCGGCCGCGAACAGCGTGCCCGTGCCAACTGGTTTCGTGAGGATCAAGCGATCGCCTGCCCGCAGCCCGCTCTTACGCAGCACACGCGCCTGTTCGATGCGCCCGTTTACTGAGAACCCCAAACCAAGTTCCGACCCTTCGCTGGTGTGCCCGCCGACGAGAGGCACTCCCGCCTCGCGCAACACGGCGGTCGCACCCGCCATCAGATGGATCAGCGTCTCTTCAACCTTGGCTTCAGGTCCGGGTGGTACCGTGACGATGGCCAGTGCGGAGGTCGGTTCCCCACCCATGGCATACACATCGCTCAATGAGTGATTGGCCGCGATCCGGCCGAACGTGTACGGGTCGTCGATGATCGATCTGAAGAAGTCCACGGTATGCACCATGGCTTCAGAATCCCCCACCTTCACCACCGCCCCGTCGTCTGGAGCATCGAGGCCAACGAGCACGTTCGCGCAATTGGATTGTCCGACCTGTTGCAGCACACGCGTCAGCACTGACGCGCCGACCTTGGCTCCGCAGCCCCCGCAGCGCATGGCGGTTTCCTTCAGCGTTGCGATCGCCTCTTCATCTGCGAGCCCCACGGGAACGTGTGGCGGCGCGGGCAGCGGCATCTCGGGCAGGACGTTGTAGGCGCGCATGAACCGTCGATCGATCCGGTCCTTCCATCGCCACACCCAGGCGCCCTCGAACGCGATAGGACCACGTGAGGCGACGGCGTACCGGTCGCCAGTGGAAATGAGCGATAGGAACTGGCGCTGCGGCCGATAGGGTTCGAGCGGCTCACCAAGCAATGCGCGACGCAGGTTTCTCGCCAGCGGCGGTCCCTGACGAACGGCAAATACACCTGACTTCGGGCGTGGATGATCCACCATCGAGGCGATGTCGCCAGCGGCAAACACGTCCCCGTGCGAGGTGGACTGAAGGGTGCTCGAGACTCGAACGAAACCATCGTCATCAACTGCCAGGCCTGACTGGGCGAGCCAGGGAGCGGCAGCGGCCTGCGTGGTCCAGAGGGTTTCGTCGATCGGATGAACGCCGCCGTCCGCCGTCCGAAGCACACCTGCCGCGACGCTGACGACGGCATTGCCGCGATGAACGGTGACCTGACGCTTGCCGAGAATCCGCTCGAATCTTCGGCGCACGGAGCGGTTGTGCGTGGGCAACAGATCACCCTCGGTAAACAAGTGATACTCGAGATGGCCGTCGCTGCGCCCCTGGTTCGCCAGGCGCGTGCGCATCGAGTGCTGCACCGCCAGGAGCAACTCGACCCCGCCGGCGCCGCCGCCGACCACGGCAATCCGCCTGGTCGTGTCGCCCTGGTACAAACGAGCCGTCAACGCCGACCAGCGATCGAGCAAGCGATCGATGGGCTTGACAGGCACTGTGTGTTCGGCCGCACCTGTCACCGTGAGGTTGGGCGTTGATCCGATGTCGATCGACAGCACGTCATAGCCGATCGGTGGTCGATCCCTGAAGCGTACCTGTCGGTTGGCCAGATCGAGTCCGATTGCTTCGTCGAACACCACGCGCGCCCGCGCAAAGCGCGCCAACGGTTGCAGGTCGATATGTGCCTCGTCGCTCGTGTAGTGACCTCCAATCAGCCCCGGCAACATGCCGGAATACGGTGTCTCCACCACCCGCGACACCAACGTCACGCGGACACCGGCGACGGGCCGCATGCCGAAGCGCTTGAGAACGGTCACGTGCGCGTGGCCGCCCCCAAGGAGCACAAGATCTTTGAGAACCGGCAGAGAGGCTGTAAGTGAAAAGTTCAAAGTTTAAACTTTCAGAGTATCTTCCTCGCGTCCCCGACTCGTCGAGTGACGCGCTCCCTGTCCAGGTATTCAAGGAGCGGGATCGCGTACTTGCGCGTGATGTTGTAACGATCCTTGAACGATCCGACATCGATGCTCTCGTCCGTGCCGCTCTGTTTCAGCGCTTGAATCTCCGCTTTCAGTCGCGACAGCGCCGACTCGTGGAAGAACAGATCGCCGGCGCGGATCAGAACCCCGCGCCGGACGAGCAGCATCGTGATGCGGTTGACCACGTCGACTGGCACATCGATTCGTGCGGCAATGGCCGACGGATCCGGCGGCGCGAGGGCGGCGGCGCGCAGAAGCTCGACGATCGCGTCGCGCGCGCGCGCCTCTTCGTCTGTCAATGCCACGTTGTGACCGGCGAGCGCGATGCGATCGCGGGCGATGATGCGGCGGCGTTCCACAAGGCCGCGCAGGACATGATCGAACACCGCCGTCGATGCGTTTGCGAACAGGCGCTCACGCACTTCCTCTCGGGGCATCCCCTCCTCGAGCGGATGGCTGTTGTGATACCGCGTGACGGCCGTGATCAATGCCTCCTCCACCGCTGCGACCCGGGCCGCGGCGACCAGGACACCGGAGATCTCGATCACCTGGCCACCTTGCGTGAGGCCGTCGACGAGCGCCTGACGCTCATCCCACGCGACGCCGGCGCGGCCCGTCAGTTGACTGACCGGTAAACCGCTCAACCCCGCTTCGTCGATCATAACCATCACGGCATCGCTCTCCGACCTCGCGATGCGCGAGAACCGCGCGAGCCCGGCTGCCGTGCGGACTCCTCGCCGCGGCGGATGGGGATCGAGAATCGTTCCGCCCGCAATCGTCTCGAGCGGCGAATAGGCGCGCAGGATGAACCGGTCGCCGCGGACGAGAACGGCCGGCGCCGCGAGATGAATGCGAGCAGGCGCCGACGAGCCTGGCTCGAGTTCCGCGCTCCCCGGCAGCACCACCCGTCCGAGCAGCTCGCGCGTCCCCTGGTGGAATCGGACTCGTGCCCCGTGTTTGAGTGGACGCGCCGTTGGCAGGAGCTCGATGCCTACGTCGGCGTGACGAGTCACGGTCACGGCGTCCGCGCGCGTCAGTGTTTCGCCACGCGCGACCTCAGCGACATCGACACCGGCCAGATTCACCGCCACCCGTTGCCCGGCGAGAACGGCATCCTGCGTTTCGCCGTGCACGTGAAGACCGCGAACTTTCACCGTGCGTCCCGAGGGCTCCAGCACCAGGGCATCGTCTTGAGCCAGCCGCCCGGTGAGGAGCGTCCCTGTCACGACGGTGCCAAAGCCTCTGATCGAGAAGACGCGATCGATCGGCAATCGCGGCGGCCCTTCCGATCGTCGTCGTCGCGTCGACGAAGCAAGTCCCGCCAGCGTACGACGCAGTTCCGGAATGCCTTGCCCGGTGCGGGCCGAGACGACGAGGATCGGGGCGTTGTCGAGGAACGAGCCGGCGACCAGTTCCTGGATCTCGAGGCGAACGACGTCGAGCATACCCTCGTCCGCCAGATCGGACTTGGTGAGAACGACGAGCCCTGCAGGGACGCGCAACAGGCGGCAGATCTCGAAGTGCTCGCGCGTCTGCGGCATCACCGACTCATCGGCGGCCACATGCAGCATGACGAGGTCCATACCCCCGACACCGGCGAGCATGTTGCGAACGAAGCGCTCATGGCCGGGTACGTCGACGAAGGAGAGGACGGCGTCCTGCTCGGTGGTATGGGCAAAACCGAGGTCGATCGTGATGCCGCGCTCTTTCTCCTCGCGCAGACGATCGGGATCTGTGCCGGTCAACGCGAGGACCAGCGCGCTCTTGCCGTGATCGATGTGGCCGGCGGTGCCCACGACGACGTGCTGCATCAGATCGAAGAGCCCTGAGGCAACATATCATCTCGGAACGGAAGCGAACGGGGCCCGGTGGCCAGTACCAAATCTGATCTGGCACAAGACGGCACGAATGCGGTGACCCTGTGGTATATGGGCGGCGCCGATGGCGGCACGTCGTTGACAAGCAAAATTCTGAGCGCGCCGATACCGGGCTGGAGGATCGTGGGTGCCAACTAGCCAAGGGCGGCCCTTGATATCCCGTTGAGTGCCGACGCCAGTGGAACGTCTGCGACTCACGTGAACAGCGGCAGAGCTAGGTCTCCAATCAGAATCGGCAAGTTGTACACCATAACTGCCGATAAGCCTGTAATGAGGCGCAAACACACGAAGACTGGACAGAAACGACGGCGCGCGAAAGCGCCATCGCCAAAGCCTATCGGTATCGTCGTCCGCCGTGGCGCGCTGCGACGCTTCGACGCGCTCACGCGAAAGACCGCTGGCCTTCCCGTAGTCGTCTCTTGGGACCGGCGGCAAGTTGACGGACGAGCGTCGTCCGAGCGGAGCCAGCCGACTGACCAACAAAAGACCGAGCGGCGCCAGAAGCCGCCCTTCACTTGGGAGGTTGCTGAATTCGTCGTGTTGGATCGTGCGCCTCACAATTCGGCGAGACGCGGGATGGCCAAAGCGACGAAAGAACGTATACTGGCAAGACGTGCGCGGAACGTCGCCCTCTCACATAAGTGAGAATGTCGAAGGACTCGAGCGAGGAACCCGCGGACTAGAAAGGCGACGGCCGATCCGGATATGGATCGTGGAGGATTCGATCTTCTCGATTCGGCCTTCGACCTCGTCGCCGGCAACAGTCACCCGCACTGGATCACCCACTCTCGCCGAACCACCGAAAATTCGCACTGTCCGCAGCTGCGACTCTTGCTCCCACTCGAATCGAACCAACGGTAGACGCGTTGAATCGCTCCACTTGGTCACGTTACCGATCGTCCTAATCCTTGGTCCGTCTGGGGCTGGAAAGACGTCGGCATCAGATTGCATAAGGCAGCAGCTTGGATTCCATAAGATCGATTTCGATCGCTCGACTCCGTTCTCAAGGAATGGCCTGCCAGAGGAATGGGAAGCCGATCCGAGCTTGAACGGCCAGCGGATCGACGAGTCGACCGGCTTCACGAAGTACGATGAGGCCCGCGACCTTCTGAAGAAGCGCGAAGGCGCGATCGCAGATGGCGTCCCCATCACGGCCAAGTCGACGCGGCTCACGTTCGACGACGCCGCGAAAAACGTCGACGACGACTACACCATCAACAAGAAGAAGTGAGCGCGCATCATCTACGTGGGCGACAATGCCGCGCTGACGAGCCGGCTAGAAGCCGCCTGGGCCGAACACGAGGAGCTAAAGACCAAGGACGCGATCTGCCCGTGGGTCTTCCATCGAGGCGGCAAGCGCATCAAGTGCATGGACGATGCGTGGCGACGTGCGTGCAAGCGGGCCGGGTATCCCGGTCGCCTGATGCATGACCTACGGCGCTCTGCGGTTCGCAATCTCGTTCGCGCGGGTGTGGCTGAATCTGTCGCGATGAAGATCACCGGCCATAAGACGCGCTCGGTCTTCGAGCGGTACAACATCACCAGCGGAAACGACATCCGCGCCGGTCTTGGCGCTGTAGGGACAAATCGCGGGGACAGAGCGACCAAAGCAAGCGGCAGACCCGCATAGGGTGAACCGCTAACTTGTTGATACTGTTAGATCGCGTTTCAAACGGAAGCGAACGGGGCCCGGTGGCCCTCCCGGTCTTCAAAACCGGTTGCTCCCCGCTTTGCGGGAAGGCTGGGTTCGACCCCCAGGCGCTTCCGCCAACCTTCGCCCATGATTGCAGGCGAAGGTTGCCCACCATAGCGTTGCGGAGCAACGCGGCGGTGGGCCATCGATGCTCCCGAACAAGCTACGGTTGGCAGGCCCTTCGCTCACGCTTGCCACAAGAGCGTGAGCTGCGGTTGGCAAGCCAAGGTCAACTCCCAACGTCTGTCGCTCGTCCAACTCCCAACTCCCAAGACGGCGAAGTTTGGAGGTTGGGAGTTGGGAATCGGAAGTTGGGAGTTCGCCGGCTCAGTTCTCCGGGTTTGCTCCGCCCCGTCCGCCCGCCGCGCCGCCCCGACCGCCTCGGCCGCCACGACCCGCGGGCTCTTCGCGCGGAAGGGCAAACGCCAAGAGTTGCGCCCCGGAACCGGTGGGCCCTCGCACTCCGATGATCACAAACTGCCGGCCTTGATGCATGTACGTCATCGGCACACTCGACTGCGGACCTGGAGTCGGTGTCTGCCAGATCTCTGCGCCGGTTGCTTTGTCGTACGCGTGGAAGAACGCTTGTCCGCCAGAGCCTTCACCGGCGAACAACAACGTCTTGGTCACAAGCAGGCCGGCCTGTGACGGGCTGCCCGTCTTCGGAATGGTCAGACCCTTGAGCGCCGGGTTGTTCTTGACCGCCGGTGGTGTGTCGCCATTCGCGATCTGCCATGCGATCTCGCCCTTGTTCATGTTGTAGGCGGTGATGCGTCCGTACGGCGGCTTCATCAGGCGAAGCCCCTGGATGGTGGGTATCGCGCCACCCATCATGTAGTCCGAGTCGACGTTGGTAACCTTCGGATCGTTCTTGCTCAATCCAATCAGTCCCGGCGTCGTTGTCGAGCCGACGTACACGAATCCAGTTTCCGGATCCGCGGCGCCTGCTGGCCAGTTCGCGCCGCCACCAAGGCCGGGCGCAACGATCGTCCCCTTGTTCTTGCCCTCAACAACGAGCGTTCCTGGCGTGTAGATCGGTCCAATCGTGTATTGCTCGAGCGCCTTGATGGCTTCCGCGCGTAATTCCGGCGTGAAGTCGATCAAATCGTCGTGCGTCACCCCTTGTTGATCGAACGCCGGCGGCTTCGATGGGAATGGCTGCGTCGGCGCCGTCCACTCGCCTGGCACAGTTGTCTGCGGTACCGGCTTCTCGACCCATGGCCACACGGGACGACCGTTGGTGCGGTCGAACACATAGGCAAACGCCTGCTTCGTGAGCTGCGCGACCGCCTTCACCGGTTTCCCGTCGACATTGAGGTCGATGAGGATCGGATGCGGCGGCATGTCGTAGTCCCAGATGTCGTGGTGCACGAGCTGCTGATACCAGATCATCTTGCCGGTCTTGATGTCGAGACAGACCAGCGAATCGGAATACAGGTTGTTGCCGGGACGATGGCCGCCATAGACGTCGTTGGTCGCCGACTCGATGCTCAGATACACGTAGCCAAGGGCCGGATCCGCAGAGAAAGGCCCCCAGATGCCGGCGTTTCCGGTGTATTGCGCGGAGTCACCTTTCCACGTTTCGAAACCCGGCTCGCCCTCCCGCGGAACCGTGTGGAACGTCCACAGCTTGCGCCCGGTCCGCACGTCGAAGCCCATGACGTCGCCCTTCACGTTGGCGATATTGACTCGCCCTCCCGGCGTCAATGCGGGGCCGACGACGATCACATCGTTCGATATCACAGGCGGTGAGCTGTTCCCGATGCGCCCAGTCGGATCCAACCCGGAATCATTGTCGAGCTGTTTGAACAGGTCGACGATGCCGTTCTCCCCGAAGCCCTGGACAGGCCGCCCTGTCTTCGCATCGAGGGAAACGAGCTGGAATCCTGGCGTCACCAGGACGATTCGCTCGTCCTGGCCGTTAGCCCAATATGCGACCCCGCGGTGCACTTTGCGCGGGGCTGCGTCAAAGCGCGGACCCTCGTCGGGTCGCCAGGTCCATAGCGTTTCACCAGTACCCGGATCGACGGCGATGACAGTACGCCGCTGCCCCGCGGTGAAGTACAGCTTCCCGCCCACCATGATCGGCGTCGATTCGTTCGTCGCCGTCTGGGCCGCCGATCCAAAGTTGTCAATCTTGAAGGTCCACGCGACCTCGAGGGTCTTGACGTTGTCACGCGTGATCTGATCGAGCGGGGAATACTTCGTGCTCGCCTCTTCGGCGGCGTAGGCGCGCCATTCGCCATTCTTGGCACCCGTTTGTCCGCGGCCGGAGTAGGGCCACGACACGGCAGCGATCACCAGGGCCAGGAATATAAGTCGACGTATAAGGGCCATTGAGAACTCCTTTGAATCCGGGACTCGGGGCTCGGGACTCAGGGCTCGGGACTCGGGGCTCGGGACTCGGGGCTCGGGACTCGGGACTCGTTCTAATGCGCGCTCAAGTGTTTCGAAAAGAACGGCAACACCTTCTGCTCCAGGCGCTCCGGGATGCGATTGCCGTGATCGCCTTCGTAGGTTTCGAATGTGTGCGGAATGCCGAACGCCGTCATCCGTTCCACAAGCAGCTTGTTACCGGTGATCAGATTGTCCTGCAAGCCGATGTCGAGAGCGATGGCTTTCATCCTCTTGAGGTTCGGCACGTATTGATCGAGCATCGCGACCGGTGAATTGGCCGCCCACTTCACGGCCACTTCGGGAACGACTTCGCCGTTCTTCGTTGGCAGGTCCAGATAGAACGGCGGGTTCTTCGGATTGGGGGCCCACGCCGCCGCGCGCGCCAGCGTGCCTTGCGCTCCCCGATTACCGCGCGCCTCCTCCATCGTCTTGACCAATTCCGCAGGGGACGGGCCGGTGCCGCGTGCGCGGACGGTGCCCTCGTTCAAACAGCAGGAGCTCAGCGCGTAAATCGCAGAGAAGACATCAGGCCGCTTCATGCCGATTCGCATCGTCCCGTAGCCGCCCATCGAGTGGCCGGCGAGCCCGCGTCCTTCGCGCGAGGCGATCGTTCGATAGGTCTTGTCCATATACGCGACGAGATCGTCCGCGACGTACCCCTCCCAGTCGCCTGCCGTCATCGAATTCGAATACATGCTTCCGCCAAATGCATTCATGGCGTTCGGCATCACCAGAATCATTTCGCGGGCCGCACCGCTGGCGAACACGCGCTCGGCGATGACGTGAAGCTGGCGGCCTTCCGAGCCAAAGTAACCGAGGTCGGTATTCGTGTATCCGTGAAGCAGGTAGACGACGGGATACCGACGATTCCGATCGGTGCTATAGCTCGGAGGCAGATAAATCGAAACCTCCGGGGCGGGCGTCTCACCCAGTAAATTTCCTTCCAGCGACTTGCCGTGGATCTTGATCCGTTCGAGCTTGCCCTTCAGAGCGGCCGGCGCGGGCGCGGACGGTTTGGAAGTCGAACTCTGTGAGCCCAGAGGCTGGATAGAACCGACTATGAACGCGCATACCACAGCGAGATGAAAGAAACGGGTCGGCATGGTGACCTCCACGCTCGGCGCCTTGCAGCGCGCGGCACGGAGGTTATACCTCAGATCCTGGACTCGGGACTCGGGATCCGGGACTCGGGATCCGGGACTCGGCGGGACCCGGATCTGGATCCGACACCCGGCGCGGGTTTCGACTCAGGCTCTCGACTTATAGGCCTGGTAGACGACCACGACTCGAACGGGAAGTCGATCCGACTCTCGCTCGCGAGTTGCTGTGAGTCGACGACCGTAATCGCCGCGCTGACACCCGGAACACGCTCTCGTCAAGCTCTACATGGCTTCGCGCAAGGCCGAGCAGGCGAAAACGTTTCAATCGGAACTGACTCAGTGAAAAGGTGTATAAGGAGTCATGGGCGTGCGCATAGCGGTTGTGCTGGTGACGCTCCTCGGACTGGTGCCGAGTGCGTCGATTGCGCAGTTTAGACCTGCGCCTCCTTCTGGTTCTCCATTTCCGCCGAATGGCCCGGCGACGCGCACGAACCCCTCGCCGCGTCTGAACCAGGCATTGCCCGATCCGTTTGCGAGCCGCGTTCCCAACCCGATCATGCGGCCGGCGGCGCCGAGTACGCGACCGTCCGGACCCGGCATGCCGCAGCCGCAGGTTCCGGGGCAGGGAATGTCCAGACCACGTGATGTCTTCCGCGCGGCGCCGTGGACATACGCCCCGCGATACGGCCGGCTGTCGGCGCTGCGAGGGAGTGGGTATTACGGTGGGTATGTTGACGGTGGCTACGCACCCTATTTCTACGCCGACACGGTCCCCAACGATCAGGCTCCTGTCAGCCAGGGGCGACTTAGTCTGTACGTCTCGCCTCTCTCGTCGCAGGTGTTCGTCGACGGTTTCTACGTCGGAACCGCCGGCGATTTTCAGGATCGAGGACTCTGGCTCGAACCGGGTCCGCGCCGCATCGAGCTCCGGGCCGACGGCTACGAGACCGCGACCTTCGACGTTCGCATCCTCGAAGACCAGACGGTGAATTACAGAAGGGACCTGGCGAGAGAGACGCCCCGCGCAGAAGCGCCACGCGTCGCCGCGCCCAAGACGTTTTACGTTGTTCCAGGATGTTACGCGGGTGATAAGCCGCCCGCTGCCGAGCGGCTCCCGAGCGGGTGCGTGGCTCGGAACGTCAGGACGATCCCGCCCGTTCTGAGCCGTCTGACCTCGAAGCCTTAGATCCTGCTGCGATCCCCAATTACCGAGGCTGGGGGACGATGCGGATGTAGGGCAACGGCGATTTCCACCCTTCCGGATAGGTCTTTTTTGCGTCGTCATCCGAGACGGCCGGCAGGATGATGACGTCGTCGCCTTGTTTCCAGTTGACCGGTGTCGCGACCTTCCGCGTCGCCGTGAGCCGGCACGAATCGAGCAGGCGAAGGATCTCGTCAAAGTTCCGCCCCGTGCTCATCGGATATGTCAACGTGGCCTTGACCTTCTTGTCGGGTCCGATGATGAACACGGACCGCGCCGTCGCATTGTCCGCGGGCGTCCGCCCTTCACTCGTGTCTCCCGCGTCGGCGGGCAGCATGTCGTACTGCTTCACGATCTTGAGTTGTGGGTCGCCAATCAGTGGATAGTTCACCGCGTGTCCCTGCGACGACTCGATGTCCTTGGACCATCTCTGGTGGTTGCTGACACCGTCCACGCTGATCGCGAGAATCTTGCAGTTGCGCTTGTCGAACTCCGGCTTTATGCGGGCCATATAGCCCAGCTCAGTGGTGCATACCGGCGTGAAGTCCTTAGGATGAGAGAACAGGACTGCCCACCCATCACCAATCCAGTCGTGGAAGTTGATTGTGCCCTCGGTCGACTCGGCCGTGAAGTTCGGGGCAACATCGTTAATACGCAGCGACATGAAATCCTCCTTGGTCAACACCAATGCTTATCACGTGCGCGCGCACTCTTCCGCATGGTCGCCACGTGTCAGTCTCTCCCTCGATTGAGACTCCTATTTCGCGACCGTGGTTGCGACGAACGTCGCGATCTCGTCCGCGAACCGCTGGGGCTCTTCCCAGTGAGGGCTATGGCCAGCACCAACGTAAATCACGAGCCGCGAACCATTGATGGCCTGGCTCAGCGCGTCCTGTTCCGGCCGGCGAGTGAACGAATCCTGATCCCCCCAGATGAGAAGAGTCGGGACGCGAACGTTCTGCAGCTGCGCGGAAAAGTCCATCGTTCGAAACGGTTCGAGCGCGGCCTTCCAGACGCGCGCAGGCACCTTCATCGCATCCGCGACGATGGTCTCGAAGAACTCGGGCGGAACCGGCTGGGCCAGCGTGCTCTGCTGAAACTCCCGAACGAAGGCCGGATCGATCGGATCCTTCAGTGTCAGGACCTCGTTCAGGAACGCGTCGACTTCGGCATTCGCGGGGCGCGGCATGAACGCGCCTTCCAGCACCAGCGCCCGCGTACGCTGCGGGTAATCGACCGCAAAGCGTTGCGCAACCGTCGATCCCATCGAGTGCCCGACGATCACTGCCTGCTCGATGCCGAAGGCGTCCAGAAAGGCGGCGACGTCACGTGCAAACACAGCAGACGCGTAACTGCCCTCAGGCTTGCCCGAGTCGCCGTGCCCGCGCTGCGTCACGGCAAACACGCGCAACGATCGTGGCAGATACCGCAGGACCTGATCGTAAGACCGCATCGAATCTGTGTACCCGTGCAACAGCACAACCGGCGTTCCATCCGGATCGCCACGCTCCATATACATCAGCCTCGTGCCGTCGGGAAGATCGACGTGCCTTGCAGCCGACGCGGAACCCTCGTGATGCGCATGGTGCGCGCGCGCGAACGATGACGGCGGCGCCGTGACCGCGCTCTCCGTCAGGATTCGCGACGAGGACAACTGCACGTCAGCTCGTGCCCAGGCCTTTTCAAACCGTTGCTTCGCGGCGAGCGCATCGGCCGACTTCCCTTGCGCCTCGAGGCTCTTCGCCAATCCAAAGAGCGACCACCCGTTTTCGCGGAAGCGCTTCAGATCTTCGCGATACACCGCTTCTGCGTCCGCCGGTCGTCCTGCGTCGAGCAGAATCGCGCCCAGGATTTGCCGTGGCGGGTGATGCCACAGCGGCGGCTCGGCATAGGGAAGGTCGTCTTCGACCGTTACGGCTTCGCGAAGCGAGGCAAGCGCCGCTTCGGCGTTGCCTCGCTTCATGCCGAGTTCACCCTCGAGAATGCGGGAGGCGATCTTCAGATTGGTGAGCAACGGCAACTCCTTGAACGTCGTCGCGAACGCTTCGTGCTTCATGACCGTTTCGAGCGCCATCAACTCGCGTGCCGCCGCGTCGAGACGCCCGCGTGCGACGAACCCGAGCCCGCGTGTGTAGTGCCAGATGCCCATTGCGTACGGCTCGTTGGCAGGCGGCTCGGGTTCAGTCAGGACGTCCTGCCACATCCCGAACCGCGCGTAGGCGAGCATCGGCGTCACCGGAAAATCGGTCGTCCATGCGAGCTTGCCGGCGTGGTGATGCGGCACTTTCTCGGCAACCTTTCTCGCCGCGTCTACCGCGACCGCCCGACGGCCTTCGAGCGTGGCAGCCGCCCAGAGGAAGTGCAGGTTGTGCGGGTAATAGCTGACCGGATACAGCCCCTGTGCCTGGCACTGCGCGAGATAGTCCTCGTCGGCAGCGATGGCGCGCACGTTCACTTCTGCAGCGTCCGCGTAGCGTCCGACGCGGATGTAGATGTGCGCCGGCATGTGGACCATATGCCCTGCGGCGGGCATCAGCGAGCCGAGACGATCGGCGCTCGCTGCTGCCCTGTCCGGATCGGCCGAAGCCTCGAGCAGGTGGATGTGGTAGTGCAACGCCCCTGCATGGTCAGGCTGTCTCGCAATGACGCGTTCGAGAGCGTCGAGAACCAGCGCCGTCTCCGGCTTGGCGGCGCCGTCCTTCTGCCAGTAGTCCCACGGCATCGTGTTCATTTGCGCGTCGGCGTAGAGCGTTTGGATGTCGGCATCCTGCGGAAAACGCTCGGCCGCGGCACGCATGGCGGCTGCATACATTCGATCGAGGGCAGGGCGATCGCCGGTGCCATCAGCGGCGTAACGGCGCGAGAGCGCTTCGATGAGCGCCTGCTCACGCGGCGTCACGCCCGCGACTCGCGCGACCGCGGCCTGGATCGCTGCATACGCCTGCCGACCGTTGTCTTGCGTCATCGGCGCATTGAGATTGGGACCGAGCGCCAGCGCCTGTCCCCAATACGCCATCGCAAGACCGGGATCGAGCCGCGCCGCCTCACGGAAGGCACGAATCGATTCGGCATGATTGAACGCATACAGCAGCCGCAACCCTTGATCAAAGAAGCGCTGCGCCTGCGCCACCGACGTCGTCACCGGCATGTGCAGCGTTCCAAGCCCGGTGAGCGCCGGGGCAATCGGAGCCTCCTGTGCTCGGGCGGACGTCTGTGCTGCCGGCGCGGTCATCACAGCGACCGCGACTACTGACGCCAGAACCGTTCTCGACACTCTCGGTAACATGCTTGTTCCTCTTGGTTCGCCTGCGGGTCTCAAGACCCGCCGCTACGATCTAAGTAGAGGCGCGCCTTCCCTGGCCTGAAGCACAGTCGAAGGCAGACGCGCCTGACCATTTGTTTACTCACCTGTGTTGACCGCTTTCTTCGCCACCTCGATCTCGTTCTCGACCGAGAACACGCCGGTCACTTCGCGCGCACGCATCTCTGCAATCTGACGGTCGCCTGTGTTGTCGACGACGCCGAACAGAGTGGTGTGGCCATTGCGCACGACGATGTGGATGGCATACATGCCGAGTGGCTGATGCATGCCTGGGAATCGCCGTGAGTCGTAGATCTCACGCCGGATCTGATCGGGCCCGCCGGGGGCATAGCGCGACAGAAACGCATCGGTGTAGATCCGGTAGAAGGTCGCCCACCGGATGCGGTCGTCATTCTGCGACGCCGGCAATAGCTCCACCCGGTTAGCGATTTCGTCGACGCCCGAGACTCGGCGGGTTGCCGACTCGGCCGCATTCTTCAGGCTTCCGTGGTACGCGTAACCGGTGAGCGTCACCGTTCCCCGTTCCACGTTGAAGGCCATGAAATCGAACACGCCGTAGTACGGCAACCGCTCGAGCGCGCGCTGCACCGACTGCGTGGTTTCACGCGCGCTCACCGACTGGGCACCTGCGCCGACGCTCGTGATCATCAGCGCGCCCACGACCACGATCGCGGCGAGGCGCACGAGCCCTTGACCTGCGATATTCATCATCGTCCTCCTGCGCTCTCGCTGAGCATCCACTCGCGAGCGTGCGACTGCGCTGGCACGCGAGAGACTTCGACAATCGATCCCACGGTCGTTTCGCCCGCAATGATTCGACCGGTAGCATCGAGCGCAACGAAGTCGCAGCCACGCACGCGTGAGAAACCGAAGTCGGCAACATAAACAATCGTGATCTCGCGTGACTCTGGATCCCACGCGACCTCGTCGAGTTCTGCTGGTACGGAATGAAGACCGAACGGTATGGCTGCCCAGTGGCGCTTCATGGCTTCCTTGCGATCCATTCGCGACCCACCGGTGCTGGGAACGCTCCACTCGCCGAAGCGAACCCCGTCTTTATGCATGGCGAGCAATGTGTCGAAATCGCCGTCGCTCCAGCACGACAGCCACAGTTCGGCCCACCGGATCGCCTGCCTTCGCGTGAACATGTGCCCTCCCCACTTGCTTGACGTCGCATGAAGTCGCGACATAGGACATGGAAGAGCGAGGCATGTGCCACGTCAGGGA
>Ga0075428_100002150_pt1 | contig 21288 bp, 24 predicted proteins | sample RhiMetdeltSRZDD2_FD_75291 | JGI IMG/M metagenome (GOLD analysis project Ga0075428, IMG submission 75291) | Populus rhizosphere microbial communities from Tennessee, USA - Rhizosphere MetaG P. deltoides SRZDD2 | ecosystem: Host-associated > Plants > Roots > Rhizosphere > Soil | place: USA... | reverse complement strand
CCGGCTAGACAGCGTGGCGGCGCCCAGCCTGAGCTTGACCGCCAACCTCAGCACTTGGCTGCAGCTCTCGCCTGACGTCATCGTAGTGCACGCTGGCGTGAACGACATCGTCAGCGGCGAGTGGACGGGGTCGCAGGCGGCGACGAACATGACGACGCTTCTGACGACCATCTTCTCGCTCCTCAAGGGCGTGCGGGTCATCGTCTGCAAGATCATCGGCGTGACGGGCGCGTTCTCCGGCTTCCAGTCAGCGATCAACACCTTCAACGCCGCGCTCGACGGTGTGGTGAACGGGCTTGGCTCGTCGGTCAGTGACGTCATGCTCGTCGACTGCGCCGCAGGCTTCGACGTCGGGACCATGCTGCAGGGCGACGGCATTCACCCCAACGCCGCCGGCGCGCAGCACATCGCGAACAAGGTCTTCGACGGGATCAAGATCGCGGGGTTCGGAGTCTAACCCATGGCGTCCTCCTTCCAGTTCCCGCTCATCATGCCGAGCACGAGCTCGTTCGACGACGCCTCGGGGCGCCTGCAGGCGGCGATCGACCGCGCGAGCAGGGGCGCCTCGGTGACCGGCGGCATGGGGTACGTCGAGCTCGCGGAGGGCGACTTCTACACCTCCGTGCCCATCAACCACAAGAGCAACGTGCTCGTGTCGGGGCACCGGGGGCGGCGCTTCCGCGTGCGCAAGCACGGCAGCTGGGCGCTCACCGGAGCCGACAACTACCTCAACGCGTTCTGGAAGCTCGCCGGCGCGACGAACACGGCGAAGCTGAACACGACCCTGACGGCGAACGCCATCGTCGACGCGAAGACGATCACCGTCGCCTCCGCAGGCACGCTCGTCGCGGGCGACTGGATCTGGATCCAAGGCACGCAGTACCCGAGCATGATCTACCCGGACAGCGACGCGGGGCTCGTCATCCGCCGCGAGCTCGTGCAGGTCGACAGCTCTTACGCTGGTGGCACCACCATCGCGCTCGCCGAGCCCCTGATGCAGAGCCACGCCAGCGGCAACTCGGTCGTCGCTGTCACACCGCTCGAGAACGCGGCGCTCGTCGGCGCCGACTTCTACTCGCCCGCGGGTAGCGTCGCCGTGGGCGTCATGCAGGAGTACGCCTCGCGCACGGCGTACGAGGACATTTCCGGCGAGGGTCTGTCCCGCGCCGTGGTCAACCTGGTCGGGTCTCGCGACTTCGAGGTGCGCGGCGTCCGGGGCAACGGCGAGAACAACTCGCTCGTGCTCGCCTACTCCCCCATCGACGGCTCGATCTCCGGCTTGCGGAACGACGGCAACGGGAAGCGCTTCCACTCCTCGGGCGTGGCGCGCGCGCTGCTGCAGATGCAGTTCTGCCCGGTGGCGATCCGGGTCGACGACCTCGTGCTCAAGCATGGCTGCATGGGCGTCTTCCTCGGCGGCGGGAAGCACCTCAAGTTCGGCGACGTGATCGTGCACGACATGGACACGGCGCAGGCGCTCAGCACGCAGATCACCGCGGGCGAGGCGGGCAGCGGGCAGCGCATGGGCGCGGGGTGGATGAGCGGCGCGGGTCCGGTCGGGGCGTCGGGCTACGCCGAGTTCGGTCACGATGTCGTCGTCGACGCGCTCGAGATCTTCAACGTGCGCCACGACGCGAACGGCTGCGCCGCCTACGTGCACGACACCGGCTACCACTTCGACCGCATCAGCATTATTCAGGGCAGCGCGGTGCCCGGCACCATGTACGGGTTCGTGTTCTCCGACACCGGCGGCACGATCGACTCGATGAACATCGAGGGGGTCACGAACGGCATCGTCAGCGAGAACCCCTTCGTCACGATGCACTGGGGCACCGTCGGGCTCAGCGCCACGCCCTACGGCGGCGGGTCCAACGCCTCCCTGCCACTGCAGCTCGCGCACACGAGCGGCTCGATCCAGATCGAGTTCCTCGCGCTGAACAACTACAACCAAGCGATCCGGTTCGGCGGCAACTTCAACGACTCGGGCTTCAGCATCCTGAAGATGTCCGGCCCAGACGTCGTCACCGGCGAGGTCGCGATCCGCACCGACCTGATCATGGCATATAACAATACCGGCTCGGGCTTCTCCGTCGGCGAACTCGTGAAGATCGACGGGATGATTTCGATCACGGTCGGCGGACAGACGCGCCTCTACCCCAGCATCGTGACCCCGACCGGACCAGGGACGGCTAACGCCGTCGTCGCCGTGGGCGCGCCGCTCGACATCGGGACCGGCTTCATGATGATCTGCATGCTCCCCGCGAAACGCTGCACGATCAACGTCGCCGACGCCAACGTGACCGCGGGCAATAAGCTGGAGTCCCAGAACGGCTCGCGGCTGGCCGTGGTGAATAACTCCACGACCGTCCCTTGCGCCGTTGCCCTGACCTCGAAGACCGGGTCGGCGAACACGGGCGTCCACGCCGGTCCTCCCACGCACACCTAATTCCGGCTGGCTACCGCGCACGCCTGAGCTAGAATACCTGTGATGTGGCCCTTCCGTAAAAAGGTGCGGCGGGACGCCTGGGAGAACGCGGTCACCGGGCTGGGCACCTCGCGCGACAAGCGCACGTCGACCCTCTTCCGCCTCGGGTTCGTCACGGACGCCGAGGCGCGGGACCTGTGGATCGGGGACGACATCGCGGCCCGGGTGATCGAGACGATCCCGCGTGAGACTCTGCGGCAAGGGTTCTCGGTCAAGATCCAGCATGAGGACGGGAAGGTCGAGGAAACCCAGCAGCTGTCCGAGGAGCTGCAGGCTCGGCTGGAGGACCTCGGCGCCGAGGACGCTCTGTACACGGCGCTCTGTTACGAGCGCGCCTACGGGGGCGCGGCGATCTGGCCGGTGACCAACGACCAGCAGGAGTCACTGGCCCAGCCGCTCGATCCTACCAAGGCGATCGAGTACACCTCGCTGATCGTCTTCCAGCCCAACGAGCTGCAGGCCCGCACGTACTACGACGACATCCGCGAGCCGCGGTTCGGCGAGCCCAAGACGTACACCGTCGCGCCGCGCCACGCGGGCGGCTCGGCGCCGAACTTCGAGATCCACGAGTCGCGCCTGGTGATCTTCCCGGGCGCGCGCGTGAGCCGCGAGAACCTGCCCGGCGCGCGGCCGGGCTGGGGCTACTCGGCGCTCTCGCGCATGGTGCACGTGCTCCGCGACTTCAACTCCGCGTGCGACGGCGCGAGCGCGCTCATCGCGGACATGTCCCAGGGCGTGTTCAAGATGAGCGGCCTGATCGCGGCGCTGGCCTCCGACCAGGCCGACGCGATCAAGGCGCGCATGCAGATGATGGACATCTCGCGCTCGATGGTCCGCGCGCTGCTCCTGGACAAGGAGTCGGGCGAGGAGTTCGAGCGCAAGAGCACTCCGCTCACCGGGCTGCCGGAGCTGATCGACAAGTTCATGCTGCGGCTCGCCGCGGCGTGCGACATGCCCGTCACGCTGCTCATGGGGCAAAGCCCCTCGGGCATGAACGCCACTGGCGAGAGCGATCGGATCTTCTTCTACAACCGCGTCGCGCAGGCGCAGCGCCGGCTGCGCCCGCGCCTCGAGCATCTCGTCCGGCTCCTGTTTCTCTCGCCTAACGGACCGACCAACGGCCGCGAGCCCGAGGTGTGGTGCGTGGAGTTCGCGCCGCTGTGGCAGCCGAGCGAGAAGGAGATCATGGAGACCCGGCGCGTGCAGGCCGAGATCGACGAGAAGTACTTCAACATGGGCGCGCTCGGCACCAGCGAGATCCGCGCCTCGCGTTGGGGCGGCGACTCCTACTCGTTCGACACGAAGCTGGACGCCGAGTGGGATGCCGTCGTCGAGGCGCAGACCGAGGCCGACCTCGAGCGCGCGCAGAACCCGACACCCGCGCCGGGCGCGACCGGCGAGACTGCCCAGCCGGCCGCCGGGGGCCCGGCCCCGTCCGAGCCCGGCGCGGGGCCTAAGCCCGAAGAGGAGTAGCCGGTGCCCAACCGGCGCACGGCCGCGCACGTCCGCATCCGGCGCGCGCTGTTCAAGCCGCGTCGCCCCCAGTGGCGCAAGCGGCTGCCCCGGCAGGCGCAACCGGACGCGCTGCGCCTCGAGTACTTCCAGTCGATCCGGCACTACCTCGACCAGGCGCGCCGGCTGGTGGAGGAGCGAGTGGTGCCGCTGCTGGAGGCGTTCGTCCGCGAGCGTCTCGACGCGCCCTCGGACGCGAACAAGATCTCGGACGCCGTCTCAGAGGAGTTCTTCAAGAGGCTGCGCCCGAGCGAGCTGGAGTCGGTGGCGCAGAAGATCGCCGAGCGGACGTCCCGGTTCCAGAGCGAGCAGCTCCAGAAGCAGCTGCGCGCGGCGTTCGGCGTGGACGTCGTGCACGCCGAGCCCAACCTCGCGAACAAGGTCGACCGCTTCGTGGCAGATAACGTTTCCCTGATCAAGAGCATCCCTAACAAATACTTGGATGACGTGGAGGCCGCGGTCACGCGCGGCGTCCGCGGGGGCAAGACGTCCAAGCAGATCGCCGAGGACCTCCGGGACGTCTACGACGTCGGCGAGGCGCGCGCCCGCATGATCGCGCGCGATCAGGTCGGCAAGTTCTTCGGCGAGGTGAACCGGGCGCGGCAAACGGCGCTGGGGATCAAGGGCTACACGTGGCGCACCTCGCGCGACGAGCGCGTGCGCGCCACGCACGCTACACTGGAAGGGAAGCATTTCGAGTGGAACGATCCCCCGGAGGTCGGGCACCCCGGGGAGGACTACCAGTGCCGGTGTTACCCGGAGCCCGACCTCACCCCGATCCTGGAGGAGATGTAGCCATGAAGTATTTCGACCGACTCTGGACCGCCGTCCTGCTCTTTGCCCTCGCCGCGCTCGTGCTCGGCTGCACCTCGTGCGCCGGCCCGATGAGCGCCGGCCCCGGGTTCTCCACGAGCGACGTGGAGCACGAGTACAAGATGGCCGCGTCCGTCGAGGTCGACTGCGTGTACCCGGAGCTGCCGCCCATGTCGGACGTGCAGCGCATGTTCCTCGAGATGTTCGGCGGCCTGCCCGGCCCCAAGCGTTACGGCTCGGCCGTGGCCGTGGGCCCTGGCGCCGCGATGACCGCGCGCCACGTGGTCGACTGTGACGCCGTGGTGCTCGGGAAGTACATCGACGGCGAGGCCATGAAGATCACGCTTACGACCTACTGGGGCAACAGCTCCGAGTTCGTGGTGGAGAAGGCAGGCGACTCACGCAAGCAGGACGTCGCGCTGCTCGTGGCGACCGCGGGCCGCGAGCCCTTCGTGTACTTCGCCGAGCTGGGGACCGATCCGCTGATCGGGGACGGCCGCAAGCCGGAGACCTGGGTCTGCCTGGTGGCGGCCATGCCGTGGGAGGCGCAGCGCTGCGGACCCGTGTCCCGCTACGAGCGCGGCGACGAGTGGATGGGCGCCGGTTACGTGATCTACGATCTCCACAGCGACGGCGGGAACAGCGGCTCCGGGGTGTTCGACTCCGACGGGAAGCTGGTGGCGATCCACGTGGCCAGCGTAGGGAATCACGTCGGGGGCGGCTACGTGGTGAGCCGCTGGCGCCACCTCGTCCCGCCTCGCTACATGAGCCTGGACTTCTAGCCCCGCTTGCTCGGACGCGGATCGTCCTCCACACTTTCAGTCGGAACAGGGAGTCACACCAATGCCGCTTCCCAAGGGACGTAGGAAGAAGATCGCCATCACGCTGGACCACGCCGCGCTGACGGCGACCGGCGCGATCAAGATGTACAAGGCCCCTCGGCGCTGTGAGGTCGAGAAGGTCGACTACATCAACCCCACCGGCCTCGCCGGAGACCCCGCGAACTTCTTCGAGCTGCGGATCAAGAACGGCTCGACCGTGGTGGCCGGCCCGCGCTCGACCGAGAACGACAACGGCGGGACCACGATCGCGGCCGACACGTTCATCGACATCGACCTCTCCGCCACGCTCGCCAACCGCGTGCTGGCCGAGGGCGACGTGCTCCTGTTCGACGTGGTCGAGGGCGGCACCGCGACGCTCCCCGCCGGCCGCGTGATCGTCCACCTCAAGTTCCTGTAGGCCGCCCGCGTGTCGTTCCGCATCGACCGAGGACTCCTTCGCTCGCCGCGCCGCACGGCCGCGGGCACGCTCCGCGTGGACGGTGTGTTCACGCGCGCGGGGGTCTTCGTCTACCGGAACCCGGACGGCAGCGAGCGGCGCGAGCTGCGCCTCCCCGAGGAGGTCTTCCGAAAGGACGCTCTCGCGTCGTTCGAGGGCGTGCCGGTCACGGACGATCATCCGCCCGTCATGGTCGCGCCTTCAAACGTCAAGCAGTACGCGCGCGGCGTCACGCAGGAAGGCGTGCGCCAGGACGGCGACCTCGTGGTCGGCTCGCTGATGATCACGGACCCCGAGCTGATCGCGAAGGTGGAGAGCGGCAAGGTGCAGCTCTCCTGCGGGTACGAGGTGGACGAGGACGCCACGCCCGGCGAGGACCCGCGCTACGGCCGGTATGACGTCGTGCAGCGGAAGATCCGCGGCAACCATCTGGCGATCGTCGACGTCGCGCGCGCGGGCCCGGAGGCGCGCGTGCGCATGGACGCCGCTGTTCGCCAGGACGAGCCGAACACCGACTCGCTTGCACGTGAGTCGTTCACTGCTACAACTTCTTCTAGCCCCCGAGGGGACACCATGAAGACGCCTGAGGAACTTCAGAAGATGGTCGACGCCGCGATCGCGGACGCCGCGGCTCAGGCCCGGCGCGCGGATGCGGCCGAGGCCCAGGTGCGCGAGCTGCAGGCCCGTGCGGACAAGGCCGAGGGCGCGGTCGCCGCGCACGCCTCGGTGGCCTCCGAGCTGGAGCAGGCCCGCAAGGACCTCAAGGACAGCGAGGGCCTTCGCGAGAAGGCCGCGCGTGCCGAGGCCGAGCGCGACGCCGCGATCGCCGCGCGCCGCGACGCCGAGGACCCCAAGCGGTTCGCGGACGCGGTCAAGGCGCGCTGCGCGCTCGAGGGCGACTGCCGCTCCGTCATGGGCGCGGAGTTCCGCTGCGACGGCATCGAGGACCGCGACCTCCAGGTCGCCGTGCTCAAGCGGCTCGGCCACCAGGTGGAGAAGGACAAGTCGGCCGACCACGTCGCCGGCCTGTTCACCTCCGCCGTCAAGCACTACCGCTCCGGCGAGGCCGCGCTCTCGCGCGCCCGCGACGTCATGGTGGCGCAGCGCAAGGACGCCGAGCGCTACGACCGTGACTCCGCTCGGCAGCGCATGATCGATCGCAACCGCGGCCGGGCGCCGCAGGAGAGCAAGTAGCCATGTCCCAGACCAGCGTGACCACGCGGCAGCCCGTGTCGGTCGCCGGCATGCCCGGCGACGAGGCCGGCGGCCTCTACGAGTACGAGAGCGGCCACAACCAGAACGCCTCCGCCTCGCTGTTCTTCGGCCGCATGGCCGCGGCCGGCTCCGAGACGGACGGCGCGCAGACCCTGGCCGCCACGAGCGATCGCCTCAAGGGCGTGCTCGTGCTCAGCCAGAACTACGATCCCAACACCGACCTCGCGTCGGACGGCGGGATCGCCCCCGACGTCCACGGCAGCTTCATGCGCCGTGGCCGCGTCTGGGTCGAGGTCGAGGAAGCCGTCACCCCCGCGTCCGTCGTGCGCGTGCGCGTGGTCGCGGACACCGAGGGCCCGGTCGGCCGCTTCGCGGACACCGCGGACACCGGCAAGACGGTCGTCCTGAAGTCGGCCCGCTTCCTCGGCACCACGACCGCGGCGGGACAGCTCGTGCTCGTGGAGTTCGACCTCCTCGACGGGATCACCGCCGACTAAGGCGGAGGAGACACAGACCATGGATCGCCTGGACGCAACCGAACTGGCCTTCTTCAAGCGCGAGCTGGAGGCCGTCGACACCCGCATCTTCGAGGAGAAGCTGCCGGACCTCAAGGCCCGGCAGCTCATCCCGACGATCTCGGACCTCGCCGCCGGGGACCGGTCGTACACCTACCGCATGTTCAAGAAGATCGGCAAGGCGAAGTACGCCGGGGCCGGTGGGAGCAACGACGCTCCCCGTGCGGACGTGGCCGGCAACGAGTTCACCACGAACCTGAAGCCGGTGATCGCCTCCTACGGCTACAACATCTGGGAGCTGCAGGCCGCGGCGAAGGCCGGCCGGCCCCTGGACGCGATGCGCGGCGTGGCCGCGCGGCGCGCCATGGAGCAGCTCGTCGACGAGTCGTGGGCCTGGGGCGACGCCGAGCAGGGCCTCAAGGGGCTGCTCACGCTGTCCAGCATCAACGACTTCGCCGGCTCGGGCGTGTGGGGAACCCTCGCGACCGCGGACCCGGACAAGGTCGTGGCGGACATCATGGGGATCTGCTCGTACACCAACGAGCAGACCAAGGGCGTCTTCGGCCGCTTCCGCGTGCTGCTGCCGATCAAGCTCTACAACCTCGCCGCGCAGCTCCGCATGGGCGACGGCTCGGACCAGACGGCGCTCAAGTTCGCGCTCGCGAACTGCCCGTACCTCAGCGACGTCCAGCCCTGGTTCCGCTGCTCGGCCGCGGCCGACGCGGAGGGCTCGCCTCTCTCCAAGGACCTCATGTTCGCCTACCCGGTGGACGAGATGGTCGTCGGCGGCCTCGTGCAGGAGATCGACTTCCTGGCGCCGCAGGAGAAGGGGTACGAGTTCGAGATCCCCGGTCACGCGGCGACCGGCGGCGTGGTCTGCCGCTACCCGATCGCGCTGACCAAGTGCGACGACATGACCTAAGCAGGTAACCCGGCCGGGGGCGGCCTGGGCTTGATCCTCCTCCCGCGCTCGCTCGTGTCGCCCCCGGCAGGGACCCTGCTGTACGAGGAGCGCAACCTATGATCACCTGGGCCGACGTCGTGCTCATCGCGCCAGGGCTGTCCTCGATCGACGAGGACTCCCAGGACGCCGTGCTGGCCTACGTCCAGCGCCTGGTCGCCCCTGCCAAGTGGGGCGACTGGGTCGACATGGGGATGACGTTCCTGGCCGCTCACTACGGAACCCTGGTGCAGCGCTCGCTGGCCACCAGCGGCAGCAGCTCGCAGGCCGTGGGCCCCGTGGTGAGCGAGACGGTCGGCCCGGTGGCGCGGACGTTCGCCGTGCTCACCTCCAGCTCTGGCTCCGGGGACGCCTCGCTCACCACGACCAACTGGGGCCGCGAGTACGTCGAGCTGCGCCGCTCGCTGCCCAGCCGCTTCGACACGGTGCTCTAGTGGCGCGCGGCGTCTCCGCCAAGATCACGGTCAACGACAGCGGCCTCCGCCGGCTGATGTCACAGGTCAAGGATCTGGAGGGGGACCCGCACGTCCGCGTGGGGATCTTCTCGGACGGCAAGGGTGGCGAGCAGCACGACGAGAGCGGCCTCTCCAACGTCGAGCTGGCCGTCATCCACGAGTTCGGCGCGCCCGAGGCAGGCATCCCGGAGCGCAGCTTCATCCGCTCCACGTTCTCTAAGGAGCGCGCGGCGCTGAAGGCCGATCTCAAGGTGCTGCTCAAGCGCGTGCTGGAGGGCAAGCTCGAGGCGCGCGCCATGTTCGACCTGCTCGGCCAGCGGCTGGTCGCCGCGATCCAGCGGCGCGTGCGCGGCGAGGGGATCCCGCCCCCGCTCAAGCAGGCGACGATCGACCGCAAGGGCTCGTCCCGCCCGCTGATCGACACCGGCCGCATGATGGCTGCGCTCACCTACGCGACGTTCATCCGCGGCGAGAAGGGCGGGCGCTAGTGGACCTCTCCTCTGTCGTCCTCGGATTCGCCTCGGCGTACACCGTCACGCGCGCCAGCGGCGCGGGCGCCTACGGCTCCGACGGGAAGTTTGACGAGCCTGGGACCACCACGCTCAGCGTGCAGGCCGTGGTGCACCCTCTCACCGGGCGGGACCTGCAGCGGCTGCCTGAGGGCCTGCGGACGTCCGACGTCCTCTGCGTTTACAGCGTCGAGAGGCTGCGCGTAAAGGCCGCCGGGGAGCGCCCGGACAAGATCACGATCGGCGGCGAGCAGTACCAGGTGGAGCACGTGGAAGACTGGTCGACGCTCGGTAACTACTTCCGCTCCTACGTCCGGAAGGTGGGCCGGTAGCCATGGCGTGGTCGGACATCGAGACGGCGATCCGCGCCTGGGTCAAGAGCGGCAGCGGCCTCACCGACGAGCAGGTGATTTGGGCCGACCAGAACGGGGGCAGCCCGGCCCTGCCGTTCATCGACATCCGCCTCGGCGAGCTGGTCCCGGTGGGCGCCGCGGACGCCTCCGACTGGGAGTACGACGCGGGCGGCCCGGCCGGCCAGGAGATCGTCATGTCCGGCCACGGCGTGCGCGAGTTCGCCGTCTCCGTCCGGGCCTTCTCGGCCTCGCCGCTGGGCAACTCCTCGGCGCGGGCCCTGCTTTCCAAGGTGCAGACGGCCCTGGCCTTGGAGTCGGCGCGCAGCGCCCTCCACGCCGCGGGCGTGACGCCCTTCGACAACGGGCGCGTCCAGGTCGTGCCTGCTATACTAGAGACCTCCTGGGAAGGACGAGCAGTGCTGCAGGTTAGGTTTTACACCGAGGAGACGGTTACCGAGCGCACGACCTACATCGACACGGTGGAGGTCACGAACGAGGAGCCGACCCCGGACCAGACCTTCCAGGTCACGATCGAATAGGAGCCCGGAACCATGCCTCTCTCCGACATCGTCTCGATCTCGATCGTCACCGAATCCCAGTCGGTCAAGCAGGCCGGGTTCGGCGTGCCGCTCATCCTGTCGGCGAACGCCACGTGGCCGGAGCGGATCCGGTTCTACGCGGACGACACGGCCGTCGCCGTCGACTTCGCGGCCGGCACCCCGGAGCGGCTGGCGGCTGCCGCCATGTTCGCGCAGAACCCGAACCCCGAGCGCATCGCGATCGGGCGCCTCGCGAACAAGCCCACCCAGAAGTGGACCATCGACCTCGGGTCGGCGGGCATCCAGAACAGCACCCGCTACCGGCTCCAGATCACGCGCGCCAACGGGACCGTCGAGAACGCCGACTTCACCACGGACGCCTCGGCCACCGAGGCCGAGCTGTGGGCCGGCCTCGCCGCGGCCGTCAACGCCACCGGCGCGGCCGCGACCCTGACCGCGGTCGACACCGGCCCCGGCACCTCGCTGGTGATCACGGCCGACGCGGCCGGCAACTGGCATGGCATGGCCGTCATCACCCCGGACGGGCAGTACGACTCCGGCGTGTACATGTCGATCGTCCAGGACCACGTCGACCCGGGCGCGGCCGCGGACCTCGCCGCGATCAAGGCCGTGAACGACGAGTGGTACGCCGTCGTCAACCTGTACAACTCGGAGGCCATGGGGACGGCGATCGCGAACTGGGTCGAGGCAAACAAGAAGCTGTTCGCCTGCGACATCCAGGACAGCGCCACCGTGACGGCCGCGGTCGGCGGGACCGACTTCGCGGACGACCTCAAGGACGCGGCCCTCGCGCGCACGGCCCCGATGTACCACCCGGACAACGCCGAGATGGCCGGCGCCGCGTGGCTGGGGAAGTGCCTGCCCTTCACCCCCGGCAGCGAGACCTGGAAGTTCAAGACGCTCGCCACCGTGAATGTCTACCCGATCACCGCCACGCACCAGGTGAACCTGGAGGCCAAGCGCTGCAACTACTATTACGAGGTCGCGGGCGTGAACATCACCACGCAGGGCGTGGTCTCGGCCAACGAGTTCATCGACGTCGTGCGCGGCCGTGACTGGCTGGAGGCGCGCCTCTCGGAGCGGATCTTCGGCGCGCTCGCCAGCGCGATCAAGATCCCTTACACCGACCGCGGCGTGGCGATGATCGAGGCGCAGGTCCGCGCCGTCCTCAAGGAGGCCGTCGCGAACGGCTTCCTTACGGACGACCCGGCGCCGACCGTCTCCGTGCCCAAGGTCGCCGACGCGGCGCCGGCCGACAAGAGCGCCCGGCTGCTTCGCAACGTCCGTTTCTTCGGCACGCTCGCCGGAGCCATCCACAAGCTGATCGTCCAGGGCACGATCTCGGTCTAGCCCGGAGCAAGAGGAGAGCTGAACCATGTCGACCCGTACCTACGATCCCGGCGAGCACCTCTGCTCCTTCCTCGCCGTTCCCCTCAGCGCCTGGGGCCCGGACACGTTCATCATGGCGAGCCGCGCCGAGGACGCCTTCAGCATGACCGTCGGGGCCGGCGGCGAGGTCGCCCGCAACCGCAACCGCAACCGCACCGGCTCGGTGACGATCACGCTGCTCGCCAGCTCGCCCGAGAACGACCTCCTGTCCGCGATCGCGGTCGCCGACGAGAAGCGCGGCGAGGGCGTGGGCCCGCTCTTCGTCAAGGACCGGCTGGGCACGACCCTGGTGCACGCCGAGAACGCCTGGATCCGGAAGCGGCCCGACCTCGAGCGCGCCAAGGAGACCGGGGTGGTCGAGTGGATCTTCGACTGCGCCGAGCTGGAGACGTTCGCGGGCGGCTCGGTGCTGCCCTAACGGAGGCGCACCATGATCTACCTCGGCACGATCGACAACGCAGGCAGCGACGTGAAGAACAACCTCAACACGTCGACGCCGTTCACGATCCCGCATGGCCGGATCGTCGTGCAGCCCTCGGCCGCCACGTACGCGGTCGCCAAGTCGGCGGCCCAGGACGCCGCGTTCCTGCCGGGGGCCGTCACGTCCATGCTTCAGCTCGGGGCGGCCAACTCGATCCAGGACCTCGGCAAGATGGACGGAGGCTGCACGCTGGCCGCGCGCAAGACGGACGCTGGCGTAGGCACGCTGAAGGTGTTCCTGCTGGAGAACTAGCTTAGCTACTTCCGGGGTGGCGCAGCGGAAGCGCAGGCGGCTGTTAACCGCCAGGTCCCTGGTTCGATCCCAGGCCCCGGAGCCCACGACACGAGGAGGAGGACCTCATGGTCGAGACCAAGACACGCAGCATCGACGGCCTGAACTTCGGCGTCACGCAGCTCCCCGCCATGCGCGGGCTGCGCCTCTTCAACAGGCTTGGGCGCGTGCTCGCGCCCGCGGTCGCCCGAGCGGCGGCCTCGCAGACCGACGGGGAGGTCCAGCTCGAGGGCCTGGCCGGCGCGCTGGACCTGCTCTTCGCCAAGCTGTCCGACGACGAGCTGGAGGGCATCACCCGCGAGCTGCTCTGGAACGCCACCGTCGAGGGCCGGCCGCTCCTGCAGGAGCTGGACGCCACGCTCGGCGGCAAGGTGGGGACCCTGCTCAAGCTGGTCGGGTTCGCCGTGGAGGTGAACTACGGCGGTTTTTTCGCCGTGCTGCGCGGCCTCGTGCCCACGCTCGTCCCGCGCCCGGCGGCGTCCCGATCCAGCTCCCCCCCGAGCGCGAGCCCGAGTGGCCAGCCCTCCGCCTAGTGGTGCGGCGCTGGACCACGATCGAGGGGCTTGACCTGCTCTCGGTCGACGACGTCCTCGACTGGAACGACGTGCTAGAGTCTGTTGCGAGGGCCGAGGCCGTCCGGGCCCCGGCTCCGCCGAGGTAACGGCCGATGCAACTCGCTGAATTCTTCGCCAAGCTGGGGCTCGACCTCGACGCCCAGTCGTTCGCGAAGGGGCAGCTTGCGGCCGACGCGATCAAGGGCGCGCTCGGCCTTGTGGTGGACGCGGCCAAGGCCGTCGGCAAGGCCATGGTCGACATGACCATCGGCACGATCAAGGCTGCCGACCATATCGACGAGGTGGCCCAGTCGACCGGCCTCTCCACGGACGAGCTGCAGGAGCTGGCCTACGCCGGCTCGTTCAGCTCGCTGTCCATGGAGGAGATGGCGCAGAGCATCGGGTTCCTGTCGAAGAACATGGAGGGCGCGGCCTCCGGCAGCAAGGAGCTGAAGGCCACCTTCAAGGAGCTGGGGGTCTCGGTCAAGAACCCGGACGGGACGCTGCGCAGCGCCAACGACGTCCTGGGGGACCTGGCTGACAGGTTCGCGGCCATGCCGGCCGGCCCGAAGAAGGTCGCGCTGTCGATGCAGATCTTCGGCCGCGCCGGCAAGCAGATGATCCCGCTCCTCAACGCCGGGCGCGCTGGGCTGGAGAAGTTCCGGCAGGAGGCCCACCGACTCGGCGTGGTAATGGACGAGGACCTGATCCGCCGGTCGGCCGAGGTGGACGACAACCTCAACCGGCTGGAGAAGGGCTGGGAGGGAATCAAGATCGCGGTCGGCCGCGAGCTGCTGCCGGTGCTGAGCAGCCTCACCGAGACGACCCTCGAGTGGGTCATGGCGAACCGCGAGGCCATCGCGTCCGGGATCAAGAGCTTCTTTGAAGCCATGGCGACCGCGGCCCGCGCCACCTACGACGCGGTCGTGTTCCTCGTCGACGGCGTCAAGCAGTTCATCGCGGAGTTCAAGAAGGGCGAGGGCCCGATCTTCACCGTGGTCTCCGCGCTGCTGCCGCTCGTGAACCTGCTCTCGCTCCTCGTGCAGAAGTGGGACGCGGTCAAGGCCGGCGCCATGGTCGTGTGGGAGTGGCTGGACCGCCGGCTCGCCCCGATCCTCAAGCTCCTGGACCCGCTGCTCCAGTTCATCGCGAAGCATTGGGAGACGATCACGAAGGTCATGCGCTACGCGATGATCGCCGTGCTGATCCCGATCGCCGCTGTGCTCGCCTCCGTGATCGCGTTCTTCGTTGCGCTCGGCGCCGCGATCCTCACCGTGGTCTCTGCGATCGCGGACCTGATCAACTGGTTCCGCGGGGCCGAGTCGACGATCGGCTCGTTCCTGGAGAAGTGGGGCAAGCAGCTGTACGAGGGGTTCGTGCAGCCCTGGGTCGACGCGGCCACGATCGTGCGCGACGCCTTCGGCAAGGCCTTCGACTGGATCGCGGCGAAGGTGCAGTGGACCCTGGACAAGGTCAACGAGGGCATCGAACTCCTGAACAAGCTGCCGGGCGTCAACATCGGGACGCGCCGGCTGGGGGACGTCATCTCTGCGATCCCCACCGTGCCGGGCGCGCCCGGGGCAGCCCCTGCGTTCTCCGTCCCCGGCGCCGCGCCCACGCTCGAGGCGCAGGCGCAGGCCGGCTCGCTCTCCTCAGCCGTCAACGCCGTGTTCAACATCACGCAGAAGCCGGGCGAGGACGGCGAGCAGTTCGCGCAGCGCGTGGCGCGCATCGTCGCCGACGAGCAGGAGCGGCGCATGCGTGAGGCCATGGCAGGAGTGCTCCCATAATGGCGCTGCTCTCCCTCCTGTACCGGATCCCGCCCACGGCGATCGGCTCGCTTGAGCTGGACGCCGCGATCTCGATCCAGCATCGCGGCGACGTCGAGGTCACCATGCACCCGGTCGAGCGCGGCTCGGACATCTCCGACCACGCGCGGGCGCGCCCGGAGGTGGTCACGATCGAGGGCCTGATCTCCAACACGCCGATCAACTCCACGCAGCAGACCCGCGCCGTCTCGTTCGTGGGCGACGGGTTTCGCGTCGACTTCGAGACCACGGCCGCGGCCGAGCAGGCCTTCGGCGTGCCCGGGTACGCGGAGGAGGGCTATGCGAAGCTGCGCGACCTCAAGGACAAGGCCGAGCTGATCACGATCGTCACGCCGCTGCGGACGTACGAGAACATGCTCATGACCTCGCTGGACATCCCGCAGGACGCCAAGACCGGCGACGCGCTGCGCTTCACGGCGGAGTTCCAGAACGTCCGCATCGTGGAGAACAAGGTCACCAACCTCAAGGTCGCGGTCGACCCGCGCGCGAACAAGAAGGCCAAGGTCGGCAAGCAGGCCGCGCAGATCCTGAAGAACGACGTCAACGTGATCCGCAAGGTGGCCCAGCCCTGGACCAACACGATCAGCCGCGGGCTGGACCGAATCAACATCTTCGGGTTCGGAACCTAAGCCCATGGCCGTCGAGATCCCGCTCACCACTGGCCTGCCCCACTTCGACGTCCAGGTTCCGCTGGAGGGACGGACCTACACCTTCGAGCTGAAGTGGTCCGTCCGCGAGGAGCGCTGGTACCTCGACGTCCTCACCGAGGAGCGCGAGCAGATCTACAGCGGCATCGCGCTCGTCCTGAACTTCCGGCTGGGCTTCCGCTGCGTGGACGAGCGCTGGCCGCCCGGCGCGCTGTACGCCGTGGACACATCCGGCGCGCAGCTCGACGCCCGGCTCGACGATCTCGGCGAGCGGGTCAAGCTGGTGTACTTCGAGAGCAGCGAGCTGCCGGTGGACATCTCCGCGTTCGTGGAGGAGTAGCCGTGGCCCAGCTCTTCCGGCGCAAGGCCAGGCTCCTGATCGCGGTCCCGGTGGGCACCAGCCTCACCCAGTTCAGCGCGGACGTGTACGAGGTGGAGGACCTGCGCCTGCGCTTCCGCGTGGTGAAGACACTGCGCAAGGAGCCCAACACCGCGGAGGTTACGGTCACCAACCTCTCGCAGCGCAGCCGCGCCGAGCTGCAGGAGAAGGCCTTCCGGATCACGCTGCAGGCCGGGTACGCCGACACGCTCTCCACGATCTTCATCGGGGACGCGCGGGACGTGGATAGCCGTCTGGCCGGCGCCGACTGGGAGACCAAGATCCAGGCGGGCGACGGCGAGCGAGGCTACAGGCACGGCCGCGTGAGCGAGTCGTTCAAGGGCGGTACGTCGGTGGCCGCGGTCGTCCGCAAGTTCGCGGCCGAGATGGGCGTCGACGCCAGCACGGCGTCCGGGTTCCTCAGCGAGCTGACGGGCCGGCAGTTCGTGACCGGCTACGCCGCGCACGGGCGCGCGAGCAAGGAGCTGGACCGGCTGCTGCGCACGTACGGCTACGGCTGGGCCGTGCAGGACGGCAAGCTCCACGTGTTCAAGCCGGACGACTCTGGCTTCGAGTCGGCCGTCGAGCTGACCCCGGACACCGGGCTGGTCGACTCGCCGGAGATGTCCTCGCCGGAGAAGAAGGGCGGCAAGCCCACGCTGCGGGTCAAGTCGCTGCTGCAGCCCTCGCTGCTGCCGGGCGCGCGTGTGGTGGTCCGCTCGACCCAGCACGACGGGACGTTCAAGATCAAGAAGGTCACGCACACCGGCGACACGGCCGGCGGCGAGTTCTACAGCGAGCTGGAAACGGAGCCCGCATGAGCCGCAGCCCGGAACTGTCCGAGGTCCTCAACACGCTGCTGGAGGGCGCGCTCGACGAGCTGCACGTGTCGCTGCCGGGCAAGGTCACGCGCTACGACGGCTCCAAGCAGCAGGCCGACGTCCAGCCGCTCGTCAAGGTGTGGCACGAGGAGGAGGACGGCACCCGCGTGGCCCGCGCCCTCCCTGTGGTGACGGGTGTGCCGGTCGTGTTCCCCGGGGGCGGGGGTTTCGTGGTCCAGTTCCCGATCAGCGTGGGCGACACGGTGCTCCTGGTGTTCTCGGCCGTCTCGCTCGACAAGTGGCTGGCCGGCGGAGGGGGGCCGGTCGACCCGGAGGGGGGTGGCGCCCACTCGCTCGCGGACGCCGTGGCGATGCCGGGCCTGCGCTCGTTCAAGGACGCCCGCAAGCAGGCCCCCAGCGGCCACGTGCTGATCGGCAAGGACGGCGATCCCTCCGAGAAGGCCGCGCTGGGGGAGACGATCAAGGCCCATTTCGAGGCCCTCAAGACGTGGCTGGAAGCGCACACGCACACGGTCCCGATCGTGGGCCCGGCCGGGACTACCCCCACCACTACACCGGTTGTGCTGCCCTCGCCGACCGTTCCTGAGACAGGCTCGGGGACGGTGAAGGTGACCAAGTAGGGTGCTATACTTCTAGCCTTCGGAGAGCGCCATGGCCCTCGCGATCACAGTTGATACCGTCCCCGGGTCCAACGAGGACGTCGCGATCAACGCGCTGCGGCAGCTCGCGCTTACCGGCATCCTCGGCTCGCCGACCACGTACCTCTGGACGCTCCTGGACAAGCCTCCGGGCTCGGCCACCACGATCTCTAACACGGCGATCTCGAACCCGACGATCACCCCGGACAGCGAGGGCGGCTACCATATTCGCGCCGAGGTGACCGGCTCGGGCGGCTACCAGCGCAACGAGATTCACCTCGTGGTGCGGCAGCTCAAGACCCGGGACAAGGTGCTGGCCGCCGGCTACAACGCCAAGGATCCGTATCAGACGGTCGGCGACACGGTCGACGGTTGGGCTCCTCCGCTGCACGTGACTCAGCGCCGCGTCGACAGCATGTACGCCGCGGAGTACGGCGTGGTCGTTGGCGTGGCCGGCGCCGCGGGCCTGCTGCCTGGCAACGTGGTCCGGATCTCCGGCGCCACCACGATCAAGAGCGGGCTCCCCGGCGCCGAGGACGTCCCGACGTGGGTCCTCGCGCAGGCCTCCACGCAGTCGCACGCCAGCTCCATGCTCGGCGTGGTGATCGAGGGCGTCGACGGCTCGGGCACGCCGGCTAACGGAGCGCTAATCCGCGTGCGCGTGGCCGGGCGCATGACCATGAACACGACCGGCAGTGCGGTCGGCAACCCGGTGTACCTCTCCGACGCGGGCGCGCTATCGCTCTCCGTTGGCACGTGGCGCCGGGTGGTCGGCACGGTGCATACGGTCGGCAACCCAGGGCAGATCTGGATCAACGGGTGGCAGCCTAGTACCTCCTCGAGCATCGACCTCAGCGCGATCCGCCTCGGCGGGGGCGCGCCGCTGTCGAACAACACCGGGTTCCTGCAGACCGACGGCGTCATCGTCGTGCAGGGCTCGCTCGGCCTCCGCGTCTCCGGCGTCCTCGAGATGACGGGTTCGGTGTCCGAGGCGTTTGTCGCGGGCGCGGGCTCTGGTACGCGGCTCACGCTGTTCTCGCAGCTCTCCGCCGGCAGCACCGACACGGGCGTCCGCGTGAACGGTCCGAACGACCGCTCCGCCGGCTACCTGTTCGACGTCGGCGACACGATCTCGGCGGCGTTCTCGCGGAAGTTCGGAGTCCAGCACGACGGCAAGACCGAGATCGTGGGGACCGGGTCCAGCGATCGCCTGCATCTCCACTCTCCCGGCGGCAGTGACCCCACGATCATCAGGCTCACCGTATCGGCGAGCGGCACCACGGGCACGGACGGCACGGCGCTCAGCGTGGACCCGAGCAGTAATGCCTATCTGTGGAACTATGAGAGCGCAGCGATCCACTTCGGCACGGTCAACACTGGTCGCTGGTCGATCGACTCCGCCGGCAACCTAGTGAACTACACCGATGCCTCGGTTAGCCTCGGCGACGCGACGCACCGCGTGCTCCGCTTGTTCCTCAAGGAGTATTGGGAGGGCGACGAGATCGCCGACCCGGCCGCGCCTGCGGCGAACAAGGGTAGGTTGTACTTCAAGGACAACGGCGCGGGGAAAACGCAGCTCGTGGTGCGCTTCCCGACCGGCGCCGTGCAGGTCATCGCGACCGAACCATAGGAGGAGGAGACCTAATGTCCGAGCAGAGTAAGCAGGAGCAGTCGATCGAGAAGGAGCTGGCCGAGGGCCTCAAGCAGGCCGAGCCGCTGCCGGCTAAGATGGAACGGCTCGACTACCTGGAGCTGCGCAACGGCGGGCTGGAGGTGGAGAACCTGCGCATGCAGATGACCATGCTGCAGCAGCGGCTCATGGCGACCGAGATGCGGCAGTCCGCGCTGGCCGCGCGGCTGGCCGAGAAGTACAGCCTGGGGGAGCACGACCAGATCCAGGAGGACGGGACGATCGTCCGCAAGTAGCCCATGTCTTCCTTTGGCCTCGGCGCGTTTGGTATTGACCGCTCCCCCTCTTCGGGGGGAGGAGGGCCGTCGATCGTCTTCGTGCCGCCCACGATCCCGGCGGACACGGACGACGTCATGCGGATCGAGGTCACCGGCTACGTGATGCTGGTGATCACCGTGAGCCTGCCGCTCGCGGGCGCGCACGAGGTGGCCTACCTGGACGGCGTGTTTGGCCCGCGCTACCTGTCGGCCGAGAACCTGATCGAGTCGATCAGCGGCGGCACGGCCGTGGAGCTGCTGCGCATCGGCGGCTGGACGGAGAGGGCGATCACCTTCAATGTCCTGGCCTCCGGCGCGGACGGCTCCACGGCCTCCGCCTCGTACACGCTGGTCACCTCGGCGCAAGACGCGACGCCGTCCACCTCGGCCGACGCGGTCGCGGCCGGGGAGGTGACCCGCAACCTCATGGTCGACGCGGGCACCGGCGACCTGGTGCACGACGGCCGGCGGCTCCAGCTAGTGTCTGGTATCGAGGCCATCGCGCAGGACGTCCGCACCTACCTCTCGTTCTTCCAAGGCGAGTGGTTCCTCGACGAGGAGTTCGGGATCCCCTACTTCCAGTCGATCCTCGGCCGCAAGACGGCGCTGATCGCCGTGCGCGAGATCTTCCGCGTGGCGATCCTCAGCCGGCCGGGCGTGCTCTCGCTGATCTCTCTCGAGCTGAGTGAGTCCGCTGCGCCGCGCGAGTTCGTGCTCTCGTTCAGGGCCAACACCGACCTGGGGGAACTGACGCAGTCGATCGAGGTGGAGGTCTAGCCCATGCCATACGGAGTCCTCACGACCGGGTTCGTCCCCAAGCCGCTGCTCGTCCTCAAGGAAGAGATCGAGGCCGCTTGGCGCGCGGAGTTCGGGCAGAACGTCCTGCTGGATCCCAACGAGCCGGACGGCCAGATCATCGGCATCTTTGTCGACCGGCTCGCCGAGCTGTGGGAGCTGGCGCAAGCCGTGTACTCCGCGTTCGATCCGGACAAGGCGACCGGCCAGGCGCAGGACGCGCTGTGCGCCCTCACCGGCACGCTGCGCCGCGCGGCCACCCGCTCCGAGGTGACGCTCACGGCGACCGGCACGCCGGGCACGATCCTGTCCACCTCGCGCGAGGCCAGCGTGGTCGTCACCGGCGACCGCTTCCGGACCCTGGCCGGCGCCACGATCACGGCCGTGCCCGGCTGGGCCCCGACCACGGTGTACACCGTCGGCCAGCGCGTGACCAACGGTGGCAACGTCTACCAGTGCATTACCGGCGGCACGTCGGCCGGCTCCGGCGGCCCCACCGGGCAGGGCAACGACATCACCGATAACACGGTCCACTGGCGGTTCCTCGGCCAAGGCACCGGCGCGATCGACGTGGCCTCTGAGGCCGTCGAGACCGGCGAGGTGCTCGCCGTGTCCGGGACGATCACCGTGATCGAGACCCCCGTGAGCGGATGGGACGGCGTGATCAACGTCCTGGACGCCGAGCCCGGTTCGGCCGTCGAGAGCGCCGAAGACCTCCGGGTGCGGCGCGAGGCCGAGCTGACGGCTGGCGGCTCGGGCACGGTCAACGCGATCCGCGCCGACATCCTGAAGCTGGACGGCGTGGTCTCTTGCACCGTCTACGAGAACCCGACCAACACC
>Ga0075428_100002147_pt1 | contig 21300 bp, 17 predicted proteins | sample RhiMetdeltSRZDD2_FD_75291 | JGI IMG/M metagenome (GOLD analysis project Ga0075428, IMG submission 75291) | Populus rhizosphere microbial communities from Tennessee, USA - Rhizosphere MetaG P. deltoides SRZDD2 | ecosystem: Host-associated > Plants > Roots > Rhizosphere > Soil | place: USA... | reverse complement strand
CGCTAAAGTGCGAAACATTACCCTACGCGTTGCCAGCATAACTCGAAACGCTTGCCGCCTTGTTCCGTCGGGCCAAATCTCGATGGCACGCGCGCGCCACTTCGCCCGATTTAGGATATCTTGGTCGAGGGAAACGGTCCATTCTGCGTGTTGCGCGAATACCACGAAGACGTCATATCCTGCAGCGCTCAGTGCGTCGGCCTCCTTGACGACGCGTGGATTCTGAGAGATTGGCGCGTTGCTTACGATGCAGATGCGCTTGCTTCGTCGCCAAAAACCGTCTGATCCGCAGGACAAAAAACCGTCTGATCCGCAGGACAAGTTACCCCGCGGCGCCCGGGATTGCTCCTCCCAGTTGACGTGATGATCGGAAATCAGAGACTGTCGGCAGGGGTTCATCTACCAGCCAGCCGCACGGGCCAGGCGCGAACTACCGTCTCTCGGCCGCGGGCCGCTTCGGAAAGCCGGTCGAGGAACGCGCTCCACACGAGGAGCCGCCAAGCCTCACCGAAATGATTGATGATCGCCTTAGTAGACCAGCACCGTGACGACCCGCGTAACTCGCGCGGCACGAACCCGCCGAACGTCTCTATCACCTCATCTTTGACTGCTTCCCTCAAGCCATCGAACCGTGAGAGCGCCCAACGCCAGCGAAGACTAAATGCGAAGCCGAGTTTTGGCCGATCAAGAAACCATCTCGGCCAATTCGAAAGCTGGGCTTTCAACAACGGCTTGAGCCCACCATTGCCAGCAAGGATGCTATACGGAACACTACGAACGTAGCAGAATAACGACCAATCGAGCAGGGGACACCGCACCTCGACGCCTTGCTCGGCGGAGGCACGGTCGGCCTTTGCGAACATGTGGCCCAGCAACGTGCTGCCCGTCACGTCGCGGGCCCATGTAGCCATCCAGTCGGCCGGGCCTGGCCCAACCTTTACGAACGGTGGCTCCTCGAGGCTCAGCAAATTGTGTGATCTCCAATCGGCAGGCGGCCGATAGCCCAGGAACACTTCGTCGCCGCCATCCCCGGTGAGAAGCACTCGGCCGCGTTGCGCGGCTGCTTCTACCATCTGATACAGCAAGAAATACGCGGGCATGCCGAGAGGCTCGTCCTGGACGGACAGCGCTCGACTGATCGAATTGAAAAGCGGACGATTGCCGATAGAGATCATGTGCAGTTGAATACCAAGTCGCCGTGCAGCATATCGAGCATAGAATTCATCTTGCGTGTAAGGCACGAGAGCGCCAAGGGTGAGCACCTTAAGGGGCCGAGATCGTCCTGCCTTTTCGACACGATCACGGGCAAATTGGGTGACAATAGTAGAGTCGATACCTCCGGACAGGAGCGCAACCGGATCTGGATTGTTTTCGAGGCGCCGGTCTACGGATTTGCTAAGAAGGTCGTGGATATTTCGTTGGACCTCTTGTGGCCCTTCGTTACGGTAAAGCAATGATGGCGATGGCTCGCATCGAGATGTCGCGATTTCGCGGCCCTGCCAATCGAGTTCGACTACTTGTCCGGGCAGAATCGGTCGGACACCGTTAATAACACTTGTCTCCGGCGACACATAAGCCCGCCTCCAATAAAAGTCCACCACATCAGGATTGATAGTTGGGTCGATGCCGCAAGCAACCAACGGCAGGACGGAGGAACTGAATACTGCCCTGTCACCGATTTGGCGAATGAACAAGGGCTTCTTTCCGACCGCGTCCCTCACGAGAAACACGCGGCGGCGAGGCTCGTCGACCACGACAAACGCAAACATCCCATTCAGTCGGTTAAATCCTTGTACTCCATGGGCGGCATATGCCGCCACAATGACTTCGGTATCCGACTCGGTTTGGAACGGGTATTCGGCGAGTTCGCGCCTGAGCTGCCGATAATTATAGATCTCACCGTTGAGCGCGATGGTGATCCCGAGACTCGCGTCCCCGAATGGCTGATCGGCGCGCGGATCGGTATCGACGATCGCCAGCCGAGTGTGCAATAGGGTCACCGCGGTGTCCTTACTCGCCCACACATGATGGCCGTCGGGTCCCCGTCGACGAAGCCACGGCAGCCCTCGACGCACGTCCCAGCCTTGTCCGATGCTGCCAATAAATCCGCACATTTCGGTTAATCTGTATCGGGCCGGCGCTGGGCAACCACACAAATCTCGTCGAATTCGGTCAGATATTCGGCTTTGGGCAGCTTTACGCCGGCTGAGGTATAGAACTCGGGATCCCAGCCATGACGTACCAGATTTCGGGCGAACCATGACATAGTAAAGCCCACAGTGTGGGCTTCCCCGATCAGCGGACCCCAGCCTACTCCGAGACGCCGTGCCGCCGTGCAACTGCCATTCGGGACGAAAATCACGAGCGCAGATGCATGGCTGGCCATCCTTGCGAGCGTATCGAGCGTGATGCCAGGTCGGGCGACATGCTCAAGAGCATGGTCTGCTAGAATGATATCGAAACGCATGCCGCGAAACTCTTCCAGGCTGCTACGAATGTCCAACTTGAGGTGCCTGCGTCCAAATTCGGATCGATCTTCGTCAAATTCAAAACCATACGCTCGCCAGCCGGACGCGAGATACTGCCAGACCGAGTAGCCCCAAGAACAGCCAAAATCGAGCAGCGCACGCCCGTGTGCATTGCCGAGGGTGCGCTCCAAGAATGCGACTCTGTGGTGCTTGTCGAATTGAGTAGCGGCAAAGTTTCGCGACGACATTCGCTCGAGCTCGCTGGCATGGGGCAGCTCGGTGGCCTGCTGGCCTTCGTAGCCATTCTCGTAAAAGTCTCTCGTGCCATCGGCGGGATCCGTGGGCCATCGATAGATGAGTCCGCAATGAATACATTGCCTCGCCTCGATGAGCACCCATTTGCGTTGCAGTCGAACGAACAATTTCGACTCGCAGTATGGACACAACGAGTGATCTTTGCTCCAGCGCTCTTTGGCCATACGCAGGGCGAACGCTAACCGTGCCATGTTATCAATCCTGGCAATCTATTAGCTTCTTAACATGACTTAGGTGTTGCGCGTTCGAGTGCGCCAGTGTCCAACTTCTCGCTTTCTCAGCGGATCGAGCGCCCATTGCCGGCAGACGCGTTCGATATTTCAAGGCATCGACGAGGGCTAGCGCCAGCGCTCCTGCATCGCGTGCTGGAACGACGAAGCCGTTTTCACCTTCGACTATCAGATCGCCAATGCCGGACGCTTCGGTCGTAATTATAGGTAACCCAAATGAGAGAGCTTCCAGCACCGAGTGTGCGAGCCCTTCGCATAAGGTCGGAAGAACCATCAGGTCGGCCTGACGGTAAACGTCGAAGAGCTCATCCTTCGTTAGCATGCCCAGATAACGGATTGTGGGCTCGGCTTGAAGCTCTTTCATAACATCGAGCTCGGGTTTCCCGGCAATCCACAGTTCGCCATGCGGGCCAAACTCCGCCCTGCGCCAAGCCTCAAGAAGGTACGGAAAGCCCTTGCGCAGCGACAGGGTACCCACATAAAGCACCCGCAACGCGTCCCGCCCAACTCCACTCCTCGCCCCGACCCGGTCAACTGGGGGGCATCCAGTTGGGACGGCAACGATCTTTGCGGGCGGAACACCGTTTTCGATGAAAGTCTTTTTGACATAATGTGAATTGGCTACGATTAGGTCTGCAAGCTCATATTCAGTCTCCTTGCGTGACGCAATTTTCTCTTCATTCTCCATTAGCAAACGGTGGTAGACAGTGACAAATTGTGGAAAGCGGTCCGTCTCCTGACGTAGGATTGTATTGATTGTCCGTGCATGCGCGCTCACCTGACGTAGCACGCACCGGCCTCCGCCCGCTTTCTGCGCTTTGAATGTTGCAGCCGAGCTGTGTTCCATGCCGTAGACAATATCGAAGCGACCACCATATCTGCGGGCCACAATGCGGTCAAAGCTGGTCTCGGCCCACTCCCAAAGATCATGGGTGACGTTGGGATCCATGATCCTTGCGGAAAGGGTTCTTAGGAGTTCGCGAATCCAGATGTTGTCCACCTTATCGGCAATAAACGCCGGCGCTTGACGCCGCTTCAGTATCCGCCCCAAGGCGCGGCCCACTAGAGGGACTCCGGCCAGGAGCTTGATCTGCTGCGGGCTAAACGAAATCGTTGTCGCGACCCGCGCTAAGAGATCGCTCTCGTCAAGGCCCTGCAGAATGCTGAGCAAACTCGGCCGCAAATCCGGTGACGAAACGAGGAAGTGCGCCATTTGATCAAAGTCGATCGAAGGAACAGATCAGTTGCACGTTGACTGCAGACGTTATGTCGATATCAAAATCGTATAGTCTGCGGTTCCGTGGCCTTCGTGCAAGACAGTCCTCGCAGCCACATGAACGCCGCGAGCACCGCGCCAGCCGCGGTGAAACCAATCATCGAAGAAGCCAGCTCCGCAGCCTTTGGCCAAGTCGGCCGGAATTTAGGTTCAAGCTTGTAAAGGCGCCCTACACAGTCGCGAAACCCAGCCCTATCGCTAAAGAACAACGAGCGGGCAGCATAGTCGTAAATTTGTGCCAACGCATGGCACTGCTCGGCGTTCATCCTTCCCCTCGCCTCGAACGTCGCTTGCAGATCGCAGGCATTGCGGAAGACATCGAGCACAAAGGCCGTTGAACTGCGGCGCGAAAGACTGGCACCGCGATGGATTCGGTATCTAGCCCCGATCCCCGGTGCATATGCGAACTTACCCCCAACTAGGCCGGCGTCCTGAAGGAACCGTGCATCCTGGATGATCGGCAGCCATTCTTTCCAGCCGCCAATCCGGTCTACTAGCGTTCGTCGGTAGGTCAGCGCAGCCGGCGGCGCCCAGAAATGGGTTATCAGGGCGATTTCAAGATCCGCGTGGACGTCTTCGATCCGGCGTGTAACCCGATCATGCACAGCGAATACGCCTGGCTCAGCCTCCACGAGTTTCTCCCAATCGGAATAAGCAACATCGGTATCGGTTTCCTTAAGAACCGTCACGCGCCGCTCGATTGCGTCGCGTGTCAGCAGATCGTCGGCATCCAGGTATTGAATGAACGCGCCGCCGGCCAAAGCCGTGCCCCGATTCCTCGCTGCGCTGGGGCCACGGTTGGGGCCGAACTCGGCCATGACGCGGCGCCCATAGGAGCGGATGAGTTCGGCCGTCCCGTCAGTCGAACCGTCATCGACGACGATGATCTCGATGCTTGGGTAGGTCTGGACGAAGGCGCTTTCCAGTGTTTCGGCCAAATACTGGCGTGCATTGTAACAGGGAATGATGATGGAGACGAGGTCGCCGGGCAGCTTTACGATGACGTCAGGCGGCATATCGGCCAGTTGCCTTGAGTTCGCGATAGAGTGCTGCCATTTCGCGGCCGACTTCCACCATGGTCCGTACCGGGCCAACCCCTCTCTGCAGCCGCTCCAGCAATGCGCGATCGGTCGCCAAGCGAAGCATCGCCGCCGTCCAAGCGTTCAGGTCATCATGGGGCACCAAAAGTCCGTTCCTGCCGTGGCCGACAAGTTCACTGATGCCTCCCAGGTCAGATCCAATGACTGGCACTCCAGAAGCAAAGGCCTCAAGCACAACCAACGGCCCGGTCTCCAGCCATAGCGACGGGACCGCAAGCACATCGAGCCCGGAAAGAAAGGCGCCGACTTCCCTGTGCGGAAGCGGAGGAAGCACCCGGATGCGCGGGTCGCCCGACCCGGAACGCCGGACCTGGTCCCGATATTTCTCTCCGGTGCGTCCCTGGACCGCCGCGCAAATGTCGAGCGTCACAGGCAGGTCGGAAGGCAAGCGCCTGAATGCTTCAACGAGGACATGCACTCCTTTGACGGGATCCCACCGGCCGAGAAAACCGAAGCGGACAACACCCGAAGGTCGGCCGGGCCGGCTAAGCGGCGCGGGTCCCCGCGCTGCGACGCCCTGACGGTTGAGCACGAGTTTTCCGGCCGGCACGCCATTTGCCCGCAGGGCATCGTGCAGCCATTGGCATACGGCCACGATCCGATCCGCCGCTGCGGACATTGCCTGCAAATCCTCGATGCGGCCGGCAGCCAATGCCCGAGCCGACAGGGCGGAACCAACCCGCGGCAGCCACTGCAAGGACGGGAGCGGTCGGGGAAGCTTGGCGATGCCCCGGGCGGCCGTTGCCGGCAGACCCTTCGACTGCAGCCAGCACGCGGCACATCTCTCCGGCAGGATCTTGCCATCACACGCAGCACGACCTTCGTAGAGCATCGTGCCACGCATGCAGAGGTTCCCGGGCACGTGCACAGTGACGACGGTCTTCAATCCGAGGCGTTTCGCCGCCTTCAGGTGCCACAGGCCGCAGCCCGCGGTCCACGAGTGCTGGTGATAGACGTCCGCCCCCTGCCGGCGCAGCCAGTCCTCGAAGAAATGCAACCGACGCGGCGGCTCCTTCCCCTGGAGCTCGCGACGGAGCCAGCGCTCGGGGACCGGATAGCGGAAGACTTCAACACCTTCATGAACCGATCGCGCCGGCTCTTCCGATGCATGCGGCGCCGCCACGATGCAACCGACGCCGTAGGAGCGAAGGCTGCCGGCCAGCGAACTAACGTAAGCTTCCGTTCCGCCGGTGGAATCGGGGTAGTAGAAGCCCGTGGAGTGAACGACGCGCATCTCGGGGAACACGACGCTATCTCCAGCTCCATTCCCCCCCCCGAGGGCAGGGGAATCGCATTTGAAAAAAAGTGCCGGTCGAATGGGGCTTTTCGAGACGAGCTCCTTGCACCGTCCCAAAGCCCGTTCGCGTTCCGATTCTGGTTCGTTCCCGGTGCAATTCGGCGGATTGGTACCGATAGAGTCGTGCCTTGCGGCGGCAAGCGACTCCCGCTCGGCCCAAGTCCCGGATCGGACTCCGGAATTTCCAAATGCGATAGCCCTGCCCCCGAGGGGGAGGGTAGCCGGGGCCGGGTGGGGGGTTGCGCACCGCATCAGCGATCAGGGTCAGAACGTCGAGGCCTGCGCGCCGCGACCGAAAGTCCCGCAAGGGCCCGTATTCATGCCGGCCTACGCGCGACCGCGATGATGTTGTTGCATAACTGCGGGAGAGCATCGGCGAGAGCTTGACTTATTCGTCCTGCTCCGAACCTCGATGACATCGGAAGGAACGATACGCCTCGGATGCGGATATCGCGGAAGCCGAGCTCGGAAAGGTGCTGTTTCCGCACGGTGGGGTTATAGAGGCGCACGTGGTGAATGATGTTCCGAAATTCCAATCCCGTCGGGTAGGCCCCCAGGGCACGGTAATCCGATTGCGCATGCTGCTGATGTTCGGGGTCGAAATGAGCATCCAGCCGCCGGGAACTAGCCGATTCGCGGATTGACGAGAGGAAGCGGTCGGTGTCCGCATATGCTCCAGCACCTCGAGAGCCGAAATCACATCCATTGGCTCCCCCAGGGGCAGGCATTTCTCAAGATCGACCTGGCTGTACTCCCAATCCGAATCCGCGGCGCACTTCAGGGAAGGATCCCAATCGTCCGAACCATGAGGCCTCAAGCCGAACCGTGAAATAAGAATGCGGAGAAACTGGCCCTGGTGGCAACCGAGATCGAGCCATCGCGTTTGCTTGCCGATCGCGCCGCCGCTTTCCAGCAGAAGCTCAATGCAGCGAAAAAATCTGAACTCGTCACCGCGAATAAGACCCATTGGCTGCCGCCCCGAACACGCGCCCTGAATTGCGGTCGAATCACCGCGAGGAAATGATGGAAGACTTCATCCGCTTCCGGCGCGCCGCTGCAAAATCGTGTCGCTCATCACCAGCACATCCATCCGTGTGCGCAGGAAGCAGTCGAGCGCCTCCCTCGGCACGCACACCACCGGCTCGTTCTCGTTGAACGAGGTATTGAGCACCATCGGCACGCCGGTGAGTTCGCGAAAAGATGCGATGAGTCGGTGATAGCGGGGATTGGTGCGCCGGCATACCGTCTGCAGGCGCCCGGAGCCGTCGACGTGGGTCACCGCCGGGATGAGCGCCCGCTTCTCCCGGCGGATCTGGAACACCTGCATCATGAAGGGGACGGCGTCGTCCTCCTCGAACCAGTCGGCCACCTCCTCCTCGAGCACCGAGGGAGCGAAGGGCCGGAACGATTCGCGCCGCTTGATCTTGCTGTTGAGAATGTCCTTCATGTCGGCGCGACGGGGGTCGCACACGATCGACCGGTTGCCCAGCGCGCGCGGCCCCCACTCCATGCGTCCCTGGAACCAACCAACCACCTTGCCGTCGGCAATCGCCGCGGCCGTGCGCCGGCACAGCTCCGCCTCTTCCGCGATGGTCTCGACCGCGCAGCCGGCTGCGTTGATCTCCGGTTCTCGCCCTGCGATCAGCGCCCGGATCTCGGCCGGGCCAAATCGCGGTCCCCAATAGGCATGATCCATCACGAACGACCGCGCACCGTCGAGCTTGTGCCAGAGCGCGAACGCTGCGCCGATGGCGCCGCCGGCATCGCCCGCTGCCGACTGCACGTAGACGTGCCGGAATGGCGTCATTCGCCGCACCTTGCCGTTGGCGACCGAGTTCATGGCGCAACCGCCGGCGAGGGCCAGATTCGCAAGCCCATGGCGCTCGTGCAGCTGGCCGATCAGATTGAAGAAGGCCTCCTCGTACATCGCCTGCACCGAGCGCGCGATGTCGCGGTGCCGGTCCTCGAGCGGATGGTCGGGCGCGCGGCGGGGTCCAAGCAGCGTCTCCAGCGCCGGCGCGAACAGGTCGCCGAATTCGGGTGAGCCGCCGGTCCACTGGTATGAGATCCGCTCCTTGTGATGGCGGAAATACGCGAGATCGAGCTCGTAGGCTCCATCGCGTCGAAGCCTTACGATCTGTCGCATGGCGTCCAGGAATGCCGGTTTGCCGTACGGCGCAAGGCCCATGACCTTGTATTCGTCGCCGTAATGGGGGAATCCCAGATACTGCGTGAGTGCCTGATAGAAGATGCCGAGCGAATGCGGGAAATACACCCGTCCATCGATGGAGATGGTCTTGCCCCTGCCGACCCCCCATGCCGCACTGGAGAAGTCGCCAAAGCCATCGACCGAGACGACGACGGCATCCTCAAAGGGGGAAACATGAAAAGCCGAGGAAAGGTGTGCGAGATGATGCTCGATCCGATGCACCTCGCCATCAAAACGCTCTCCGGGGAAGCTCGCCGCCAACAACTCCTGGACGCTACGGCGCGCCTGTCGATTCTTGAGCCGATTGAGAATGAGCGCGAAGTCCGGGCGATGGGACACCAAATAGGCCAGTTTCCTTAGGAGATTTGCCCGGCTGTCCTGATTGATGGCGACGTGCCGCACATCGGCGAGCATGACGCCCGCTTCGCGCAGACAATAGGCAATCGCCTGCAATGGGAAGCCGGCCCAATGCTTGACGCGACGAAATCTCTCCTCTTCGGCCGCCGCAACGAGCGTACCGTCACGCACGATCGCGGCTGCGGAATCGCCGTGGAAGGCATTGAGGCCGAGAATGATCATTTGCTCGGGGCCCGCGCGCCGGCAACGCCAATCGTCTCGCAATGCCCGAACCGCTGCCGGTGCCAGTTCCAAGTGTCGTTGATGATGGTGGCAAGATCGGACCGCTCCGCGGACCAGCCGAGCAACTCCCGCGCCCGCGTGGCGTCGGCGACCAGGATCGCCGGATCGCCGGGTCGGCGCGCTGCATCGCGCGCGTCGATCTTACGGCCGGTGACAGTGCGCGCCGTGTCGACTACCTCGCGGACCGATGCGCCCTGCCCACTGGCCAGATTGACGGCGATGCTGTGGCCGCCGTCGAGCAGGTGCTCAAGGGCGAGGACATGCGCCCGGGCAAGATCGGACACGTGCACGTAATCGCGGATGGCAGTGCCGTCCGGGGTGTTGTAATCCGTTCCGAACACCTGGACGGCAGGCCTTGCGCCCGAAGCCGCCTCCAGGATCAAAGGGATGAGATGGGTCTCGGGGCTATGGTCCTCTCCGATCTCGCCGGTCGCTTCCGCGCCCGCGGCATTGAAGTAGCGAAGCCTCGCCGACCTGAGCCCGTGCGCATGACCGAAATCATCCATCATACGCTCGCAGGCCAGCTTGGTGAAGCCGTATGGATTAATCGGATCGCATCGCGTGCTTTCGACGATTGGAACGCTATCCGGCTGGCCATACACAGCGCAGCTCGACGAGAACACGATCAGCGGAACTCTCGCCCGCACCATGGTATCGAGCAGCACCCGCGTCCCATTTATGTTCACGTCGTAATACCTGCCCGGCGCCGTCACTGACTCGCCGACATAGGCGAGCGCGGCTAGGTGCATCACCGCATCAATGCGATGAGCACCGAACACAAGATCGAGCGCCGCTGCATCCCGGATGTCGCCCTCGACCAATGGACCCCAGCGCACGAACTCGCGGTGGCCGAAGGTGAGATCGTCGAACACGATCGCATCGTGGCCGGCTGCCGCGAGGGCCTTGGCGCAGTGGCTACCGACGTAGCCAGCGCCGCCGGTGACCAGGATGGACGCCATGTGGAGTTGCCGGGCTGCCCGAGCTGGAGAAGGCGATCACGCCCCACGCAGCCGCCGGTCGATGAGATCGAGCGCAAGCATCGTCTCGAAAAGCAGGCGCTGAAGGGCGTAGTACCAGCCCGGCCAGCCGTCCAGCAGGCAGCCCTTCAAGACGAGCGTGTAAATGAAAACCCCGAGCGGCGCCGGCCAGGCGGCAAGCCGGATGCGGTCGGTGCCGCCGAGTGCCGTGCGGTCCGACGCTAGAAGATGCTCCGCCTCGTCACGGGCATATCGCTGCTGGGTGCTGAACCAGTGCGCGAGCGGCTTGCGATCGTCGTGAAAGACCACGCCGAGGAGCGGCACGACCTTGCCGGCGACGGTGACTCGGTGGCCATGCCCTTCGTTTCGATAAAAGGCCTTATCCTTGCGATAGAGCACGGTGCGGGGCGGGTAGAGCGTGCCTCGCAGCGGCCGTCCGAAGATACGGTAAACGAAGCGCGCGCGATAACCTCCGGTCGCCGCCTCCGGACGCAGGCGGTGCAACTCGGCAACGAGCTCGTCGCTCAGCTCATAGTCGGCGTCGAGCGACAGCACCCAGGGCGTGCTCACCTGCGCGAGTGCGAAATTACATTGACTGGCGAAATCGTCGAACGGCCTGTAAACGACCTCCGCCTGTCGGTACGACCGAACGATCTCCAGGGTTTGGTCGGTGCTGCCGCTGTCGATCACCACGATGCGCTGCGCCCAGGCCAGCCGGTCGAGGGTGCGCGCGATATTCGCTTCCTCATTGTAGGTAATCACGATCGGGGTGATGTCCTCGATCATGATCACGCCGCATCATCGAGCCGCCGCTGCGCCGGGCCAGCGTTGCCTTCTCGCGCTATCGTCCGGTACAGCTCTCCGAACGAGTACGCCACCCTGTCCCATGTCAAATGCTCGCGCGCATAGCTCACGCCGGAAGCGCCAGCGTCTGCGAGCCGCTGCTCCGACCGAAGCAAGGCTGCGAGCGCGGCAGCGAAGTCCTGCTGGCCGCTTCCCGCCACGGCTCCGGCGCCGCCGGCTCGAACGATCTCCGCTGCCCCGACCCGCTCGCTCACAACGACCGGCAGGCCACGGATCATCGCCTCGGCTACGACGTTGCCGAAATTCTCCGACACCGACGGCAGCGCGAACAGGCGCGCCGCGGTGAACAAGGCTTCCTTATCGGCGCCGCCGACCTGCCGAGGGAGAAGCCGCACGCGATCGCCCGCCCCTGTTTGCTTGGCGAGGATCCGCAGCCTTTCCGCAAAGCGCTCCTCATCGTTGCCAGCAATGAGCGCCGTCGCGTCCGGCAGCTGCGCCAATGCCCGGATCAGCCGGTCGAGGCCTTTCTTCCAGCTGATCCTGCCGAAGCTCAGAATGTCGAACCCCTGCGCGACCAGCGCGCGGACGTCGGGGGATATCGCATCGGAGGCGAAAGAGGCGGGCGCCTCGACCCCGTTGGGAATGACCGAGAGCGGCGCCAATGCCAGCCCGAGATCGAGCAGCGCACGGCGCTCTTCCGTAGAGGTCAGGTGAATGCGGGCCGACCTCGCGAGATTGCCGCGCTCGACCAGCCTGATCCAGGCGCGCTTAGTGATCGTGCTCCGCCGCGCGATCAGCTCTCGGTCGAGCATCCCGCGCGGTGACAGCACATAGGGCACCCGCGCCCGCACAGCCGCACGGGCGCCCGCCCAGGTCGGGAACAGAAACACCGAGTGGAGATGCACGACATCGAAGTCAGCGGTCATCGAGCTCAACGCGTCCGCAAGATCGGCCGACCAATAAATGCGCCGGAGCAACCAAGAACGAAAATAATGAACCTGCACGCCGTCCAGATCGACCGGACGCCCATGCGGCACATTACTGTCTCCAGCGCCATCGACGCTGGTTGTAATGACATGCACCTGATGGCCGGCTGCGGCAAGCGCGCGGCACAACGCATGCACGGAATAGATGGGCCCACCATACCGGACGGCCGGATAATAGGTGGGCACGACGTGCAGAATCTTCATTAATTAGCGGTGATTAAAACGCAAGATCAGAGATTGTTGCCATCCCGACCGACCGCCTGCACCCCGCGCAAGTGAGAGCCGAGATCCCTACCCTCCGCAGCCATTCGCCCCCCTCCGTGCGGCAGCTCTCCGCCAACTGTCGCGGCCGCGGTCGGACCCCACTTGCTCAACAGATAAGGCAGTAATGAAATCCTGAGCGCCAGAATGGCGACAAATGTGGTGACCGCCGACCCGACCACCTTCAGAAGGCCCTGCTCGAAGGACATCACCGACATCATGAGCACGACGGCGAGCCCGGAACTCACGATTGCGGGCAACGCTGTAGACGCAATCAGATACTTAACGACACGACCGGAGAGAAACCCCAAGATGAAGATGGCCGCCAACGTACCGACAAAACCGAAGTCGACATACAGTTCCGCGACGTAGCCCAGGCTGATTGAGGTATCAGTGGCATTACCTCCCGCATCCAGATTGATACCCGAATATAGAACCGTTATCTCGGTGTCGCTCCGAAGCGGCGGTTTTTCTGGAAACAGCAGTCGCGGCTGTAGCACGTGCATGATCGTCGCGCCAACCAACGCTCCATTTTCGAACGGCACCTGAGCCGGCACATTGCGCATGGTCGCAGCTAGAAGACCGACATAACCCCAACGCCTCGCCATCGTATCAAATCCGTATCGCATCATTTCGCCATCGACTGCGGCTGCCCGGTCCATCAGATAGCCGAGGCGGTCCGGAATAGGAACGAGAATGGTCTGCTGCTGCAAACTGCCCAGGCTGAGAAATGTTCTATAGTCCGTCTTTATCGCCGACCAGAACGCCCCCAGCGTTAGAGCGAAGCCCGCCAGCAGGGCACCGCTCAGGACCATTCTCCGATTGAGTTTCGAGCTGGCGGCCAAAGTCCCGACAAGAAGAACGATGAAAATTTCCTTGAAATCAGCGAAGTACCCGAGGGAACCTCTGACTAACTCAAAAAAAGCTACGAGCAGGACGTAAACAAATCCGCGCCGTCGTGTCGTGCACACATATGTAAGCACGAACACTCCGGCCCATTTAATCCTAGCGGCAGCTAAAAAGGGCTGTCGAAGACCATCATAAAGATCGCCGAGCGCCACGAAGAGGGCCGAAAGCAATAATGTTGCCAGGCAGAAGACGAACGCCGCTCGCGGAGACCAGACAGCAGCCTCCAGCTCCATCGCCGAAGCGGTCCGCCTCACTCCCAGTTGACCGATCCACATGCCCGCCACGAGGCTCAGCATCGCGGCCAGGGCGAACCAGGTCCCAAGGGTCAGATTGCCAAATTCGAACGCGACGTCGTGGAGCTGCCCCCCCATAAGGGCGGCGTGCAGCGGAAGGACGATCACTTGGCTGAGCTGACATCCCGCGGCCATCAGCAGCACGGGCGCTTCGCCCGCGCGCCAAAGCAGAACCACCGCCAGGGCCACCACCGATCCGCCGGCCAGGAGCAAGACGGGATCATGGCTCATGGTGGCAAGAACGGACGTCACCGCAAGCACAGTGATGCAAAAAGTTGTCGTCTGCCTCGATGCCGGGGCGCTGATCATCAATCCCACATGGCTACTTGTAGCGGGTAAGTCTGGCCAACCCGCGAATGTGAACTGAGCTCTTCCACAGTCCCTCAGCAAATCCCAGCGCTGATTGCAGCAAAGTACCTGCCCGCAACTCGGTACGATTCAATACGTGCCTGCGGAATGCCCGCCACACCATCCGCCATCGCGGTAAGAAGCGAGCATCCATTCGATACCAAAAGTAATTCACACAAAAAGCAACGTGGTACAGATGCTCACGCCTGCTCGCCGCATCGCGGCAGCCACCGCTCGGCACCTGCAGATGCACTAACCGCGCATCCGATGCATAACAAAGCTTACCCCTTTTTTTCGCCCGGTGCGAGAATTCGGCATCCTCTCCAATTGCCGCCCTGTTGAACATTTCGTCAAACCCGCCGAGATCGATGATAAGAGTCCGACGAAACGACATATTGCAGCCCACCGCCCACTCGGCAGAAGAGGGGAAGTCGACATCGGAGCGTATATCTAGCGACTGCCCCCTTTGAAACACCCGTCCAGCCACGCCCACCACGTCCGAATCGACATAGCAACGAGCGTGCGCGAGCAGGAATCCAGGAACCGGCTCAACATCATCATCTACGAATACGACGATTTCACCCTTCGCAAGCCGAACTCCGTGGTTTCGCGCTTTGGGCAAACTTTTGTAATCGACAGGGACGTAGCGGATCCCATCGCCGTTCCGCGCCAGGAAGTCACGCGTCGCTTCAAGATGGCCATCGCTCTGATCGATGACGATCACTTCGAATGACCGATACGTCTCCGCTTCGAGAAAGTAGCGCAGAGTATTACGAAGTGGCTCCTCGCGGTTTAACGTTGCGATAACGACCGAGATCATGGGAGGCCGCGAGCACGCATCCGCCGAGCTCTCTTGCATCTCCCTTGAACCTAGCATCTGTTACGATCTTTGCAGGTCTTCGTATAAAGTTTGCACTGACGTGTATCCGCGATGCTGAATCATCTGATACCTCTATGAATCTTACCTTTTCCAATGCAGTTTACAAAAATGCGTTCATCATAGATAATTTGTGACCCCAGCTGTAAACCTATTGTACCAAGCTAGTTGCAATGTGGCTGCACGGATTGTCGTCTCGCTCTTGCATTCTTCGGACTTTTGCGGTCGAATTTGGCACAATATATCCATGATCAGGATAATGCGGAACGGTTCTCCCAGGAATGGGACTCTCGTTAATTTCAAAGTTTATTGTATTCCGGATATGATCGTATGTTTCATTGTTGTGTGGACCAATCCAGAAATTAAGTCCATAGACGCCGGGCACCAAAGGAGGCAACTCGATATTCAAGTCAAGTTGATACGAGCCCGGAGCGCCCCCTATGAAGGCGGCATAACTCGGCTGCGCCTGCATGATCGCAAAGAAGTTTGGATCTACCACATCTACATCAATCATGGCGGGTCGAGCAGTTTCCTCCCACACAATGATACACTTACATTCAAGGCTAAATTTCGGTTGCTGTCCCTTAAGGCGAATGTCTATTGATTCGAATCGGACTGGTGATGTGCGATCTTCGGAGCGCACCCATGAACGAGCCAGTCTCAGTTCGTGCTCTGAAGAATAATGTGCAAGTGCAGAAATGATATCTTGCTTCGGTCTTGCGACCCCATTGCGGAGAACGAGTCCGTGCGTGCAGAGAGTTCGAAGAGCCATTGGATTGTGGCTAACGAACAAGACTGTTCGCCCGGTCTTAGAGACTTGAGACATCTTACCAAGACATTTTCGTTGAAATTCTGTATCGCCTACTGCGAGCACTTCGTCGACCACTAAGATCTCCGGCTCGAGATGCGCTGCGACTGCGAACGCCAGCCGGACATACATCCCGCTGCTATACTGCTTGACCGGTGTATCGAGGAATTTTTCCACTTCGGCAAAGGCGACGATTTCGTCAAATTTTCGACGAATATCATGCCCCGTCATTCCGAGAACTGCGCCATTTAGATAGATGTTCTCGCGACCTGTTAACTCGGGATGGAATCCGGTGCCGACTTCCAGAAGGCTTCCGACGCGACCGCGCAACCGCGCCCGGCCTTCGGTGGGCTCCGTGATGCGGCTCAGGATCTTGAGCAGCGTGCTCTTGCCGGCCCCATTGCGTCCAATGATGCCGACAATCTCGCCTTCCTTCACCTCGAAGCTAACATCTTTCAGCGCCCAGAATTCCTCGACTTCGTCGCCCTGAACAATCTGTTTTCCGTGAACCAAATCTATCGCTTTGCGTAGAAAATTGCGTGCCTCTCTTTCAATAACGTCTCTCAGCGCGGTATAAGGTTCGCGTCGACCTCTCTGGTGACCAATCAGGTACCGCTTCGATATGTTCTCTACAGAAATTGCGATATCGGACATTGAGCTTTTCGTGCGTCACTCAGATCAGGTCGGCAAAACTCTTTTCCATCTTTCTAAACCGGCGAATGCCGAGCCACAGAAAGAATGCCGCTACGCCGATGCTTAACAGGAATCCGGGCAGATAAAGCGGACTTTGACTTCCCAGGATGCACCAGCGAAACCCGTCGATGACCCCGACCACGGGGTTCAAGGAATACAAGAAGCGCCACTGCTCCGGAACGATGCTCGAGCTGTAGCCGACCGGCGAAGCATAGAGGCCGAGTTGGACCAAGAACGGAATGACATAACGGACATCGCGGTATTTGACGTTCAACGCAGTCAACCAAAGGCCGGGGCCGAGGCCGGCGAGCAGCGCGAGCGCGACGAACGCGGGCAGCAGGACGATCTGCCAGCCAGGTACGAACTGGTACCAGATCATCAGCGCTACCAGCATCATGAAGTTGATAGTGAAGTCGACGAAGGCTACTCCCACCGCGGCCATCGGCACGATCGCGCGCGGAAAATAGACCTTGCTGATCAGGTTAGCGTTGCCGACCAAGCTGTTGGACGCATCGGCGAGCGCGCTGGAGAAGAAAGTCCACGGTAGCATACCGGCAAAGACCATGATGGCGTATGGCGCGGTACCGTCCGAAGGCAGATTGGCCAATTTGCCGAAGATGACGGTGAAGACCACCATCGTCAGAAATGGCCGGATGAGGGCCCATGTGGCCCCGATCACGGTTTGCTTGTAGCGGACAGCCACATCGCGCCACGCCAGCACGCGGAACAGCTCCCGGTACCGCCAAAGGTCTCGCCAGTAGTGCTGCTCGGCACGGCCGGCTTCGATGATTATTTCCTGCGCCATCCCGATCGCTGGGTATTTGTTTAATAACTCAACCGGTAGTAGAGATACTTGAGCACTTCATTCTGGAACGCGATCAGCCCGGCGGGCGTCCTCCACCATTCCGTCCGCGTGTATCCCGGCGGTTCGAGCGACAGCAATCGGATGCGAATGCCCCGTCCGGCAAACTCCCGGTCGAATATCCAGCGCACACGCCTTGCAGCGAACACCTCGGTAGGAACGATGATGCTCGAAGCGCCGTGCAGCTCGGTCCATTCTCGCAGGGCGGCCGCTTCGTCGGCCGTGCTTCTGTTCGCCTGCCCGAATAACTCGATCGCGTCCTCCGGCACGCCCAATTTCAACAGGACGCGCCGATTTGCTTCCATGTGTCCCTGAACACCGCCGATGGCAGCTGCACGACCTTCCCTGTTGCGCGAGACCAGAACCTTCTCGACAAGCCCCCTGTGATAGAGATCGGCCGCCGCGAACGGCCGCACTTCGATCTGCCCTCCGAGCACGGCGACGGCGTCCGCCGGCGCCAAGTCATCGGACACGATCCAGAGATCAGCCAAGCCACGAAGTAGCGCCTCGCGCGCCAGCCAGGCGGCGGCGCTGAGGCCAGCCAGAACCACCACCAGCACCCCGAGGCGTCGCATCCGGCCGAGCCAGGTGGCTGCGCGAGCGTTGCTTACCCCTTCGACAGCAGTGCTCATGGTTCGGGGCAGCGCCGATGGCAACGATCATGCCGCCGCGAGCGCGACCTGACGGTCCATCCAATGGGCGACGCGGCCCCGGAAGCGGCCGACGCCGAAGGTCTCAACCAGATCGTTGCGTGCCCGGCGCCGCGCACCCCCTATTGCCGCAGTGATTGCCTCGAGCAGCTCGTCGGGCCTTTTGGGATCGACCATTCGCCCGAGGCGTCCATCGAGGAGGGCATCACGTGATCCATCGACTGAGCTCCCGACGATCGGAATTCCACAGGCTGCCGCTTCGATCAAGACGATGCCGAAACCCTCGCCATAGCTCGGCATCACGAACACATCCGCGAGATTATAGTGAGCGACTTTCTCGCTCTCAGGGATGCAGCCGGCAAAGATCACGCAGTTCGACAGACCAAGCAACTTCACTGTGGCTTCGAGCCGGCGTCGGTCTGAGCCATCGCCAACGATCAGGTATTTTAGGTCTGGGAACCGCTGGAGCAACTGCGGCATCGCGTCGATTACCTCGTCGAATCCCTTGTAGCGCTCTCCGGCCGCCATGCGCCCCATCGTCAGCATGACTTTGCTGGAGTGAAGGCCGTAACGATCGACGAGGCTGCGATCGCGCTCTCCCGGCGTGAAACAAGTCAGATCGACACAATTCGGCAAGATGAAACCCCTGTCCCGAGCAACCTTTGACCACCGCACGAAACGATCGGCCGAGTAACGACTGACTGCTATAAAAGCATCAATACGATCGGCCACCAGATTCGTGAGCGTGTTACGTGTAGGAAGGAATGCCTCGAAACCATGGACGATGAGCGCCAACCGCGCCTGCTGATGCCTTGCTGCCAGCCAGGCTAATGGCAACAGGTGGAGATGCCCGCTGATCACCAAGTCGGCCCGCTCTGCGCGTAAGGTGAGCCGCAGCAACTCCTTCGCGAAGGCAATCCTGCCGCGAGCCGCCTTGCGGTTGAAGATGACGGCTTCGGGGATGACCTCCTCGATCGGCTCGGTGAGCAACCGCGGCAGCGCGTGCACTCGCTCCACTGAGGAGCAGCCATTTAGCGCCGCCAAGAAGTCGCGATTGAACTTCGAGATGCCCCCGAAGCCTCCGAATGCATCGGTCAGAAGCATCTGTACGCGAACTGGACGCCGCATGGTCAGGCTGCAAGCCCAATCGGGGCGGCAGAAGCGACGGTCGGACAGTGCGTTCGGAACTTATGGTGAACCCGAGAGGCCCAGCCGCGCAGTCCGCGACCGGCATAAGTTCCTTCGCTCTCCGAGATCCACTGCCGGACGGGAGTGGTGAAGCCGGTCTTGGCGCGACTAATGACAGGCGCAGGAATGCCAACGCAACAGGCGGCAAGCTCGTCCTTGGTTGGCGGATTGGTGGAAGCAATCGCCGGCCCCAGTAGCTCGAGCAATGCAAAGTCCACGAACGGCACCCGCACCTCGACGCCGTGCGCCATGCTCGACCAGTCGGTATCGCGAAGCAACTGATTGCGCATATACCAGCAGGATTCGAGCGCGGCAATCTGGACATGCTCAGTCGCGCCAGCTGCACGCAGCGGCGCAAGGGTGGCGGAAAGGGCCGAACCAGTAGCCAGCCGTTCGAGACCCTCAATGACCCAGCTTTCATCCAGCAATGATGGCAGCTCGTCCTCAAGATAGAGCGCGCGCCGCAACAGATAGGCCTTCGCCAAATCGCTCGAGTGGGAGATGAGCCCCGCAGTCTTCGGAGGGACGCCCGGCAGAGCGACCGCCCGCAGCGCCCACTGCACCACACCTCCCAGCGGCTGCAACCACGACAGCCGCTGGCCCCATTGCGCAAGCCCGGGGACCTCGCGGAACGAGGGATAGCCGCCGAACAGCTCGTCCCCACCTAGCCCCGACAACACCACCTTCAAGCCAAGCCTGGCTGCCGCGTGGCTGATCAGATAGGTGTTCAGCCCGTCGATTGTGGGCTGGTCCATGGCCGCAAAAAAATCGTCCAGCAGCACCTCGAACTCGCCGCGGCCAATTCGTATTGTCGTATGCTGGCTACCCAGGACGCGAGCAGTTTCCTCAGCAAGCGGCGCCTCGTCCATGTCGGTGCCGGCATATTCCTCGAACGCGAGCGTGAGGGTCTGCAGCCTGGAACTGTGCTCGGCAGCGAGCGCGGCAACGACATTCGAGTCAATTCCGGCCGACAGGAAAATTCCGACGGGGACATCGGCAACCAGATGGTGGCGCACCGTGTCGAGCGCCAAATGATGCAATTCACTGCGTCCGAACAACCGCGGTGGCGAAGCGAGATATGTTTCCTCGATTTTCGCGAACGCCCTTGCCGGGCCTGGCGTGGCTCCAGCACGCACGCGCTGCAAATGCCCCGCAGGAAATGCCCGAATGCCCGACCACCACGTGAAGGGTTCGGGGACGTGCCCCCAGAGGTAAAAGCCGGCGAGCGCGGCCGCATCCCGTCCGGTGTCGATCGAAGCGACCCGCGCCAGGGCTCGCGCCTGCGACGCAAACCAGAGAATTCCGTCGCTTTGCGCGACGTAAAGCGGCTTGATCCCATAGGGATCGCGAGCTAGCCACAGCTCACGCTCCAGGGCGTCCCACAGTGCAAAGGCATACATGCCGCGAAGCTTGCGAAGTCCTGCCTCGCCCCAACGTGCGACGACATTGATGAGCACTTCCGTGTCGCTGTCGGTGAGAAACTCGCAGCCTCGATGTTCCAGCTCCTGACGTAGCGCTCGATAGTTATAGATCTCTCCGTTGAACGTAATCGTCCAGCGGCCGCTCGCATCCGACATCGGCTGTGCCCCATGCGGACCAGTATCGATGATGGCGAGGCGCCGATGACCAAACGACACCCCCTTGTCGCTGGAGGACCAAAGGCCTTGTCCGTCCGGACCGCGACGCTGCTGCAGCTCGTTCAGACGCGCGATGATGGTCGCATCTGGGACGCGAGCGGCAGGATCGAAGGTGAATGCCCCCGCTATTCCGCACATTTCAAGTCACCACTGCACATCGAGCACTATCTGGCCTTCACGGGCGCATCGCAGCTGCAACAATTTAGCAGGGTCAGCTAAGCAGGCCTCAATACGCCGCACGAGCCGCGAACGCGGTCCCGTCTGTCAGCGCCGTTGTCCGCGGCGCCGGCATACCATGACGTTCAGCGACAATCGCCTCTTCCATGCTGTGAAGGATCTTCACCATCCCCTGCGCGTCGCCAACCTTCACTCGCCGATAGTGCGAGGCTGACAGTGCGCGGTTAGCCAGCAAGTGCACATCGGAATCCTCGCTGCCAACGAAAATAACCCTCTTTCCGGACTCAATGCACGCG
>Ga0075428_100002145_pt1 | contig 21309 bp, 18 predicted proteins | sample RhiMetdeltSRZDD2_FD_75291 | JGI IMG/M metagenome (GOLD analysis project Ga0075428, IMG submission 75291) | Populus rhizosphere microbial communities from Tennessee, USA - Rhizosphere MetaG P. deltoides SRZDD2 | ecosystem: Host-associated > Plants > Roots > Rhizosphere > Soil | place: USA... | reverse complement strand
TCGATCGCGCCGTCACCGATCATGCCGCGGCCGAGCAGTACGTCGGCGGGCAGCGGCACCACCCAGTCGCAGACCTGGTACGACGCGATCCGCCGGCCCGCGCGGGCGATCTGCCGGTATACGTCGGCGTCCCACCAGACGTGGTACGCGTCCACCACCACGCCGACCTGCTCGGCCGGGAACTGCTCGGCCAGGTCGAGCGCACCGGACAGCGACGACACCACGCAACGGTCCGAGCAGAACATCGGGTGCAAGGGTTCGATCGCGAGCCGGACCCCGCGCTCACCCGCGTACGGCGCCAGCTCGGCGAGCCCGTCCCGCACCATCGCGCGGGCTCCGTCGAGGTCGCGGGACCCCTCCGGGAGGCCGCCGCTGACCAGTACCAGCACCTCGGTGCCGAGTGCGGCGGCCTCGTCGACCGCCCGCCTGTTGTCGTCCAGACTACGCGCCCGCCCGGAGGGGTCGGCGGCGGTGAAGAACCCGCCGCGGCACAGCGACGAGACCCGCAGCCCGGCGTCCGCGACCAGCTTCGCCGACTGCTCCACGCCGTAGTCCTGGACCGGCTCGCGCCACAGGCCGATCCACTCCAGCCCGGCGGCAGCACTGAAGGCGACCACCTCGGGCAGCGGCCAGTGCCTGGTGGTCGCCTGGTTCAGGCTGAACCGCTGCATCGCCGGAGTCATGCGTCCACCCCGTGCACGCTCAGTAGCCGGCTCATCCGGGCCACCGCCAGGTCCGGGTCGGCCAGCATCCCGGCCGCGTCGGCCAGCCGGAACGTCTGCGCCAGCTGCGGCAGCGACCGACCGGACTGCAGCCCGCCGACCATGATGAAACCGGGCTGGTGCCCGTTCAGCCAGGCCAGGAACGCGATCCCGGTCTTGTAGTAGTAGGTCGGGGTCTCGAAGATCTGCCGGGACAGCGGCACAGTCGGCGCCAGTACCCGGTCGTACGTCGCCAGGTCGCCGTCATCGAGCGCGTGCAACGCGACCGCGGCGGCCGGCGCGATCGCCGCGAAGATGCCCAGCAGCGCGTCGCTGGAACCCTTGACCAGGTCCGGGTAGTTGAAGTCGTCCCCGGTGTACATCCGCACGCCCTCGGGAAGACGGTTGCGCAGGGCAACCTCCCGCTCGGCGTCCAGCAGCGAAACCTTGATGCCGTCCACCTTCGCCGCATGGGTCTCGATCAGCTCGACCACCGCGTCGGCGGCCGCGCGGAGATCCGCCGAGCCCCAGTAGCCCGCCAGCGCCGGGTCGAACATGTCGCCGAGCCAGTGCAGGATCACCGGACCGGCGGCCTGCTCCAGCAGTGCGCCGTACACCTTGTGGTAGTCGTCCGGGGTGATAGCCGCCGCGCACAGCGCCCGGCTGGCCATCAGGATCGGCAGCGCCCCGACCTCCTCGGCCAGCGCAAGCTGTTCGAGGTAGGCGTCGGTCACCGCGTCCAGGGAATGGTTGCCCGGGGCAAGCTGATCGGTGCCGGCACCCACCGCGATGCCGCCGCCGACCACGCTCGCCTCGGCCGCGGACCGCCGGATCAGTTCCTGCGTCGCGGCCCAGTCCAGACCCATCCCGCGCTGCGCGGTATCCATCGCCTCGGCTACCGACAGGCCGAGCGACCACAGATACCGCCGGAAGCCCAGCGTGTGCTCCCAGTCGACGGCCGCCGGGGCGCCCGGCGCGTTCGCACCGAGCGGGTCGCCCACCACGTGCGCGGCCGCGAACGCCCGCCGCGAGCGCGCCGGCCCGACCGGCGTCACGGCCACCGGGGTACCCGACGGCGTGTAGTCCTCCAGCCGGCCGTCGGTGGTCGGCAGCCTCATCCGGCATCACCGTCCAGCGAGAGAGCCGGCACCTCGAGCTTGCAGCCCTTGTGCCACGACTCCAGGCCGAGCTCGGCGAGCTGGACGCCCTTGGCGCCCTCCAGGAAGTCGTACGGGAACCTGGTGCCGTCCACCAGGCTGGTCAGGAACTGCTCCCACTGCACCTTGAAGCCGTTGTCGAACGTCTCGTTGTCAGGCACCGGCAGCCACTGCGACCGGAACGGCTCGGTGACCGGCAGGTCCGGGTTCCAGATCGGCTTCGGGGTGGCGGAGCGGTGCTGCACCTTGCAGTCCCGCAGCCCGGCCACCGCACTGCCGTGCGTGCCGTCCACCTGGAACTCGACCAGCTCGTCGCGGTACACCCGGACCGCCCAGGACGAGTTCAGCTGCGCGACGATGCCGCCGTCCAGCTCGAACACTCCATACGCCGCGTCCTCGGCGGTCGCGTCGTACGCGGCACCGCCCTCGTCGTACCGCTGCGGGATGTGCGTCGCGCCCTGGCAGTAGACGCTGCGCACCTCGCCGAACAGCTGGTCGAGCACGTACCGCCAATGGCAGAACATGTCGACGACGATCCCGCCGCCCTCCTCGCGCTTGTAGTTCCACGCGGGCCGCTGGGCGGCCTGCCAGTCGCCCTCGAACACCCAGTAACCGAACTCGCCGCGGACCGAGAGGATCCGGCCGAAGAAGCCGCCGTCGACCAGCCGCTTGAGCTTGCGCAGGCCCGGTAGTGACAGCTTGTCCTGGACGACCCCGTTCGGCAGACCCGCGTCCCGGACCAGCCGGGCCAGGTTGAGTGCCGCGGCCAGGTCGTCGGCGATCGGCTTCTCGCAGTACACGGCCTTGCCGGCCTCGACCGCGGCCCGGATCCCCTTCTCCCGCAGCTGGGTGATCTGCGCGTCGAAGTAGACCTCGACGTCCGGCTCGGCCAGTGCCTCGCTGACGTCGGTGGTCCATCGGGACACCCCGTGCTGCTCCGCGATGGCGCGCAGCTTGGTCTCGCTGCGACCAACCAGTACGGGATCAGGGAGGATCCGGGTCCCGTCAGCGGCGAGGACGCCTCCCTGGTCGCGGATCGCCAGCACGGAACGCTCGAGGTGCTGGCGCAACCCCATCCGTCCGGTGACACCGTTCATCACGATGCCGATGCGTCGCTCGCTCACTCGTTCTGCCTTTCAGTCGTGGGCAGCAGTGGTTAGATCTGATGCGCCCAGCAGATCGCGGATCTCGCCGGCCAGCTGTTTGAAGACCGCGCTCGCGACCGTGCCCCCGTAGTCCCGCTCCGCGGGCAGGTCGACCGGCAGCGTGCGCACGATCCGGCCCGGCCGCGGGCTCATCACCTCGATCCGGTTGCCGAGGTAGATCGCCTCCGCGATGGAGTGCGTGACCAGCACGACGGTCACGCCGGTCTCCCGCCAGATCCGGTTCATCTCGACGTTCATCACCTCGCGGGTGAGCGCGTCGAGGGCGCCGAACGGCTCGTCCATCAGCAGCACCGGCGGTTCGTGCAGCAGCGCGCGGCACAGTGCCACCCGCTGCTGCATGCCGCCGGACAGCTCGTGCGGCAGCGCGTTCTCGAACCCTTGCAGCCCGGTCATCTCGATCAGGTAGTCGGCCCGGCGTTCGGCCTTCGCCTTGTCCATGCCGCGCATCTCGGCCTGCAGCAGGATGTTCTTCCGCGCTCCGCGCCACTCCAGCAGCGCGGACCGCTGGAACGCGAAGCCGATGTTGCGCTGCGGCCGGTCGACCGGCCGGCCGAGCAGCGAGACGCTGCCCGACGTCGGCCGGACCAGCCCGGCGATGATCTTCAGCAGCGTCGACTTGCCACAGCCCGACGGCCCGACGATGGTGACGAACTCACCAGGGTCGATCGACACCGACACGTCGGCCAGTGCCGTGGTCTCGGCCCGCTTGGTCGAGAAGTGGCAGGTCAGGTCACGGACCTCGATCGTCGCCGTCGCGACGGCGGTGCTCGTCATCAGCTGCTTTCCTTCGCGAACTCGCTGTCCCAGTACTTCGCCGGGTCGCCCGGGTCCTTGAGGTCCGCGTTGTCCTTCAGCACCGTGATCATGTCCGACCACTGCTGGTCGCTGTTCACGCCCGGAGCGCCCGCGGTGTCCAGCTGGAGCAGCGGGATCGCCTTGTCGAGCTGCTGCTTCATCACCGTCTCCGACGGGGCCTGCTCGGCCTTGCCGGCCATCACCTTCACCGCGGCAGCCGGGTCCTTGGCCGCCTCGGCCCACGACTTCTGGGTGGCCCGGACGAACTTCTCGACCAGCTCCGGGTCCTTCTCGATCGTCTTGTTGTTCACCACCACACCGGTGCCGAGTAGGTTCAGCCCGGTGTCGGCCCACAGCAGTACGTCGACCTTCTTGCCGCTCTTGGACTCGATCGTCGGGGCCTGGTCGTGGAAGAAGCCCATGATCACGTCGGCCTTGTTCTCGATCAGCGCGGCGATCTTGCCGGCCGCGTCGACGTTCACCAGCTGGACGTCGCTCTCCTGCATCCCGTTGAGCTTCAGCCAGGCCGGGAAGGTGGTCCACATCGCGTCACCGGCGGTGCCGGCCACCCGCTTGCCCTTCAGGTCCGCGGGGGTCTTGATGTTCTGCGTCGAGAAGAACTCCATCGACGCCGGGCCCTTCTGCAGGAACACCCCGGCGCTCTTGACCGGCATGCCGTTGCCGACGCCGTGCATCAGTGGTGCGGTGTCGGCCCAGCCGAAGTCGGTCTGGTCCTGCGCGACCGCCTTGATCGTGTTGGCCGAGCCGTTGCCCGGGTTGATCGTGAGCTCGATGCCCTCGTCGGCGTAGTAGCCCTTGTCGACGCCGTAGTAGAAGGGCGCGTGCTCGCCGTACGGGACCCAGTTCAGCGTCAGCGTGACCTTGGCCGGGCCGTCGCCGGAGCTGCCGGCCTCGTCGCCGCCGCAGGCCGCGAGCGCCGTACTGCCGAGGGCTGTGATGGCCAGCAGGGCGAGGCTGCGTCGAAGGGATCGGGGGGTTCGCATCTGAGGTGCCGCCTTTCGATGTGCGGAGAACAGGGGAGCGATCAGAGGTTGGTTCAGGTGGTGGTGAGCGCCATGCCTTCACGGCGGCTGGCGTGCCACGGGATGAGCAGGGCCTCGGCGAACTCGACCAGAACGAAGAGGATGATCCCGATCGCCGACATCAGGAACAGGTCGGCGAACAGCAGCGCCGAGTCGAGGTTGCCGCTGGCCGCGAGCAGGATGAAGCCGAGGCCTTCCTTCGAGCCGACGAACTCGCCGACCACGGCACCGACCACCGCGAGGGTGACGGCCACCTTGAGCCCGGCCATCAGGTGCGGCAGCGCGCCGGGGAAACGGATCTTGCGGAACGTCTGCCACCGCGACGCGCCCATCGTCGCGGACAGGTCGAGCAGCTCGGGGTCGACCGACCGCAGTCCCGCGACCCCGGAGATGACCACCGGGAAGAACGCGATCAGCACCGCGAGCATCACCTTCGGGGTCATCCCGAAGCCGAACCAGACCACCAGGATCGGCGCGATCGCGATCTTCGGGATCACCTGCGCGAACAAGATGATCGGGTAGATCGCCTTCTCCAGCGTCTTCGAGTACACGATGACCACGGCGGTGACGACGCCGATCACGGCCGCCAGCACGAAGCCGAGCAGCGTCTCGTACGTCGTCACCCAGGTGTGCCGGGCCAGGTCCGAGCGCTGCTCGACCAGCACGTCCCAGACGTCCCCCGGGGGTGGCACCAGGTACGCCGCGACGTACTCCCGCGCCGTGACGAACCACCAGACGGCGAAGAGCGCTCCGAGCAGGATCGCCGGCCGCCAGGCCGACTCGGCCAGCTTCGCAAGCCTGCCGCCGAGGGTGGGCCGGGCCCGGCCCGGCGGGCGGCCGCTCAGGGCGGCGGCGCCCGCCGGGTCGGCGGCATCGGTCGTCGGGTCAGCCCCCCGGCCGCTCCCCGGGTCCGGCCGGGTGCTCTCGTCGGCCGGCTGGTCCGGGGCGGTGAGTGACCGCTGTGCCATGAGTACTCCTTCGGTTTGTGGATCAGGCCGCTTGCACGGTGAGCGCGAGCAGCCGCCAGTAGTCGCCTGCGTTGTTGCTGATCCGCAGATCGGCGGTACGGCCGGTTGCGCCGCCGTCGACCGTGAACTGCTCCCACGCGTACTGCCCGGTCGGCAGCGTCCCGCCCGGCGGTACGACGACCTGGCCGTCGAGCTCCACCTGGGTCGCACCGGACGAGAACGAGTTGTCACCGCGCAGCAGCGAGACGACGTGCTGGCCCGCCGGGATCTGCACCCGCAGCACGTGCGGGTCCCGGGAGAGCGTGAAGTCACGGCGCAGCGCGTCCGGCGCCCCGCGGTCCCGGAAGTCGACACCGGTGGTGGTCCAGCCGAATCCCTTGGCCGGGTCCCAGGCGTCGGCGGGCGACAGCCGGGTGTACCCGGCCAGCACCGGGCTGGTGGTCGAGCCGCCGTCCAGAACGAGCACCGAGTCGTCCGGGCCCGGTACCCGGTACGTCGTGGCCGTCGGCGCGCCGGCAACGGTGACGCCGGTCGCGGTGACCTCCGCGGTCAGCGTGTCCATCGTCAGGTTGCCCTTGACCGGCTTGCCCGCAGGCGCCGTCACCGCCACCGGTACGTCGACGGTCTGGCCGGCCGGTACCGATGCCTGCGCAGGTGTCGCCGTCCAGCCCGCAGGAGCCTTCACGGTCGCCGTCACCGTGACCGGTGTGGACCGGTTGTTGGTGACCTTGACCTTCGTCTCCGTCGGCGTGCCGCCTAGGAACGGCTGCGGCACCGTGAGGGTGTCCGCGCTCACCTCGGGCTTGACCTGCAGGGACAGCGGCGCCGGTACGACGACCCGGGACAGGCCGGTGTTCTGGTACATCCCCTTGCCGGTCAGCGTGTTCGCGCCGAGCTTCGCCGACACCGGGACCGTGACGTCCCACTGGGTCGCGAACGACGCACCGGGCGCGATCTGCTGGGTCGCGACCGGGCTGACCGCCTTGGCCGTCCAGCCGGCCGGGACCGTCAGCGACTGCTCGGCCGCCTGCACCGTCGTCGTACCCGCGTTACGGATCGTCGTGGTCACCCGTGCCGTGGTCCCGGCCACCACGTCCGGCTTCGCCGACGTGGTGCTGACGGTGACCTTGCGGAGCTGGGTGACCGTCGACGACGTGCTCACCGAGGCCTTCTCGAGCGGCGTCTGCAGGGCGGCCTTGACGGCGGGATCGAGGTTGCGCTGCGCCGAGAGCCACAGCAGTCCCTCGTCGATGGTCAGCAGGGCCTTCTCGGCCGCCTTCTGGAACGGCGCGCCGTTCGGGTCGGCGGACCAGGCGGTCAGCAGCTCACGGTCGATCCGGTCGGACAGGCCGGTGAGGTAGGTGTACTGGTCGGCGGACAGCTTCGCCTTGTTGGCCTCGATCGCCGCGTCAAGCTCGCGGATCCCCTTGTAGGCGGTGCCGAGCGGCTCGACCAGCGGGCTGGAGAACCGCACCCAGTCCACGTTGAACAGCGAGGTGTCGCCGGCGTTGTTCGCGAACACCAGGAACAGCTCGTGACTGCCACCCGGGTCGGTGACCGGCACGGACAGCTCGCGGAAGGTCCGCCAGCCACCGGTCGGCTCGACCGGGACGGTCGCCAGCAGCGGCCCGTCCGCCGCGTCGGTGCGGACCTCGATCCGGCCGCCCTTGCCGGCGGACGCGACCCGGAACCGCAGCTCGGTGACGCCCTTCAGGTTGACCGGCTCGAACGACACGTTGTCGCCGTGGTCGATCGTGCCGATCATCCGGCCGTTGTCCGGCTCGTCGGTGTTGTGGACGACGACACCCTTGTTCGTGCTGTAGAACTCGGCCTGCTTCAGCCGCGGCTGCAGGATCGCCGAGTCGCCGCCGGTCAGCTGCTTGACGCCCTCGGCGCCCTTGTCGGTGTACTTCGTGTCGACGATGTAGAAGATGTTGTCGTTGTGGTCGTGGCCACTGTCCTCGATCGACTGGATGGTGCCCTTGCAGCCGCTGTACAGATCCAGCGGGTGACCATGCTGGTCGTGCCCGAGAGCCGGCTGGGTGACGACCTTGGTGCAGTCGATCTGGCCCTGCGCGGAGTCGCCGTCCTCGGCGTCGGTGACCCGGGCGTCGAACGGCACCGGCTCGCCGAGCGTGAACACCTGGCCGTCCAGCGGAGCGGTCAGCTCCACGTTCGGTGCGGTGTTCCCGACCGTGATCGGCAGGTTCCGGACGCCGGTCCGGCCGGTCGGGTCGGTGACGGTCAGCCGGGCGTTGATGTCACCTCGGGCGCTGTACACGTGCGTCGGGTTCGGCTCGGTCGAGTCAGTCGTGCCGTCACCGTCGAAGTCCCACGCGTAGGTGATCGTCTGGCCCGCGTCCGGGTCGGCCGATCCCTCGCTGGAGAACTTCACGGTCAGCGGCGGCTGGCCGGACGTCGGCGTCGCGGTGGCTTTGGCGACCGGCGACCGCTCACCGGGCCGGACGTAGTTGATCTTGTAGATGCCCGAGTCGAAGTTCGGGTCGCCGCGACCCGAGCCGCCGTAGTTGGAACCCCACTCGACCAGGTAGAGCGAGCCGTCCGGGCCGAACTCCATGTCGATCGGGCGCAGGAACGTCCCGTGCGGCCAGAGCCGGTTCAGGATCGCCGGCTTGCCCCCTGGGTCCACCTCGTCCTTGCGAACCTCGAAGATCGTGTTCCGGGTCCACTCGGCGATGAAGTCGGTGTCGTCGTAGTACTCCGGGAACTTGGTCTCCGACTGCAGGTTCGGGTCGTAGTGGTACGTCGGGCCCTGCAGCGCGAGCCGGCCGCCCGAGCCGAGCTCCGGCCAGTCCGGCGGCGTGTCGTACGGGTAGGCGATCCAGGCCGGCTGGACCGGCGGCAGCTTGGTCAGGCCGGTGTTGTTCGGCGAGTCGTTCACCGGACCGCCGGCACAGTCGTACGGTGCCTTCGACTCGCCGGTGGCGTAGTCGTAGTCGATGTACGCGCGGTTGTAGCCGATGCAGTGCGGCCAGCCGAAGTTCCCGGCCTGCTTGGCGATGTTGAACTCGTCATACCCCTTCGGGCCGCGGGTCTCGGAGTCCACCCGCGCGTCCGGTCCCACCTCGCCCCAGTGCACGTAGCCGGTCTCCGGGTCGACGTGGATCCGGTACGGGTTCCGTAGGCCCATCACGTAGATCTCGGGCCGGGTCTTCTCGGTGCCGGGGGCGAAGAGGTTGCCGTCCGGGATCGTGTAGGTGCCGTCGGCCTCCGGGTGGATCCGCAGGATCTTGCCGCGCAGGTCGTTGGTGTTCGCCGACGAGCCCTGGGCGTCCTCGAACTCGTGCCCGGGCCGCTCGTCGGTGGCGCCGAATCCGCTGCAGCACGGCAGCGAGTTGTCGCCGGTCGCGACGTACAGGTTGCCCTGCGGGTCGAAGTCCATGCCGCCGCCCTCATGGGCGTTGACCTGGCGCTGGCTGTTGATCTCCAGCAGCACCTTCTCGGATGCCAGGTCGAGCGTCTCGGTGTCCGGTTTGAAGGTGAACCGGCTGACCTTGCTCACCGTCGCGTTCAGCGGTGAGTAGTAGATGTACAGGAAGTTGTTCTCGCTGAAGTTCGGATCCAGCGTGATGCCGTGGATCCCGTGGGTGTGCTGGACCAGGACGTCGAGCTTGGCGATCTCGTGCGTGTGCTGGTGCTCGGGGTCGTAGAACTTCACTGCGCCGCCGCGCTGCACGTAGAACACGCGGCCGTCGTCGGCGATGTCGATGTCCAGCGGGTCGTCGGTGTCGCCGTCCAGCAGGACCTTCTCGAACCGCTCCTCGTCGGTCGGCCCGCAGTCGCCAGGGACCGCGCCGGCAGACCACTCGATCCCGCCGAGCAGGTGCTTGAGGAACAACGGCTCGCTGTACGCCGACGGGTTGTGGCCCATGCCGGTGTACCAGGACCGGCCGCCGTCGTAGTTCTGGCACCACGAGATCGGGTGGTCCGCGCCCATCGTGTCGCCGTTGTAGGAGTTGGCGTCGAAGCTGGCCAGCACGTGCACGTTGCCGCGCGGGTTCGCGACGAAGTCGTACGGCTCCTCGTTGCGGGTGAACACCTGCGGCAGGTCCTTGGTGGACGGGTGCACCCGGTCGTCGACCTCGACCTCGACGTCCTGGATCGCCGGGTGCACCTTGAAGAAGGCGCCCATCAGCTCGCCGTACCAGGCCCAGTCGTACTCGGTGCCGCTGGCGGAGTGGATGCCCATGTACCCGCCGCCGGCCTGGATGTAGCGCTCGAACGCGGCGCGCTGGTTCGCGTCCAGGATCGGGCCGTTGCGGCTGTTGGTGTTGTTGAAGACCACCACGTCGTACTGGGCCAGTGTTTCGTCGGTGAAGTTCGCGGCGTCGTCACTGGCGACGACCTCGAAGTTGTTCTCGGTCGCCAGCTTCTGCAGCGCGGCGACACCGTACGGGCGCGACTCGTGCTCGAAGCCGTTGACCTTGGAGAACACCAAAGCCTTGAACCGCGGCGCTGTCTCCTCCTCCGGCGCGGCGGAGGCACTGTTGCCCAGTGCAACCTGTAGGGGCAGCAGGGCCAGCACCATGGCGGCGAGTAATAGGACGTGTAGCGGGCGTCTCATCCGGGACTACCTCCAGTGACGTGGGCGGGTGCGTCGGGCCGGCTGCCGCAATGGCCGGCGCGAGGTTGTCAGTACGTGTCCAGGCGGCCGCACATGCCGTGCCGGCCGGTCTCGATGGGTTCGGGGATGCCGTGCAGCTGCGCCGAGCGCAGGTAGGTCGGGTCGCCTTTCTCGAGTGCGTCCAGGGCCGAGCCGGTGGCGTCGGCGAGCCGCTTGGCGCCGTCCTCCCAGCGCTTGCGCCAGTCGCCGACCAGAGACCGGACCAGCCGGGCGGCGGCCGCGTAGAACTCGTCCAGCGCCTCGGGTCCGGCGGCGCGCAGTGCCTGGAACCCTTGCAGGGCGAGGTTCCTGCGCATCATCGCCGAGGCGGTCCGCTCCTCGCCGGTACCGGTCAGCGCCGTCGCCGCGTCGTACGACGCCCGGTCGGCGAGGTGCTCCGGCGGGTAGGTGAGGACCGCGTCCCCTGCCTCGGGCAGGCCGCTGTTCGACATCAGCGTGAGGATGGTCAGGCCGCCGCCGTTCACCAGCCGGTGGATCGTGCCGGGGTCGAACCAGACCACGCTGCCGGGCTTGAGCGCGGTCTCGTCGTACCCCTTCGCGTTCAGGGTCTGCACCGCGCCGGTGCCGGCGATGACGTAGTAGCCCTCGGAACAGGCCAGGTGGACGTGCGGGCTGCCGCCCACGAGACCGTCCGGAGACTCGCGGTCGTACACCTTCAGCAGCGAGATGCCGATCCCGCCGGGCAGGCTCGCGGCGCCGTCGTGCTCACACATCGAAGTACTCGTCGGAGTCGTCGGCCGCCGGGACCGGGATCACCAGCACCTTCAGGTCACCGATCGCCCGGTGCTGCACGCCGGGCGGGATCAGGAACGCGGTCAGCGGCTTCGCCGGGTGCAGCTCGCCGTCCAGCTCGAGGTGTCCCTCGCCCTCCAGCACGACGTACACCTCGGTGGCGATCCGGTGGTAATGCGCGAGCGCGTCCTCGACCTGCAGCAGGTGCACGCTGACCACCCGGCCGGGCTCGTCCGCGAACGCTCTGCGGGTGGTTCCACAGGAGCACTGGCGGCTGGGAAGCTCGTCGAGCTGGGCGGTCGCCGGCTTACCGTCCACGTCGCCTCCACCGGAAGTGATTTTCTGGAAAGGGCTTTCCAGAGCGCTTGGCCCGTAACACTAGGGCGGTCCATGGGGCGCGTCAACAGTTCGGGAAAGCGATTGCTGTCATGATGGGGGCGGACCTTAGGGAGGTGGCGGGTGGTACGCAAGGCGGAGACGAGACCTTCGGCGACCCTGGAGGCGGTGGCGCGCTCGGCCGGTGTCTCGCTGGCGACCGCGTCGCGGGTGCTGAACGGCGGCAACCGGATCGTCAAGGCGGAGTACCGCGACCGTGTGCTCGCGGCCGCGAAAGAGCTGCAGTACATGCCGAACGCGCACGCCCAGGCGCTCGCGCGTTCGACCTCGTCCACGGTGGGGGTGATCCTGCACGACGTCGCGGACCCGTACTTCTCGGTGATCGCCGCCGGCGTCATGCGCGCCGCGCACCAGCATGACCTGCTGGTGATGATGGCGAGCACGTTCCGCGACCCGGACCGCGAGCTGGCATACGTCCAGACCCTGCACGCGCAGCGCGCGAAGGCGATCCTGCTGATCGGCAGCGGGTTCAACGACAAGGAATACCTGACCAAGATGGAGGCGCAGCTGAGGGCGTACCGGGCGTCCGGTGGCCGGGTCGCCTGCATCTCCAACCACAGCACGCTGCCCGCCGACGTCGTCGTACCGGACAACCGGCAAGGTGCCGCGGACCTGGTGCAGGCGCTGCTCGACCAGGGCCACCGGTCGTTCGGCGTGATCACGGGGCCGTCCCGGCTGATCACCGTCAACGACCGGATCGAGGGGCTGCGCGGCGCGCTGGACAAGGCGGGTGTCGCGTTGCCGGACACGCACGTGGTCGACGGCGGCTTCACCCGGGACGGCGGGTACGCCGCGATGAACGACCTGCTGGACGCGAAGCTCGACCTCTCGGTGGTGTGCGTGCTCAGCGACGTGATGGCGATCGGTGCGCTGAGCGCGTGCCGCGACCGCGGTGTGTCGGTGCCGGCGGACCTGTCGGTCGCGGGCTTCGACGACATCCCGATCGTGCGGGACCTGCAGCCGCCGCTCACCTCGGTGCACCTGCCGCTGGACGAGCTCGGCGTACGGGCCCTCGAGCTGGTGATGTCGGAGCCGACCAGCCGGCGCCGGATCCAGCGGGTCCGCGGCGACGTCGTGATGCGCGCGAGCACCTCACCGCCGAAGCGCTGACCGCTCCCGCCGGCCTGGTCGAAGGCCGCGTCACTCGGGGACCGTCCGGTCGTTAGAGTTACCGACCGGAAACATCCGTCTTCCTCAGAGGGGGACCGCCGTGGCACTGGGTAGGACATCACCGCGCGACCTGCCGCTGTTCGCGCATCTGACCGGCGGCCAGATCGAGGACATCTTCAAGGCCGGCGAGGACGTCTCGGTCCCGGCCGGCTGGTCCCTGATCGGCGAGATGACGCCTCCGGACGCGGCGTACCTGATCCTGAGCGGCTCGGCCGTCGTCCGGGAGAAGGGCGAGGACATCGCCGAGCTCGGTCCGGGCGAGATCGTCGGCGAGGTCGGGGTGCGGCAGAACCAGTTGCGCACGGCAACGGTCACCGCGAGGAGCCGGCTGCAGCTGCTGCACTTCAGCAAGACCGAGTTCGACCGGCTGACGCGGCAGATCCCCGAGTTCCGGAAGGCGATCGACGAGACCATCGCGGAACGTCGTGGCGGATCCGGCTGACCTGTCTGAGCTGCGGCGGGAGTTCGACGAGGCGCTGCTCGGCGGCGAGCGCAAGTACACCCGGGTCCAGGTCTCCGAACGGGCGGGCATTTCGATCGAGCGCGCCGAACGGATCTGGCACGCGCTCGGCTTCGCCACCGTCCCGGACGACGAGGTGGCCTTCACCGACAGCGACATCGAGGCCGCCCGGCTGCTCGTCGCGCTGGAGGAGGACGGCTTCATCGACCCGGCGATCGAGTCCTCGCTGGCGCGCAAGTTCGGCCAGACCCAGTCTCGGCTGGCGTCCTGGCAGGCGGCCATGTTCCTGTCCCTGCTGCGCGAGTCGAAGCTGGACGCCGAGGACGCGATCGAGGTCGCGGCCCTGCTGGTGCCGGCGATGGAGCGGGTGCAGACCTACGTGTGGCGCCGGCACCTCGCGGCCGCCGCGGGCCGGGCGGTCGCGTCCACCGAGGATGCGTCGCACGGCACCCGGGTGGTCGGGTTCGCCGACATCGTCAGCTACACCCGGCTCACCCGGCGGCTGACCGAGCCGGAGCTCGCCGAGCTGATCGAGCGGTTCGAGTCGATGGCGGCTGACGTGGTCGCGACGTACGGCGGGCGGTTGATCAAGTCGATCGGCGACGAGGTGCTGTTCGTGGCCGACGAGCCGGCCCAGGGCGCCGAGATCGCGTTGTCACTGCAGGAGGCGATCGCGGCCGCGGACGAGATGCCACAGCTGCGGATCGGGCTCGCGTACGGCGGGGTGCTGATCCGGCTCGGCGACATCTACGGCCCGGTGGTGAACCTGGCGGCCCGGCTCACCTCCGAGGCCAAGCCGGGCCGGGTCCTCGCCGACCGCGAGCTCGGCGCCGCCCTGGACGGCCACCCGTCCTACCGGGTACGACGGCTGCGGCGCCGGCTGTCCGTCCGCGGGTACTCCAACCTGCAGGCGTACGCGGTCCAGCGGGCCGGCGACGAGCACTGACTGCGGCGCCTGCTGCAACGACGCACTGATCGTCTGGACCGGCCAAGGCCTCCGAGTGTGTTCACGAATCGCCATGCGGGAGCGCTCTACCGTGGCGATTCGCGAACACGCTCGGGCCTGGCGGTACGGCTCGGCTTCGCTTACACCGCTGTGGCGGCGGCCGCGTGTCACTAACATGACCGCATGTCGATCGAAACCAGCAGCCGCCCACAGGCGCCGTACGTGGCAGACGAGCGCACCATGCTCGAGGGATTCCTGGACTTCCACCGCGCCACCTTGCTGTGGAAGTGCGAAGGCCTTTCCGACGACGAGCTGAAGCGCCGGGCGGTCCCGCCGTCGCCGATCTCACTGCTCGGTCTGGTCCGGCACCTGACCGAGGTCGAGCGAGGCTGGTTCCTCGACTTCACCGGCACCTACGACGGTGCCGTCTACGTGAGCAAGGACGCGCCGGAGGCCGACTGGGACGGGGTCGACGACGCCGACCCGGCCACCGACATGGCTCGCTACAAGGCGGAGGTCGATCGGATCCGCGCCGAGCTGGCCGGGCGGGACCTCGACGAGACCCAGGTCGACCAGACCCGGGGCACGGTGAGCCTGCGCTGGATCTACAACCACATGGTCGAGGAGTACGCGCGCCACAACGGTCACGCCGACCTGATCCGCGAGGTCATCGACGGCGCCACCGGCGAATAGCCGGGCTGAGCAAAGCCGATCAAGTGCGCGCCGCGATGGCCGCGGCAGGGTGATGCCATGAGCTCGACGGACGTGTTCGCGACCTTGGTGGACGTGGTGGCCGACAGCCTCGACGACCCGGACACGACGGCCGCGGATCTCGCTCGCCGCGCCTTCCTCTCCCGCTTCCACTTCGACCGGATCGTCACCGCCGTGGCCGGCGAGTCGCCGGCCGCGTTCCGGCGCCGGGTTCTGCTGGAGCGCGCCGCGTACCGGCTGCTGAGTCGTACTGACAGCGTGCTCGACGTCGCGGTCGAGGCCGGGTACGGCTCGCACGAGGCGTTCACCCGTGCCTTCGCCCGCGCGTACGGCGTGACGCCGCGCGAGTGGCGCGGTCAGGCGTCGCACCGGTTCTTCCTGGACGCGCCGAGCGGCGTCCACTTCCATCCACCGGGCGGCCTGCGGCTGCCGGCGCGCAGAAAGGTAAGGGGTATGGACGTTCTGGTGAAGATGGTCGAGCATCACGTCTGGTTGGTCGGCGAGATGATCGACCGCGCCGGCCGGGTCGGTGCGGAGGTGCTGGACGCGCCCATCGAGCTGTCGGTGGAGAGCATCGACGAGCGGCCGCTGACGCTGCGCCGCCAGCTGGACCGGATGGTCTGGCAGCTCGAGATGTGGCTCGCCTCCGTCGACGACGAGCCGTTCGAGTTCCCCGAGTCCGGTCGCGCGGTGTCGCTGTCACAGATCCGGGAGCGGTACGACGCGGCCGGCCCGCGGTACCTCGACCTGGTCCGCCGGCTGCACGACGAGGGCCGGTTCGACGAGACCTTCGTCGACTCGACCTGCACACCGCCGCGCGTCTTCACCTATGGCGGCATGGTCGCGCACGTCCTCACGTTCGCCGCGGCGCGCCGGGTACTCGTTGCAGGCGCTCTCGACAGCGCCGGCGTCACCGACCTCGGCGCCGGCGACCCGATGCACTTCGTCGCCAATGGAGCCGCCTGAGACGGCACTAACGTATCACTAATGATACGTTAGTGCCATGTCACGGCGAACAGCTCTGGTGGCGATCGGACGCCTGACCGCAGACCAGTGGGGGATGTGCACGGCTGCGCAAGCCCGGCAGGCCGGTGTCTCCCGGGTGGACCTGAACCGCCTCGTAAACGACAGGATCCTCGAACGAGTCGCCGACGCGGCGCGTGTGTACCGACTGGCCGGCAGCCCCGAGGACCCAGAGCTCGATGGGTTGCGAGCGGGTTGGCTGCAGCTCGGCCCGGGGCGTTCCTGGGACGACAGAGTCCGCGTCGCCGACGCGATCGTCAGCCATCGAAGTGCGGCGCACGCTCGTGGGCTGGGTGAGCTGATTCCGACAGCCCACGAGTTTTACGTGCGACGCCGGCATCGAGTGGCCAGACTCGACCTGACACTGCGGGTCCGGAGCGACGTGAACCAGATCGCCTGGTCGATCTGGAGAGGGCTGCCAGTCTGCTCCGTCGAGCACATTGTGGGCGACCTGCTGGCCGATCGAGAGGATGAGTCTGCTGTGGCGAGTATCTGCGCCGACGCGATCCGAGCTGGTCTGACAGACGTTGCCCGGCTGCATGCCGCGGTGGAGCCACATGCCGCGCGGTACGGGAGTACACCCGACGGACTGGTGTCCCGACTGACCCGCGTCGTGGGCTGAGGCTCCCTTGCGGTTTCCTTATGCAACCGCGGCCGCGTTCCGTGCAGCACTCAAGGACCGCTTGGCGTGTGTCGCGCTGGAGACCGGCTATCGCTGTCCGAGATCCAGCGGCAGTTCGCGTATGACAGGCTGCTCGCTCGCTGCTTCTCGACCAACTGGGATAGGTGGGTGCTCAAGGGCGCAGGGGCCTTGCTCGCACGTCTGGACGGAGCACGACACAGCAGGGACATCGACCTGTTCTACTCCGACCGACGCGCTGAGATCGCCGCAGCGGTCGAGGACCTGGAACACGCTCTACACACGGATCTCGGCGATCACTTTGCCTTCGAGGTGGTCCGGACCACCGCGCTTCCCGAGGCGGCGAAGGGCCGCAGGGTCCACGTCAGGTCCGGTGTCGGTCCGGTCGCATTTTCCGCGTTCCATGTCGATGTAGTGGTCGGCACCGCGATGAGCTGCGAACCCGACGAGGTGTCCCCGTTGGTCCGGGTCACGATTCCTGGCCTGGTGCGGCCGGCGTACAGGGCCTTCCCGTTGGTCGACCACATCGCAGACAAGCTCTGTGCGACAGAGGAGACGCACGAGCGCGCGGGCCGGCGGCGCGCTAGTACCCGGGTGAAGGACCTGGTCGATCTGGCGCTCATCGCGCGTTCGCAGACCATCGACGGACATCAGCTGCGGACCGCGATCCAGGTCGGGTTCGCGCATCGCGGGCTCGCTGTTCCCAGCTGTTTCACCGTGCCGGACGGCGCCGTGTGGAGGACGCAGTTCCCGCGCGTTGCGCGCGACGCGCCGCCACCGGTCCTCGCCTATGACGACGCGCTCGACCTCGTGTGTCGCATGCTCGACCCGGTCCTCGGTGGATCCACCCCGAACCAATGGGACCCGAACCGTGCGTGCTGGAACTGAGTGTTAGTTGAGCGGGCCGTGGAGGTTCGGGCGAACGACCTCGGTGACGTCGATGTCGAGCGGGAGCGCGTCGTTGCTTGGGGCAACGACACTGCCGCCGGTCATCGGCAGGTTGAGGTGGCTGCGGGACAGGTCGATGTCGACCGAGGCGCCGGAGTCGTTCGGGGTGGTCCACTCGGTGTCGCTCAGCGAGATCGCCAGTCCGAGGATGCGGCCCTTCGGAACGATCAGGTCCTGGGCCCGCAGCGGGACGGTCACAGTGGTCCACTGGCCGGGGGTGAGCGGCTCCGGCTGGACCAGTGAGTCGCTGTGCGCGGCATCGATCCAGCCGCGACCGACCATGCCGTGGTCGGTGACGGCGGTCCGCTTCCGCACCTCGCGGTAGCAGGCGTCGTCGACAGGGGTGGACGCGCCCCAGCAGGTCTCGGTGGTCGTGTTCTGGATGCCGGTATAGCGGGTCGCCTGGCCGTACTCGATCAGCCGGACAGTCACCGGCGTGGTGGTCTTGTCGGCCTTGACCCGCAGCGTCACGGTCGGTGTGCCGCTGATCCGGATCGCCTTCGACAGCGGCGCGGACAGGAACATCTGCCGGCCGGCGACCTCTTCCGACGGGGTGCCGACGATGTCGGACTCGGTCAGGTCCGGGTTGTCGAGCACGTTCACGACGCCGCGGCCGGAGGAGCCCAGGCCGCGGGTCGACACCGGCACCGTGGTGGCCTGCGCGCGCTGCGGCCAGGTCCGGTACGACGTCCACTGGTCGGGCGCGGTCTCGACGGTGGCGATCGGCTCACCCATCACGTCGTTGTTCAGGCCCTGCAGCCAGTAGTCGAACCACTTGTGCAGCTCGCTCACCCACTCGGCGCGGCGGAACTCGAACGGGTCGACGTGCTCCTCCAGGCCGAGCCAGATCTTGCGCGGGACCCGGTTCTTCTCCAGTGCCGTCCACCACTGGCCGAAGTGGTTCGGCTGGACGTTGTAGTCGCTCAGCCCGTGCACCACGAACACGCTGGCCTTGACCTTGCTCGCGTCCTTCACGTGGTCGCGCTCGGCCCAGAAGGAGGTGTAGTCGCCGGACTCGTCGGCGTCGTTCTCGCCGAGCTCGGCGCGGACCGCGTCGCAGGCCGGGGTGTCGTGGCCGACGAAGCCGCCGAGCCAGGGCATGTAGTCCAGCGAGTACGGCACGCCGCCGGACCGGGTGTAGTCGTACCAGGAGGAGATCGCCGAGATCGGCACGATCGTCTTCAGCCCGTCGACGCCGGTGGCGGCGACGCCGTTCGCGAGCGTGCCGTCGTAAGACTTGCCGATCATGCCGACCGCACCGGTGGTCCAGTCCGCCGTCACCGGGGTCCCGTCCAATGACTTGGCCGTGTTGCGTCCGTTCAGCCAGTCGATCACCGCGACGACGGATGCGATCTCGTCCTCGCCGCCGACGTCACCGCAACCGGTCGAGCGTGACGTACCGACGATGTCGACACCGACGACGCCGTACCCGCGCGGCACGAAGTAGTTGTCGTAGAACAACGGCATCTTCGCGATCACGCCGTCGCTGTCGAACGTCTTCAGCTCGCTCTCGTTGCCGCGCCCGCAGCACTCGTAGTACGGCGACGCGTCCATGACCACCGGGACCTTCACGCCGGACGCGTCGGTCTCCCGCGGACGCACGATGTCGACCGCGATCGTGTCCGGGGTGCCGTCTGAGTCGGTGTCCATCGTCGTGTCGACCTTGACCGACTCGCGGATCGCGTTCGCGTAGTCGTACACCGGCTCGGTGCGGTCGCCGTCGATGTGCGCCGGCCGCGGAGGTGTCGACACGCCGTCGAGCGCGCCCGGCCCGCTCGGCGCGGGTGCGGCCACTGCTGGCGTCACCGCAATACCGCCGGCGAGCAGCAGCACGGACACGGCAGTCAGCAGCCGGGCGTGGACTGTGGCCATGGCCTGGAAGGCTAGCCACTGGCGGGCCCGTCGGCCAGTGCTACGTTCACCGTTTCGTGATCTTTGTGTGACAGATCTGTCTGGTCAGGGGATTTCCCGCCATCCGCGGACCTGTTCCGCGCCGTGGTGTCGTTCGCATACCCGTGCCGCATCCGCTCCATCGGCCCGACCCTATGCTCGGGCCTGTGACCGCTGCACAGATCTCCGAGCTGTTCGACGAGACCGCGTGGAAGCCGGTGGAGGGCTTCGACCTCACCGACATCACCTACCACCGTGCGGTGGACGCGGGTGTCGTACGGGTCGCGTTCAACCGGCCCGAGGTGCGCAACGCGTTCCGGCCGTCGACGGTCGACGAGCTGTACCGGGTGCTGGACCACGCGCGGATGTCGACCGACGTCGGCTGCGTGCTGCTCACCGGCAACGGCCCGTCGCCGCGGGACGGCGGCTGGGCCTTCTGCTCCGGCGGCGACCAGCGGATCCGGGGTCGCGACGGTTACAAGTACGCCGAGGGCGAGACCGCGTCGACGATCGACCCCGCCAGGGCCGGGCGCCTGCACATCCTCGAGGTACAGCGGCTGATCCGGTTCATGCCGAAGGTGGTGATCTGCGTCGTACCCGGCTGGGCGGCAGGTGGCGGGCACAGCCTGCACGTGGTGTGCGACCTCACCCTGGCGTCCGCAGAACATGCCCGGTTCAAGCAGACCGACGCGGACGTGGCCTCGTTCGACGGCGGGTTCGGGTCGGCGTACCTGGCCCGGCAGGTCGGGCAGAAGTTCGCCCGCGAGATCTTCTTCCTGGGCGAGGAGTACGACGCCGCGGAGGCGCACCGGATGGGCATGGTGAACCGGGTCGTGCCGCACGCCGAGCTGGAGCAGGTCGCGCTGGACTGGGGCCGGAAGATCTGCGCCAAGTCGCCGACCGCGCAGCGGATGCTGAAGTACGCGTTCAACCTGATCGACGACGGCCTGGTCGGCCAGCAGCTCTTCGCCGGCGAAGCGACCCGTCTCGCCTACGGCACCGACGAAGCCGCCGAGGGCCGCGACTCCTTCCTGGAGAAGCGCCCGCCCAACTGGTCCCCCTACCCATACGCGTTCTGACCCTTCCGTTCATCGGGCCCTTGTGACCCGGCGTGTCGCCGTTCATCGGGCCGTTGTGACCAAGCCTGGCGCCCACAGGACGGCATGGCCGTAGGCGGAGAGTTTGGTCAGAAGGGCCCGATGAACGACGACACGCCGCGTCACAAAGGCCCGATGAACGGATCTGGCTAGCCGACGACGCCGTAGAGGCGGTCGCCGGCGTCGCCGAGGCCGGGGACGATGTAGCCCTTCTCGTTGAGGTGGGAGTCCATGCCGGCGATGACCAGGTTGACGGGCGTGTCCAGGTGGGCGAGCTCGTCCTCGACCCGCTTGACGCCCTCGGGCGCGGCGAGCAGGCAGATCGCGGTGATGTGGGCGGCGCCGCGGTCGACCAGGAAGCCGATCGCCGCGGCGAGCGTTCCGCCGGTGGCGAGCATCGGGTCCAGCACATAGCACTGCCGCCCGGACAGGTCGTCCGGCAGCCGTTCGGCGTACGTCGACGCGGCGAGCGTCTCCTCGTTGCGGATCATGCCGAGGAAACCGACCTCGGCCGTGGGCAGCAACCGGGTCATGCCCTCGAGCATGCCCAACCCGGCGCGCAGGATCGGTACCACGAGCGGTTTCGGTGCCGCGAGCTTGACGCCGTCCGCCGGTGCCACCGGCGTCTGCACCGACACCGCTGAGGTCCGCACGTCCCGCGTCGCCTCGTATGCGAGCAGCGTGACGAGTTCCTCGGTCAGCCGGCGGAACGTCGGCGAGTCCGTGTTCTCGTCCCGCAGCGTGGTGAGCTTGTGGGCGACGAGCGGGTGGTCGGCGACGAGAATCTGCATGGGCCGAACGGTATTCGATGCGCTGTGCTC
>Ga0075428_100002144_pt1 | contig 21311 bp, 20 predicted proteins | sample RhiMetdeltSRZDD2_FD_75291 | JGI IMG/M metagenome (GOLD analysis project Ga0075428, IMG submission 75291) | Populus rhizosphere microbial communities from Tennessee, USA - Rhizosphere MetaG P. deltoides SRZDD2 | ecosystem: Host-associated > Plants > Roots > Rhizosphere > Soil | place: USA... | reverse complement strand
CGACGCGAACTCGACCTGCTCCTGGATCAGCGCATGTGTGCCGATGAGGAGGTCGACCTGGCCGGCAGCGAGGTCGCCGAGGATCCGCCGCCGCTCGGTGGCTCCCACCCGGTTGGTGAGCAGCTCGACCCGCAGCGGACGGTCCTCGAACAGCGTGGCACCGCTGTCGCCCACGACCATGCCCTCCAGCAGCGGCCAGATGCCCTGCGCGTGCTGCTCGGCCAGGACCTCGGTGGGGGCCATGAACGCGCCCTGGTGGCCACCCTCCACCGCGACCAGCAGCGCGGCGACACCGACGATGGTCTTGCCGCTGCCGACGTCCCCCTGGAGCAGGCGGTGCATCGGGTACGGCTTGGCCAGGTCCCCGGCGATCTCGTCGATCGCCTGCCGCTGGTCGCCGGTCAGCTCGAACGGCAGCCGGGCCAGGAACCGCTCGACCAGCGGACCGGGCTTGCCGTGCGTGATGCCGGGCGTGGTCCGCTCGAGGTGGCGCTTGCGCTCGACCAGCGCCAACTGGAGCCGCAGCAGCTCGTCTAGGACCAGGCGGCGCCGCGCCTCCTTGTGCTCCTCCGGGGTCGCCGGCCGGTGGATGCCCCGGAAGGCCGCCGTCCGGTCGACGAGGTCGAAGCGGTCCAGGACCCAGCCTGGGACGGGATCGGCGAACTCGCCCGACCGGTCCAGCGCCTCGGAGATCCAGCGGCCGAGGTCCCAGGTGTGGATGCGGGCCTTGTCCGACTGCGGGTAGACGGGCACCACCCGGCCCGTGCGGTCACCGACCAGGTCGACGACGGGGTTGGTGAGCTGCCGCTGGCCCCGGAAGTTGTCGAGCTTGCCGAAGAAGACGGCCTCGGTGCCCGGGGTGAGCTGCTTCGCCCGCCACGCCTGGTTGAAGAACTGGAGGCGCAGCCGACCGGTCCCGTCACTCACGTCGACCGTCACCAGGACCCTGGGCGGCCGGCCGCGGGTCCGGCGGCTGTTCACCCGCTCGACCCGGGCCAGGACCATGGCCTCCTCCCCCAGCTTCAGGTCACGGATGCGCGCCTGGTGGGTGCGGTCGATGTACCGCCGCGGGTAGTGGGTCAGCAGGTCGAGGACCGTCTCCACGCCGAGGTGCTCGGCGAGCGCCCGCGCCCGTTCGGCGCCGATGCCCCGCAGCTCGGACACCGGGATGCGGTCGAGCTGGGCCAGCCGCCGCGGCACCGGTCACTCGACCCCGAAGAGGTACGGGTAGAGCGGCTGGCCGCCGTGGTGGACCTCGGCGCTCACGTCGGGCCGGTTCTCGGACAGCCACTCGGTGATGTGCCGGGTGTCGGCCGCGGTAGCACCCTCGCCCTCGATGATGGTCACGATCTCGTGGGACGAGGTCACCAGCGCGTCCAGCAGCCCGATGGCGGCATCCACCATGGTCGGCTCGACGGCCCGGATCCCGTCGCGTGCCAGGCCGAGGAAGTCACCGGTGGCGATCGGCCCGAGGTCGCAGGACGAGGCCCGGACGGCCCGGGTCACCTCGCCGGCCACAACGCTCGCGGCCAGCTCGGTCATCTCCTTGGCGTTGTCGGCCACCGGCGCCTCGGGGTCGTAGCCCATCAGGCCGGCGAACGCCTCGGCGACGCCCCGGGTCGGCACCACCCGCACGGTCTTGGCCGTGTGCTCGTCGACCTGCTCGGCCACGGGGATGATGTTCTTGTTGTTGGGCAGGATCACGACCTCGTCGGCCGGGACCTGCTCGACGGCCGCCAGCAGCTCGGCGGTCGACGGGTTCATGGACTGCCCGCCGGCCACGATGCCCTGGACGCCCAGGCTGTAGAAGATCCGCTTGATCCCGTCGCCGGTCGCGACCGCGACGACCGCCGTCGTCACCGGCTCGCTGACGTGCGGCGGGATCTCGACGACCTCGCCCGCGCCGGTGGCGTCACGGACCCACCGCTCCTCCTCGACCTGCTCATGGAGGTCGGTCACCCGGATGTCGCGGGGACGCCCGGCGTCGAGCGCCGCTTCGATCGCGGCGCCGATGTCGTCGGTGTGGATGTGGCAGTTCCAGAGGCCGTCGCCGCCCACGACGACGATGGAGTCGCCGATGCCGGACCAGACGTCCTTGAAGGCCGGCACGGCACCGTCCTGGGCCTCGAGGAAGTACATGACCTCGTAGCGCAGTTCGGAGGCCCCTTCGGCGTGGTGGTCCGCCGTGGCGTGGACCAGGCTGGCATCCGACCGCACCGCGCCCTCGCCCACGGTGGGCTCGGGGACCGGGCGGCCGTCGAGGACGTGGAGCAGCGCGTCCAGCAGCAGCAGGTAGCCCGCGCCGCCCGCGTCGACCACGCCCGCCTCGGCCAGGACCGGCAGCAGGTCCGGCGTGTGCTCCAGCGCGTCGGCGGCCTGGCGCCGGGCGGCATCGGCCACGGCGACGAGGTCGCCGCCGTCGTCCTCGGCGTGGGCTCCGGCCCCGTCGGCCGAGGCCCGCACGACCGTCAGGATCGTGCCCTCGACCGGCCGCATCACGGCCTGGTAGGCCGCGTCGGACGCGGCCCGCAGCGCCTTCGCCAGGGTCGGTGCGTCCAGCCCGCCGGCCGCCGCGACGACTCCGGCCACGCCCCGCAGGATCTGGGACAGGATGACGCCGGAGTTCCCCCGGGCTCCCATCAGCGAGCCGTGGCTTATGGCCTGGCAGAGTGCGGCGATGTCGCCGTCGGGCACGTCGACCAGCGCCTCGGCCACCGAGCCCAGGGTCAGCGACATGTTGGTGCCGGTGTCGCCGTCGGGGACGGGGTACACGTTGAGGCGGTTGATCGGCTCGCGGTGCGCGGCGAGAGCATCCCGGTAGGCCTCGATGACGGCCCTCAGCTCCGAAGGTCCCAGACGGTCACGGGTGCTCACCGGGGGGATGCTAGGTGACAACCGGACCAACCCTGGTTGAAGTCGTGTTGCACGTTCCCCCGCCCGGTCGGGGCGGGAGGCCGGGGAGAGGTTGTTGGCACTGCAGGCGTGTCAGTACAGTCACCAGGTTCTCTGACGACCGATCGACGAGGTGACGTGTCCATGGCAGCCGTCTGCGAGGTGTGCGGCAAGCACCCGTCCTGGGGCATGCGGGTGAGCCACTCCCATCGGCGGACCAAGCGCCGCTGGAACCCCAACATCCAGCGGGTGCGCGCGCTGGTCGACGGCGCGCCGCGCCGCCTGCACGTCTGCACGGGCTGCATCAAGGCCGGCAAGGTCCAGAAGCTCGTCCACTGATCGGCTGATCCGGACTCGGGACGCGCGGCCGCCGGAAAGGTGCCCGGGCCACTCGCCGGACTGCGGGTCCTCGATCTCGCGACCGTGATCGCCGCGCCCGGCGCGGCGCGCTACCTGGCCGACTTCGGCGCCGACGTCCTCAAGGTCGAACGCCCGGGCAGCGGCGACTCGACCCGAACCCTCGGCCTGCCCGACCCACGCGACGGCACCGCGCTCTACTGGAAGGTGGTCGGCCGGAACAAGCGCTGCGTGACCCTCGACCTCAAGTCCGACGACGGCCGGGAGACCCTGCTCGCGCTGGCGGCCCAGGCCGACGTCCTGGTCGAGAACTTCCGCCCCGGCACGCTGGAGCGCCTCGGCCTGGGCCCCGACGTGCTCCTCGGCCCCGACGTCAACCCCCGGCTGGTGATCTGCCGGGTCACCGGGTTCGGCCAGGACGGCCCCTACGCCCAGCGGCCCGGGTTCGCGACGCTGGCCGAGGCCATGTCGGGGTTCGCCGCCGTCAACGGGGAGCCCGACGGCGGCCCCCTCCTTCCGCCGATCGCCCTGGCCGACGAGCTGACCGCTGTCGTGGCGGCCTTCGCCATCATGAGCGCCCTGTGGTCCGGGGTGGGCCAGGTGGTGGACGTCAACCTGTGGGACTCGCTGCTCCAGTGCATGGGCCCGCTGCCGGCGGCCTACGGCGCCACGGGGTTCCTGCAGGCCCGCATGGGCTCGGCGCTGCCGTACTCGGTGCCACGTGGCACCTGGCGCTGCAGCGACGGCCGCTGGGTGGCCGTGTCGGCCTCCGCCGAGACGGTCGGGCGGCGGGTCATGGCCCTGCTCGGGCTGGGCGACCGGGAGGACCTGCGGTCCTTCGCCGGACGGATCGCCGCCCGGGCCGAGATCGACGCCCGGATGGCCGAGTTCTGCGGAGCCCGGACCCTGGGCGAGGTGCTCGCGGCGTTCGAGGAGGCCGAGGCCGCGGCCGCCCCGGTGTACGACATGGCCGACCTCTTCGCCGATCCCCACGTGCAGGAGCGCCAGGCCATCGTCGAGGTCGACGGGGTGTCGATGCCCGGGGTGGTGGCCCGCCTCTCCCGGACGCCGGGGGCCGTGCGGTGGGCGGGCCGGGACCTCGGCGCCGACGACCCGCCCGCCTGGCTCCCCCGACCCGCCGAGGTCTCTGAAGGCGAACGGCCCCATAGGAGCCCCTGAGCTTCGAAGAGCTCGGAAGTCAGGCGGTCTCGCCCCGGTGGGCGACGGCGAGGTCGACGATGTCGGCCATGATCCGCCCCAGCTCGAAGTCCTTGGGTGTGTAGACCGCCGCCACGCCCGCCTCGACCAGGGCGGTCCGGTCCTCGTCGGGCACGATGCCTCCGGCGACGACCGGCGCGGTCACTCCTCCCTCCCGGACCTGGCGCACCACATCCGGCACCAGGTGGAGGTGGGAGCCCGACAGGATCGACAGCCCGATGACGTCGGGATCCTCCTCGACGGCCACCGCGGCGATCTGGGCCGGGGTCAGTCGGATCCCCTGGTAGATCACCTCCATCCCCGCGTCGCGGGCGGCCACGGCGATCTGCTCGGCGCCGTTGCTGTGCCCGTCGAGCCCCGGCTTGGCGACCAGCAGCCGGGGCGGACCACCATCCATCCCCCGCACCCGCTGGGACAGGGCCCGGAGGCTCTCGGACCCGCCCGCGGCACCGACCGCCGCGGCGACACCGGTCGGCGCCCGGTACTCGCCGAAGACCTCGCGCAGCACGCCGGCCCACTCGCCGGTCGTCCCCCCGGCGTGGGCCAGGTCGACGGTGGCCGGCATGATGTTCTCGCCCGTGCCCGCCACCCGGCGCAGCTCGTCGAGCGACCGCTTGACGGCGTCGCTGTCACGGCTCGACCGCCAGGCCTGGACCTCGGCGACCATCTCGGCCTCGATCGCCGGATCGACCCGCAGGATCGCGCCGTCGGCCGAGGCCAGCGGCGACGGCTCGGTCTCGGTGAACGAGTTGACCCCGACCACCTTGAGCTCGCCGTCCTCGATCCGGCGCATCCGCTCGGCGTGGCTGCGCACCAGCCGGCCCTTCAGCTCGTCGATGGCCTCGAAGGCCCCGCCCAGCTCGAGGACCTCGTGGAGCTCGGCGTTGGCCGACTCGACCAGCTCGGCGGTCCGCCCCTCGACCACCTTGGACCCCTCGAAGAGGTCCGGGTACTCGAGGAGGTCGGTCTCGTAGGCCAGCACCTGCTGCATGCGCAGCGCCCACTGCTGGTCCCAGGGCCGGGGCAGGCCGAGGGCCTCGTTCCACGCCGGCAGCTGGATCGACCGGGCCCGAGCGTCGCGGCTGAGCGTCACCCCCAGCATCTCCAGCACGATCCGCTGCACGTTGTTCTCCGGCTGGGCCTCGGTGAGCCCCAGGCTGTTGACCTGCACGCCGTAGCGGAACCGTCGGGCCTTGGCGTCCTCCACGCCGTAGCGCTCCCGGCCGATGCTGTCCCACAGCCGGGCGAACGCCCGCATCTTGCAGGTCTCCTCGACGAAGCGGATGCCCGCGTTGACGAAGAAGCTGACCGAGGCGAAGACCTGCGGGAAGCGGTCCTCGGGCACCTGGCCGGACTCGCGCACCGCGTCGAGCACGCCGATCGCCGTCGCCAGGCTGTAGGCGATCTCCTGGGTCGGTGTCGCGCCGGCTTCCTGCAGGTGGTACGAGCAGACGTTCATCGGGTTCCACAGCGGGATCCACTCCGCGCAGAACGCCACCATGTCGACGATCAGCCGGCGGGACGGCAGCGGCGGGAAGATGTAGGTGCCGCGGGACAGGTACTCCTTGACGATGTCGTTCTGCGTGGTGCCCCGCAGCTCCTTGGAGCCGACGCCGTGCCGTTCGGCGTTGGCGACGTACAACCCGAGCAACCATGCCGCGGTGGCGTTGATGGTCATCGAGGTGTTCATCTCGCCCACCGGGATGCCCTCGAGCAGCGCCGCCATGTCGCCCAGGTGCGCCACCGGGACGCCGACCTTGCCCACCTCGCCCCGGGCCAGCGGGTCGTCGGGGTCGTAGCCGGTCTGGGTCGGCAGGTCGAAGGCGATCGACAGGCCGGTCTGCCCCTTGGCGAGGTTGGTGCGGTAGAGGGCGTTGGAGGCCTTGGCGCTCGAGTGGCCGGAGTAGGTCCGCATCATCCATGGCCGATCGGGCTGGGGCAGGTGCACGTCGGTCATGCCTTCATCGTTCCTTCGCTGCTCCGGGTTCGCCAACCAGCCGCCGGGAGCCAAGGGCGGGCGGCAGCGGGAGCCGGATGGCCCGGCGGACCCGCTCGACGTAGGCCGACCGGGGGATCTCGATGGCACCCAGCCGGGCCAGATGGGGCGTGAGCCACTGGACGTCGAGCAGCCGCCCGCGCGTCACGGCGGGCAGCTCGTCCTCGGACATCATCCGGACCAGCGCGACCAGCGCGACCTTGGAGGCGTCGCTGCGGCGGTGGAACATCGACTCCCCGGCGAACAGGCCGCCGATGGTGACGCCGTAGAGCCCGCCCACCAGCTCGTCGCGGCGGGGGTCCCAGGTCTCGACGGAGTGGGCCCAGCCCAGCTCGTGGAGCCGCACGTAGCCCGCCTGCATCTCCGGCGTGATCCAGCCGTCGGGCCGGGTCGGATCGGCGCAGGCCTCGATCACGGCCTCGAACGCCGTGTCGACCCGCACCTCGTAGCGCCGGCAGCTCTGGCGCAGGGAGCGGCTGATCTGCAGTCCCTGGAGCGGGATGATCCCCCGGGGATCGGGTGACCACCAGCCCAGCTCGCCGCGCCGACCCAGCGGCATGGGGAACAGACCCCGCCGGTAGGCGGTCAGGATGGTCCCTGGCTCGAGGTCGCCGCCGACCGCGACGACGCCGCTCTCGTCGGCCAGGCCGACGGGCGGGAAGGCCCAGGCCGACGGGGCCGGCTCGACCGGGGGCTCGGACGGGTGGCGCTGGGGCGGCCGGAGGGCGGCATCGCTCCCGGCCGCTTCCCTGGCCAAGCTCATCGTGTCACGTGACTCGGTCATCGCTCCCCGATCAGCGCCCCAACCTCAGGTCGGCCGTCAGCCGGCGGCCGACGTCAATTGTGGCCTGGCGGTTCAGCCAACCGGCAACCGCAGAGCCGGCCATGAACGGGATCAGCGTGGTCAGGTTGCGTCGGAAGCGCCGTTGCAGGACCTCGGCCAGCCGGACCCGGGTCGCCCGGCCGAGCAGATCGATCCGGCCCGGGGTGACCAGCTTGGTGGCGCCCACCTGGCGGCCCGACAGCCAGGACCGCACGACGGCCGTCACCCGCTCCGCCGGGGTGTCCCCCAGTGGCCGCCCGGCCACCTGGTGGAGCTCGGCGACCAACTTGAGCTCCACCAGCACGACGAGCACGGTCTCCGCGGCGAGCTCGAAGGGGATGGCGACCAGTCCGGCCACCGAGACCTCCTGCATGGCGATCAACCCGCCCGCCGCTGCGCCGATCGTCGCGCTGACCCGACCGGAGGAGCGGACCATCGAGCGGGCCAGAGCCTCACCGGTGAGCCCGTCGTGGTGGCGGGACAGGGTCTCGGCGTCACGGATGGGAACGCGGGGCGCCAGGTCGATCACGACGTCGGCCAGCCACCGCCCGCTGGCGACGGCCCGCCGCCCGGCCAGCCGGGCCGAGTGCGCCAGGCCGCTGACCAGCTCGCGGTAGTGCAGCCGGTCGGTGGAGTCGAGAACGACGTCGGCCACGTCGGCCATGCCTCGGGACCCTACCGGCGGCGGTGGGCGGCGCAGGCCAGCCCCCGGTGGGGCGGCGCTAGGAGGAGTAGTCGTAGAAGCCGCGGCTGCTCTTCCGACCGAGGTGCCCGGCCGCCACCATGCGCCGCAACCTGGGAACCGGTGCGTAGTTCGGGTCCCGGAACTCCTCGTAGAGCGCGTCGAGGATGGCGACCGTGGTGTCCATCCCGACCAGGTCCAGCAGGGCGAGCGGCCCCATCGGGAAGTTGCACCCGCCCTTCATCGCGGCGTCGATGTCGTCCCGGGACGCCGTGCCCGCCTCCAGCAACCGGACGGCGTTGTTGAGGTACGGGAACAGCAGCGCGTTGACGATGAAGCCCGCACGGTCCCCCACCTCCACCGGGTCCTTGCCGCAGGCCTCGGCGAAGGCCCGGGCCTCGGCGATCGTCTCGTCGCTGGACACCAGGGTCCGGACCACCTCGACCAGGCTCATCAGCGGCGCCGGGTTGAAGAAGTGGATGCCGCACACCCGCTCCGGGCGCTCGGTCTCGACCGCCAGCTCCACCACCGGGAGGGTCGACGTGTTGGAGGCCAGGATCGCGCCCTCCTTGACCACCCGGTCCAGGTCGGCGAAGAGCTGCCGCTTGACGGCCAGGTCCTCGACGATGGACTCGATGACCAGGTCGCAATCGCTCAGGGCCTCGAGGTCGGCGGTGGCCGTCACCCGGCCCGAGATCGCAGCCGCGTCGTCCTCGCTCAGCTTGCCCTTCGCCACCTGCTTGGCCAGGGACTGCGCCAACCCGGCCGCCATGGCGTCGGCCGTCTCCTGCTTGCGGGACCGCAGGACGACGTCGATCCCCGCCTTCGAGGCCACCTCGGCGATCCCCGAGCCCATGATCCCCGAACCCACAACGCCCAGACGTTCTGTAGCCATCACGGCAGGCTACTGACGGTAAATGAGAGGGGTCCAACGAGCGCCGACCGCACCGGACCGTGGCAATTATCGTGCGGCTCCATGCGAGGGACCCTGGCCCTGGTCGGAAGCGCGGAGTGGCAGGACGGCTGCGACTTCGACCGTGACCTGCTCGTCGCGAGCGGCGCCGACGAGGTGGTGGTGCTGCCGACGGGCGCCGCGTACGAGCATCCCGACCGGCTGGTCGAGGCGGCCGAGACCTGGTTCACCCGGCTGGGCGCCAAGGTCCGGCCGCTGATGGTGCTGGCCCGCCCGGACGCCAGCGACCCCGAGAACCAGGCCGCGATCGAGCAGGCCCGCTTCGTCTACCTGGCCGGGCCGTCGCCGCTCCACCTCCGCTCGGTGCTCATGCACAGCCCGGTCTGGGACGCGCTGGTCGCCGCCTGGGAGGACGGCGCCACGCTGGCTGGCGCATCCGCGGGCGCGATGGTCCTGTGCGACCCGATGGTCGATCCCCGGGGCGGCGCCTTCACCCTGGGCTTGGGGCTGGTCGGACCGCTCGCGCTGATCCCCCATGCCGACACGTGGTCCGAGGACAAGCAGCACCGCACCCTCCAGCTCGCGCCCGCGGGGCTCCCGGTGGTCGGCATCGACGAGCGCACGGCGCTCGTCCGGGAGCCGGACGGCGCCTGGCGTGCCGCGGGCACGGGCACGGTGACGGTCTGGGTCGACGGCGTGGAGCGGTCCCTGGACGCGCTGCCCTGAGCCCGGAGCCGAGCCGGGCCGAGCCGAGGCGCCGGCCTCTAGACCTGGCGCTCCTCGATGGCGATGGTCTCGATCACCGTCAGCTCGGTGGGTGTCCCCTCGGTGCTGGTCGGGTCGCCGGTGGCGTCGATCTCCTCCACCACCGGTGTCCCGGCCGTCACGCTGCCGAGGCGGGTGTACTGCGCGGGCAGCTGCTCGCCCTGCGGTCCGGACACGATGAAGAACTGGCTGCCGTTGGTGTTCGGTCCGGAGTTGGCCATGGCCACCGACATGACCGGATAGAACGGCGGCTGCCCGGTCGGGAGCTCGTCCTGGAACTCGTAGCCCGGACCGCCGTATCCCGGCACGGGCCCGACGGCGTCACCGCCCTGCACCACGAAGCCCGGGATGATGCGGTGGAACCCGACGCCGTCGTAGTAGTGCCACCGGGCCAGGAAGACGAAGTTGTTGGAGGCGATGGGCGCGGCCCCGGTGTCGAGCGTGATCTCGAAGTCGCCTCGGGTCGTCTCCACCACTGCCACGTAGGTGAGAGCGGGGTCGATGCACATCGGCGGCGGCGCCGAGAAGTTGACCTGCCGTGGCGACGAGCCATCGGCCGCGGGGCAGGTCGGCTCGACCGGAGCGCCCGGGTCGGTCAGCGACGTCGTCACCCCGCCGTTCTCGTCCTCGGCCGCGGGCGTCTCGCTGGACAGGTCGGCATCGGACCCGCCGCCGTCGTCGTCCCCACCGTCGCCCCACAGCCGCGACACCAGGAGCAGCGCGACGATCACCAGGATGGCCAGGGCGGCGAACCGCATGACGGTCCGCCGGGTCCGGGACTGCTCGGCCGCCATGTTCCTCCTCCGCCTCTGGTCCGCGGCTAGGCCGGCTTCACCACGTCGACGATGTCGACCTCGAAGGCCAGCGGCGAGTTGGGTGGGATCCCGCCGTCCGGCCGGCCTTCCGCACCGTAGGCCTTGTCCGCGCCGATGACGAGCCTGCGGCGCTCGCCGATCGTCGCCCCGATGAGGCCCTCGTCCCACCCGGGGATGACCATGCCCTGGCCGATCACGAACGGGACCGGCTCGCCCCGATCCCACGACGAGTCGAACACGTTGCCGTCCGGCGTCAGGCCCGTGTAGTGGACGACGACCGTGTCACCGGCCGCCACGGCCGTGCCGCTGCCCTCGATGAGCGTGGAGACGTCGAGGGCGTCGGCGGCGGTGTCGGCCGGCGGGGGCTCGGGCGCGGGTGGGTCGCGCCCCAGCACCTCAGCCGCCAGCTCGGGATCCGAGAAGGTCGTGGTCGTGGTCTCCGGGACCGTCGTGGACTCCGGAGTCGTCGTCGACGACTCGTCGGCCGAGGTCTCGGCGCTGCCGTCGTCACCGGCCCAGATCGCTGAGTAGGCCAACAGCCCGCCGGCGATCACGACGGTCGCGACGGCGAGCCGGATGGCCGTGCGCCGGCGGCGGGCCTTCGTCGCGGCCACCTGCTCGGCCTCGATCTTCAGCCAGCGGGCCTCTTTTTGTCGTTCGCGCTTCTCAGTCCCCACGGAGCGGCAAGGCTAGCCAGCCGCAAAGGCCGTCCTTGTACCACACCCGGTTACCCACGAAGGTTGGAAACACGGTCACGCTCCGTAACATTCGATGCGTCCGACTGCACTCACCGAGGCGGGACATGCGAGAATTGCGACGAGGCGGATTGTTGGGACAGTCCGAGGACGACGAGAAGTGATGAACGACCACGACGACCACGATGATCCGCCCACGAACGTGACCCTCGAGGTGGGCAGGCGCCTCCGAGCTCTGCGCAAGGCCAAGGGCATGTCCCTCGACGACGTCGAGCGGGCATCCGCCGGCCGCTGGAGCGCCTCGGCCATCGGGGCCTACGAGCGTGGGTTCCGCACGCTGAGCCTGCCGCGCCTGCACGAGCTGGCGGCGTTCTACGACGTGCCTGTGTCGGTCCTGTTGGGCCAGCAGGAGCAGCTACCCGACCAGCCGCGCAAGCTGGTCCTCGATCTCGAAGCGCTGAGCAAGGTCCCCGAGGCGGCCGCCATCCAGCGCTTCGCCCGCTCGATCGTGCTCGAGCGGGGCGACTTCAACGGGCGGGTGCTGTCCATCCGCCGGGACGACCTGCGGGCCATCTGTGCCCTGTTGCAGGTCGACTCGACGCAGGCCATCGCCCAGCTCGAAGCGTGGGGCGCGCTGGTCGCCAGCCCCGCCGCCTTCGACTGACGGCGGTCCAGCGGTCCGAGGGACGGGACGAAATCTGGTCCCTGATCAGCCCCCGACCGCAGTAGCTTCGGCCGTCGTGACCGCCGTGCCCGCCGCGCCTGCCGCGCCTCTCGTCGTCCAGAAGTTCGGCGGGACGTCCGTGGCCGACCCCGACCGGATGCGCGAGGTGGCCGACCACGTCGCCCGGACGGTGCGGCACGGCAACCAGGTCGTGGTGGTGGTCAGCGCCATGGGCAAGGAGACCGACGATCTCATCCGCCTGGCGCACGAGGTGTCCCACGTCCATCCGGGTCGCGAGATGGACATGCTCATCACCGCCGGCGAGCGCAAGGCCATGGCGCTGCTCTGCATGGCACTGCACTCCCTCGGCCTGGAGGCCGACAGCTTCACGGGAAGCCAGGCCGGGTTCATCACCGACACCGCCCACACCAACGCCAAGATCCTCGAGCTCCGACCCGAACGGGTGCGATGGGCTCTGGAGAAGGGACGGGTGCCGGTGGTCGGCGGATCGCAGGGGGTCTCCCTCGATCGGGACGTGACCTTCCTCGGCCGGGGCGGATCCGACACCACCGCCGTCGCCCTGGCCCACGCGCTCGACGCCCAGGTCTGCGAGCTCTACACCGACGTCTCGGGCCTCTTCACCGCCGATCCCCGGCTCGTGCCGTCGGCTCGGCGGATGGCGGGGGTGTCCTTCGAGGAGCTCCTGGAGATGACGGCGACCGGCTGTCCCAAGCCGGCCATGCGGGCGGTGGAGTACGCACGGCGATGGGGCGTGACGCTGCACGTCCGCTCCGCCTTCAGCTGGGAGCCCGGTACCTGGGTCGACGAGGAGGACCCGTCCATGGAACAGGCGATCGTCTCCGCGGTCACCCACGACGTCAGCGAGGCCAAGGTGACCGTGTCGGGGGTGCCCGACAAGCCCGGGATCGCCGCTCAGCTGTTCCGCGAGCTGGCCGACCGCGACGTGAACGTGGACATGATCGTGCAGAACGTGTCCGACCACGGCGTGACCGACATCAGCTTCACGGTCCCCAAGGGTGACCTGCACGAGGCCACCGAGGTGTGCTCGGAGCTGGCCGGCGAGATCGGGGCGACGGGGGTGTCCTCGGATGCCGACATCGCCCGGGTGAGCATCATCGGCGCCGGCATGAAGTCCAACCCGGGCGTGGCCGCGACGATGTTCGAGACCCTCGCCGGTCACGGCATCAACATCGAGATGATCTCCACGTCGGCCATCCGCACCTCGTGCGTGGTGCACGGCGAGCAGATCGAGTCGGCCGTCGGCGCCCTCCACGACGTCTTCGGGCTCGAAGGCTGACAGCACCGATCCAGGGGGAAGGGAGAGCCATGCGGGTTGGAGTCGTAGGCGCGACGGGCCAGGTAGGCAAGGTCATGCGCCAGGTCCTGGCCGAGCGCCGCTTCCCGGTCGAGGACATGCGGTACTTCGCTTCGGCCCGGTCGGCGGGCCGCCGGCTGCCGTGGGGCGACGGCGAGGTCGTGGTCGAGGAGGCCACCGGCGCCGACTACGCCGGGCTGGACGTCGTCCTGTTCTCCGCCGGGAAGTACACGGCCAAGGAGCTGGCGCCGGTGGTCGCCGCGGCCGGAGCGCAGGTGGTGGACAACTCGTCGGCCTGGCGCATGGACCCCGACGTGCCGCTCGTGGTGTCCGAGGTCAACCCGGAGGCGCTCGACCACATGCCCCGGGGGATCGTCGCCAACCCGAACTGCACGACCATGGCCGCCATGCCCGTGCTGGCTGCGCTCCACCGGGCCGCCGGGCTGAAACGGCTCGTGATCAGCACCTACCAGGCGGTGTCCGGCGGAGGCGTCGACGGGGTGGCCGAGCTGGACGACCAGGTGCGCAAGGTCGCCGACCAGGCCGCGGCGCTGGCCTTCGACGGCGGGGCGGTCGAGTTCCCGCCGCCGTCCAAGTTCGCGGCGCCGATGGCGTTCAACGTCCTGCCTCTGGCCGGGTCGGTGGTCGACGACGGCAGCGGCGAGACCGACGAGGAGCAGAAGCTCCGCAACGAGAGCCGCAAGATCCTGGGCCTCCCCGATCTCCCGATCTCGGGCACCTGCGTGCGGGTGCCGGTTTTCACCGGGCACTCGCTCTCGATCAACGCCGAGCTCGAGCGCCCCCTCTCGCCCGCCGCGGCGGCCGAGCTGCTGGCGGCGGCACCGGGCGTCGAGGTGGTCGACGTGCCGACACCCCTCGCCGCCACCGGCAAGGATCCGTGCTACGTCGGCCGCATCCGACGGGATCCGACCGTCGAGCACGGCCTGGCTCTGTTCGTGTCCAACGACAACCTGCGCAAGGGCGCCGCGCTCAACGCGGTCCAGATCGCCGAGCTGCTCGCCGCCCGGCGCTAGGCGGAGCGTCTCGGCGCACTTCGGAGCGGCCGTCCGTCCGGCGGTCGAGTGGTGATCGGTCGTCGGCCACTAGCGGATGTCGACGGCGATCTGGTGGTCGCCGCGGTCGAACAGCCAGCGACCGGCCGGCCGCTCGGCCGCGTATGCCGTGTAGCGGACCCTGATCACCAGCCGATCCATCTCGTCCCGGGTGACCCGGGCGAGGGGGCTGCTCCCGCCGCCGTCGACCGGTCGCTCGGGGTCGATGGGTTCGGGTCCACCGGTGTTCGGCTGTCGCGCACCGAGGGTGGAGCCATCGTGGCGCCGCAGCGGCATGAAGCCGCCCGGTGTGACGTCGACGGCGTCGAACCCGCCCGGGACCTTCACCAGGGCCGAGACCGCGTGGGCCCGCTCGAGCTCGTCGCTCAGCCGTAGCGGGACCACCAGCCGACCCCGCTCGGCCAGCTGTTCGTACCAGCATCGGGGCACGACCGACGTGCTGGCGGTCACCATGATCCTGTCGACCGCCGTGCCCGGCCGCCGGAGGCCCGGGAGGCCCAGGGCGCCGTCGGCGACCGCGAGCCGGACGGGGAGGCCGAGCGATCGCAGCGCGTCGGCGGCGGCCAGCACCGTGCCGGCGTCCAGGTCGATGCTCACCACCACCCCGCCCGGGCCGGCGAGGTGGTCGAGGAGGGCCGCGTTGTAGCCGGTGCCGGTGCCGATCTCCAGCACCCGCTGCCCGGGCTGCACGCGCAGCATCTCGAGCATGATGGCCATGATCGCCGGCTGCGAGGAGGACGACAGCGCCGCCCGGGTCTCGGGATCACGCCGCGTGACGATGGCGTCGTCCCGGTACACGGCCACCAGCCCCTCCCGAGCGAGGGTCCCGGGCACGAACACCTCGCGGGGCACGTCGAGGAAAGCCTGCTCGACCCGGGGATCATGGACCAGCCCCTGCCGCCGGAGGTGATCGACCAGCCTCCGGCGGAGCAGGACGCTGGAGCGGTCACCCATCCGGCGATGGTACGACCCCCCGCCACCCCAGGTGGCCGCCGCACCCGTCCGTCGCCGCGCTCTTTGAAGGCCATCGGCCCCTAGAGGGCCATTCGCCTTCAAAGACCGCTGTCGGTGCCTAGCTCGGGCGTCGGCGGGGGGTTCAGGCTGGGGTGGGGGTGACGGACTCGGTGCCCTCGTTCCAGCGCCAGGCGACGGCGCGGCCCGTCAGGTGGACGCCGCCGATCCAGCGGTCGATGCCGTTGAGCGCAACATGGTCCTCCCGGCCATCGAGGAGGCGGCGGCCGACGTCGGTCAGGGAGAGGCGCGTGTGCCCGTCCACCGGGGCCGGCGGGTCGGCCTCGAGCACCGCGTTGGGCGCCTGGACGAGGCGGGTCATCCGGTCGAAGCACCAGCCGTCGCCGAGGAACGGCCGGGCCTCCCGGGCGCCGACACGGACGAAGACCTGGCCCGCGGTCGCCGGGCCCGCACTCGCGCCATCGCCCTCCGCCACGGCCGCGAGGATGCGCCGCTCGGTCAGCGACAGCCCGTCGCGTGTGGAGGGGTACTCGCGGCCGAGCCGGCCGAAGGCCTCGGCCACGAACCGCAGCTCGCGTGACGGCGTGGCCGCGATCGTGCCCAGTCCCGCGGGATCCGTCGCCCGCAGCGCGGTCCAGGCCCGGGTCGCGTAGTCCAGGGCCGCGTCCGTCAGCGTGGTGGCTGCGATCGCCGGGAGCTGGCTGAGCTGCTCGGAGCTCAGCTCGCCCAATCCACCGAAGTGCGCGATCCCGAGGTGCTCCCCGATGCAGATGAGCGTGATCCGGTCGGGCGGCACGCTGAGCTCGCGGAGCCTCGCCAGGATCTGGACCACCTGCAGCTGGTCGTAGAGATCGGCCTCGAACCACAGGACGTAGTCGCCGTCGCGGTGGTCCGCGATCATCTTGTCCCGCCACGCGAACTCGGCGACGGTGCCGAGGTCAGCCGCGTTCTCACCCGCCAGGAAGGCGGCACGCACCCGTCGCAGGTCCTCGTCGGGCAGGTCGGGCACCGGACCCTCGTGCAGGACATCGCGCCACGCGATGACGGTGTCCACGAGTCCGGTCCCACGCAAGCCCGACACGGTGATGTCGCCGTGGGTCACGTGCAGCACGCGACCGGTCGGCGCTGGGCCACCCGCGGGACGATCCGCGAGGACGCGGAGCCGAGCCGCTGCGTAGGACTCACCGGTCCTGGCCATGCGGGCCCGCACCCGCCGCTTGAAGTCGGCTTGTCTGGTCATGGTCGTCTCCTGCGCCGCGTCCTGCCGACCTCCAGCTGCCAACAGGACCAGCACCATCGACGATCACAACCCCGCCCGAGAGGTGTGCCTCCCTTTGCCTCCATCGAGAAGCCCGGCTGGAGTCGGGGCTTGCCGGAGGTTCGGCGCGGACGGCCGCCACGACGATCGTAGCCACGCACCAGGCGGCCGCACCGGGCGGACGCCAGGACGGACGTATGTTGGCGAGACAGGCGAGACAGGCGAGACAGGCCAGACAGGCCAAGCAGGCGAGACAGCGGTGATGACCCCGGGGGTAGCGATGCTTCGAGCGCGGTGGGCTGGCCGCCGTCGGCAGCGATGCGAGCGGCGGCGGCGCATCGCCGAGCTGAGCGTGCTCGGTGGTCTGCTGCCGCTGGCGGTGCTGGCATGCGGAGGCGGCGGTGACGACGACGCCAGCGGCAGCGTGATCGACGGGGCCCGTGAGGACGTTCGGGCGGTGCCCGACGAGTACGGCACGATCCAGGACGCCGTGGACGCCGCTGCTCCCGGTGACCTCGTGCTGGTTGCGCCCGGGGAGTACCACGAGTCGGTCGACGTCGAGACCGACGACCTCGTGATCCGTGGTCTCGACCGCAATCGGGTGATCCTGGATGGAGACCTCGAGGAGGAGAACGGCATCCGGGTGCTCGAGGCCGACGGCGTGGCCATCGAGAACATGACGGCCCGGAACTACACCGTCAACGGCTTCTTCTGGACCGGAGTCGAGCGCTACCGGGCTTCCTATCTCACGGCCTACGACAACGGGAGCTATGGCATCTACGCCTTCGACTCGACCATCGGGTTGTTCGAGCACTCGTTCGCTTCGGGGCATCCCGACGCCGGCTTCTACATCGGCCAGTGCTTCCCGTGTGATGCCGTGATCGATGACGTGGTCGCCGCGTACAACCGCAGCGGCTACTCGGGCACCAATGCCGGCGGCGATCTGCTGATCGTCAACTCGACCTTCCGTGAGAACCGCAATGGCATCGTGCCGAACAGCAGCAGCTACGAGGAGGATCCGCCCGAACGGGAGACGACGGTCGTCGGCAACCTGGTCCACTCGAACAACTACGACGAGTACCTCGACCTGCCGATCGATGGCGAGTCGATCCTGGCCGGTGGCAACGGGATCCTCGTCGTCGGGGGCAACGACAACGTGATCGAGCGCAACAGGGTCTTCGACCACGTGACGAGCGGCATCGGGGTGATCCTGGTCACCGAGCCCGCCATCGACGAGTCCGGCCAGGTGGGCGACGTGGAGCAGGAGTGGTGGCCCACCGGCAACCGGGTGCGCGGCAATGCGATCGAGGACTCCGGCCTGGCCGATCTGGCGGTCTTCGACCAGGAAGGGGCCCACAACTGCTTCGCCGACAACGCCCACGCGACCTCGGCGCCGAACAACCTCGAGGAGCTGATGCCCTGCGACGGCCAGAGCACGGGTGACCGAGGCTCCGGAGCGCTCCGCCCCGATCAGGTCGGGATGACCGAAGCGACGCGGATCGACCCACCCTCCGGCCGACCGCAGCCCGATGAGCAGGAATCCATGCCCGACGCCGACTCCGCATCGTGGACCAGCGCGGGTGCTCCCCCCGACGTCGACCTCGCCGCGATCGACGTACCTGACAGGCCATAGACCGACCAGCATCAGGATCCAGGTAGGGCTAACCCGAGAGCCGTTTCGGAGGGAGGCCGGATTTCGCCCCCACCGGCGAGACCTCACACTGGCTGGCATGGAGAAGCACAGTCTGTTCCAGCGGATGCAGGACTACCTGGGGCGGCACCCCGCCGTCGAGCGGCGGACCATCTTCCTCGACGGCAAGGCGGTCGCTGCCAACCTGTGCGGAGCCTTCGAGCAACGCCTGCCCGGCACACCGTGGTACGAGGATCGCTTCCAGCGAGGCATGGTCGACGACGACCACGGCCCGAGCCTGGTCATCCTGGCGACGCGGGAGATGCTCGACTCGGACCGCCCGGGAGCCGTCCACATCACCATGACCATCCACGGCATCGAGGACACCACCTTCGCCGCCACTCGCGACGACTGGTGGTGTGGTGGGCATCGCAGGTCGACTCCCCGCAGCTCGTCGTGGCCTGAGTGAGCCAGTGGTTGCTGCCCCGACTTCGGTGGGCCTGGCATCATGTGGGTCGGGGAAGGTGCCGCGCCACCGACAGCAGCATGAGGCTGATGCCTTGGCCGATCGCGACAGCTACCGGGTGACACTGGCCGACATCGACGGCGAGCCAGTGGTTCTCCTCGCGGGTGAGATAGACACGACGGCAGAAGCCGACCTCCACCGGGTGATCGAGCAGGCCCGACGGCCTGGCCGGCGGCTGGTGATCGACCTCTCCGAGACGACCTTCATCGACTCCGGCGGGCTGAGGGTCCTCGTGCAGGCGTGGCAGGCCCAGACTGACGCGGGGTTGGAGACCGTGTTCCTTCGGCCATCGCCCGCGGTCTGCCGGGTCATGGAGCTGTGGGGCATGAGCGAGGTCACGGACATCGACCGGACAGACCACGAGCGCCCTCGCAATGACGGCTAGCGAGCCCCGGCCGAGGACGCCCGCCGAGCGCCGCCCCGCTGCGCCGACCCCTACCGACGTCACCCACCTCCGCTAGCGCGTCAGGGGCGAGCGAAGTCCGGGGAATCGAGGCCCGACCTGAACCGGTCCAGGTCGAACGGATTGTGGATCTCGAAGCGGAATCGCTGGTTGTCGACGTTGCCCGCGTAGCTGTCCTGGACGAACACGACGGGGAACTGGTCGGCGAAGTAGGCGGCCAGCCACGGTTCGATCGCCGTCTCGGCCGTGGCCGCGTCGTCCCAGGGAACGGCGAACGTCGGCCCGCGCCAGCCGGACGGGAGGTCGAAGACCGACCGCATGGCCCCGAGACCCTGGGCCACGTCGGACTTGACGCGCGCCTGGTAGGTCGCATCGTCCTGGCCGAACCGGCAGGGGTAGTAGTGATGACACTGGGGATAGGCAGGGTCGTCGATGTAGGCGTGTCCCATCGGACCGGCGTGGAACTGCATGATCCAGCGGCCGGTGGATCGCATCTCCCCCAGCTCGTCCCATGTGAGGTACCACCCCGGCTCGCCGTTCGGTCCACCGAAGTCGCCGTCCGCGAATCCGGACACCACATACAACGCGGCGACGAAGCCATACTGCGCGAGGACGGGTGTGGCGAGCTGTGCCGATGTCTGGCCGTCGTCGAAGGTGATGAGGATCGGCTTGGCGGGAAGCGACACGTCCTCGCCGTACACCCACTTCTCGTACTGGTCGGGCGTGATCGAGTGGTAGCCGGCCTCGTGCAGGTACTCCATCTGCGCCTCGAACGCCTGCAACCGCACGTCGAAGAAGCGAGGGTCAGCTACGTCCTGCACCTCGTCCTCATCGGTGGTCACGCCGTGATAGGCGATGACCGGGATGCGCGACACCTCGTCCTCGCCACAGGCCGCCACCGGGAGCGCGAACACCAGTGCAATGAGCGCGAGGGCCGCCCTGGCTGGGAAACGAAACACCACTCGACGTGTCGTAAGTCTCCAGGGTACTTGCGGTCCCTGACGCCGACGAGCCATTGGTCCCGTCAGCGCCAGGTCACATTCCTTCGCTCAGCCGTGCCGGCGGGGCGCGATCCGTAGGAGCGCGCCGCCCGCCATCAACAGGGCGAAGCCCGCGATCACGAACCAGAGCACACTGAAGCCAGTCACGGGAAGCGTCGCGAGGGTCGCGGCGCCCCCACTTACGAGAGCTTTGTCATACATAGTTACCACCTCCTTTCGTTGCCGGTCAGGGTGTCCAAGAGCGCTTTCGCGTGGACCCCTTGCAGGAAGAGGTCGAAGCTCATCTCGACGGTCAGCGTCGCCGCGAGCGCCATGTGGCGCAGTCCGCGGGCGCGTACGGTGACCACACGCTCGGTGATGAACAGAGCGGTCACCCCCAACCAGAGCGGTTGGAGGTTGAGCGTGTGGTCCACGCTGACCGACAAGGCGAGGGAGATCAGGTAGGCAGCCGTCACCATGACGCCGAAGAACGTGGCCAGCTGACGGAACCAGTACGACAGGGTCACGCGCGTCAGGCCGTATTGGCGCAGGTTCTCGAGAGCGCCGCGCTTCCAGCGCAGCCGCTGCCGGTAGAGGTCCCCCCAGGACTCCATGACCTCGGTGGTCAGGCGGGCACCCTTGGGCGAGATGACCTTGTAGCCGAGGTGGAGCAGCGCCAGCGTGAGCTCGTTGTCCTCGGTGAGCACCTGGGTGTCGTAGACCTGCGCTGCACCGGGCAGCAGGCCCTCGGCCCGCGCCCGGACGACATGGCGGAGGGTCCGGACCGAGAACAGCGTGGCCGTTCCGGTCAGGACGAGCACCTTGCCCTTCCGGCGGGCGACATCCCGCGCGTAGCGCGCGTACTCATTGCGCTGCAGCATGCCGACGTAGCCGCCACCGGATCGCCCCGTGAACACGCCCCCGACCCCACCGACACCACCGCGGAGGTGCCGCTGTGCTTCGGCGATGAAGGTGGGGGCGAGGAACGAGTCGGCGTCCATGACCAGGACGGCATCGTCGTCCTGCAGCTCGGGCAGCACCTGGTCGAGCGCCTGGTTCAGGGCACCCGCCTTCTTGTGCGCGTTGTCCACCGTCTCGAAGGTGTGTGCGCCGGCCGCCTCGGCCCTGCGGGCCGTGTCGTCGGTGCAGTTGTCGGCACAGACGACGATGAGGTCGGGTTGCAACTCCTGCTCGTGCAGGTGGCGGATGGCCTCCCCGATCGCCTCGGCCTCATTGTGCGCGGGGATGAGCGTCACCAGGAGTCCGCGCCCGGCCGATCGTGGGAGCGCTCCCACACGTGAGGCGATGTTTGC
>Ga0075428_100002141_pt1 | contig 21316 bp, 18 predicted proteins | sample RhiMetdeltSRZDD2_FD_75291 | JGI IMG/M metagenome (GOLD analysis project Ga0075428, IMG submission 75291) | Populus rhizosphere microbial communities from Tennessee, USA - Rhizosphere MetaG P. deltoides SRZDD2 | ecosystem: Host-associated > Plants > Roots > Rhizosphere > Soil | place: USA... | reverse complement strand
CATCCAGCCCCGCTGGGCGTATTACTCGGACCCCTACGATCTCTATGACGCCAAGTTGGCTCCGGAGACTGACAACTCGTTCTCGATCCGCCGAAGCCGGATCATGTTGATATCCAACATCAGCCCCAGCGTACTGGGCCGGGTGCAGTTCGACGTGAAGCCCGACAAGATCGAAACCCTGGACGCGTACTTTGCCTGGAATCCGGTGATGAGTGAAAAGCGACCGTTGACCTTCACCGTCGGGCAATTCAAGAAGCCGGTCAGCTATCAGGAATTCGTGATGTCGAGCAGCAACTTGAACCTGATCGACCGGTCGTTCTCGAACGACTTCCTGGAGAAGAAGCTCTTCGTGGCCGCAGAAGACGTCGGGGCGATGGCAACCGCGGATCTCTGGGAGCTCGGCCTACCCGTCACCGTCAACGCCGGCGTGTTCAACGGCCTGCTCAAGGGCGCGTCGAAATACGACTTGAATTCGGGCAAGGAGTTTGCGGGCCGCATCGAAGCCACGCCGGTGACCGGCATTTCGATGGGCGTAAACGGCACGATCAGCCAGCGCGGCTATGCTTCGGATTCCACGCAGACCGAGAATTACAATGTATGGGGAGGGGACGTCGTTCTGGCGCGGAGCAATTTCCAGATCGTGGGCGAGATCTTCGGCGGCGACAACACCGAGACGATCAGCGCCGAGCCGCCCTTTCTCCCCACCTCCGTTCCCACCTTCCAGTCCTGGTATGCGGAAGCGATCTACCGCGCCCGCAGCGGCTGGGAGCCGGCGGTGCGGTACGAATCCTTCGACCCCAACACGGACGCTGATGACGACGCGCGCACCATTTTGACCGGGCAGATAGCGAAGTCGTTCAGCCCCAATTTCCGGTGGCAAATCAATGTGGCGCGCCAGAACTTCGAAGGGTCCGCCCGCAAAGACATGACCGCGGTGGTGAGCCAGTGGACGGTGCGACTGTAGAGTGAATTCGTGACATCGAGAAAATTCATCGAGCGGTTCATGAAGAGCATTCTCTTCATGGCCGCTCTATCATCTTCGATCGTCATCGTCCTCATCATCCTGTTCCTGTTCAAAGAGGGATCCGGCCTCATGGGCCAGCGTCCCTTAGCGTTCGGTCAGGTGATCGTGGCTCATCCATCCACGGGTATCCGGCGTCTGGAGCCCGCGCAAATTCGCGGGATTTCGGAAGGCAGGATCACGGATGCCGGAGAGGTGGGCGGTACGCCGGGGCCGATCCGCGTTCTCACCTACAATTCTCTCGATTCGCTGAACGCGGCTCGGGCGGAGTCGGTGGGCGCCGACAGCGCAATGGCGACCGCGATGAGCGCAGCCGATAGCGCGGCATCCGAACGCCTTCTGGATGTAGTGGCGGTGACGCCGCGTGCTATCGCGTCCGTGTTCGACGACGAGCTCACGGACAGTCCTCGGGCGAGTGAGGTCACGAACGTTGATGTGACCCGAGTGAACCCGTTCAACTTCTTGTTCGGGAAATGGTGGTATCCCACCGCGGAGCCTGCGCCGCAGCTCGGCATTCTTTCCCTCATCATCGGGAGCCTGGTGGTGACGTTGGGAGCCATCTTGGTCGCGCTGCCCTTGGGATTGGCGGGGGCAATTTATCTGTCCGAGGTCGCGCACCCCGCCATTCGCGCGGTTATGAAACCGGCCATCGAGATCCTGGCCGGGATTCCCTCGGTCGTGTTCGGCTTCTTCGGTCTGGTCGTCCTGGTGCCCTTTATCCAGCGCTCGTTTCACTTGAACGTAGGCGAGACCGCGCTGGCCGGCATCATCATGTTGGCCATCATGTCCTTGCCCACCGTGATCTCGATCTCCGAAGATGCCTTGAACGCGGTGCCCGGCTCCTACCGTGAGGCGTCCCTGGCCCTCGGCGCCACGCGGTGGCAGACCATCACCAAGATCGTCGTCCCGGCGGGACTCTCCGGTGTGACCGCGGCGGCCATGCTGGGGGTCGGCCGCGCGGTCGGCGAAACGATGACCGTGCTCATGGTGACCGGAAATGCCGCCCAGATTCCGCACAGCCTGCTCGTTCCCGTGCGCACGCTGACCGCCACCATTGCCGCCGAGCTCGGGGAAGCGCCGCAGGGCGGGATCCATTACGAGGCACTCTTCGCGATCGGGATCGTGCTCTTCGTGATCACGTTTGTCATCAACTTGATCGCCGATCTGGTGAACGCCCGCTACCGGAGGGCCGACTGATCATGGCCACGAGCACGTTGCAAGAGCCGTTGCGGAAAGCGGTTTTGGACACGAGCAATACGCGCAGCCGCTTGGCCAACGAGCGGATCTGGTTCTGGCTTCTTCGCGGCATCAACCTGGCTATCGTGGCCATCCTCATCGTCATCCTGTGGTTCTTGTTTCAACGCGGGCTGTCGAAAGCACTTTCGTGGGACTTCCTGACCCAAATGCCCCGTCAGGGAATGACCGAAGGCGGGATCCTGCCCGCCATCGTCGGCACACTTCTCCTCACCCTCATCTCCATGATCGTGGCCTTGCCGCTCGGGATCGGAACGGCTATCTATTTGAACGAATACGCCCGGGACGGGTGGTTGAAGCGGGTGATCCATCTCGCCACCAACAACCTGGCCGGCGTGCCCTCGGTGGTGTTCGGGCTCTTCGGCATGGCGCTGTTCGTGAAGGGGCTCAACTTTGGCACGTCGCTTCTGGCGGGCGGCCTCACCCTCGCCCTGGTCGCGTTGCCGGTCATTATTCGCACCAGCGAGGAGGCGTTGAAGTCCGTGCCCAAGGACTACCGTCACGCCAGCCTTGCCCTCGGCGCGACGCGCTGGCAGACGATTCAGCGGGTCGTGCTGCCGGCGGGAGCTTCAGGCATCCTCACCGGCTCCATCCTGTCGGTGGGACGTGTGGCGGGCGAAACCGCCCCCATTCTCTTCACCGCCGCGGCGTACTTCCTTCCCCGGCTGCCCCACAAGCTTCAAGACCAGGTCATGGCCTTGCCGTATCATCTCTACGTGATTTCCACGTCCGGCACCCAGATCGAAAAATCCCGCCCCCTCGCCTATGGAACGGCGGTTGTGCTCTTGTTCCTGGTTCTGGGCATGAACCTTCTGGCCGTATTTCTCCGGCATCGATTCCGGAAGGCGACGCACCATTGAACGACGTCAAGATCGCGGCGCGCCGCCTCTCTCTCTGGTACGGTGAGAAGCAAGCATTGAAGGAGATCTCGCTCGAGATCCCGCCCAACAAGGTGACGTCCCTCATTGGCCCCTCGGGCTGCGGCAAGTCCACGTTCTTGCGCTGCCTCAATCGCATGAACGATCTCATCGATGGCGTGCGCATCGAGGGCGAAGTGCGCATCGATGACACGGACATCTACGCTAAAGGCGTGGACGTCGTGGATCTCCGCCGCAAAGTGGGCATGGTCTTCCAGAAATCCAACCCCTTCCCCAAGACGATCTTCGACAACATCGCCTACGGCCCCCGAGTGAACGGGATGAAGGGTAGGCGCAAGACGCAGGAGCTGGTCGAGGAGTCGGCCCGCCGGGCTGCGATCTGGGACGAAATCAAGGACCGCCTCCACGAATCGGCCCTCTCGCTCTCGGGGGGACAGCAGCAGCGGCTCTGCATTGCCCGTGCGCTGGCCGTGAATCCCGATATACTGCTCATGGACGAACCGGCCTCCGCCCTCGACCCCATTTCCACGGCCGAGGTGGAGGAGACGATTCACGAGCTCAAGGAGCTGTACACGGTCGTCATCGTGACCCACAACATGCAGCAGGCGGCCCGAGTGGCCGACTACACCGCTTACTTCTATCTGGGCGAGCTGGTGGAGTTCGCCCCCACGCAGATTCTGTTCACCAATCCTCGCCAGAAGAGCACGGAGGATTACATCACCGGGAGATTCGGATAATGCCGATCAACGTTCGGCGCGAGTTCGATGCGGAGCTGCAGGACCTGAAGAAGAAACTGCTCGTCATGGGAAGCCTCGTGCAGACGATGCTTGCCGACAGCCTGACTGCCTTGGTTACGCGCGACACGCCGCTCGCCACCTCGGTCGATGCCCGCGACAACGAAGTGGATCGCATGGAAATCGCGGTCGACGAGCTGGCGGTGCGCATCATCGCTCTACGTCAGCCTGCCGCGTCCGATCTGCGCCTCATCATCGCCGCGCTCAAGATCATCAAGGACGTGGAGCGGATCGGAGACATTGCGGTGAACGTGGCCGAGCGGGTGATCGAGCTCAATGCCGAGCCGCAGCTCAAGCCCTACATCGATTTGCCCCGCATGGTCGACGCCGTGCAGGCCATGATCCGCGATTCGTTGGACGCGTTCGTGAATGACGACGCGGAGCTGGCCCAGAAGGTGCTGGATGCGGACGAATTCGTGGACAACCTTAACGTGCAGATGTTCAACGAATTATTGACCATCATGCTCAGTGACACGAAAACGATCAACCGGGCGACCCGGCTCATTTTCATCTCGAAGTATCTGGAACGTGCCGCCGACCACGCCACGAACGTGGCCGAGGAAGTGATCTTCGCCATTCAAGGGCGCGACGTGCGGCACGGTAACGTGGGATAGTTCACCCGAGCCCTGCTATCCTTCCCCTCGAAACGCGTATATGCTGTAGATGGAGGGGATGACGCAAATGAGAAGCCCCCAACTCCTCATTCCCGTATTGCTGCTCCTCGCCGGTTGCGGCGAGGACAAGGTCACCACACCGCCCCCGCCGGAAAATCCAATCCCGGTATTCGAGACCACCTGGGGCACGCATGGGGGCGACACCGGCGAGTTTTTTCAGCCCACCGCCCTCGCCACCGGGCCGGACGGTTCCGTGTACGTGCTCGACAACCAGAACCGGCGGGTGCAGAAATTCACCAACGAGGGTGCGTTCGTGAAGTCGTGGGGGGACTCGATGCCACCCACGTACAGTCCGCTCTTACGCGGGGTTGCCGTATCCGCCGATCGCGTCTACGTGAGCGATCTCGGTACCGGATACACCTACGTCTACACCACGAACGGCGATTTTCTCGACAAGTGGGATTTCATCTCCATGGACAGCGGCTTGGCCGTGGACCCGGACGGTAATGTCGTTCTCTCCGGATATCAGGTGCTGAGGCGGGGCATCTCCTTTGATCTCTTGGGGCCCTACGTCTGGCGGCTGGCCCCGGACGGCCAGATCCTGGCCCGGTGGACCCTGAACGTGCTCCAGATCGCCGTGGACCGAGAGGGGAACATGTACGGGTTGACCACGAAGTGGAAGGAAGACGGAACGCCGCGAGGCTTCGTGTTCAAGTTCTCGCCCTCGGGCATGTTCATCACGAAATTCGGGACACCGGATCGGATCAGCGTCTACGACGCGATCGCTATCGGCTCGAATGGAGACATCTACGTGGCCAACCGGCCCGACGCCAGCATTTATCGCTTCGCACCCGATGGTGAGATCCTGGCCACCTGGTCCGAATTTTCGACCGATATCAGTGCGCTAGAGTGGCCGGCCGGCGTCGCCATGGATGGAGATGACGACTTATTCGTTACCGACTTCGAGCTGGATCGCGTCGTGAAGTGGAGCGGCGCCTCACCAACCCCGTGATCCCGTCTCCTCGGTGACAATGTCCCGATAGCGTCGGTGAAGCCGCGCCCACACCGGCCCCGGGGATCCGATTCGCGTTTTGTCCACCCTGCGAATGGGCAAGAGCTCGATGGTCGTGCTGGTGAGGAACCCTTCCTCGGCTGCCGCTACGTCTTCGGCCGCCACCCGCACTTCCCGGGCGGGAACCTCGAGCTCGCGAGCGGCCTCGAGCACCACGTCCCGCGTCACCCCGGCCAGGAGCGGTCCCGAAAGCGCCGGTGTGATGAGCACACCATCGATCACGAAGAACACATTGGTCGCCGTGCCCTCGAGAATGGCGCCGGTCTCGTCGCAAAAAAGGGACTCCCACGCGCCCTCCGCCATCGCGTCTTCCTTGGCCATGAGGTGCGGCAACCGGTTCACGGTCTTGAGGTGGGGAAGGGGGGCCCGCGAATGGACCGGCCATGGATTGAGAAGCACCGTGACCCCGGTCTCGTAGGCTTCGGCGGGCGGAGGGGTGAGCGGCACCGCGGTCATGAACACGCTGGGCGGGTGGGTGCGCCGGAGCCGAATCTCGCCTCCGAAGCGACCCCCGGTCACGGTGAGACGCAGGCGCGCGTTCGGTATGCGGTTCGCTTCGACGAGGCGCCGCGCCCCCTCGGTGATGGCCGCGTCGGTCAGCTCGAGATCGAGCCGTAGTCCTTCGAGCGTGTGACGCAGACGCCGCAGGTGCTCGGGGAAGCGGAAGAACGCTCCCGCGTAGCTTCGCATCGTCTCGTATGCGCCGTCTCCGAACAGGATCGCGCGATCCTGAACGCTTATCCTGGCGTCCTCTTCCGGAACGAGATCGCCGTTCAGGTAAATGAACGCCATGCTGAGACTATGCGGAGCTGACCGTGGCTTCGGTTGTGGAGCGACGAAGCGCGGTCAGCATGCCCTGCGCCTTGGCCACACACTCGGCGTACTCTGCTTCGGGATCCGAATCGGCAACGATGCCGCTGCCCACGCCGAGGTGGCAAATACCTTGGGACAGGACGAGGGTACGAATGGCGACGTTGAGCGAGAGTGCGCCGTCGAAGCCCAAGAACCCCATCGCGCCGGTGTAGGGACCGCGCACGCGTCCTTCCACTTGATCGAGGATTTCCATGGCCCGTTTCTTGGGCGCGCCGGTGATGGAGCCGCTCGGGAACATGGCTTCCATGAGCTCCTGGAACTCGACCTGCGGCTTGAGCTCACCTTTCACCACCGAAACGAGATGGTGCACGTTGGAAAACGTTTCGAGGCGGGCCAGGTCTTCCACCCGAACCGAGCCCGGTTCGGCGACGCGGCCGAGATCGTTGCGCTCGAGATCGGTGATCATGACCAGCTCGGCCCGATCCTTCTCGCTTGCTTCCAGTTCGCGCCGGAACCCGGAGTCCTCTTCGACATTCTGTCCCCGCGGACGTGTTCCCTTGATCGGGCGTGTCTCAACCGAGCGTCCGTTTACGGTGAGGAAGCATTCCGGCGAGGAGCCCGCAACCACCGCCTCACCCGTGTTCAAGTAAATGCCGAACGGAGCCGGGCTTTCCTGACGCAGCACCGAGTAGAGCAGTCCGGGATCGCCAACATAAGGAAGGCTCCAGCGCTGGGTCAGGTTAGCTTGATAGATGTCGCCCGCAGCGATGTTCTCCTTGATGCGCCGCACCGCCTCCAGATAACTCTCGTGAGTCATGCTCGAGGAGACCTCGAGACCGTTCACGTCGATGCGGTGACCGGGAAGGCGCATAGCGATCGGCTCGTCTTCCTCCCCTGCTTCCCCGGTAAGGCTCGGAGCCGGCGGTGTGCCGCGATGGGGCTTGGAAGCCAGCTCGCGTAGCTTGTCGATTTCGTGCCCGAGCCGTTTGCGCACCGTGGTCCCGCGGCCGCCGGTCAAATCCACCGTGGCTCCGAACCAGCGCCGTGACTTGTGTTCGTAGGCGAGCAGCGTCTTGTAGAACGACACCACCATCTCGGGGAGCTCGAGATCGTCTTCGGCGCTCAGCTCCACCCCGCCGGTGAAGCGTCCCAATTCATAGCTTAGATAACCCACGCCGCCTCCCGCGAACGGAATGAGTGGGCTCCCACCGGTGATCCGGAAATCGCGCAGGAGCTGCGTGAGCACGGTGAGCGGATTCCCGCGGCGGTGGTGAATGGACTTGCCTTCGACCAAGTCGATGCCGTTGCCGCGGCTTCGCATGGTCAGAAATGGATTCACGCCGACATAGGAGTAACGAGAGAGCTCGTGACCGGACATGCCGCTGTCCAAGAAAAAGAAGCCGGACAGTCGATGCAGGTTTTGAAAGACCTGCTCGGGCAAAAGATCGAATTCGATGGATCGCGTGAGAACGGTGGGTTGGGCCTTTTGATTCATGGGTCCTTCCGAGCGCGCGAAGGGCAGAGTTTGGGCCTGGACTACCAAACGGATGAGTGGTAACCTATGGGCCCGGTGCCTGAACGGGGGTAAAGCCTACGCTCTTCTTCCTGGTCCGGAAAGGGCCGTTCCGGCTCGGAAAGGGCTTTCCCCGTCGGAAAGTTAGCGCGCTAATGCCGGCCATGATTTGCCACGTAGATATGGATGCCTTCTTCGCCTCGGTGGAGATGCGGTCGGACCCGCGTTTGGTCGACCAGCCCATGGTGGTGGGCGGGGGACCGGGCTTGCGGGGAGTGGTGACCACCGCCTCCTATCCGGCCCGCCGGTTCGGGGTGCGATCGGGGATGCCGCTCTTCCAGGCGTTTTCGTTATGTCCGGAACTCATTGTCGTCCCCGTCGATCCCTCGAAATATATTTACGAATCGCTGCGGGTGCTCGCGGTGCTCGATCGACTTTCCCCCAAGGTAGAGGCCGCGTCCATCGACGAAGCCTACGTCCTACTGCCGGACGCACCCTCGGATCGGTGGTTGGAGATTGCGCTTCAGGAAGGCAGGCGGATGATGCACGCCATTCAAACAAGTTGCCGTCTGACCGCATCGGTGGGCATCGCCACCAATCGCTTGCAGGCAAAGATGGCCACCGCCCGCAACAAACCCAATGGATTGACGGCCGTCGAGCCCGGACGATTCCTGGCCATGTTTTCCGAGTCGTCCGTCTCCGCGATTCCCGGAGTGGGGCCTCGTACGACTGAAGCGTTGGAGGCCATCGGCATTCGGACCATTCGCGATCTCGCGTCCACGGATTTGCGGCATTTGCGGGGCACGTTCGGGAGCTGGGGAGCGATGCTGCAGGCAGAAGCAAAGGGGGAGGATCCTCGCGGAGCCACCGCCATCGGAGAGGAGGTGGACGCCAAGAGCGCCAGCCATGAGATCACCTTCGCCCGAGATGTCGGAGACAAGACCGAGCTTCGCGCCACGATATGGATGCTGGCCGATCGGGTATCCCGTCGGTTACGTCGCCATGATCTCGAGGCGCGCACGGTGGCGGTGCGATTCAAAATCGGGCGGCGTCGTTCGAGCCGTCAGCGCCGGCTCGATATCGCCACCGACGACCCACGTACTCTGGCCCGGGAAGCCTGGGATCTCTTGGAGGGTTCGCGTTCCGGACGGGCATTGCGCTTGGTCGGGGTAGCGGGAGCGGGGCTTGAATCGCGGCGGCAGGGGGCGTTGCCGTTCGTCGAGGATGTCAAACATCGGCGTTTGCTGGAGCTGGGGGACCGGCTGCGCGATCGATTCGGAGAAGATGCCGTCCTTCCCGGAGGTATGTTCTTTACCGAATCTTAGCCTGCTAGGAAGGACAGGAGTCATGGTGAACCTGGAACGCAAGCTCTGCATTGGTGCGTCCGGTTATTCGTACCCGGATTGGACGGGGGCGTTTTATCCCAAGGGCCTCCCCCAGCGCGATTTCCTCAAGTACTACGCCAGCCAGTTTCCGGTGGTGGAGGTGAACGCAACCTATTACCGCATCCCACCGCCCCGTAGCTTCGAGATCATGGCCGCCAAGACGCCCCCCGGGTTCATGTTCGTAGTCAAAGGACACCAGGACATGACCCACCGCTACTCGCGGGATCCCTCGGTGTACGCATCGTTTCTCGAGGCGATCCAGCCCCTGGAAACGGCGGGTAAGTTCGATGGCGTGTTGCTCCAGTTTCCGTTCGCATTCCGGAACGACATCAAAGAACGCGATCACCTGGCGTTCTTGCGGGCCTCACTTCCCGGGATGCGCGTCTGGGTGGAGTTCCGGCACGAGAGCTGGTCCAAGAAGTCGGTGATGGAGTACTTGCGGAGTCTCTCGTTGGGGTACTGCTCGGTCGACGAACCGCGCCTACCCGGCCTCATGCCGCCGGTTGCGGTGGCCACGACGGATACCGGCTATGTTCGTTTCCACGGACGGAACGCAGAGACCTGGTGGACGGGCGGGCATCGCCGCTACGACTGGGAATATACGGAGAGCGAGCTGGGAGAGTGGCTGGATCGGATTCGTCAGCTTGCCGCCGAGACGGATCGGACCTACGTCTTCTTCAACAATTGCTACATGGGCCGGGCCGTGAAGAGCGCCCGCCTCCTCCGCCGGATGCTGGGCCTGGAGACGGAGCTCACCCTGGGTCTTTAGGCCCGTTTTTTCTGGCCGGTCGCGGCTACTAAGTTGCATTATCGCTTGATCTTGGCCAGTGACGGAACGAAGCTGCCTCTCACCCGGTATAGGACCGAAGCCGGGGAGGCCAATTGTGGGGGGTCTGGGGGTCGGCTACACTTGCCGCCTGCCTAAGTCCACCATGGCGCATTGAAGGAGGAGTTTCCCGTGAGGTTTGGTTCCACAATGGCGGTGCTTGGACTCGTGTTGGCCACTGGTGCCTCGCTTCTGCCAGCCCGTCTCACCTCGGCCCAGGAAGTGAACTGCGCCAATGAGTTCAGGAGCGGCAAGCTCTATTTCGCTCAGAAGATCACCCGGAAAGCCGTCGACCATTTCGCGATCTCGGTCAAAGCGTGTCCGGACAAAGCCGAATATCGAGCCCGGTATGCGATGGCCCTCGCCCAGCTTGGCGAAGAAAAGCTGAAGATTGTCGAGGATACGGGGGATGTTGCCGGCAGCAAAGCCGACGTCGACTCCGTGCTCGACATGTACAAGCTGGCCGGCTCGGAGTTCGATGCCTCCTTGAAAGCCGACCCGAGCAAACAGAACGTGAAGTTCGTGAAGGAGAACCGCAAGCACTTCTGGGTGGCTCGCTACAATGAGGGCATCAAGCTGTCCAAGGAAGAAAAGAATGATGCGGCGGTGGTGGAGTTCAAGCTTGCCCGCTCCATCGATCCTACCGAGATCAAGCCCTACGAACAGGGTGCGTTCGTGCTCATCAATCAAGGAAACAAGTCGGAGGCGGCGGCGCTCATTAGTGAAGGTTTGGCCATCGCTCCGAACGACACGACCTTGCTGAAACTCCGCGAACAGGTGGGTGCGTCCGAAGCTCGGGACCTGGTGAAGAAGGCCGAGGAGCCCACGACCACACCCGAGGAAGCGGCTCAGCTCTGCGCACGCGCCGATTCGCTATATACGGCGAAGCTCAAGACGGACGAGAAGGACTCCAACACGTACTTCGACCGCGGGCTCTCCCGTCTTACCTGGGCTGCTGCCGTCGCGAGCAAGGATTCTGTCCAATCCGTCGCGATCTACGGCAAGGCGGCCGAGGACTTTCACAAAGCCCGGGAACTGGTGCCGGCGAGCACCGACACCGCGTTCTACCAGAGCTCGCTTTACAACGACATTCAGGCTTCGATGAACGCGGGGAACGTGAGCAAGGCCGTGGACATGGTCAAGGAGTACATGAACTACGACTGCAAGGACGGCGGGATGTGGAAGACCTACGCCCAGGCGCTCTACCTGAACAAGGACCAGCAAAAGGGTGCGGTGGCGCTCATCATTTCCAACTCCATGTCCAAGGGCAGCGAGGTTCCGATGGCTGACGCGGTCAAGAACGCAAAGGAAGACGCGCAGAAGGCGTTGTCCGATCGTGGAAACCCGACCGCCGCGTACGCGTACACCGAAGACATGGGCGGCAAGTCGATGTCCATCGAGAGCTGGATTTGGTGCAACAAGAAAAAGGCCAACGTGTACTACCTCGGCAAGGACAACGGCGAGGTCAGCTGGTAGCGGTCAGTCAAAGCATTGCGTACGAGTTCGGAACCGCCTCTCAACTAGGGGGGCGGTTCTTTCTTTCAGGCAGCACCCCTCGCTCTTCTCACCGGCCTCGGATGAACGAGCCGTCTCAGGCGACGTCCTCGCAAGTACTCAGTGCCACATCGAACTCAGCCTGTGCTGCGGGGTGTCGCCTTCGCCGGCTCATTTCATCCTCGCCGGCAAGAAGAGCGAGGACATTCCCCTCTGCGCTTGATCTCTTCCTCAGGGTTCTTGACACTCAGAGTGTCATGCTTTGCCTGAACCACGATCGGCCGGCGCTCGGGGTGTGCCCGACGTGCGGGCGTTACGTCTGCGGCCTGTGCCTGGACGAGCTGGAATCCCCGCGGGACTACGTGTGCCCGGATTGCGGTGGGCACGGTGCGGTGATCTTCGATGCCGATTTGGAGGAGCTCGAGGAGCCCTGACCGTCAGCTCTTCCTCAGCGTCCGCAGATAGGCATCGATCTCGTGCACTACTTCCGGGCGCATGCCGCTCTTGTTGCGGGTCATTTGCGTTAGATCGACGCGGGACACAAAGCGCACGCTCATGAAGCGTCTCAGCGAGGTGAGGGGAATGCGGGAGGGGTTCATGAGAAGCTGGGCGGCCACGTTCTTGTTAGCGGCACCGGTGTAGAGCGATGGAGTTCGGGCGATCTTGTCCAGCACGCGCAAGCTTCGGCATTGTCCGGCAATGATCTCCACGATGCCCGGCACTGTGTTGGCACGAGGGTTCTCGAGAATGCCGAGCGTGAACCCATCGTTGCGAAGCTGGGTTCGCACGAGATCCTTGAGGGACATGGATCGTGTCCCGGCTTCCGGAAGAGCCAACCGCGGCATGCCGTCGGGCTCGAGAAGCGCGTGCACTTGATCGTCCCGAAGCATGATCTCGAGAATGTCCGGTTCGGGGCGCCGCCAGCCGCGCGACGCGACGTCGGGAACCAAGGAATCGATGACCATGCTTTCCACGCGCAAGCGCAACGGCGAGCCTTCGGTGACCGTCTCCAACACCCCCAGCATGAGCGAGTGCAAATCGATCGATTGCGACAGCCGCAGAAGGTTCGTCCGGCGAAGCGCGAGCTCCTGGGTCACCGAGACGAGTGCGGCAAACGGACGATCGAGGAGGGGGTTTCCCCGTAACGCGCCCAGCACGCGGCCGATGCCCGCGGTATCGGGATCCGCCAGGAGCGCCTGTTCCAGTCGATCCGTTTCCGTATCCGACAGCGCGTGCTCCACGGTGAGTCGCCGCTCGTAAAACGGCTGATACGTGGACAGCCGCGACACGACGTCCTTCATGTGCTCGATGTCCTGATCGTACCGGGAAAGAAGCGGCAGAAGCCGAGCCACCCGCGCGCCGTCGTAGGGATCGACCCGCGTGGCAAGCCGGCAGAGGCGATCCTCCAGACAGTGGATCTCCACCAGCGCCACGTGGGTCAGGTACTGGAGCTTTTCCTCGGGGAGCTTGGCGCCCCCTTCGAGCGCCGTGCGTGCGTCGGTGAACCACGCGGAGAGGTGATGCATGAGCTCGCTCACCGCGTTGGGGTTTCGGGGGATCGATTCGAGGGCGAGATCGATCACATCGGCCCGCGCCCCTTCCTCCAGTACTTCCAGGATCGAGAACGCGGCTTTTTCCGCGTCAGCCGATTTCGGCCATCGGCCTCCGACGAGCTGAAGCGCCATGCGCTCGAGGCTGGTCAAACTTTCCAGCTGACGCAGGACCTCGCCCCCCGGGCGCTTCACCTCCAGCGTTCCGAACAGCACGCGCACGCTGGCCGGATCGAGGGTCAGGCTCGCTTTTCCAATGGCCTTCATGAGCTCGATCGCGGCCGTGGTTTCGAGTCGTCTCAGTGTTTCGGCGATGCGAAGCGTGCGCTCGCGAGCCACCCCGCCTTCTGCCAGCGCGGCCATCGTGTCGATCGAGGAGCGGTGCACGACCGCGTTCCGGAGGGCTTGAGCTTCTTTGAATAGAAGCGGCTCGGCCGTCAAATCCAAAAGGGAATCTGATCGTGGATTGGGCATAGGGGACCTGCCGGACGGCCAAAGAAGTGTTTCCGCATTTATCGGCGGAAAAGCTGGGCGCGTGAAGCAGACCCGACACGAGCTCCCCCGGGGGTCCTGGGGGGACCTCCGGGGGTTATCTCGTTCCGCGAAAGTGGGAGGGCACTCGCGGAAAACCGCTCAAGAAAAAAGGGCGGAAAAAAAGCTACGGGGCCACCAGGGGGTGTGGCCCCGCAGGCTGAGTTGGACGCGGTACTCTCCCGGAAGCATGGCACCGCGTACAACCCACAACGGATGACAGGCACTTCGTCGCCCGCCCCTGCTCGGGCGAACTACGGCTGTTTGTCTGTCTGTCAATTCACAAAGCGAAAGGCAATTCATCAGCCGCGGGGGCGGGTACGCCCCCGCAACCTGGAGGGTCTAGAACCACTGCCACTCGCCGAGCCACTGCCACTCACCGAGCCATTGCCATTCACCGGAGAGTGCTGCGAGCTTTGCGATGATTCCGAACATGGGCTTATCCCCCTTCTCTGGTCTTGTCTCTGCGTGCCTTCCGCCTTGAAGGCGACGCAGGTACATTGTGCAGGGGCCGTGCCATATGCAATGCGCATGGGTGAAATGCCCATAATCATAGGTGGAGCAAATAGTTAGACAGTTAGGCGGATGCGAGGGGATCAATCCGCCAAGTGTCAACAATCGATGACGGATCGGAGGGGTCTATCGATTAAGTTGTTTATATATAATTAGTTAGACCAATACGTCAACAAAAAGCGACAGTGACTGTCATCGGCGACAAAGAAACGGCTAGGCGTTAGGGAGATCGAGAAGGAATTGCGCCCCCGCCCCGGCCGCGTTCTGGGCCCGAATCGTTCCCCGATGGTTGACCGCAATCCGGAACACGGTCGCTAGACCAAAGCCGTGGCCGGTCGCCTTGGTGGTGAAATGGGGCTCGAAGATCCGATTCAAATGAGTTTCCGGGATCCCGGGCCCGTTGTCGCTGATCGAGATCCGGATGCGCTGAGCGTTGGGATCGAACTGGGTCTCCACGAACACCTTCTTCACCGGACGATCCACTTCGGCCAGCGCGTCGGCGGCGTTAGCGAAGATGTTGATGAACACCTGCTGCATTTGTGCCGGGTCGACGCTGACCAAAGGCAAGATCGGATCCGGCGTGAACTTGAAGTGAATGTTCTCGAACCGATTCTGCGGCTTCACGAATTCCAGGGTACGCCGGAGGAGTTCATTCAGGTCGGTGGGAACAGGATGCGTTTCCTGGTGCGAAAACGCGGCCAGCCCGTCCACGAGCGCGGTCATGTTGCCGACGTTGATGTCGATCACCTGCGCGCTCCGAAGCACGTACTCGCCGTCCGAGCGCCGCGCCAGTGAATACAATCGGCTCGCGGCCAGCTTGAGATCCTCGAGCGCCTTGCCAAGATTTTCGCCGATCTCCTCCGCCATCTCTCCCATGGCCGTCATACGTTCGGAGCGAATGAGGTCGTCCTGCGTCTTCAAGACGGCCAGATACCTCAGGTTCGCCTGATGCACGAGAGCCAGGCAGGCGAAGAGCAAGATGAGTCCCATGAGCCCCAGGATGCCGTAGAGGAGAACGAGAAGCGGGGTCAACAAGACGAGGGTGATGCTGCTCTGAACTTCCTCGGGATACAGACAATTCTCGCGCCAAAGCCGCCACACGCGCCGCCCCGTCATGGCGCTCATGAGCCAAGCCATGAGGGAGTTGTTGACCAGGATGTAAATTGCGCCCGCGGCAAAGAACGCGGTCAAGAAGGTGCGGCTCGACAACGCCTCCAGCACGCCGGAGATACGAAGGTCGTGGGTGAGCACGAACGCATTCAAGAGCGGATGGCCGCCGATCAGCCGGTACACGAGCGCCGCCACCCCGGCGGCGAGCATGAGCTGCGAACCGTTGTAGAGCGCGCGGTACCACATCGAGCGACGAAAGAGGAAGTTGCCGATTACGGTGCTGGTGAACACCACCAGCACTGCGGTCCAAGGATCGAGGATGAGGATCGTGGCCAGCTTGGCCGTCGCGGCCAGGCTCTGCACTGAATCCCCGCTGGGGGTTTTGACCCAGAAGTGCTCACTCACCACGCAGAGGATGACCCAGAGCAAGGCATGCTCCGGCGAAAGGCTCTTCGCCTGTGAAATGGCCACCACCGCGAGCACCGCGGCGAGCGTGGTAACGAGGGTGAGGAAAACTTTGACTTTGGGCTTCATCGTCGGTTAGCAAGGTCGTTCATCCGTTATCGGATGCGACCTCCGCCGCCTTGAGAGTTGCCCGGGCTAGAGTTAGCCGCGCGTCCACCGTGCAGAGAGGGACCGGCTCAATGCGACCAGCGCCGGCCGGGGGGTTACCAGCGGGCCGGATAGCCGCGCGCGTCGACGTGGAGGAACGGACCATGGGACGCGTTGGCTCGGTAGGCCGATGCGCCGCCGACCAGGGCTCCGTATTCGGGCGATTCGTCCATCCCGTCGACGATGGACAAGAGCAAGCGTGCATCCCGGCGGTTCACGCGTCCGTCGCGATTCAAATCGTCCATGCGTCCGTCGGCGTTACGATCGAGGAAGATGTCCGCTGCGTCCCCGGCGATGTGCCGGCTAAAGCTGGTCTCGTTGCCGATCTCGCGATTGTAGTCCGGGGTGCGGAAGCCGCTCATGATCTTCATGTGACTGCCGGGCAGGCCGCGCCGGTTGAGGGTGTCGACCAACCCCTCGAGTTTTACGAGGAGCGAGGTTTGAATGACGGCGTAGTGCGGGTAGGGCCGTTCGAGCTTGCAGTCCAGATCACCCAAGCGAAAATGATCGGTGAGCGGCACATCCTTGTTCTCTTTGGTGATCTCCACGAACCCACGCGGGCGCTCGAATCGCCAGCGCTCCCCGTCGCCCGAGCTGGGGAAGGTGCCAACCGGATAGCCGTTCAGCACTCCGTTTACTGCATCCCCCAGGCCTCGCATCACCACGACCTGCATGCGATAGGGGAGCGGCTTTGCTGCCTTGTCCGGAGCCGGTTCTTGAAAGAGCACGCCGTAAATGCCGGGCACTTGGGGGGCGGTCACCTGAAAGCGGTCGTTTCGAAGTGCTACCTTGAGATGGGGATCAGCGACCAGCCCCAGCGTGGGCAGCATACGGATCGGCATGCCGGCATACGTTGCCAGGTCGAAGGTGAGCGTCTCCCCGGGCAAGGCGAAGAGAGACACAGTATGAGAGCTCGAGCGAAACACGGCTCGCTCTGCGTCCAACCCCCGGGGTCCAAGAAAGACCGCCAGGAGAACGACGGCAATCACACCACGCAGGGTTGATATCCTCACGTCGTGGTCCTCGTAGCAAAGGCCGCAATTTGGATGTTGGGATGAGGCCGGGAGAGCAAGGCCGCATCCGTACGGGAGAGGGGGCCGATCCGCTCACTCCCGTCCGAGTGACTTGGATTGGGATCGGCAGTCCGTTGACGCCACTATAGCCAGGCTGGGTGAAAAAACGCAACTAAAGTCGTTCGGGACCTGGCAATTTGCATGATAAAGTTGTAGACCGACGAGCGGCCGCTCCGAATCGAAAGCTCCATGTCTCTGCAACTAGGGCGCATACTCGCTTTCTTCTCGGGTTTCTGGCGCAGACTCACGCGCCGTCCCCCTTCTCAACGAGTGAGGACCCATCGCGTCATGCTGGGCTTGCCGTCAGAGAACCAGGCTTGCTTCACGTCGATGCTCATGGCCGGAGGCGTACGGCAGTTCTCGGCGCGAGGCGAGCATCCCCAGGTCACCCAGCTCCTTCTCGATGCGGTTCGCGCCATTCCTGGAAGCTTCGGGGTCGCCATCGTGGAACTGGGGGAGTCGCCGCGGGAGTGGGTCGGCACGGGGGTTCTGCGGGCGGAAGCGCTGGAAGGGATTCTGGCGCTTCGTGATCTCTTGGGACGTGGATCGCTCGACCTCGCCGTGTTTTCGAGTAGCGAAGGCGTCGAGATCTATCTCGATCGCACGGGACTCCTTGAGATTCGCACGAGTGGCACCTGGGAACCCCGAGCCCGCTCGCTTCTCGAGGCGCAACGGTTCACGTGGGCGCCTCGGCTCCCGGACGGGTTAAGCTCCGGTCCCGCCAACGCCGTTGCCCGCGAGCGCATTGCCGCGGTGGCCGAATTCCTCACCCTTCGTATCGCGCCCGCGCCCTATCGCGCCAGAAACTAAGCTCGGGCCGGGTCGCATGGATCTCGCCGTCCAGGCGACGTCCTCGCAAGTACTCAATGCAATACCGAACTCTATCTGTGCTGTGGGGTGTCGCCTGGCCAGCGAGATTCCATTCTCCCCGGCCCCTGCGACTCGTTTCCATTCTCGGCCCCGCGGCGGGCTACGGAGCCGGTGCGGATTTCTTCCGGCGCCGGCGCCGGCGCCGGCTGCGCCGGCGACGAGGGTGCACGTCTTCGTTCCCGGTGTCGTCTTCCACGTCCCACGTCTCGCGCGCGTCCGGTTGCATACCCCCCATTTCCTGATAGAGCGCCCGCCAGCGATCCAGCGTCTCCAGCTCCAGGCCCGTGGCACGGCAGCCGAGCGCGAACAGCGCTTCCGCATCGGGGTAGTAGTGCTTGGTCACGAATGCGCGGGGGCGGAAGCGACGGCCGCGCGGACGCATGAGTCGCGGCTGTGCGCGAAGCATGTGAGCCAGTCGCTCGCGATCGCGACGCGCCATCCCCAATCGCTCCATCCATCCGCGGGTCGTCTGTTCGATGTCGCGGGTGAGCTGCGCGGGTGATCGCTCCGTGGACGCGTCCTGGCCAGGAGCGAGGCCGATGAGGGGCGCACCAATCGCTCCGAAGAGGAGTGCATTTCCTGGCTGTGTGCCTCCCTGCACGATTTCGTCGACCGCTTCCAGGTACTCCCAGAACACACGATCGCCTTCCACGCCGGCCGCGCGCGCGCCGGTCAAGAACTGCTGCATTTCGGGGAGCAGTTCCCGCAAGAGCCCGCTCTCCTCTATCAGCTGGAACGAGGCACCCGCCGCGCCGCCGCGGAGCAGGCGATAGATTTCCTCGAGCACGCGCGCTTGCGCGCACTTATGGATGTCGGGGCTGAAACGAACCATCGCGTCCCAAAGCGCCGGCTCGATGGTGAAGCCGAGGCGCGCCGCGAACTTGATCGCGCGCAGGATGCGCACGGGATCTTCGGGAATGCGCTCGCCGGGATTCCCGATCGAGCGCACCACGCGATGTTCGAGATCCTTCATTCCGCCCACGTAATCGAGCACGGAAAAGCTTTCCAAATCGTAGAAGAGACCGTTGATGGTGAAGTCGCGCCGGATCGCATCTTCCTGGGGAGTGCCGAACGTGTTGTCGGAACGAATGAGGCGGTCGCCGTCCTTGCCTTCGCTTAGGAACTCGGAATGCCGGCGGAACGTGGACACCTCGATGATCTTGTCCTCGAAGTGAATATGGGCGAGGCGAAACCGGCGGCCCACGATCCGACAATTGCGAAAGAGGCGTTTGATCTGGTGCGGATGCGCGTCGGTGCCAACGTCGAAGTCCTTCGGGGTGCGCCCGAGGAGGAGGTCGCGCACGGCCCCACCCACCAGGTAGGCCCGATGGTTGGCGCGCAAAAGCCGGTACATGACCCGGAGGGCATCGGGGTCGATGAGTTTTCGGGAAATCGCATGTTGGGCGCGCGGGATGATTAGGGGTTCCATGGTGGTCCAGGGACTAGCTTCCGGGGCGAGGGCGAAAGTTTAGCGAGGGCACCCGTCCCGGGCAACCTGCCCCCCGATATCACGTTCACCGAGTCAGCACGGCCCGCGTGCGCGGGCAGGGCGCGCTGGATCCCAGCTCCAGCTCGAGCGCGCGAAGGTGCGCCCGCAAGAACTCGAGATCCTCGGCATCGTCTACGTCGTACCACGGGGTCATGACTGCGGGGCGAACCCCGTGCGCCGCCGCGCGAGCGATTACGGTTTCCAGCACGCGCGCCGTGCTCCACGGCACATCCCGAAAGATTTCCGGATGCAAGCGCGTCCATCCCACCAGGTAGAGCCCGCCATCGAAGGACGGCCCCAGCACCACCTCCGCCCGTTCGAGAGCGGTGAATGCATGCGCGATCATGTCGCGCGTCACCGTGGGGTGATCGCTTCCCAAGAGAATCGCGCTGGGCCGACCTTCGACGAGTAGCTCCTCCAGCGCGGCGTTCATCCGGTCACCAAGATCGCTCTCCATTTGGCGGCGCCATGCAAAGGGATGCGGAGCACCGCGGGGCCAAGCCGCTTCGAGACGTTCAGGGTCAGGGCTATAGACGATCCAATCCCAGGCCTCGTTCCTGTCCAGCATTTCGGCCAGGTCGCCGAGAAACGCCCCGTATAGCGCGGCGGCGTGCTCCGGGGAGAGCGGTGGGCTAAGGCGTGTTTTCACCGCGCCGGGGTGAGGCGGCTTGGCGAACAGTCCCACCGCGGGCTTGGCCTGGGCCGCCGGTTTTGACATCGTTCCCTTTCATGGTGTGGCTGATCGTGGGCGGAGTGGTTTCCATGACCGGATTCGTCGCGTACGCGGCGCGCACCACCTGGTTCTTGCCCTTCGGCCACTTCGCCCCGCTTTGGGTCGCGCTCCTCTGTGGGTATTTGGCCGGACTCCGGGGAGCTTACGGCACCTGGAGATTTTCGTTCTTGGGTTTCCGAGGCGAGCGGATTCACGGGGACAACAAAACGGTCGTTGTCATCTGGGCCGGAGCGGTTTTCTTTCGCGCGATTCTTCTCTTCACCCCTCCTGTGCTTTCCGACGATGTCTACCGTTACCTCTGGGACGGCAAGGTTCTTCTGGCGGGCATCAATCCGTATCGCTACGCGCCCGGGGCTCCCGAGCTTCAAGGTTTGCGCGATGCGCTCTGGCCGCTCATCAATCACCCGGAGCTCCCCACCATCTACCCGCCGCTTTGCATGCTCTTCTTTGCCGCCGCGGGGTGGATTGCCCCCACCGTGCTGGTGTGGAAGCTCGTCGCCATTGGCGCGGACCTTCTCGCCGGCTATACGTTCATGCGCGCGCTCGAGGCTCGCGGCAAACCCCGCGCGTTTGTTGCGCTTTATCTGTGGCATCCCCTCGTTCTCTTCGAGTTCGCCGGGAACGGTCACGTGGATGCGCTGGGCATGCTCTTTTTGGCTATCGCCTTCTGGGCTTGGGCAAACGACAAACCGTTGGTTACCGGTGTGTCGCTCGGACTGGGGGGTATGGTGAAGTTCTTGCCCTGGATCGCGGTGCCTTCGCTCTGGCCGCGTCTTCGCATGCGATGGTTCCTGGTCCCCCTCGTGACCGGGGCGTGCTATCTCATCTTCTGGCGGCGCGGTTTGAGTCCGCTGGGAAGTCTGGGCGTATTCGCGGCGAAGTGGCGGGGCAATGACTTTTTGTTCTCGCTCTTCGTGCCTCGAGAGGCAACCGAGTCACAGCTCTACATCGCAAAGCTGATTGCCGGAACGTGTGTGGCCCTGGTGTGGCTGGCGACGTTGCATTGGCGCCGGGATTGGATGTCCACCTATGCCTGGACGGTGGGCGCGCTCTTACTGGTGTCGCCGGTCGTACACCCCTGGTACGTGATCTGGCTCTTGCCCGTGCTCTTCGTGCTGCCGCATCCGGCCTGGTGGGTGTGGTCGTTGACCGTGTTCATGGCCTACCAGCC
>Ga0075428_100002140_pt1 | contig 21316 bp, 21 predicted proteins | sample RhiMetdeltSRZDD2_FD_75291 | JGI IMG/M metagenome (GOLD analysis project Ga0075428, IMG submission 75291) | Populus rhizosphere microbial communities from Tennessee, USA - Rhizosphere MetaG P. deltoides SRZDD2 | ecosystem: Host-associated > Plants > Roots > Rhizosphere > Soil | place: USA... | reverse complement strand
CCACGCTCTCGCTGCTGGCGACGAGAGTTCCCGTGGCCGCGTCGTAGAGAAACAAATCCAGGTTGTTGATGCTCAACTGATTTTGCTGCCGGTGCCACGTCAGCGTTGCGGTAAACGTCCGGCCAGCCGCGCCGCTGAGATCGAAGAAATAATGGTTTACCAGGTCGAGGGTCAACAAATGCGTCACCGTCCTGAAGTCCCAGCCGCGTCGCGTCGGCAGATTGTTCGTGTTCGACGCCGGCGGGTGCGCGCCGCCCGTGCTGATCGTTTGCGTGACCACCGGCGCGTGCTGACCGCCGCGCAACTGGCGATACGAATTCCACGCGTGCAAAACTCCAGCGCCGTAGCGCAAATCGAGCGGCTTGATCGCCACGTTGGTCCAGCCCGGCGGTTTCGTCGCACCGTTCAGCAACAGCGCTTTGATCGTCCTCGCGTCCGTCGCGGCCGTCGCCGTGCCGGTCCCTCCGTCACCCCGCGCCCCGCCCTGGAAGAGCACCGCCGCCGTACCCGCGACGAGCGGCGTCGAGAAGCTCGTCAACGAAGCGGGCGCCGTAATGTCCGGTTTGCAGCGCCCATCCAAAGTGGGTCCGCTGCTCGAGCTGCCGCCGTAAGCGCCGACCGCAATCACATTGTAAGCCGTGGCGGGCGAACTCACCGCACCGCCGTTGCCCGCGCCGTTGAGGAACATCGTTCCGTGCTGCGCGACGTAGTCGTCGTAATCCGCGTCGATCTCCGGAATTTCCGCCCCGAAAATAAAACTCTGGTTTACGACTTTTGCGGGCACGGCCGTGCCCTGGCGCACAAGCGAGTTGAAAAAGTAACTCGCGTCGTAATTGTCCACGTGCGCGACGCCGGGCGCGACTCCGTTCGTCAAACCGAAGAACGGCTTCGCCACCTCGTTGCCGTGCCACGATTCGCTCCCCAGGGAATTGGGATAGCTGCTCGCCGTGCCCGCGCTCGCGCGCCACGTAAACAGCGACTCGGATTGGACCACCACGGCAGGATTGACCTCCCAGGTCGGCGCCCCGGCTTCCGGAATCGCCACGACGACTCCCGTCCCGGTCAGCGACGGCACCATGTTGCGCAGCGCCGTCAGTCCGATTGTCTCAAAATCGGACGCCGCCGCGGACAGTGTCCACAAACAACACGCAAGCGTGACCGTTCTCGTTCTCACGTAAAACACGAGAACAGCAGCTTGTATGCAAAACTACTTCGCCGGCCTCACCACGCGCACCCGGTGGGCCTCGCTGTCGCCGATGTAAACGCTCCCGTCCGCGTCCGCAAACACGCCGTGGGGCCGCGCCATGCGGCATTGGAGCGCATCCCCGTCCGGCCCGTCGCCGAGAGTCCCGCTGCCTGCGAAGGGCTCCACCGTCCCGCGCCGCGTGTTGATCACGAGGATGGTATGCGTCTCCGTGTCCGCGAGATAAACCAGTCCCTCCGGGTCAACGCTGATGCCCTTAGGGCCCGAAAAGGTCGCCTTCTTCGCGAGCTCCGACTTCGGCGTCGCGCCTTTCTCGCCGGTCCCGGCAACGTGAAAAATGACGCCGGTTTTCATGTCCACGCGGTACACAGCGTTCCCTTCGCGCAGCGCGAGCCACATATCGCCTCTGGCGTCGAAATCGATGGCACGCGGCCCGTGCAGCGGGGCGCTGACAATCTTTGCCTGATCGACGGTCTTGCCCTTCGCGCCGGTGCCTCCAAAGGTAGAAATCGTTCCCGAAGCCGCCTCAACCCGGCGAATCCGATGGTTCGCGATATCGCAGATGAAGACGTCGCCCCGCGCATCGAGCTGAATGCTGTGCGGTTGGTTGAGCATCGCCGCGCGGGCCGGCCCGCCGTCGCCCGAGTAACCCGCTTTGCCAGTGCCCGCGATCGTACTGATCGTTTGCGTTTTTGCATCGACGCGCCGCACGAGGTGGTTGCGCATCTCGACAAAGTACATGTTGCCGTCCTTGTCGAAGCGCACTTCGTAGGGTTCGTTCAGTTCCGCTTTGAGAGCGAGTCCGCCGTCGCCGCTGTACCCGGCCTTTCCGCTCCCCGCGACCGTCGCGATGATACCGTTCGTATCGACCCGCCGAATCGCGTGGTTGCCCATATCGCAAACGAAGATCGCGCCGTCCGGTCCCTTCACGACCCCGAACGGATTATTGAGCCGCGCCTGGACCGCCGGCCCGCCATCGCCCGCGTAACCCTTTTCGCCGGTCCCGGCAAACGTCGCGATCTGCCGCGGTGCCGCGTCGCACCCCAGTGCAGCAACGAGGGCCAGGACAATTTGCCGCCACATAAAAAATCACCGCGCGAAAATAATCAGGATCACGATTCCAAGAACGATGCGATACCACCCAAACGCCTTGAACGTGTGGCTCTGAACGTATCGAAGGAGCCAGCGCACAGCAATGAAAGCGGTGATCGCCGCCGCCACAGCGCCAATTGCCACTACAGCCCAGTCAATGCTGACGCCCTTTTTCTGCGCCGAATAAATCTGCACAGCGCCCGCGGCCAGCAGCGTCGGAATGCCCACCAGAAACGAAAACTCCGTGGCGACTCGCCGTTGCAATCCCATGGCCAGCGCAACCAAAATCGTAGCTCCGGAGCGCGAAGTTCCCGGAAACACCGCCGCTGCGAGTTGCGCAAACCCAACTGCGACCGCGATGCTCCAGGTAAGATTCGGCTTCAGCGGCTTGTCCGCGAGCAGCGCTTCGATGATCAGGATCGCCACGCCGCCCAGCAACGTCGCCCATGCGACTGGCGCCGCGGTGTCCGGCAATTTGAAGTCGAATTTTTTCAACAGCAACCCGCCCACGCCAGTGATGAAAAATGCCGCGCCAAGTTTCAGAAGGTAATCGCGGTTCTCGCGCTGATGCGCGTTGAAGACCAGGTCGCGCATGCGCCCCCAAAATGCCATCAGCACGGCCAGCACCGCGCCGCATTGAATCACGGTGACGAAGAGATCGCCGCGGTCCCCAAGGAACTTTTCGGCAATCAGCAAGTGGCCCGTGGAAGAAACGGGCAGAAATTCGGTGATACCCTCGATAATCCCAAGGAGGGCGACGTTGATCCAGTCCGGCACGCGCCGTTTTAGACGCTAAATTCCGCGCGGTGACAAGCGGCAAATGGGTTACTTCCGTCCGAGGAACGAACTCATCAGCGATTTGCCTTCGGTCTGCTGCTGCTTGACCTTGAGCTGGCCAAGGATGGATTGCAGGCCGATGAACAGCTTGTGCCACTGCGCTTCAATGGTTCGCAGCGAGTTGTCATTCATCTCGCTCAAAAAGCGAATCGACGGCGCCGACGCGATCAGCGAATGCACTTCGTCGCGGCTGATCGGCCCGCAGTCAATGGAGGAGAGGATCAACTCCAGTTCCTGCGTAATGACGCTCTTGATCTCGAGGAACTGGTTTTCCTCCTCGACGCCAAACTTCTTGCTGCGCGCCATTGCCATAAAGGTGTTGTACTGTTTCCAGCACTCGAGATAACTCTCCATGCGGAGAATCAGTTGGTCCACATTGATCTTGCTCATACGCGCTTTCCGTTCACGGTCTTCCAGGTTGATTCAGTGTTTGGGGCATTATGAATACAATCGCGCCACCGCGCAGCTCACGTGCCAGCAGCTTTAGCGCCGCATAATTGATGATGACCTCCGACAGGGGCACTTGCGCCTGCCGCGCCACCCTGAAAGAGGCCAGCACATGCTGGCCAATCTCCCGCATCCGGCTTTCCGGAAATGACTGCGGCAGGGTTGAAGTCATGATTTTACCATCGGCGTCCATGGTGAAACTGCCGGAAGGCAAACGCATCAGCTTTGCCTCTTTCGGCTTGGAAAATAAGCTCAGGAGGCCCATTTCGTGATAATGGTCCGCATGGTTTCACGAATTTGCTCCGCGGTTGCGGCCGCTTGAAAACCCACGCACAAGTTGGAACGGCCGGAAAAAGCCAGCGTCATCTTGCGGTGCGGCCCGGTGCCCGTGATTTGCTGCATTTCTCCAACTTGAAGGCGTTCGCCCAGCTCGCGAAAGCTGTCCACAGTTTGCCGGACCCAATGCGCAACGGGCTTGGGATTTTCCAGTCCCCAATAATCTTCGGCCTTCTTGTCCTTGCCCATGATGAGCAGGAACTCGACGCCGTGCATCTGCGACACTTCGGTCAACAGCATTTGGTTATTCAGCCGCTCGGTCACCGGCGCTTCGCCAGAACCGGCTTCGCCAGGAATGACGGCAGCGGCCTCGTCGATTGCCTGCGCCGTGTTCAGCAGCAAGCCTTGATACGACGTAAAGATGGCGCGGGCGCGCAGCGGATCGGCGGGAAAGATTTCAAAGCTGCCTGTTTTCCAGGACAGAATTCGTTGGAACGCGGGCTCGGCAGTGATTCCAGCCGCTTCGGCGTCGATCACTTCGCCGTTCTGAATCCAGATTTTCCCCTCGACCATTCCATTGGTGATCTTCAGCACGGATGAGCTTTGCGAGAGGCACTCCAATTGAATGATGTCCACCAGGCTCTTGCTCTGGACACCGCGAAAGCCTCCTTGCGCTTCGCGCGAAAGCAGGGATTCGATCGACTCCATGAACAGCCCCATTTCCTGGTCGGATTCGGGCTTGATCCAGTACTGGTCCACCCCCATGGCGTAGGCGCGTGTGCGAAATTGGTCGTCGCGAATGCCGGTGAGCACCACTACTTTCAACTGCGGATATTTCCGGCGGGCGATGGAAAGGACCTGCAGACCGTCCATCTTCGGCATGTTCAAATCCACGATCAGGAGGGTAAAGCCTTCGGATTCGAGCAGGGAGAGAGCGCGCGAGCCTGAGGACGCGGTGCGTACCTCGGGCAGGCAGGACAAGTGTTGGCTCAACATTTCTTTGTAGAGATCAAGAAAATCCTGATCGTCGTCGAGCAACAGAATCTTTTGCTGCGTGGCCATGACTGGCGCGTATTTTCCAAGCACCCCGGCGCGCGAAACTGCTTCCGCGCCCTTAAGTTACTGACTCGGCGGGGCGCCAAATGCGTCGCGTAGCAGAAACCAAGCCGAAGTTTGCCGCCCGACCGGCAACTTTCGGGCGGCCCCCGGACAAACTATGCCCCCCAAGCTGGCTCATGATGTGCTTCGCATGCAGCCGTATGTTCGGGAAAATTTCGAAGTTTTTTAGGCGTTCCGCGAGCAAGCAGGCCGAACCCTTTGCCGCGCCTGCTGTAGCCCCGACGCCCGAACGTAAACCCCTCGGACGGCCCCAGTTCGCCGTCCCGGGGATGGAGGTGGCCTCTGAAGAGGAGACACCGGTCGCGGAGACTTACGACGCGCCCCAGCGCTCGCGTGAGTTGCCGGAGGCGATTAGCGTTCCGTTCCACGCCATCCTTCAACTTCTCCCCAAGGAATTGCAGGGCAAGCAGGCGGGGAGCGCCAGCGGTTCCTACGTTCTGTCGACGGCCGTCGCTTTGGAACAACTTTCTCGTGGCGCCGTAAAAGTTGCGGTCTCGGATTTGCGCCGTTCCGCGCCGGCCGGTTTTCTGGCCAGCGGTGCGGGGCATGAAAACAAGATGGTGGACCTCCCGCTCCGTGAGATCCTCAACCAGCTTCACCCGGAAGCTTTTGCCCGGCGCGCGGGACAAAACCGTCTTACTGTTCCTGACGAGGTCACGGATTTATTTGGAAGCAAAGGGGAGCGCCTGACGAGCGTTCGCGTGGTCGACAAATCGGAATTGAAACCGACGCCGCGCACTTCGGACACTCGCCACACGACCGCAAAGGCGGCGGAACCCGCCGGAGAAGCGGCCGAAGCGCCGGCCAAGCCGATTCGCATGGCGCCTGGGTTGGCGCAGCAATTGGGCGGCAAAGCGAAAGCTGCACCTGCGCCTGGGGCTTCGCCGGTACCATTCACCGGTTTCCAACAGAAAACTGGCGCCGCACCTGTGCTGCCTGGCCCGTCCATGAGCGCCGTGCCGAAAACACCTGTCGCTCCGGCGGCTCAGGTTCCGAAGACTGCGGCGCCCAAGACACCATCGCCCGCAGCCACGCCTGCATTGCCACCGAACGCGATCAAGTTTCCGACGCCGCCACGGCCCGCAGTTCCGCAGCCCGCCGCTCCGCGACCTGTGGCGCCCACTGTTCCGTCCGTTGGTGGAGCGCTTTCGGTTTCGATCAACACGATCAACCAAAAATGGCCCGACACGATACGGCAGCTTATTGCGCAAATCGGCGCCACCGATATTGAAATCCCGAACGAACTCATCGACGCGGGGCTCAAGGTGGGACGAGTAGAATTCCCGTGGCAGGAGTTCGTCACGTGGCTGCGCCCCGCGCCCGAAGGCGAGGTCGCGCCAGAACTGGCCGACACGATCGTGGAAATGCCGCTGAGCGTGATCGCTCCGCTCTACTTGCAACAAAGCAAGTACAAGGCGAAGAAGTCAAACGTCCCCGGCGGTATTCCGGACATCTTCAGCGCGAAAGGAGAAAAGCTGCCTCAGGCGGATCTCGAAATCGAAGAAGAGGAAGAAGAGGTTGAGGAAGTTGAAGCGGCCGAGGAAGAGGAAGTTGAGGCTGAAGTCGAAGCGGTCGCGCCGCCGCCGCCGCCACTGCGGGTCGCGGCTCCTGTTCCTGCGCCTGCTCCTGCGCCTGCGCAGGTATCTGTCGTTTCCGATCGAAGGAAAGCGCAGAGTCTCAACGAGCTTTTCAAGGAACCGAACAAAAAGAATTGGACGCCGAACGAGATCGTTCAAAAGACGATGACACTTCCCGGAGTAACGGGCGGGCTCATTGCGCTGCAGGATGGGTTGCTGGTGGCCGGCACGATGCCTCCGCCGTGGAAGACGGAGACAATCGCGGCATTTATCCCGCAAATTTTTGGCCGGCTCACGCAGTACACGAAAGAACTGCAGATGGGCGAAGTGCGCACAGTAAGTTTCGGGGTGGATACAGGGACCCTGCAAATCTTCAATGCCGGCATTATTTATTTCGCAGCGTTGGGCAACCATGGAGGCACTCTCCCCGTGGAAGATTTGACATTAATTGCAACCGAACTCAGCCGTCACACTAAGTAAATTTTTTGAATTTATGGCGATAATCAATCAGGCAACAAAAGAATTGCAGGTCAAGATCGTGTACTACGGACCTGCGCTCGGGGGCAAAACCACGAACCTCGTCCAGGTGCACGACCACGTGCAGACGGCGCAGGGCAACAAGGGGAAATTAGTGTCGCTGGCGACGAGCTCGGACCGGACGCTGTTTTTCGACTTCCTGCCCATCGAGGCGATGGCGATCAAAGGCTTTAAGACGAAGTTCCAGTTGTACACCGTGCCCGGCCAGGTGATCTACAACACGACGCGCCAGCTCGTGCTGCGCGGTGTGGACGGGATCGTCTTCGTGGCCGATTCCCAGTACGACAAGATGGAAGAAAACGTGAAGAGCTTCGGCAACCTCGAGGAAAACCTCAGGAGCCTGAACCTGAACCTGGCCGACATCCCTTACGTCGTGCAGTACAACAAGCGCGACCTGCCCAGCGCCGCCCCGATCGAGTACATGGAATTTCTCCTCAACAATCGTGACGTGCAGGTGCCCACGTTCCAGGCATCTGCCAATAAGTGCGATGGCGTGTTCGAAACCCTGAATATGATCACGCGTCTCCTCCTGCACAAATTCATTAACGAGAGTAACCGCAGAGCTGCCTGATATGGCCACGCTTCCCCAACTCATCGAAGAAGACATCAGCGAGATTAATCGCGCGTTGCAGGACTTGCTCCTGAAGAGCGACGCGAGCATCGCGCTGTTGATTGACAAAGGCGGGTTCCTGATCACCCAGTGCGGTGATTACAACACCTTTGACACCGTCACGTTGTCCGCGCTGTCGGCGGCGTCCTTTGCCGCCACGCAGGGCATTGCCGGGTTGGTCAACGAGATCAACTTCAGCAGTGTCTACCAGCAGGGCGAAGGCTTCAGCATGCTCGTGCTCAACGTGGACGAATACTCCCTGCTCACCGTCATCTTCAAATCCCGCATCAGCGTCGGCGCCGTTAAATACTTCTCGGCGAACACCCTGCAGGAGCTCTCTGCCCAAATGAAAATCGCGCACGAACGCGATCCGGAGAATGGCCTCGATTTATCCATGCTCAACATGGCCAATCCCGCCTCGGTCTTCACCAAGAAGAAAAAGAAAGTCGCGTAGGACTTTTCGAGCCGCGCGAAGTACGAGAAATGCCCCTGCCTTGGGATTGAACACGATTGCTTCGCCCGAGAGACTCCGTCTCCGCAGGTCGGGGGTTACAATTTTTTCCTCGGTCCACTGACCAAATGGTGCCAAAAAACTGCTGGCGGAGGGGCTTTGCTGTTGTATCGTGGCGGCTCAATTTAACATGGAACCGAGAGCCGATATCGCACTGATTGGTTTGGCCGTGATGGGCCAGAACCTGATTTTGAACATGAACGATCACGGATTCATTGTGGTCGCTTACAACCGCACAATTTCGAAGGTCGACGAATTTCTCAACAAAGAAGCCAAGGGGACCAACGTCATTGGCGCGCGCTCGATCCAGGAGATGGTGAGCTATTTGAAACGGCCACGCCGAGTCATGATGCTGGTGAAGGCGGGGTCGGCCGTCGACGAATTCATTGAACAGCTCATTCCTTATCTGGAGAAGGGGGACATCATCATTGACGGTGGCAACTCGCTTTATCAGGACTCAATCCGGCGAACCAAGTATCTGGAAGAAAAGGGCCTGCTTTTTATCGGGACCGGAGTTTCGGGAGGCGAAGAGGGCGCGCGGCGCGGACCGTCCATCATGCCGGGCGGCTCGCCGGATGCCTGGCCGCATGTGAAGGAGATTTTCCAGAAGATCGCCGCTAAGGTGGATGATGGGACTCCCTGCTGCGATTGGGTGGGCGAGAATGGCGCGGGCCACTACGTCAAGATGGTCCACAACGGGATCGAGTACGGCGATATGCAGCTCATCTGCGAGGCGTATCACCTGATGAAAGACGGGTTGGGAATGACCGCGGACGAGATGCACAAGGTGTTCGCCGAATGGAACAAGGGCGACCTCGATTCATTCCTGATCGAGATCACAGCGAACATCCTCGCGTTTAAGGACACCGATGGCCAACCGCTGGTGGATAAAATCCTCGATACCGCCGGGCAAAAGGGCACGGGCAAGTGGACGGTCATTTCGTCACAGGACCTTGGCATCCCGATTACGCTGATGGCGGAGGCGGTATATTCGCGCTGCGTGTCGGCGCTCAAGGACGAGCGCGTGGCTGCCGCGAAAAAATTACGGGGACCAAAGCCGAAGATTCCAGCCGATCGGACGAAGTTTGTGGAGGACATCCGCAAGGCGCTCTACGCGTCGAAGATTGTTTCCTACGCGCAGGGCTACATGCTGATGCGGGCGGCGGCGAAAGAATACAACTGGAAGCTGAATTACGGCGGCATCGCCTTGATGTGGCGCGGCGGGTGCATTATCCGGAGCCGCTTCCTGGGAATGATCAAAGAAGCCTTCGACAAAAACCCGCGGCTCACGAACCTGTTGCTCGACAAATTTTTTAAGAAAGCGATCAAAGACGCGCAGCGCTCGTGGCGCAACGTGGTCGCGACGGCTGCCAAGAAGGGCATTCCCGTGCCGGCATTCTCGACCGCTTTGGCATTTTACGATGCTTACCGCTCGGAGCGGTTGCCGGCGAATCTCCTCCAGGCGCAACGTGACTATTTCGGCGCTCACACCTACGAACGTCTCGACAAGCCGCGTGGCGAATTCTTCCACACGAACTGGACGGGTCGAGGTGGCGAGGTTGCGTCGGGCACATATACAGTTTAGCAATTTACAATTTGCGATTTTCGATTGACGATTTAAGACCGCTCCATGAGCCCCATAGAGCTGAAGAAGCGCACAAAGGCATTCGGTTGGCTGGAGCTTCTTGTCGAGGCAGGCCTCGTTTCGAGTACACGGGTTGAGGAACTCATGGCCGAAGGTCGTGAGATACTGGCAATAATGGTCGCGTCGGCGAAGACGGCACGAAGTAATACGTCTCATCCCGCCGCAAACGGCAGATCCACCCGAGTCGAAACAATCGCCAATCGTAAATTGTAAATCGTAAATTATGGATCCCGCGCAAGTTCTTCGCGATTTCAAACCGACCAAAGAGTTCTTCATCGGCATTGATTCCGATGGGTGCGTTTTTGACAGCATGGAGATCAAGCACAAGGAGTGTTTTGCGCCCATGTTCATCAAGCACTTCGGGCTCCAGGCCGTGAGCAAGTATGCGCGTGAGGTCTGGGAGTTTGTGAACCTGTATTCCAAGACGCGGGGGGCGAACCGGTTTCCGGCGCTTTCGCGGTCGCTCAACCTGCTGCAGGCGCGACCACAGGTGATCGCGCGCAGGGTCAGCGTGCCGAACACCAAGGCAGTGGATGAGTGGATCGGACGCGAGACGAAGCTCGGCAACGCCACGCTCGCCGCTGAGGTGAAGAACGGCAACAGCAATCTGGAGCAGGTCAAGCGCTGGTCGGACGCCGTCAATGCTGCGGTGGAAGACATCGTCCATGGCGTTCCTCCGTTCCCGCTGGTCTGCGAGAGCCTGGAGAAGATGAACGAGAGTGCCGACGCGATGGTGATTTCCCAGACGCCGGCGGACGCGCTCAAACGCGAGTGGGCCGAGCATTGCATCGAGAAAAACGTGAAGATCATTGCGGGCCAGGAGATGGGCACGAAGACCGAGCACATCAAGTTCGCGGCGGTGGGGAAATATCCTCCGACGAAGATCCTGATGATCGGCGACGCGCCCGGTGATTTTAAGGCCGCCAAGTCGAATGGCGCGCTGTTCTTTCCGATCAACCCGGGCGCCGAAGAAGCTTCATGGGAACGATTCTTCAAGGAAGGGTTGAATCGATTCTTCGCCGGCACCTACGCCGGTGACTATGAGGCGGCCCTCGTCAAGGAGTTCGACGCCTGCCTGCCGGAAAAGCCAACTTGGCAATAGACGAATTCCACGTGGCGGTGGTCATTCTCGCCGCGGGTCGCTCCTCGCGTATGGGACGACCCAAACTCCTCCTGCCATGGGCCGACAGGACGATTGTCGAGCATTTGATTCAGCAGTGGCTTACGGTCGGCGCTGCCCAAATCGCTGTTGTCGTCGCGGCTCACAACACGCGCCTGATCGACGAAGTACAAAAGATCGGACGGGCTTTCTGCATCGTCAATCCTGAGCCCGATCGTGGAATGTTCAGCTCTGTGCGCTGCGCGGCGGAGTGGCCTCACTGGCATCCCACCCTAACGCACTGGGTCATGTCACTGGGCGATCAACCGCATCTGCAGGACACAACGCTGCGTAAATTGACAGGAGCAGTGCAGTCCGAACCACAGTTGGTCTGGCAACCGGCATACCGGGGACGCCGCCATCCTGTGGTCTTGCCGAAGAATTCGTTCACCGCGCTCCGAGACACTGCTGCTTCCAACCTTAAAACCTTTCTCGAATCATCTTCGGTTGCGCGAAAGTCTATCGACATCGATGATCCTGGACTCGAAATAGACATAGACACCCCGGAGGATTATGGCCGGGCCAAGAAGCTTGCGGGGCTGGAATGATCAGAACTCTACGATCTGCTTGTACTCGGGCACGACCACCTGCGCTTTGGGTTTGATCGTCCGCAGGCGCTCTGCAAAGGCGAGGCACTGCGATTCTTCGCCGTGGATCACCGAAATCTTTCGAATATTTCCGGTGAGCCTGTTGACGTAGGCCTGCAGCTCGTTGCGATCGGCGTGGCCGGAGAAGGCGTCGATGGACGCGACACGCGCGCGGACCGGATGCGGTTCGCCGAAGATATTTACGGGATTCCTGCCGGTGAGAATCTGCGCGCCCAAGGTATGGTCGGCGCAGTAGCCGACAAAAAGGATGAGGTTTTTCGGATCGCCAATGTTGTTCTTCAAGTGATGGCGAATGCGGCCCGCTTCCGCCATGCCTGACGCGCTAATGATCACGGCGGCATCCTTCAGTTCATTGAGTTTCTTCGAGTGGGCCACTTCGCGGATGTAGGTGAGATTCTCCATGCCGAACGGGTTGGCTTTCTCGCGCAGAAATTTGTAGATGCTTTCGTTGAAACATTCCGGATGAAGCCGATAGACCTCCGTCGCATTCACGCTCAGCGGGCTGTCGACATAGATCGGCACGGCGGGCAACTCGCCGGCCAGCGTAAGTTGGTGAAACGTGTAAACGATCTGTTGGGTCCGGCCAATCGAGAAGGCGGGAATGATCACTTTGCCTTTGGCTTCGAGCGTGCCGCGCACGAGGCGTTCCAGTTCCGCCTTCGCATCGATCTTCGGCGAGTGATCGCGCCCGCCATAGGTCGCTTCGATCTGGAGAAGGTCGACGTTCTCGACGGGCTCGGGATCGCGCAGGATGTCGTCGTCGCCCCGGCCAATGTCTCCGCTGAACAAATAACGAAATTTCCGCCCGCCTTCTTCGATATCGAGAACGACCTGAGCTGCGCCGAGAATGTGCCCCGCGTCGCGAAAAGTGACGGTGACGCCGTTTGCGATCGGCATGGGTCGGTCATAGTTCAGCCCGACGAACTGACGCACGGCCTTCTCCGCCTCGATGGCAGTATAAAGAGGTTCGACGGCGGGCAGCCCTTTCTTCGCGCGTTGTTTGGAGACAAAAATCGCGTCGTCCTTTTGGATTTCCGCGGAGTCTTCCAGCATGATCGCTGCGAGATCGCGCGTCGCGAACGTGCAGTAGATGTTCCCGGCGTAGCCCTGTTTGCAGAGATTCGGCAAATTGCCGCAATGATCGATGTGCGCATGGCTGAGCACGACCGCGTCCAGCTTCGCCGGGTCGAACGGGAAATGGCGGTTGCGCTCCATCGATTCGTCGCGGCGTCCCTGGAACAGCCCGCACTCCATGACGATCCGCTGCTGGTTGACTTCCAGCAGGTACATCGAACCGGTGGTGGTGCGTGTCGCGCCGAGAAAATGGATGCGCATCGCCAGTGTTTGACCTCGAGGTTAGCTGTGGCGGAAAGTAATGCGGGCTTTGCTCAGGTCGTAGGGGGTGATCTCCACGTCCACGCGGTCGCCGACGCTGATGCGAATAAAGTTTTTGCGCATCTTCCCGGAGATGTGCGCGAGGACCTCATGGCCGTTGGGCAGGGCGACTCGAAACATCGTGCCCGGCAACACCTGGGTTACCGTTCCTTGCAACGCTATGGGCTCTTCTTTAGCCACGGATAAAGGGTCACACCAGCGCCGACGGGTTCGAGTTTCCGGCGACTTACAAGGCGCGAAGTACGCCATTTCGAGGGCCCAAATCAAGCATTTTTGGATTTGCGCTGGCGAAAGCGCCACTGCGTTGTAATTTGAGGCGCTCGAATGGTCCTGGTGATCGATAACTACGACTCGTTTACGTACAATCTTGTCCAATACCTGGGCGAGTTGAACGTGGACATGCAGGTCCATCGCAACGACCAGATTTCGCTGGATCAAATCCGCGGACTTCGCCCTGACCGCATTTTGATTTCTCCGGGGCCGTGCTCCCCGCGCGAATCTGGCCTGTCGAACGAGATCATTCGCACCTTCGGCAAAGAGGTGCCTCTGTTCGGCGTGTGCCTGGGGCATCAGTGCATTGGGCACACTTTTGGCGCGGAAGTAGTCGTGAACTACCGGATGATGCACGGGAAGACATCGCCGATCAAACACGATGGCAAAGATCTCTTTGCCGGCATGCCCAACCCGTTCGCGGCCACGCGTTATCACTCGCTCGTGATCAGGCGCGACACGATGCCGGATTGCCTGGAGGTTACCGCGGAGACCAATGAGGGCGAAGTCATGGGGGTCCGGCACAAGGACTTGCCAATTTGGGGAGTGCAATTTCATCCGGAGAGCATTCTTACGGAGAATGGGCGGACGATCGTCAGGAATTTCCTGAAACTTCAGAAGAACTGAAGAGAGAGCGCCAGAGCACCGGCGCACTCCATGACGCTTCCGCGACTGCGCAGATGCTTTCAAATTCGCGAAGCGTCATGGAGTGCGCCGGTGCTCTGGCGCTTTGGACGATCTTCAAAGCAATTCCAACATCCGATGCAGTTCCGCATCCGTATTGTAGAAGTGCGGCGAGAGCCGAATGTATCGATTGCCCAGGCGGTCAGCACGCAGTGAGGTGATAATTTTCGCAGCGGTTAGTTTTTCATGAACAGCAGCGAGGTCTGTGCCGGCGCGACTAAAAGTTACAATGCCACTGGCCGCTTCCGGCGCGGCGTCGGCACAAAGCACTTCGCAGCTTTTTTGTAGCAACGCCGGGACGAGCCACGCGCGTTTGCGCAACAACTCGCGGGCGATGTTTTCAATACCCAGTTCGAGCAGCATGTGCATGGCAGCATGGAGGCCGGCCAGGCCAACCAGGTTGGCGGTGCCGGCTTCATATCGCCGCCCGTCAGGCGGGTGGACCATCTGCTCTTGCGCAACGTAGTTGGGGCATCTCACGTTGTGCCAGCCGTAGATGGAAGGTTGCACGCGAACCTGCCATGACTTTCGCACAAACATGATTCCCGCCGCACAGGGGCCGAGCAGCCATTTATGCGAATCGGCCGCGAGAAAATCGACATGCTCAACGGGTGTTGGAAAAGCGCCGACGGTTTGAATGGCATCGACGCAAAAAGCGATGTTCCGATCGCGCAGCATCTTGCCGATTCCGGAAATGTCGATGCGATTGCCGGATACAAAATGACACGAGGCAAGCGCGACTAATCGCGTCTGTTCATCGACCTGTCCTTCGACATCGATGCGTCGAAGGCGGCCATACTGGCGGATGTTCAGGAAGCGGGCTTGAACGCCTTTTTCCGCGAGGGCCATCCAGGGATAAACGTTCGAGGGATAGTCATCCTGATAAACAATGATGTTGTCGCCTTTGCGCAGCGGGAAGCCGCTGGCAATCAAGCTGAGCCCAAGGGAGGTCGGCCCTACCAAGGCGATTTCATCGGGTTGCGCGCCGAGCAATTGCGCCGCGAACGCGCGGGCTTCGCGAAACAAGCCGGTGGCAACGACGGTTTCCTGATCATCGAGCCTGGCCAGATCGATGTAGCGCTTCATGGCCTCGGCGACGCGGCGTGGCAAAGGACAGACACCGGCGTGGGCCAGGAAGACTTTGTCCGCAGTGACCGGGAACTCGTGTCGCCTCAACTCCTCGTTGGCCAGGATTTCCTCAACCGTCATCTTACTGGAGTATGTTCCCGAGCTGGCTGTAGTAACCCATATAAAAACTGATGACCGAGTACGCGACGTAGATCACGATTGCGAAGTAGACCATTTTCGGCAGCCAATCAGCGATAAGGCGAAACTGCGAGGTGCCTCGCTCCTGGTGCAAGCGTTGCAGGCGTGCGAGACTGTCATCAATCGTGCCGCTGATTTCGCCGGTGTTGTACATGGTGGAGAACAACTCGGGGAACGCGCGGCTTTCGGCGAGCAGTTGCGCAGGAGTCACGCCCTCCTCGATCAAAGGCGGCCAGTTCGCAACTTCCCGCTTCAGGTGGACCGAACCGCTTGCCGCCGCGGCAAGAGGCCACGCTCGCACGACGGGCACGCCCGCGCTGAGGAGCGCATGGAGAGATAAGGCGAGCCGCGAGAGCGCAAGATTTTGGCGCGCCGCGCCGAACAGAGGGATTCGATTGGCGATCGATTCTATCATTCCACGCCATCGCTCGCCGTGCTTGCTGCTGGCGCTCCACAAGAGGAAAGCGACGACCGCATAGACCGGCAGCAGGATCGTTCCGATGACGCGCAAGTAACCCGACAGGTTGCCGGTGAGGACAAGCTGGGGCAAAGGGCCGATCAGAACCGCGAAGTGAAACAGCATTACGGGATAGGCGAGATTGGCGAGAACATCGCGGGCCAGGCGAGCTCGTTCCGCATAATGGTTCGCAAGGAGCTTGAAGCACGAAGGGAGTTGCCCGCTTTGTTCTCCCGCGTCGAGCAGCGCGGCGTCAAACCTGGGCACCCATTTGGGCGACGCGGCCACGGCTTCGCCAAAAGTGCCGCCCTCCTTGATAAACCCGAGCAATCGGCTCGCAGGCTCTCGCAGCCAACGCGCCGGAGGATGGCTTTGCTGCGATTCGAGAGCAGAACGCAGGGTCAATCCGGCATCGGTAAGCTGCGCGAGCTGATGATAGAATTCAGCGCGTTGAGCGAGTCGGCCGGGAGTTGGTACGGCGAGCATCGCTCATTCCCCCGGATGTGGTTATGCGGCGACGCGGTCGAGCTTGGCCTTAAAATCGCGCTTGCTGCGCAGCCCGACGATCTGGTCGGCAACCTGGCCGTCCTTGAAGAGAAGCAAGGTTGGAATCGCGCGGATGCCGTACTCGCTCGCCAGCGATTGATGGTCGTCAATGTTGACCTTGCCGATCTTCACTTTGCCGTCGTACTCGGTGGCAAGTTCGTCAAGAATCGGCGCGACCATTTTGCACGGGCCGCACCATTCGGCCCAGAAGTCGACCAGCACGGGTGTGGGAGATTTGATGACTTCCTGGTCGAAATTTTCAACGGTCAACGTAACAATGTTAGGCGAAGACATAGCATGGCACCCCGGGGTTTCGAACCGAGGTTAAAAACAGTTATTTCAGGTTCAGCAACAGGAGCATGCTCGCGACGCTCGCGAGCCCCAGTACTGCCGCGGCAATCGCCAGTCCCATATCGAGCCCGCTGATAGCAACCCCTCGACGCACCGGCGCGGTCGCCGGCACTGCGCGCGCGGTGGCAGCGGTCGTCGTGGTCGTGGTAGTCGTTCGCGTAGCTGTTCCAGTCGCCGGAGCGGGACGCGCTGCCGTGGCCAGCGCAGCGGGAGCGGCTGTGGCAGGTCTTGGCGGAGCGGGCGCGCTGGTTGTTGCCGACGGCGCGGCTGTCCCGGTCGCAGGAGCCGCAGGCACAGACGGTAATCTGATCGTGGCGGTCGGCTTGGGAGGTGTGGGCAAACTGATCCGCACCGTCTCTTTCTTGGGCTGGACCTTCGCCGGCTCGGGGCGGGGCGGCCCGCCGGGCGGAACATTTGGTGTATTATCGGCCATAATTAATTAGTCAGTGCAAACTAGGATTGCCCCGGCGCACTGTCAAACGCTATTCGCGCGGGCGCGGGCAGCCAGAGAAAGGATGCGCTGGGGAGAGCGCGCCCTACCTTATCGCCGGTCGCGGCGATCGCCTCTATCGCCCCGGTCTCCGCGATCACGGTAACCACCACCGCCGCCTTCCCGGGGCCCGCGGTCTTCGCGAGGCCGTGCGATATTTACGGTCAACGCGCGCCCCTGGAATTCCTTGCCGTGAAACATGTCCACGGCCTTGGTGGCATCGGCGGGATCGGCGTATTCGACAAACGCGAAGCCGCGCGACTTGCCCGTGAACTTGTCGAGCATCAAGTTGACTGAACTCACCACCCCGGCCTGCGCGAAATAATCCTGCAGGTCATTTTCCATGGTTTGATACGAAAGATTTCCAACGAAGAGTCTGGACTCGCTCATAGGTTATGCGCCGCTCAAAAAACCGAGTGGGGGAATGCTGCCCTCGCAGTATTTCTGAATGTCTGCCCTTTCCGCAACCGACATCTGCCTTTTTGCCACCGACCGCATGTTCTTTGCGCTGACGGAGCGACAGTCTCCAAATTTCCAAAACGCGTCAACACCAGATTCGAGGTCGCGGTCGTTACCAATTGGTCGCTCAGGGGTCATTAGCCATGACACTGGGTCCTATCGCATAGGGACGCCGGTGTCTGTGTTGGCAGACGGGCGGCAGAGTTGTTGGTTTCGCGGGGTTACAAATCCACTTCGGTGGCGCTCTGCCGCCCGATCTTTTCGCTGCAAACGTGGAACTCATGGCCATCGCGCAGTGACGGTCGCGAAGATCGCGTGTGCGGTGTAATCGGTGAAGTTGCCGCGGGAGGGTTCTTCATATTTGTAGAAGCCGTACTGGAGGCGAGTACTCACCGTGTTCAGCCAGCGCCGTGAGACGCCCAGTTCGACGCCGTGCCGCCGGAATTCCAGACCGAGAGGCAAGCCTGCCGCGAAATTATCCTGCGCGTAATCGGTATATGTGAAGGAGTAGGAGCCGTGCAGGTCCATACGTTCGGTCAAGGCATAGGTGGCGCTTGAAATCACGTTGTAAATGTCGCCGCGGTACGGCTCCACCGCCGCGCTGTTGTTGTCTCTCGCGGCCGTGCGCGTGTCGTGCCATGCCAGCGTCGTGTTCCAATACATTCGGCGCAGAGGCGTCAACGTCAGGCCGGCGCTGTAGATGTGCGCCTGTTGATCGCCGGCAAAAATCCAGCCGCCCGGTGATGCCGCGCCGCCGAGGGCCGGATCGGTTTCGGTCCAATAATCGGTCTGCACGTATTTGTAGCCCAAGGTTGTCTTAAACCATCGCGTCGCTCGTAGCGTGAGGCGCGCATCGATTTCATCGGTGGTAACGTCGCGCGACCGAATGAACGCCGAATAACCATCGTTGCGCGATGGAGGTGTTGAGAAGGGGATGATGTCCTGCAAGTGCTCGTAGCTCGCGAGCCTTTGGAATTGCCGGAAGTGGGCTGTGACGGTCGCGCGCGTCCACGGAGAAGTGCTGAAGCCGACTCGCCAGTCCCGCAAATCGCTCGAGGCATCGGTGTCGCGCAGAAAATCCTGAAAGCCGCCCCCGGTTCGATCGATGGATTCCTCGTATTGCCCGATGCTCTCCTGTTGCAAGCGCGCCTCGGCGAACAACGTCGTGAGCGGCAGGCCCGTGTAGCGCATGCGCAGGCTCTCCTCGATCGTCGCGCGATCGACGTCCGTCTTGAACTCCGGCAGAAAATCGAACGCCGGAAATCCGGGCAGAAGAATTGACTCAGTCCCCCCGCCAAACGTCTCCTGGCGCATCCACTCACTCTGCACGTTGCCGGCGATGCTGAAACCGTTCCATGGACCGAGCAACGCGCTCACATTAACGACGTGCGAATCGCGCTCGAGCACAATGCGATCACTGTGCGTCACGAAGGTCAGCGTCGGAGTGGTGTTGTTCTGGCGGAGCGCCGCGTCGGAGTTAAGGCTCGAATAAAGATATCCCGCCGAGGCAAGCAGCCAGTCGTTGAACGGCTTCTCGACGCGAAACGTGTTCGCGCCGTGAAAATAGGACTGCCCCTCTTCGATGCGCTGGTAGGTCGCCGAACCCGGTGTTCCGGGCGTGAAGGAACTCACGTTGCGCCGGTTCGTTTCGAGATCGTAAAACTCCCCGCGAAAACTGTCCTCGAGGAGGAATCCACCGATCGTGTGCGACAGATCGAGCTTCACAATGTGCACGTCTTCATCGATGCGTTTGTACGCCGGGTAAATCTTCCGCGTCACGCTGCCTTGAGTCACGTCACCCCATTGCAGCGTGGATTTCTCGCCTTCGCGATACTGATATTCATAACCGAAGACCACGCGAGGCGAATTCGGCAAGGTAAGCCCCAGGTCAAACCACGCGCGCCCGACGTCGAGTCGCAAATCGCGATTGAGCGCAAACACCGACGGAGTGAAGGCTGGATAATAGCCACCGGCGTCGGACGAAAACTTGTGAAATTCATCCGCGCCTGCGCGAATGAAGCCAAGGTCCGTTCGCACCAGGCTCAGCGCGACGCGATACTCGTCACGCAAAGCGCGCCCGGTAATCAGGACACGAGTGCGCGCGTCGATGACTTCGCGGATCTCGAATTGCTCAACCCCGGCGGTAAAGCTTTCACGCTGCCACGTGTGTTCACGAAACGTGCTGTTATCGCCATCGACGGTGATCCATCGTACCGTGGGCGACACCGAAACATAGCTGGATCGAGCGCTGGTTTCGGCACCCCACGGAACTCCCTGGTCGATCCACGCGCGCAGCAACGCGATTTCATTCGTGGTGAGCGGGTCGCCCTTGCCTTTCGGCGGCATTTCCAGGCCCTCCACGAGTCGCGCGACGTAATGGATCAGGGGGCTGTCGGCGCTTTTGCCGGGCACGATGGCGACGCCATTGTCGCCACCTTTTAATGCTGCGTCGCGATTGTCCAGGCGATAGCCGCTCTTTGGTCGTTCCGGCCCATGACAGCGAAAGCACGAACGCTCGAGAATTGGGCGAATGTGTTGGTCAAAGGAGATGATGTTTGTCGCCGGCGGGGGCAAACGCGAGACATCGACCTTCGCCGCTTTGACAGCTCCGACTCCCACAGCGGCCATTACAATGAGAGTTGCACGCGATGGTCCCACGTTAATACCTCAGGTGTGGGTTGATGTTTGAGCCGTGGACGGCGGTGTGGCAACCGGCGCTCCAGCACCCGCCGAGGGCGAGATGCGCGCCATGGGGCTCTTTGCCGATGTAAATCTCCCCAGTCGTGCTGTGCGTCTGCGCATGGCACTTCAGGCACAAGTTGTTGTCGCGCTCCACCAGCATTTTCGGATTGATTGAACCATGCGGCTGATGACACACGATGCAGCCGTCGCGCAACGCCTCGTGCTCAAACGCATGCGGCTTCGTCTGCTCGCGGTGGCATTCGGCGCATGACTCATTGAGTCGCGCCATCGCAAGTCCGCGCGCGGGCTTCATGATGTCGAACCCGTGCGGATCGTGGCATTGCACACAATTCATGTGGCCCTCGGGCACGGGATGGTGTTGCGGCAAATTGAATTCGGCGTGCGTTTGCAAATGGCACGTGTAACAAGCCGCAGGATCGCGCCCCGGATTGACGATGAAGCGTCCGCGGCCGCCGCCGACCGCGACATGCTTGCTGCCCGGGCCATGACACGCCTCGCAGCCCGCCTCTCCCGCCGTTTTTGCCGGCTGAAAATGTACGCGCGCGTGGGGACTGCCAGGGAACGCCCGCGCGTAATTCGTGTGGCAATCGTAGCATGTCTGGTTACCCGCGAAGGTCGCGCCCTCGATTTCGGGCGGCGCGATCACACTCCGTTCGAGGGTCGAGCACGACGAAAGAAGAAATCCGCTGACGGCGAGTGCGACGAAAAGCGCTATCGCAAGGAACCTTTGCACGCGTTGATGCATCTCAATTACAAGCCGGTCCGCCGGTACAGGAAGTTGCTGGCCGCGGAGAATGGCAAAGCGCATGAAAACCGAGCAAGCTCATTCGAGTTCGTAATTTGATTCGCCAATTGGATATTGAGATGCTGTGAAAACGCTGTTGGTTCCCGTCGTCGCCGCTTTTTTTCTTTGTGGTTCCTTGCGCGCAGCTACCACGAATCTGACCGTGGTTGCCGATACCACTTTGTTTGAATTTGCGCCCGACAACAACCTGGGCGGCGTCAGCCGGTTGGCTGTTGGTTCTGTCGCTGAGGCGGGCGCCGGCGCGCGGACTCGCAGCCTCTTCCGGTTT